>Ga0114996_10008719_pt1 | contig 11208 bp, 10 predicted proteins | sample ArcticOcean_MG_C_4_FD_87039 | JGI IMG/M metagenome (GOLD analysis project Ga0114996, IMG submission 87039) | Marine microbial communities from western Arctic Ocean - ArcticOcean_MG_CB4_134 | ecosystem: Environmental > Aquatic > Marine > Oceanic | place: Arctic Ocean: Canada Basin | collected... | reverse complement strand
GGGTTTATCGACGCTCCTGTCACCGGGCCAACCACAGTGATCACAGCGAAGACAGTCATTCCGATTGCAAGACCAGCGAAACCTGTGGGTCCGCGCTTCTCGGTGACTTCCAGCACTACGAGCACCAGCATGAAGGTGCCGACGCCTTCGGCGAAGCTTGCTCGGCCCAACCCAACTGCTGCTCCGTACACATCTGTGCCCAGTCCGACATCTACGGCTCTGCGGCCCATGACGCCAACGATCGCCAACCCTCCTGCCATTCCGCCGAGTAGTTGAACAGCGATGTAGCCGGGCACGTTCTTCCACTCGAACCTTCCAACCATGGCGAGGCCGAAGGTGACTGCAGGGTTGATGTGGGCTCCAGAGATGTGTCCGAGACTGTAGACGACCACCGTAATGACAGCCATGAATGCGAAGGCGATCATTGCCACTTGAGCCATATTTAGCGGGGCGGCCCCAAGGATTGATACGGTGGATGCCACGGAGCCGGCGCCTATGAAGACGAGGAGAGCTGTGCCCACACAGCCTCCGCGAGGAGTTACTGGGCCTTGGTCGGCAAGGCTGGGCCCATCTAAGCGTCTGGGTCGATGTGCACGATGGGACAGGTCAGTGTGCGAGTCACGCCCGGGATCGCCTGAACATGACTGACAACCGAATTGCCGAGACCGTCGACCGATGCTGCTGAGACCTGGATAATGACGTCGTAAGGACCCGTGACATCATCTGCGGACTCGACGCCAGGAAGCAGCCGGGCCGCCACCGTCACTGTATGCGCCTTGCGGATTTCAGTTTGGACAAGAATGTATGCGCTAACCATATGCCCATACAACCACAAGTACGACAACAACTACAACTAAAACAATCAGTTCTGGTTCAGGCCTTATCCCTAGACGGGTTTAGGAATGCTCAGTGCCTAGGTGGACACCGACTACGAATGTATTGCCTTCTTCCTCAACAGTATCGAAGAGGATGCGTTGGCCCTGGCGGAGCAGGCGGAAGAGAGATCCCTCGAGGGAACCGGGACGGAGGTATACCTCTTGCTGGTCGGCTTCAGTGAGTACCACACCGGTACCCGTAACAGGGTCGTACAGCTTGACGACACCCTGCATGGCTAAGCCTTCTCGACCTTCCCCGCCTTGAGGCAAGAAGTGCAGACGCGAATTTGGCGGGTATTGGACCCGTGACGAACGCGTACTTTCTGAATGTTTGGGTTCCATCGACGGCTTGAACGCTTGTGAGAAAAGCTCACTTGCTTGCCGAATGAGGGCTTTTTGGCGCAGATATCGCAATGTGCGGACATGGAAATACTCCGTAGAACGTTGAAAGAGTAACAGTGTCGGTTAACAACGCAATACGATGATGACGCAGTTGTTCGCTAACCAAGACCAAAATGGTGTGGTGAATGATACACCGGTTGAAAGAGGACGAAGTCTCTCTTACCTGACCACCCTCCCTGTGGAGAATGTGAAGGGCTTGGCTGGCACGCGCGGCAAGGCGCTCCACAAGGCTGGCGTTACTTCCGTCGCGCATCTGCTCTTGCAGACACCCCGCAAATACGTTGATCGCTCGAAGCAGGTATCCCTTGCGGACATCGCCTTGGGCGAAGAGGTGACCATCATCGGCACCGTCGGAACAGTTCGGACCAAGCGACCCCGCCGCAGTTTGGTAATTGTGGAAGCCACCATCATGGACGAGACGGGAATCCTCACGGCGACTTGGTTCAACCAGTCCTTCCGTTCTCGCCAGCTGAACGAGGGGCAGGAGGTGGCTCTCTCCGGGAAGGTGGAACGCTTCAGAGGGAAGTTGCAGATGAAGTCTCCAGCTGTGGATGTTCTTAGCGGGTATTCCGAGAGCCTCACCACCGGCAGAGTGGTCCCAATCCACTCCGGTATTGGTGACGTAGGGCCCGGCCACCTCAGGCGGGCAATGCACAACGCGCTTCGTCGATCCAGCCCCCTCTCGGATCCGCTTCCCGAGACGCTCCTAGATCACCGTGATTTGTTGGATAGGACCTCGGCGTTCTGGGCGATTCATTTCCCAGATGTCCTCGAAGAATATGTTCCGGCGAGAAAACGCCTTGTATATGACGAATTCTTTCGTATCCAGATCGCGCTGGCTAAGCGAAGGTCCGACCACGAGCGACACTCCGTGGGCATCTCTCATGCGCCCACAGGGGAGTTGGTGCAGAAGTTCTTGGCTGGCTTGCCGTTCCCACTTACCTCCGCGCAGGAACGGGTGATCGAGGAGACAGCTGCTTCGATGCGGAAGTCCTACCCGATGAACCGGCTGCTCCAAGGGGAAGTTGGGTCAGGCAAGACGGTGGTCGCCGTGTGTGCGTTGTTGGACGCGATCGACTCCGGCTACCAGGGGGCCGTGATGGCACCAACCGAAGTGCTGGCAGGTCAACACTTCTTTGCCATTAGTGAAATGCTTGATTCCGCTGGTCTGTTGTCAGCTCCGATCGGGAAGGAATCCGAGCTGGGAATGAAGAGCCTGTTCGGCGACTCGCTTGGCATGACTATTGCGTTACTGACCTCTCAGCAGTGTGAGGTCAGTGGTCTCAGCGATGTGAAACGCAAGGATGTCCTGGCGTGGATCGCTTCGGGCGGTATCGACATCGTTATAGGTACCCATGCGCTCATTCAAGAAGGGGTCGACTTCAAGCGACTGTCTTTGGCGATTGTCGATGAACAACACCGGTTTGGCGTCGGCCAGCGGGTGTCCCTCAAGGAGAAAGCTGGAGACGTAGACCCTGACTTGTTGATTATGACGGCAACTCCCATCCCGCGGACGTTGTCGATGACGTTGTATGGGGACCTCGACGCCTCAGTGTTAGACGAGATGCCACCTGGTCGGTCGCCCGTTGCAACCACTCACGTTGCTCAGGACGATGACGAGTCGGCTCTTAACCTGATCAAGTTAGAGGTCGCCGAAGGTCGCCAAGCGTTTGTTGTCTGCCCCTTGGTAGAAGACAGTGACAAGATCGAGGCGGCCTCAGCAATCTCAGAGCACACACGGTTGAGCGTTGCACTGCCTGATCTCAGGGTGGAGCTGCTCCACGGCCAGATGAACTCCGAAACGAAGCAGGCAGTCATGGATCGAATGCGGCTCGGGGAGATCGACGTACTCGTCGCTACAACGGTGATTGAAGTTGGGATCGACATCGCGAACGCAACAGTGATGGTGGTGGAAAACGCCGATAGGTTTGGGCTATCCCAACTTCACCAGCTCAGGGGGCGCGTCGGACGGGGGGAGCACAGCAGCCACTGCATTCTCATGTCAGATCCAACTACCCCCGAAAGCGAGCAGAGGATTGCCGCCATGATCCGCACCACCGATGGGTTCGAGCTTGCCAGAGAAGATCTCCGAATCCGCGGACAGGGAACGATCTTCGGCTCTAGGCAATCAGGCATCGGTGATTTACGTCTCGCCGACATACTGTTCGACTTCGACTTGCTGGAAGCTGCGAGGGAAGACGCGTTCGCGATTGTGGAGGATGACCCTGACTTGATCGCCCATCCGGACGTGGCAGAAGAGGTGCAAGCCATACTCGGTGAAAGTGTCGAGTGGCTGTTCAAGAGTTGATGTGCGCGCCGTGACGTTCTCGCCAAAGTGTTTTCCGTTTGTTGATCGTCGGTTTCGCGTCCGTTGAGGTAGCTCCCTCAATGTGTGGTTGTCGTCAGAGCGGCGGCGCCAAACCCAAGGAGCAATAATGCGCAGAACTATGTTTACCGGTCTGATTGTGGGCCTCTTGGCAATCGCAATGGCGGTACCGGCAGTTGCCGGAGGGAACTCAGAACACAGCAACGGTCGCCCAGGGCCCGGCCCCACGATCATCGTGACCCACGGAGATGATGATCCCACCAACGACCTGCTGTTCGAGTCCTTCGTCAAGGCTGGACTCCCTGCAGAGGGTCCGTTCCAGAAGCTCTACCCAACTGACACACCGGGCGTTTTAACAACCGATGCTGGCCCAGGTGATGCCGATTTCTACGGCGGCCGCTGGTGGGCGGACTTCAACGGCAATGGCGAGATGGATGCTGGGGAGACCTTCGTCTGCCCACTGCTCGGGCCAGGCGTCCCCGTTTCCTAATCCGACGACCTACTGATCTTGAGGGGCAGCCGATCGGCTGCCCCTCATTCGTTATCGGATCCGCTTACGGTCAGCGCTCGTCCTGAGAAGCTAAATACCTGCGGTAGAATCCTCGCTATGCGAATCATCGGAGGAGAAGCTGGAGGGAGAAGGCTGCGTTCGCCCGATGGGCTAACGACTAGGCCTATGACCGATCGCACCCGTGAGGCGATCTTCAATATTCTCGCTTGGGACATAGGCGATGCTGATGTCCTTGACCTCTACGCGGGGGCCGGCGGGATGGGGCTTGAAGCGCTCAGTCGGAACGCAGCATCGGCCGCATTCGTGGAATTGGATCGGTCAACCGCGGCCGTCCTGCAAGAGAATATTGGCCTCGTTGGGCTTGGTGGTAACCTAGTGGTCAGCGACGTGGAGCGATACCTTGGCCGGGCCGCAGAGACCTTCGATATCGTGTTCGTAGATCCACCATATCCCTTGGCCTTGGACGAGGTATCCTCTGTTTTACACAAGATCGCTCCCGTTCTGCGCGACAATGGGTTAGTACTACTGCATCGGCACAAGGGAGAAGAGGTTCCCGAAGCTCCTTGGCCGCTTGTTGATGAACGTCGATACGGAGCAGCCCAACTGTGGTTCTTCCGGTCTGGAGGACAAGCGTGACAACAGCATTCCTACCCGGAAGCTTTGACCCCCCCACCAACGGGCATGTGGACGTACTGCGCCGCGCAATGAAAGTGTTCGACCGCGTGGTCATTGGCGTGGTGGATAACCCGAACAAGTCCGGGCTGTTCTCCGTTGCTGAACGGGTAGCTCTGCTCGCAGCGATTGCCAAAGACGGCGCCGACGTTGTCTCCTTCAATGGTCTCGTGGTCAGGGCAGCGGAGAAGGTTGGCGCTGACGTCATGGTCAAAGGCGTCCGCGACACCACCGATGTTGCCTACGAGACGCAGTTTGCTCTAATGAACAGGCACCTCACCGGGATTGAGACGGTATTGCTCCCGGCCGACCCAGCGTCCTCGTTCGTGTCGTCTTCGCTCGTCAAGGAGATTTGGAAGCTTGGATCCGATGTCAGCAGTCTGGTCCCTGAGCAAGTACTTGCTGCTCTTGAAGGTAAGGAGCCCTCATGACGGAAGACTTTGACCCGCTCGCAGATTTCAAGGACATCGATGAGCCGCTCCAGCTTGATCACTTCGCAGAGGACGATGCCAGCCGCGTTCTTGGGGTCACTGAGCGTCTCATTCTGAGCGTGCACGAAGCCCGCCACGTTACGTTGTCTTCTGATCTTCGTATGGACCGAGAGCCGCTCCTCGAGGGCTTGGAGGAGATTCGCGACCGGCTTCCCGAGGAACTGAAGACTGCCCGATGGATGATCCGTGAGCGGGTTTCGTTCATTGCCCGCACGAACGAAGAGGCAACTGCCATTCGGCACAAAGCCCAGCAAGTACTGACAGCCGCCCAAGAAACCGCCAAGGGACTTGTTTCGGATCATGCCATCTTGGCGGAGGCAGTCGAAGAGGCGAACGCTCTTGTTCGCAACGCAGAGGTCGAAGCACAGAGCATCCGTCTCAACGCAGAAGATTTGAGTCTCGAACAGCTGAGTCGTCTGGACACCATGCTGAGCTCGATGCTCCGCGAGACTCGAGCCACGGCGTCCGAGCTCGACAAGAGTCGGGCTACACCACCGCCGGTCCAAGGGGTCTGATGGGTTTCGAGCGCGTCCCGGTCTCTGATCTTCTCCGCACGCTAGGCCTGCGAAGAAGCATCGATGTGTCTGTTCCGGTGGAGGTTGCGTTGACCGACGCAACCGTAAAGGCCTCGGCGACCGGGACAATTCTGCTCGAGTCAGTCTCGGGAGGCCTAATGGCAAGCGGCGAGATCGTCGTTCCAGCAGAGCTTGTCTGCCAGCGATGTCTGAAGAGGTTCCAGGCGGATGTGGTAGGCGCTGTGTCCCAGCTATACGGAAAAATCGACGACCCAGATGTCCTTCCGATTGATCAGGGTGGAAGAATCAACCTGGAGGATATGATCCGAGATGAGGCAGTGTTGGCGCTGCCCAACACGCCGATTTGTCGAGAAGACTGTCTCGGAATTTGCGATTCTTGTGGAACCGACTTGAATATGCATCCTTGTGGCGGGCATGAGCGAGAGAACTTGTCTCCGTTCGCCGCCCTTGAAGACCTTTTTCAGCCCGAGAGCTAGGAGTGTTCCGTGGCCGTACCTAAGAAGAAAATGTCAAGATCCCGTACACGTCGTCGCAAGGCGGAGTGGAAGGTAACTCGACCTAACGTGTCGTCGTGCCCGCAATGTGGCGCTCCCAAGCGCTCCCATCGCGCTTGTGCGGAGTGCGGGGCCTACCGTGGCCGTGAGTTCTCCGAAGCAGTGAGCGAACGGGAGTAAATGGCTCGCGTCGCCCTCGATGCGATGGGGGGCGATCACGCACCCTCTGAGGTTGTAGCTGGAGCTATCAAAGCCGTAAACGAGGGTCATGACGTGGTCCTCGTTGGCGACCAAGCAGCCCTCAAGCCGATGCTCGATGATGCCGGATCCGCTATATCGGTGGTTCACGCGTCTCAGGCTATTGAGATGGGAGCGCATCCCACTCGCGCGCTACGAGAAAATCAGGATGCGTCCGTGGTGGTTGCCGCTCGTCTTGTTAGGGACGGCGAGGCTGACGCGCTGGTGTCGGCTGGTTCCACTGGAGCGACAATGGCCGCAGCTGTCTTTACCATCGGTCGGGTACCCGGTGTGCAACGGCCGCCTATCGCCTCGATCATTCCTGCATCTCCCTCACCTGTTGTCATGCTGGATTCCGGCGCCAATCCTGACTGCAAACCGCAACATTTGGCCCAGTTCGCGGTCTTGGGCTCAGTCATGGCCGAAACCTATCTTGACCTTGATCAAGTGCGAGTCGGCCTACTGAATATTGGATCAGAGAAGGGCAAGGGGCGGGAGCTCGAGAAAGAGTCCTGGAATCTACTCGCCGATCTTGGAGAGGTGGACGATCGGATCGAGTTTGTAGGCAACGTCGAAGGTCGTGACCTAGCTACCGGCGCAGCCGACGTTATGGTCGCCGATGGGTATACGGGGAATATGGTGATCAAGACCGCCGAGGGCGTGATTTCCATGTTTGTGAACGCGGCCAAAGAGACGATGGACACATGGGACGCCGCTGACGTCAGTGGTGCGATGAAGTTGTTGGGATCGGTTGGAGAGAGATACAACCATGAGGCCAGCGGTGGCGGCCACCTCCTCGGGTTGAAGGGAGTGGTGGTGATCGCTCACGGCTCATCATCGGCGAACGCTATTGCTGCTTCGATCGCTTTGGCCGATCGTGGAGCCTCTAGCGACCTACCTGCTCGGGTTGCCAGGCGTCTGGCTCAGGACATTCACAGCTAGATGTCTGTCGCCGACCTCCAAGAGCGCCTTGGCTACGTCTTCTCAGATACTGGCTTGCTCCGGACAGCGCTGACACATCGATCCTATTCAGCTGAGTTCCCAGCCGAAGACCACAACGAGCGGTTCGAGTTCCTCGGGGACGCCGTGCTCCAACTGAGTGTCACGGACTTCCTCTTTGCCGAATATCCGGAGCACCGCGAAGGTAAAATGGCCAAAGTGCGGGCCGCTTGTGTGAGCGGCGAGGCGTTGGCTGGCATCGCCGCCCAACTCGATCTGGGCGCCTCAATCCGCTTGGGTAAGGGTGAGATAGCTTCGAACGGTCGCCATAAAGACTCGATTCTGGCGGACACGATGGAAGCCGTAATTGCGGCCGTCTACCTCGACGCAGGGATGCAGGTGGCTAAGGGAGTGGTGCGGGAGTTATGGGAAGGCGTGATCCGAGATCGAGCGTTGAGCCCCGGACAGACTGACTACAAGACAAGGCTCCAGGAGCTGCTCGCCCAAAGCGGCCTAGTCCCCAAGTATGAGTTGACGGGCGCGGGCCCCGACCACCAGCGGACCTTTACCGCGCTGGTCTCCTCAGAGGGTCGCGTTATCGGCCGGGGAGTTGGTGCTTCCAAGAAGGAGGCTCAACAGTCAGCGGCTAACGACGCACTTCGTGCCCTAGCTAAATAGTAAGAGCCCGACTAAATCTAGGACTAGGACCAGAACCAAGTCGTCTTAGCTTCAGTTTTGGTCTGCTCTTCTTGGGTTCTGCTACAGTTTCTAGGTCTAATTACAAAGTTGTAACTCATGTTTCTGAAGACCATCAAGATCGCAGGTTTCAAGTCGTTCGCCGATCACACTCGGCTTGAAATTGAGTCTGGCGTCACCACCATTGTCGGCCCCAACGGGTCAGGCAAGTCCAATATTGTGGACGCTGTTACTTGGGTGCTTGGGACCCAATCCACCCGGAGCCTCCGAACACATAAGATGGAAGATGTCATCTTTGCGGGAACTGCAACCCGTCCTGCGCTGGGCCGGGCAGAGGTCACCCTCGTGTTCGACAACACAGATCGGGTACTCCCGCTGGACCTTGCTGAGGTAAGCATTACTCGACGCCTCTATCGGGACGGCTCCTCAGACTATGAGGTCAACGGCGCCGACTGTCGGCTTCTCGACGTCCAAGAACTCCTGAGTGATAGCGGTGTCGGTAGACACCAGCACATCATCGTAGGGCAAGGACAGATAGCGCAGATCCTTAACGCAAAGCCGGATGATCATCGAGCTGTGATTGAAGAGGCAGCAGGCATTCTGAAGCACCGCCTTCGAAAGGACCGATCGATTCGTCGTCTGGAGCGGACCGATGGGGATGTGCTTCGACTCCACGACATTCTCACCGAGTTGAAGCGACAAATTCGACCGTTGAAGCGGCAGGCGAAAGATGCCCTCCGACACGGCTCGGTAAGAGACCAGTTGATAGCGCTGCATCGGTGGGTAGGGGCTCAGGGTTTGCGAGGTGTTGACAGGAGGACCCAACAGCTAGAAATCGAGTCGAAGGGCCGTAAGGTCCAAGTCGCCGGTGCTGAATCTGAGATGACGGGGATCCAAGAAGAGCTTGGACCGATGCAGGAGGCGGTGGCGAACCTGGAGTCCGACCTGGAGACAGATTCGGAGGCAGCAGCCCGCCTGGAGACGATGGCCGAACGTGCTCGCGGCGTCGTGCAGGTTGCTCGAGAGCGGCACCGAAGCCTTAATGCTCGGCTCGAAGGTGCAGACGATCGAAAGAATGATCTGGGGAACGAAGCTGAAGACCTCACAGCTCGCCTTGCCGGAATCGTCACCGAGATCGAGGCTGCAGCTGTTCAGGCAGACGGGGCCGAACGGAAACTCCAAGCCTTGGAGGAAGAAGAGCGAGCTTTAGCTGAACAGGAGTCGATGCCCGTTGAGGGAGCCCTCGCGATGACGCGGGGGGATCTCCGGTCGTTGGAAACCGCCGCTGATCGCGACAGGCGTGAACGCCAACGCCTGCTCGACCGGATCGAAATGGTCTCGCAGGAGCAAGCGACAGCTAACGAGCATAAGGATCGGATCGAGCGCGACCTGGTCTCGGCTAGGTATCGGGCAACGGAGAACACTGCCGCCGCAGCTCTAGCGGTCACCGCTCTGGAAGTGGCTGAGGACGTTTGGAACACGGCAGATGAAGCGTCGAGGGCCGCGGTCGCCAGCTATGGGTCCGCCGAATCCCGACTGACTGCCCTAAGAGCAGTAGTCGAAGGTACGGTGAACCCCGCTGCAAGGGGTCGCGCCAGCGAGATCAGCGCCGAGCTAGGAAGCGTGGTCGAGCTTCTGGACGTGCCGGAACGCCTAAGCGCTGCAGTGGATGCTGCCCTCGGACCGCATCAAGGCGGACTCGTCTATGACGGGTCGGTTGAGGAGATCGCCGGGGACCTTATGAGTCGCGGCTTGGGTGGGATTTCGGTTGTCTCTTCTCACGGGCAAGGGGATCGGGCGATCGAGACAATGGCAACCCCTCAGGCGGGAGGGACGCCGCTGGTTGACGTTCTGGGAGAAGACAGAGATTACGGGTTGGCAGTCAGGCTTTTTGGTGACGTACTGCTCGTAGAAGATTGGGCAGCCGGCTGGGCTCTCGCAGCCGCGCACCCGTCGCTCCGCGTAGTGACCGTTCAGGGAGATTTGATTACAGCTTCGGCGGTGCGCCTTGCAAACCCAGACGGTGCGACCCCGGCAATGGTCGAGGCAGCCGAGGCGTCTCTCGAGACGGCGTCTGGCCTTCTCAACGAGGCGCAAGCGGATCGCGCTCGACTCAGATCCACTTTTGACACGGCTCGGCGCGGCAGCGCAAAGAGTGGGGGGGATGCGCGCTCGGCAACCGGGCTCCAGGATCGTCTTATAAAAGACCTCGACGGTGTTACTCGTAAAGCACTTGCGGTCGCCGGAGAACTTGAACGGCTGACCGAACGTGTCGCGCTGATCGACGAAGCCACAGAGGGCCGATCTGAACAACTGCATCTGCTCCGCCAACGGCTTTCAGCTCTCGAAGGAGAAGAGGCTGATCGCCAACGAGGGTGGGATGACCTCGTAGCTCGCCGCAAAGTCGTCGCTGGAAGACGGGACCTCGCCAGAGTTGAGCGTCAACAGAGAGAGAAGGATGTTGGTGTCCTTGTTGAACGAAACTCCTTGATGGACCGGCGCCTCACAGAGGTACGGCGTGAAGTCTCGTCAATGGCTCAGATGAGCTTTGATCCGAGCGCTTTGGATCGCCTTAAGACCGTTGAGGACCAGGGAGTAGCGATCTTTGAGTCGTCGAGAGACCATGTGGCGACGTTGCGTGTTCGCCAGGCGGAGCTGCGAGCGTCGCTTGCTGAAGAGCGCCAGGCACTTACCGCTGCCCGAATCCGGGTCGATGAGCTACGCACCACCGTGCAGCGGGGTCGGGACGTTCTCAACTCTGCAGAAGTGGAACTGGCGGAGCTGCGTGTGAAGCGAGATAACCTGAGCGAGGGCTTGCGCCGAGATGCTGACTCGGATGAGTTCACTGCTCTGGCAGCACCTAAGCCTGACCTAGATGAGGGCGTCAACGAGCAGGAGTTGATCGGGAGTCTTGAGGCCGACCTGCGCCGAATGGGTCCCATCAATCCTTTGGCCGCCCACGAGTTCGAGGAACTGGAAACAAGAAGAGCGTTCATGGCAGAACAGCTTGAAGATCTGGAGACCTCTCG
>Ga0114996_10008717_pt1 | contig 11211 bp, 12 predicted proteins | sample ArcticOcean_MG_C_4_FD_87039 | JGI IMG/M metagenome (GOLD analysis project Ga0114996, IMG submission 87039) | Marine microbial communities from western Arctic Ocean - ArcticOcean_MG_CB4_134 | ecosystem: Environmental > Aquatic > Marine > Oceanic | place: Arctic Ocean: Canada Basin | collected... | reverse complement strand
TTTAGGATCTGTCCATAAATTAGTGCTATCTTTTTTAAATAAAAGACCAGCTTCAACTAAATGATAGTTAATATTTTTTTGTTCTTTGGCAGCTAAAATATAAACACAGGTTAATAATTCAAACAAGGTTAATTTTAACCCTGTGTCCTCTACAATTTTTCTATATTTTTTTATTTCTTTGAGCGTGATATATCTATTTTTTAACCAAATTCTATGTCTGACATCATAAAGATGCGGACTAGTAAATGTAGTAACATTATTTTTATGAGCTTCGAAAAAATATTTAAGAGATGTTAACGTGCTCATTTTTCCATCACTACCTAAAATATTTATAGGACATTCTAATTCTAAATGAGGAAAAGCAAGTGAGGTTAAAACTCTTTGGATACGTTTAAGGTCTAGATTAATTCTACGACTATAACGCTGCTTTTGAAGATTTCTGTAAAGATCTGTCGATGGTGACAACATTAGTTGTGTCAGTATTAGCCTGAGTTTCTGCTTTTTTCAATAAGACACTTAGTAATGTTCCAATCGTTGATCTTAAATATTGTCTCTCAACCACAAGATCAATACCGCCATGATCTCTAACATATTCAGCCGTTTGAAATTCTTCAGGTAATGTTTCTTTAACTGTGTCTTGAATAACTCGTCTTCCTGCAAAACCGATAGTTGCTTTGGGTTCAGCAATTAAAATATCGCCAAGCATTGCCCATGAAGCTGTAACACCACCTGTTGTAGGGTTAGTTAAAACTACAACGTAAGGTAAATTGTTTTTTTTTAATTCATTAACAGCAATAACGGTTCTACTCATTTGCATTAGAGCAATAGAACTTTCCATCATTCTCTGGCCTCCACTACAAGAAAAAAAGATAAAAGGATTTTTATTATCGATAGCATGTTGTACGCCATGAATAAAGGCTTCACCACTTGCAGCACCAAATGATCCTCCAATAAATTTAAAATCTTGTGCGCCTACAGTGACTTGAATATCTTTAACTTTACCTGTCGCAATTGCAACCGCATCATCTTGTTTTGTAATTTTTCGAGCTGATTTAAGTCGTTCTGTGTATTTTTTAGTATCAACAAAATTAATAGGATCATCTTTTGTCAGAGGTGTTTCTATCAGTTCAAATTCTTTATTATCAAAGAAGATTTCAAATCTCTCTGTACAACTTAATTTATGATGAGATCCACATTTAGGACAACAATTTAAATTCTTTTGTAAATCTTCTTTGTAGATTAAATTTTTACACTCACATGTCGTCCACAAAATTTGATCAGATTCGCTTGTTCTTTTTTTAAATAAAGAAGCAATTTTTGGTTTTATAAATTTTGTGATCCAGTTCAAATGATTTTCCTCTTCAAATTAAGTACCATTCTATTTAAGTTTGTGACAGGATTTTGGCGTAATTTCAAGGATCTTGTAATTTCTTTACATAATTGACTACCCACCACAATACCATCAGTTTTTTTTAAAGATGCTATAGTTTTAGTTGTTATACCAAAACCTATAACAAGGTTTTTTTGAGGATTAATTTTTTTAATTTGGTTGTAGTTTTCTAAGATTTTTTTTGGAGCAACTTTAAGCTTTGCACCAGTAGTTGAAAGCATACTTATATAATAAATCATATCATGAGAATCTTTGATAATTTTTTTCATTCTCTTTTTTGAAGTTGTTGGAGATAAAAGTTGAATAAAACTAACATCATATTTTTTACATTGATCAGCGAAAGGTTTGTTTTCTGGGTAAGGTAGATCGACAATTATCAAACCATCAACTCCTACTTTTTTACATTGTTTAAGAAAAAGTACTTGTCCGTATTGTAAAATTAAATTGAAATAACCCATTAAGATCAAAGGTTTGGTATGTTTGCTTTTTTTAAAATCCTTAACTATTTGAAAAACATCTGGTAGCTTAATGCCATTTTTCAAAGCACGGTGAGAACTTTCTTGAATTTGCCCTCCATCTGCTATGGGAGTGTTATGAGGAAAACCTAATTCAATAATATCAGCGTATTCGGCTATAGATTTAATAATTTCTAAGGATTTGTTTTTAGTATTGTCTCCAGCAACCGTATAAGTCAGGAGTGCCGGTCTTTGTTCTTTCTTGCATTGTTTAAAAGCCTCAAGAAGTTTTGAGATCATCTAGTATAACTTCCTAATCTTTTTTTTATAATAAACTTGTCTTTTAATGAGTCGCCACAACTATTTACAATAATCACCGTTGAAGGATTTAGTTTAGGTGCAAGTTTAATCGCTTCTGCAAAAGCATGTGAAGGTTCTAAAGAAGGTGAGATATCTTCTAACTTGGTTACCATTTGAAAAGCAGCTAATGCTTCTTCATCAGTTGCTGAAGTGTATCTTGCTCGTTTTGCATCTTTTAAAAAACAGTGTAGAGGAGATACGCCTGGATAATCAAGTCCTGCTGAAATAGAAGCAGTCTCACTAATTTGTCCTTCTTTGTTTTGCATCACATATTGTTTAGCGCCATGTAAAATTCCAATCTTAGAATTGTTAGATAACGGTGCTGCATGAAGTTTACTATTTTTAGGTCCGCCTGCTTCAACTCCAATGAATTCAACTTGTTTAGGATCATAAGCCATAAACTCATTCCAGAATCCCATGGCAGAACTTCCACCGCCAACACAATTTATTAGTTTTACTTTCTTAGGGATGTTTCCAAAGACATTTTTCATTTGGATCATAAGTTCTCTTGAAATCTGAGCTGTACTCCAGGCACAAATTTTTACAAATATATTAGGTCCAACAGTTGAGCCCACACACATATGTGTAATGTCACAATTTGATACCCAGTAACGCATACATTCACTGACAGCTTCAACTAAAGTTTGACTACCAGAGTAAACAGGCACAATCTCAGCACCATTTTTTCTAATGGAATCACAGTTTGGTTTTTGTCTTATGATATCTTTAACACCCATAAAAATTTTACATCTAAGGCCAAACTTTTTAGCAGCCATGCTGAGCATTTTGCCAGCATAACCAGCGCCCGTATCACCAACGATATATTTTTTACCTGCGCGCTTACAAATTAAAGCATGAACCGTTGCATTATAGATTTTATGAGCTCCACCATTTGCTTCTGAGACTATTTTGGCCCAGATTTGAGCCCCGCCCAAATGCCTGGTTAGATTTTGAAGCTTAATAAAAGGGGTTGGAGAGCCTACATAATTATTAAAATAATAATCTCTTTCTTTTAAGAATTGCTTATCATGACGTAATTTTTGAAAAAGTTTAGTTAGGTCTTCAATAGGTTTTTTTAGTGTTTCAGGTACGTAATTGCCACCAAATTTTTTAGCATAGAGATAATCTTTGTCATGCTGGTCTATTAAAGAAATACCCTTTTTGATTTTAATCATTAATTTTTTTTATTTTATTTAAAAATTCTTTGATTTTATTAATGTCTTTTACTTTATTCGTTTCTAAAGCTCCAGAAACATCAACAATATCTGTTATTTCTTTTAAGTTTTCAAGCATGTCTATATTTATATTACCCGCAAGCATTCTTGTAACCGCAGAAGGCACTTGGTTAATCCAGTTATAATTCCAACTCAAAGACAAGTGTAAACCCGAGCTATCAAAGAGAATGATTTCAGCTACTTTCTCATAAGTTTTATATTTCAAAATATCTTGTTCTTGTTTTATTTGCAGAGCCATAATAATTTTCTTTTTATATTTATTTTTGATCTTAGTTATTTGTTCTGACGTATAATCCCCGTAAATCTGAAAATAATCTAAGTTAAGGTTTGAAAATTTTTTAAGTTCTTCCTCTGAAGGACTTACTAATACGCCTACATAAGTAGTATTTTTTTTATTTATGTTAGTTAGCTGTTCTGCTGTTTGGTAATTTATAAATCTATTACTTTTTTCATAGTTTAAAATAAATCCACAAAAGTTAGCGCCATGCGTAATACAGGTCTTGACCTGTTCAACGGTTGATAGGCCACATACTTTCGCTTGCATTATTTTGCTGAGTTAATAATATTTTTGATATTTTCCAAAGCATCGCCCTCGTAGATAGGTCTGCCGATAACAGCAAAACATTTATCATCTGCCATAGCGTAAAATTCTTTATAACTTAAAGTCCTTTTTTGATCTTGTGTATTTTGATCTCCTCTAATGCCAGGACAGAAAATTTTAATGTCTTTTGATATTTGACGTGCAAGCTTAATATCTTGTGCAGAAGCAATGATACCAGAGAGTTTTGCTTGATGAGCAAGACTAATTAATATTTTAACTTGATCTTTAATTTCATGGTTAATGCCTATTTGTTCTAAATCTTGTTTGTTCCAAGATGTTAAAACACTTACCGCTAAAAATTGCAAGTTAGAGCCAGTAGCTGCTTTTTGTGCCGCTTGTAACATTTCTAAAGAACCCAAAGCATGAATGGTAAAATATTGAATTGTTTTAATAGCTGATATAACTTTAATAGTTTTTGCTACTTGATTGGGAATATCAAAAATTTTGGTATCTAAAAAAATAGGTAATTTAAATTTCTCAAATTCTTTAATACCCGCTAAGCCAATTGAACTATAAAGCTCTAGTCCAATTTTAATCCCTGCTAAATAATCTTTAGTTTTATCCGTAACATTTAAAGCTTTGTCTAGTGAATTAAAATCTAGTGCTAAGAATATATTTTTTTTCATTCTTCTATTTTTTTATTTATTTCTTGTTTTAAATGTTTTGACATTTTAAAGGAAACTTTTTTCTTCTCAGGTACATAGATAATTTCACCTGTTTTCGGGTTTCTTGCGTTGTATTTAGCTTTAATAGTTTTTACTGAAAATCTACCAAAGTCTCTTAATTCAACGGGCTTTTCTTTGATTAAGCTGTTTGAAATCGTATTAAACATGATATCGAAAATAGCTTCAATTTGAAAAAGTTTTAAGGCAGGGTGTTTTTGATGGAGTTGTTTAATGATCTCTGATTTAACCAAGAATTAATCTTCTTTTTTATTTTTTCTTTCTTTCTTCATTTTTGGAGTTTTGCCTAAAGCTTTTTGGAAAATACCAGCTAAAGTTGCACCACTACGTGCTGCCCCTGCACCAAATTTGGCTATAAGTGATTTCTCCTGATATATTTCTGAAGCCTTCACCGACAGAGAAACTACTCTTGATGCTAAATTTAATTCAGTAATCATAGCGTCAATTCTGTTTCCTTTGGTATAGATTTCGCTTCGAGCATCAGCCGACTCTTTAGCTAATTGATTTTTTTTAATCATAACAATAATTTTTTTCTCGGGGTCTATAGAAACTTTAACTCCCGTTTTTAAAACTTCATAAACCTGTGTAGTTATAATTGAATTTAATGCCCATTTCTTCTCTTTAAATATATCAAAAGGATCCTTACTACCAGCTTGGCGAATACTAAGTCGAAGTTTTTCATTTTTTAACTCTATTATTTTTACAGAAATTTTGTCGTTTTTTTTAAATTTTTTAAGATCTTGACCTTCTTCAGACCAATGGATTTCGCGTGCGGGTATCATTCCAGTTAGGCCATTATCTAAATTAGCAAAGATAGCTTTGTCGGTAATATTATTAATTATTACCTCAACCACTGTTCCCACTTTTCCTTCAATTTCTTTCCATGGGTTTGGGAAGGTTTCTTTATACGATAATGAAACTCTTTTAGTGTTTTTTTCAATAGACACAATTTTTACAGAAACTTCTTGCGATGGAGAAAAATATTTAGAAGGCACAGGATTTCGATCAGTCCACGAAATTTGGCTACTGTGCAAAAGTCCCTCAATTTCTCCAATCCGTATAAAAGTTCCATAATCCATATTTTTTTGTACTATACCTTTATGAATTGAACCAACTTTATAAGTTTTATCTAAATCTTCATATGGCGAGGACGTTAAAGCTTTAACAGATACCGAAACTCTATTTGAAATTTTATCAATCTTTGTGATCATTACCTTTAATGTTTGGTTTAATGTTAGTAAGTCTGAAGGTTTTGTGATCCTACCCCAAGAAAGGTCCGAGACATGCAAAAGCGAAATGACTGAATTGAGATCAATGAACGCTCCCCAATCAACAATTGCTTGCACGCGTCCTTCGACAATATCGCCTTCTTTTAAATTTTTTAAAGCTTTTTTTGTATCTTCATCTTTAGATTTTTCTAGCAATGCACGTCTGGATAGTGAAATATTTCCGCGCAGAGTGTCGACCCTAACTGCTATAAATTTAAGTGGTTGACCCATAAGATGACTTACAGAATGTAAAGGTTTTATGTCGAGTTGCGAGGCTGGAACAAAACAATGGAGCCCTTCGCAATTTGCTACATAACCCCCTTTAATTTTTGAAGTTAACGTCGCAATTACTTCTTTGCCAGATTTAAATGCTTCAAGCATCTTATTCCAAGTTTCCATACTTTTAGCCTTGGTATAAGAAACAACTAATTCATTTTTAAACGACTCTAATCTTTCGACATAAACGGGAATTGTTGATCCAACTTTAATTTTTTCTAATTCTTTACCTAACTCATCAATGCTAATCATTGCTTCTTGCTTATATTTTAGATCTAAAATTACAAATTTAGGTGTTATCTCAGTTACAAGTGCTTGAACAGTTTGGCCTTCTTTTATACTAAAATTTTTAAGGTTATCATTTAATAGACTTTGAAACTCTTTTTGAGCGCTAGATAATTCTTTAGATACTGTTTCAACTGCCATATTTGTCTTTAATTCTTTCTTCGATTACCTTGGACATTTTGTTCAACATGTCCTGAATTTTTAATTTATCAGTTCGCACAATTACAGCATTTTTCGCCTGAATCAAAGGGGAAATTGCTCTTTTTTTATCTAAATTGTTGCGAATACGCATAGCTTTTTTAACATCAGCGAGTTTAATGTTTTTGTTGTTTTTTTGAAGTTCTTTAAATCTTCTTTTTCCAGCAACATCTAAATTACATTTAAAAAAAAATTTAATATCAGCTTTTGGAAGCACCACAGTTTGCACGTCCCTCCCTTCAATTAAGACTTTATTATATTTCTTAGAAAATTTTTTTTGAAATGCTTTTAAAATATTTCTTATTTTTTGTTCTTTAGCAATAATAGAGGTGTGTGCAGAAATTTCAGGTGAATGAAGATTTTTATTATTTAATTGTTTTAAACTTAAATTCTTAAAACATTTTTTAAGATAAGTAATTTTATTTTTTGATTTATACTTTAATAATTGATAACTAGCGTAACGATATAGCAAACCAGAAGATAAAAAATGCATGCCATATTTTTTAGAAATTCTTTTTGCACCTGTCGTTTTACCGGATCCTGCGGATCCATCCACTGCAATGACTAATTTATGATGTTTTTTTAATTTCAAATTTTCCTCCAAGTGATTTAATAATTTCTAAAAATGACGGTGAGGATGTTCTAACCGTTTCAAAGTTTTTTATTTCTGCTTTAATTCCTGTGACTAAAGATAAAATTATTGAACTCATCAAAATACGATGATCAAGCAAGTTTTTCACTTTAATTGTTGTGTTTATATTTTTTACTTCTGAAGTACCAAAAATTTTCATTTCATTTTTGCTGGATTTACATTTAATACCTATTTGATTTAATATTTTTCTCATCTCTTCAATTCTATTCGACTCTTTCTCGGCGAGCCCTTGAATACCACTGAATATAGATGTCCCTTGTAAAAAAGATGCAATAACAAAAAGTATCGGATATTCGTCAGTAGCTGAAACATAATACTCAGGACCTGCTTTAACTGCTTTTAAACTTAATCTGCTACTTTCGACAATGATATCACCCACAAGTTCATGATTAATTTTTTTTACATTTTTAAATTTTATTTTACCTCCTGCTTTTTTAAGCAGAACATAAAAACCAATTCGTCTTGGATTTAAACCTACATATTTAATTTTTAAGCGAGCGTTTGGTGTAAGTAATGTAAGAGCTGTAAAAAAAGCAGCTGAGCTTGGGTCACCTCCAACATTAATTTTTAAAGGATCAAGATATTCTTTACCGTAAATTTTAATGTTGTTTTGACCTTTTTTATTTTTTTTAATTTTTAAAACTTTTGGACTTTGCAAAAGCATATTCTCAGTGTGATTTCTGCTTTCTTTTTCTTCGATGATATTAGTAACACCGTTAGCATTTAGTCCAGCAAGTATTACAGCACTTTTTAGCTGCGCAGATACTCCTGCTTTACATTCAATACCAATAGGTATTTCTGAAGATATTAATGTTAAAGGAAAAGTAGTTTTATTTTTTGGTAAAAATGTTGCTCCAAAATCACTCATCAATTCAATAAGTTTAGCCATACTTCTTTTATTTAATGAATGATCACCTTTAATTTTAACTTGAATTTCAGGGTTAGTTGAAAGCAGGCCCACAAGAAGTCTTGCTGTTGTGCCTGAATTTCCGCAATCTAAAACTGCATTTTTATTAGCAAAAAAAGAGCCTAAACCTTTGCCATAAATGAGATACTGCTTAGCTTTTACTCTATCGATTTTTACACCCAATTTTCTTAAACAATTGATGCAAGAGAAGACATCATCAGATTCTAAAACATTTTTAACTTCTGAAATATTATGACTAATTGCTCCTATCAAAAAGGAGCGAATCGAAATACTCTTATCCGCATCTGGAGTAATAGTTTTGCTGTAAGGTTTAATTTTTGTAGAGACATTAACTGTAAAACTTTTGTTTAACATTGTAATTAAGTTTTGTAGGAAGATCCAAAATACAATTCAATCGCTTTTGAAGATTTCAATATTTCAGATGGAGCCCCTTGAGCAATAATTGACTGTTCACCTAATACATAGGCTCTATCTACAATATCAAAAAGGTTACTGACTTGGTGATCGGTTACTAAAATAGCACAGCCAAAATTTTGTAATTTTAGAATATATTTTTGAATTTCTTGAACAACAATTGGATCTAGTGCCGCCATTGGTTCGTCTAATAACACCACGCTTGGTTTGTTAATCAGTAAACGTGCAAGCATAAGTCTTCTAACTTCACCACCAGATAAATTTGAAGCATGAATATTTCTTAAATGTTGAAGATTAAATTCATCAAGCAATTTTTCAGTCATCTTTATTTGTTTATCAACCCCTTTAATACAAAGTTGACAGATCCCTAATAAATTATCGTATACACTAATAGCAAATACACTTCTTTGTTGACTTAAATAACCTATTCCTGCTTTAGCTCTAAGATGGATGGGTCTGTCTTGAATTTCTTTACCATTAAGTATGATTTTTCCAGCATCAGCATAAGTTTCACCAATTATAGTACTATATAAAGTTGATTTACCTGAGCCATTAGGACCTAATAACCCTACGCATTCGCCAGGATAAAGTTCCATGCTAATGTTTTTTAGAATTGGCCGGCCCTCATAGGATTTACTAATATATTTAATTTGAAAAATTGGTTTGTCTTTATTAAATTTAATTATTCTAAAACCTTTTTTCATTATTTTTTAAGTTTTACGTTTACTTGTTTGTTACCTAACATTGAAAGATCCAACATTTTATTTGTTAAATCATATTCAACATTATCAGCAAAGAATTTTCCTTTTTCTATACTTTCTCCACGTACATTACCAGAGACAAGTAGTTTACTATTAGAATTTGAATAAGTTAATTGATCAGAGAGCAAAGTATTTGTTAAATAAGTAGTTTTAACATTTTCTCTAAATTCCATATCTAAAGTTATATTATTATAAGTACCTTCATCACTTACTACTTTTAAAACTGTACCATCTTTTAAATAGAAATTTGTAACCACATCTTTCATATTTATATCCGCAGGTGTTTCAGTTTTAAAATTGGCCTTAGCAGCTTTCAATATGTACCTGTTACCAGTTATATCAAAACCTGAGTACTCAATATCGGTAAAGCTATTTGTGCTAGGATCACTTTTAACATCTATCTTAACTTTTTTTTTAATCTCATTTTTGTCATGATAAGTATCATAGAGAAGAGTTGAAGCGACTAAAAAAATTATAAGCTGTATTAAAATAATTTTTTTTTTTCGCGCGATCACTTTATGCCATATTGTAACAAAGTATGAATATGAACAATTCCTTTTAACTTTTTAGTCGTTTTACCTCTATTATAATCTTTTTCTGAAGCCACTAATAAACTTGTAATTTTTCTATCATTCATGAGCGATAAAGCTTTAGAGGCAGGCGCAATCTCTGAAATAAAAAAAGGATTAGGGGTCATGAACTTTTTTAGGTGATCATGTTTAGAATAATATTTAATACCTCTTCTAGCGTCACCATCAGTCAAAATACCTTTAACATTATTTTTTTCCATCACAACGACTAAACCAAGTTTTTTATAGTCTATAATTTTTGTTGCATCATAAATACTTTTATTAACATTAACTATTGGTAGTTTATTTCCAGTAATCATAATATCTTTAACTAGTAATAACGTTTGCCCGATATTGCCGCCTGGGTGAAAAACTTTAAATCTCTCTTTGGAAAACCTCATTTTGTTCATCAATGCAACTGCTAGACAATCTCCTAATAACAAAGTTATACTTGTGCTTGTGGTTGGTACCATGCCTGTTGGATCAGATTCTTTAACTTGTGGCAGAAGTAATTTCACGTTACTTGCTTTTAATAATAAACTATCTTTTTTTGAAGTGACACCAATAATTTTAATATTAAACCTGTTAGCATAACTAAGCATATTACCTATCTCTGAAGTGTTGCCTGAGTAGGAGAAAATTAAAAGTAGATCTCTTTTATCAACTTGTCCGAGATCACCATGATTGGCTTCACTTGGATTTAAAAAAAATGAAGAAATTCCAATTGAAGATAAAGTTGCAGATATTTTTCTTGCAATTAAACCACTCTTACCAATTCCAGCAGCAATCACTTTACCTTTACAATTTGCCATTAGATCAACAGCTTGAACAAAAGATTTGTTAAAAATTTTATTAATTTTTCGAAGTTCAGAGATTTGAATAGCAGCAGTTTTTTTGGCAATAGAGATATAATTAACTTTAGCCATTAATGTTCAAAAATTGAAAATTTAAATCCTTTTTGGTCTAACTCTATTCTTGTGTCTAAAAATTCCATACACTTTTTATAAATATCCATTCGGTCTTCTCTAACTAACATTTTTTCTAATTCATTTTTAATCTTATGTAAATAAATCACATCATTTGCCGCATATTCTAATTGTTTATCACTAAGGTCATTAATATTTTTGTTCCAATCG
>Ga0114996_10008716_pt1 | contig 11212 bp, 10 predicted proteins | sample ArcticOcean_MG_C_4_FD_87039 | JGI IMG/M metagenome (GOLD analysis project Ga0114996, IMG submission 87039) | Marine microbial communities from western Arctic Ocean - ArcticOcean_MG_CB4_134 | ecosystem: Environmental > Aquatic > Marine > Oceanic | place: Arctic Ocean: Canada Basin | collected... | reverse complement strand
GACCGGATCGCCGAGCCGTTCGTGGGCACCGGCGAGTCGTTCCTCCATGGCATCACGTTCGCCGGCCACCCGGTGAGCTGCGCCGTGGCGCTTGCCAACCTGAAGATCTTCGAGGACGAGGACATCGTGGGTCATGTGCAGGCCAACGAGGTGGCCTTCCGGGCCGCCCTCGATGACCTCATGGACCTTCCGATCGTCGGTGACATCCGCGGCGAGGGCTATTTCTACGGCATCGAGTTGGTGCGGGACCGGGACACCAGGTCCTCGTTCAGCGACGATGAGCGTGAGCACCTGCTGCGTGGGTTCCTCTCCAACCGACTCCTCGAGTTGGGCCTCATCTGCCGTGCGGACGATCGGGGCGAACCGGTCATCCAGCTCTCGCCGCCCCTCATCGCCGGTCCGGAGCAGTTTGAGGAGATCAACGCCAAGTTGCGCACGGCGCTCACCGAGGCCATGGCGGAACTGGAAGTCTGACCGACATGTCCGAACCACGGAGTGAGATCTTCGCCCTCGACGATGTCGACAAGGCGATCATCCGCGAGCTCCAGGTCGATGGCCGTATGGCCTATGCCCAGCTGTCGCCGAAGGTGGGCCTGTCGCAGGCGGCCGTGCGCCAACGGGTGAATCGCCTGCTCGAACGCGGGGTCTTCCAGATCGTGGCGGTCTCCGATCCACTCCGCCTGGGCCTGACCACGCAGGCCATGGTCGGCATCACCGTGACCGGCGACGTCCGGGGCGTGGCCGCCGCCGTGGCGGCCATGGGGGAGTCGGAATACGTGCTGATCACCGCCGGGCGCTACGACGTACTCGCCGAACTTCTCTGCACCGACAACGATGCCCTGCTCGAACTCGTCAATGACCGCATCCGCGCCATCAACGGCGTGGCCTCCACCGAGGTCTTTTCGATCCTCAAGATGGAGAAGCTCACGTTCTCCTGGGGGACAGGCTGACACCAGCCCCCCGAACCGTTACTTCAAGGCTGCCGCCATGGTGTCGATGATGCGGCCGACCTCGTCGTCGGAGATGACGAGCGGCGGGCAGATGGCCAGGCAGGTGCCGATCGGCCGGACGATGACCCCGTTGGCGAGGACCTCGTTGCGCACCGGAATGCTGTCGCGTCCCAACTCGGCGGCGTAGACGGCACCGATCCCGCGCCACGACTCGATCAGGCCGTCGCCGACGAGGGCCTCGAGCCCGTCGCGGATCTGTCCACCCACGTGGCGGCCACGCACCACCAGGTCCTCGGCCTCCATGAGTTCGATGTTGGCGATGCCTGCGGCACAGGCCGCCGGGTGTCCCGAATAGGTGTAGCCCGTGCGCAGGAGGAATCCTGGCTCCTCGAACTCGGCGCTGAGGTCGTGCGACAGGATGACGCCCGACAAAGGCTGGTAGCCGGAGGTGACGGCCTTGGCGAACGTGATCAGGTCGGGTGTGACCCCGAACGTCTGGGCGCCGAACCACTCGCCGGTGCGGCCGAACCCGCAGATGACCTCGTCGAAGATCAGCAGGGCGCCGTGCTGGTCGCAGAGGCGGCGCAGGCCCTCGAGGTAGCCGTCGACCGGTGGGAACACGCCGCCGGCGCCCTGTACGGGCTCGGTGATGATCGCCGCGATCCGGTCGCCCTGGTCGGCGAACACCTGGGCGGCGGCCTCGAGGTCGTCGTGGGGGACCTCGACGAAGTGGGGGACCAGGTCGCCCCAGCCCTCCCGGTTGGGGGCGATGCCCTGGGCGGAGGTGCCGCCGAAGTTGGTGCCGTGGTAGCCGTTGGTGCGGCGTACGACGACCTGGCGCTCGGTCTGTCCTCGGCGTTGCATCGCCTGGCGGGCGATCTTGATGGCGGTGTCGACGGCCTCCGAACCGGAGCAGCCCAGGAACACCCGGCCATCGGGGAGCGGGGAGCGCTCGACGATCATCTCTGCCACGCGGTCGGCCGGCTCGTTCGTGAACGGGTCGAAGATGTTGTAGGCCTCGATCCGGCGCATCTGGTCGGCGACGGCGTCGATGATCTCGGTGCGGCCGTGGCCGACCTGGCAGTACCAGAGGCTGCCCAGTCCGTCTACGTAGTCCTTGCCGGTGTCGTCGTAGACGAGCGACCCCACGCCGCGAACGATGTTGATGTAGTCGGACATTGGCTTTGCCACCGGGGCGAAGGGGTGCAGCAGTGCGTTGGTCATTCGAAGAGCCTCCTGATCGGGTCGAAGGGTACGCCGGGTCGCACGGGTTGGCGATCCGGGGGACGGGTGAGCACAGCGCCGATTGCCAGCAGGGCGGCCATGATCACGGCGGTGGCGATCCAGACCGTCAGGTCGTCGGTGGCCCCGTAGAGGGCGGCGAACGAGATGGCGGCGACGGCGCCCGAGGCGAGTTGAACGGCGCCCATGAGGCCTTGCGCCGATGCCTGGCGTTCTTCGGTGACCGCAGCTGCGACCAACATCGGCGCTGATGGGAAGCCGAAGCCCTCGAGGACGGACGTGAGCATGGTCACGACGAGGAGCCAGATCACGCCCGGCACGATGCCGTAGAAGACGATTGCGAGGCTGAGCAGCGACAGGCTGCCGATCGCCCAGCGGCGGGCACCGTAGCGCTGCGCCAGGACGCCGCCCCACGGGGAGAGGAGTGGAATCGGTAGGGCAGCGAGCGTGAGTCCGATGCCGATGGCCATGCTCGAGGCGCCACGGGTGTCGAGTTCGAGAATCCAGACCGCCTCCATGGCGCCGATGAAGACGAAGTATGCGGCAACGACGAAGAAGGCGCCTAGGAGGCGACGAATTCCGAATAGGCCCCGAAATCCCAGGCCTTCGGTGTCCTTTGCGCCCGTGTCGGGTTGTGCCCGGAACGACATGGGAAGCAGCAGGATGAGCAGTCCGGCAAACGTCCAAAAGGTCAACCGGAAGCCACCCAGGCTGTTGAGAATGGCGGCCAGGAGCGGGCCGACGACGAAGCCGCCGACGTCCCAGGCGCCGAGCCGGCCCATGTTGCGACCCAGGTTGTCGGGGTCGGCCACGATGACAGTGCGTCGGGCACCCGGCCCGGCGGTCCCGAGTGCGAAGCCGAACACGATGCGTCCGATGACGAAGTGCCACAACTGGTCACCGACGGCCAGCAGGGCCAAGCCGCAAATGCCCAGAGCGATCCCGGCCTGCAACAGCCTCGGGGCCTTCCCCCGGTCGGCATGTGGGGCCATCACCAGGGTCGCGACGAACGCGGCGCCGAAGCCGGATCCGATGGCCAGGCCGATCCCTGCCTCCGAGAAGCCGAGTTCGTTCCGCAGTTCGGCCAGCATCGTCATGATCGACGCCAGGCCCGCTGACATCCCGCCGAGGATCAGGAAGTACGGGAGGAGCTTCGGTCCACCGCCGGTCGCTACCGGTGCGGTGTCAGCCGCGGAGCTGGACACCGGGGAGCACGCAGAGCATCTCGTAGAGCAGGTTGGCGCCGACGAGGCTGGTCATCCCGCTGGTGTCGTAGATGGGGGCGATCTCGACCACGTCGCAGCCGACGAGGTCGAGCCCCCGACAGCCCCGGATGACCTCGAGGGCCTGGGGCATGGTGAGGCCACCGACCTCGGGGGTGCCGGTGCCCGGGGCGAAGGCCGGGTCGAGGCCGTCGATGTCGAAACTCAGGTAGACGGGTCCGCCGCCCACCTGTTCGCGCACCTCGGCCATGAGCGGTTCGAGGCTGCGGTGCCAGCATTCTTCGGCCTGGACCACCCGGAAGCCCTGTTGGCGGGACCAGTCGAAGTCGTCCGCGGCGTAGCCGGTGCCGCGCACGCCGATCTGGACGACCCGGTCGCAGTCGAGGACCCCGGCCTCGACGGCTCGCCGGAACGGGGTGCCGTGGGCGACCTTGGAGCCGAACATGGTGTCGTTGATGTCGGTGTGGGCGTCGATGTGGACGAGGCCGACGGGTCCGTGTCGCTTCGCCATGGCCTTGAGGATCGGGAGCACGACCGTGTGGTCCCCTCCCATGGCAGCAGTGATGAGCCCGTGTCCGAGCAGCGTGTCGAAGTGGGCTTCGATGGCGTCGACAGCGGCCAGCAGGTCGTAGGGGCTGGCCGCCACGTCGCCGACGTCGTCGATGCGGAGGCTGTCGAATGGCGCCGACCGGGTGGCCATGTTGTAGGGGCGCAGCAGCACGGACTCGTCGCGGATGCCCCTTGGCCCGAATCGGGCACCGGGCCGGTTGGAGGTTCCGATGTCGAGCGGCACGCCGACGACCGCCACGTCGAGGTCCGCCGGGTCGCTGCGACCGGGCAGGCGCATGAACGTGGCGATGCCGCCGAATCGGGGCATCTCGTTGCCGCTCAGCGGCTGTGGCTTCTGGTTGTCGTCCAAGGGACCTCCGTCGTTCAGGTCTCGCAGTCTTGCACGGGGCCGGCTGGGGTTGCCGAGGCCGGAGGGTGGCAGGATGCGGACCGCCATGGGCCATGACCACTACCGCCACGCCCACGACAAGCGGTTGTGGACGAAGTTCCACTGGTTGTTCAAGATCCGGAAGTTCTGGCAGTCGGACGTGAACCGGGATGTCCTGGCCCTGGCGGCGCCCGGCGAAGGGGACCGGGCCGTCGACATCGGCGCCGGTATGGGGCCCGCAACCGTCCAGGCGGCCCGCCGGGGCGCCTCGGTCACCGCCGTCGATCCGTCCCGTTTCATGCGGACGGTCCTCTCGATGCGGCGGCCGTTCCAGCGTGCCAGGTCCCGGATCATGGTGTCGGACGGTGTTGCCGAGTCGCTGCCGGTCGCCGACGGGTCGGTCGACGTGCTCTGGACCGTCAATGCCGTCCACCATTGGGTCGACCTCGAGGCCGCCTTCGACGAGCTCGCCCGGGTGCTCGCTCCCGGCGGCCGGATCGTGCTCATGGACGAGGACTTCACGCATCCCGACCATCCCCAGCACGCCACCCACCATGGCCACGAGGCCGAGACCACGATGGTGGACGTGGCAGCCATCGCCGAGGCGCTGCGTGCTCGGGGCCTCGACGCCACCGGTGAGAAGACGATCGGCGGCGGTGTCCCCGTGAAGTTGATCCGGGCGACCAGGCCTGCCTGATCGAGCGGTCGGTCGAGGGGGTCAGGTCACCGGGTCGATGGGGGTGATCATGCCGAGGGCCGCCTCGAGGTCGGCGGCGGCGGAAAGGGCCAGGTCCTCGCGCCATCGGTCGGCGTAGCACTGCACGCCGAGCGGGAGCCCGTCGGAGACGCCGACCGGGACTGCCACGACGGGCAGGGCCAGCACGTTGCCGGGGATGATGCAGCGCAGGAGTTCGGAGAGGCCTGCCATCTCGACATCGCCCGAGAGGTCGGCGCCGTGCGGGAACGGCGGCTGGGTCCATGTCGGCATGACCAGGACCGGGAGGTCGACGAAGAAGAGGCCCCACTCCCGTGCGAGGCGCATGTACTCGGCCTGGACGACGGCCGGGGCAAGGGCCTCGGAGGTGTACGCGGCGGCCATCCCGTCCAGTAACGCACCCAGTTCTTCACTCAGGATCGGCCGCGCCACCTCCATGAGGATGCCGATGTCGTTGGCGAGCAGGTGCGCCCAGATGTCGGTACAGCGTTCCAGCTCCGGCGGGATGGCGTCGACGACCTCCCAGCCGGCGGCGGCCAGGGCGTTCGCTGCACGGTCCACCCCGTCGATCGCCGAGGGGTGCAGGTCGATCCCGGGCACTTCGCGGACCATCGCTGCCCGTCGGGGGGCCGCCGGGCCCTCGAGTGGAACCGTCACCGATCGGGGGTCGCGGGGGTCGCGTCCGTGGAGTACCCCGAGTGCCGTGCGCAGGTCGGCCACGGACCGAGCCATCGGGCCGTCCGTCAGCATCACCTGGGACGAGAGCGGCGGGTTCTGGTCGTGTTCGAACACGCTGAACGAAGGGAGGCGCCCGTGGCTGGGCTTGAGCGACGTGATCCCGCAGCAGAAGGCCGGATTCCGGACCGAACCTCCGATGTCGTTGCCGAGGCCCAGCGGTGACATGCCGGTCGCGATCGCCGATCCCTCGCCGCCCGACGACCCGCCGGCGCAGAGGCCCGGGTGCCAGGGGTTGCGGGTCAGGCCGTGCAACGGGTTGTCGGTGCTGACGCGTAGTCCGAGTTCGGGCAGGTTGGTGCGGCCGATCGGGATGCCCCCGGCGGATCGCATGCGTTCGACGATCGGAGCGTCGGTCGGGGCGACCAGGTCGGCGAACACCGGAAGTCCCTGCGTCGTGGGGGTCCCCGCCACGTCCAGGTTCTCCTTCACCGTGAAAGGCACGCCGTGGAAGGGCCCCAGGTCGTCGCCGGCGGCCATCGCTGCATCGGCGGAGTCGGCTTCGGCACGGGCCTCTTCGGCGAGCACGCGGACGACGGCGTTGCAGTGGCCGTTGACCTCGTCGATGCGTCCGAGGTGGGCGTCGACCACCTCCCGGCTGGAGGCCTCCCCCGAGGCGATCAAGGCCGCCAGTTCGGTGGCTGTCCGCTGCCAGATCTCCTGATCCATCGTGCGAACCTACGGGACAACGGGAGGACGAAACAAGGGGGTGTGCCTTGCCGCAGGTCGAGGCCAACGAAATCAACATCGAGGTCGAGGCGTTCGGGGATCCGGCGGATCCGACGGTGCTCCTGATCATGGGCCTGGGCGCCCAGATGATCGTGTGGCCCGAAGACTTCTGCCGACTCCTCGCCGATGCAGGCCACCACGTGGTCCGGTTCGACAACCGTGACGTCGGCCTGTCGACCTGGTTCGACGAGGCCGGCGAGCCCGACATGATGGCCCTGTTCGGCGCAGCCATGGCAGGCCAGTCGGTCGAATCTCCCTACTCGCTCTCCGACATGGCGGACGACGCCGTCGGTGTGCTCGACGCCCTCGGGCTCGACTCGGCGCACATCGTGGGCGCCTCGATGGGCGGGATGATCGCCCAGCAGGTGGCGATCAACCACCCCGACCGGACCAGTTCCCTGTGCTCGATCATGTCGATGCCCCGATTCATCACCGGCGATCCCGAGGTTTCGGCGGTGCTCATGGCCGATGATCCGGGTACCCGGGAGGCTCGCATCGAGGTGGGCATCGAGGGGTCCCGCTTTCTTGCCGGTGACGGGTTCCCGTTCGACGAGGAGCGGACCCGGACGAGTTTCGAGGCGACCATCGATCGGGCCTGGCATCCGGAGGGCACGGCGCGCCAGATGGCGGCGATTATCGCCGACGGCGACCGCACGGAGGGCCTGCGGGGCGTGACCGCACCGACGGTCGTGATCCACGGGACCTCCGACCGGCTCGTGCTCCCGCAGGGGGGCGAGGAGACGGCGGCAGCGGTACCCGGCGCCGAACTGGTGTGGGTCGAGGGCATGGGCCACGACCTCCCGGTCGGCGCCCACCAGCAGATCGTGGACGCCGTAAGCAGGCTGGTGTCCCGGGCGGGGACCTGAGGGTCGGTCGGCCGAAGTGCCCGTCACGCTGCCCGGACCGGGTCCTGGCGACCACATCCCGTCGGCGGCGGGTGGAGCGTTCCCACCCCGCGACGGCAACCTCGTCGAGCCGCTGGTGGACGGTGGGGTCGCGTTCGACCGCATCGCCGCCGCCGTCGAATCGGCGAAGTCCTCGGTGTGGGTGTGCGTGGCGTTCCTCGAGGTCGGTGCCCGGTTCCCCGGCGGACGGGGCACGTTCCTCGACCTGATGGACGGGGCCGCCCGGCGGGGCCTGGACGTGCGGGTGCTGTTCTGGCACCCGGAGGGGACCCCGACGGGTGAAGATGCCGACGACGTGTTCCCCGGCGACGAGTCGGCGGCCGACCTGCTCGCCGGCCGGGGCACGGGGTGGCAGGCACGGTGGGACTCGGCAGGGCGGCAGTGCCAGCACCAGAAGGTCTGGCTGGTCGACGCCGGCACGTCCGACGAGGTGGTGTTCGTGGGAGGCATCAACATCGGCGCCGGTTCGATGGCCGGACCCGACCACGCCGAGGCGCCGGAACCGTGGCGCTACGGCAACATCCACGACGTGCACTGCCTCGTCAGGGGCCCGGCGGCGACCGACGTCCACGAGAACTTCACCATGCGCTGGAACGGCGCTTCCGAACGTGGGCGCGAGCACGGTGCCTGGCCACCGCACGGTACCGACGACCTGGCGCCCCCCACCAGTCGGTCGGCGTCGGTAGGCCCGACCCGTGCGCAGGTCATCCGCAGTGTGCTGCCCGGGTTGTACGACGCCCTGCCCGATGGGGAGAACAGCGTGCGCGAGCAGTACCTGGCGGCCATCTCCGCTGCCTGCGACTACGTGTACCTCGAGAACCAGATCCTGCTCAGCCGGGCCGTGCTCGAGGTGCTCGGCGAGGCGCTCGGTCGCGGCGTACGCGTCGTGGCGATGGTCCCCGGCGATCCGATGCCCGTGCTCGCCGCCGCCCGGTCACACCCCGGCGTCGCCGCCGGGTTCGATGCCCTGGCTGCGCTCGGCCGCCGGGAGGGCTTCTGCCTGGCCGCCCCGGCCGCCCGTCGGTCGTGGGGTTATGAGGAGGTGTACGTCCATGCCAAGGCGGCGGTCGTCGACGACGCCTGGGCCACGATCGGCTCGACCAACCTCATCTTCACCTCGTTCCAGGGCGACACCGAGATGAACGTGTCGTTCTGGGATGGCGACCTGGTGCAAGGGTTGCGCTCCCGACTGGTCGGCGAACAGGGCGGCTTCGACTCCTCGGGGATGTCGGGCGTAGAGGCCGTCGACCGGCTCGCCGGGGTCGCCCGTGCCAACGCCGGTCGCAGGGAGGCTGGCGAGGTGTTGCAGGGCTTCGCCTGCGCCATCGACCCGGCAACCTGGGCGACCTGAGCAAAGGTCCATAACCGGGGCCTGGTGGGGCTTCTGCCGCTCCGGTGTCACAGGCCGCGCCTACGGTGCATGGCATGGACGTTCTGATGCTCCTCGTCGCCCTTCTCTCCCTCGCCGTGGCGGCTGCCGCCGTCGTGTGGGCGATTCGCAGTGCCCGGTCGGCCTCCTCGTCGGTTGACGAGGCTGCGCTGGCGCAGCGCATGGCCGCGGAGGTCCGGGCCCAGGTGGGCGAGGCGGCCGTCGAGGCCCTCGCAGCGAACAACGAACAGTTCCTGGCTCTGGCCGAGCAGCGCTTCGAGAAGCAGCAGGAGAAGACGAAGAACCTGCTCGACCCGTTCGAGGTCCAGATGAAGGCCATCGACGAGACCGTCGGCAAGTTGCGCACGGCCCACGAGCAGGACAAGGGCGCCGTCGAGAAGATGAACGTGGAGATGGCCCGTCGGATCACCGAACTGACCTCGTCCACCACGACGCTCTCCGAGGCACTTCGGTCGCCGACGGCACGCGGCGCCTGGGGCGAGAACCAGCTCCACAACGTGATCGAACTGGCCGGCATGGTGCCGTACTGCGACTACGACGAACAGGTCACCGGCGAGAATCGGGAGGGTGCGGCCGGACGCCCCGACGTCCGGGTGCGGCTCCCCAATGGTGCACACATTGCGGTGGATGCCAAGGTGCCGCTGAGCGCCTACCTCGATGCCCAGGCGGCCACGGAGACGGCCGAGGTCGATGGCCACCTCGTCCGCCACGCCGCCGCACTGCGCGCACACGTGAACGCCCTCGCCTCCAAGAAGTACTGGGAGCAGAACGACGGTCCGGCGCCCGAATTCGTCGTCCTGTTCGTGCCGGGCGAGTCCTTCCTCGCCGACGCACTGCGCTCCGATGTCTCACTGCTCCAGGACGCCATGGAGAAGCGGGTGCTCCTCGCCTCGCCCGTGAACCTCCTGGCCCTGCTGTGGTCGGTCGCCCGGGGTTGGCAGGAGGCCCGGGTCGCCGAGAATGCCCGCCAGATCGCCGACCTTGGCGAAGACCTCTACAGCCGGATGGGCAAGGTTCTCGAACACCTCGGGAAGACCGGACGGGGCCTGGACCAGGCCGTGCGGTCCTACAACGACCTGATCGGGTCGGTCGAGGGGCGCCTGCTCGTCACTCTCCGACGGTTCCCCGAACTGGGCGTGGGTACCGAGGACCTCGACAGCCCGAGCGAGATCGAGTCATCGCCGCGCACCCCCCATGCTCCGGAGCCACAGGACACCGACGCCTGAGCCTTCCGCCCGCCAGTACCGGGTTCTCCGTGATGCCGGTTGCGATCGGCGTCACCTCCCCCGAAAGGACCCAGCATGGCGAAGATCACGCACGTCGACGAAGCTACGTTCGAGGTCCCCGAACCGTCAGGCGGCTGAGTCGGACGGCCGTGCGTGGTCGGCAAGTGCATCGACCATCGCCACCAGGCGGGCCCGTTCCGGTTCGACCAGGCCTGACATGCCGAGTGTCCGCATGGTGGCGGAACAGACCGGGCCCACCGACACCGGCACCACCCGATCGCCGTCGAGCGAGGCGATGAGCTCGTCCCGTCGGCCCATGGCCGCCGCGATCTCGACGAGGTGCACCGCCGCCTGCTTGGTCGTGAACGTGACCGCCCCCAACTCGTCGGCGCAGGTCGCCTCAACCAGCGTCCGGGCCGGCCCGGTGTCGTCGGGAAGCGACCAGCGGTAGACGGGGACCGCCACGACCTCGTCGCAGGTGGCGGCGAGTGGGGCCACGAGCACCTCCTCGTCCGTGCCGTCCAGTTGCAGGGCGATCCGCCTCCGGCCGCCCGTGTCGGCCACGTGGGAGGCGATCTCGGCGAACTGCTCGTTGGGCGCAGACCAGGCAACCTCGAGGCCGGCCCGGCGTGCGGCGCTGGTTGCCTTGGGTCCGCGGGCGATGACCTCGGTGCCGGCGAGCACGGAGCGGAGGTCGGCCCCCACGCCCAACTCGTCCATCGCCTCGAGCCACATGGTGAGGCCCATGCCGGTCTCGAGGACCAGGGTGTCGGGCGGCTGGGCGACGAGCCCACGGGAGACTTCGAGCAGGCGCTCGTCACGGGTCAGGTCGAGCGTCTTCATCGTGCAGCCGTGCAGCACGTCGGCCCCCCGGCGACGGAGGACGTCGAGTTGCGCGTCGGCCCGTCGGTCGGCGGTGACTCCGACTCGCCAACCGGCGAGGGGAAGGGGCTCGTTCACCGGCCCAGCATGGCGCACCATGCCCGACGAGTCACGGGAACATGCGGTCCAGTGTGCCGAGAGCCGATTCGAGGATCTCGTCGTCGGACCATCCCGACAGTTCCTGAGCCGTGCGCCCGGCGTTGAAGCCGACCAGGATCGGGGCACCGGTCCAGGGCACGGCGTTGTACCACTCGACGAAGCGTCCCCGCTCCGCCGGG
>Ga0114996_10008712_pt1 | contig 11218 bp, 10 predicted proteins | sample ArcticOcean_MG_C_4_FD_87039 | JGI IMG/M metagenome (GOLD analysis project Ga0114996, IMG submission 87039) | Marine microbial communities from western Arctic Ocean - ArcticOcean_MG_CB4_134 | ecosystem: Environmental > Aquatic > Marine > Oceanic | place: Arctic Ocean: Canada Basin | collected... | reverse complement strand
TCCGTTGGGGTTTTTCGCCAGGTATTCCGGTGTTTTGTCGCCGCCGAAGGGGCCGCCGATGTCGACGCGCTCGACGTCCACGTTCATTTCTTCGATTAGCCACATGACTTTTTGTACGTTGATTGACGTCTTTCGTCCCAAAACTCTCAGCATCCCTAAACCCTCTCTTAGTGCGTTGTTTTGACGAGCGTAGCATAAACCCTGCCGCCATGGGCCAGCGGAAAACGATTTCCGCCGTTAATACCCGTTCACATTTCGCTCATAAGCTGTTCATAAGGATTTCATATCCCATTGATATAACGGGACCTGTCAATGAAGTATTACCAGGAGACGCCGGACCCCCCCCTTCCGGCGTACACTCTCAAGCCAACTGGACCGGCGCCTAGCGTCGGTCCAATTTTTTAACGGTCGACAGGGCAGAGGTTTGTAAGGACGAAGAGGGTTATCAGCGCCAGTTCCTTGTTCAAATGCGCGGTGCGGACGGCTGATGCGGTGGCGAAACCGTTGAACAGGTTCTGTGTCATCGAGAAGGAGGCGCTTTGCGGGGTGCGCGATGATGGCTTGCCTTGCTGGCCGTCGCCCTGTTGGCGTTCGGCGGGGCTGTTGATGACTTCCTGGGCGATATCGGCGCTGACGGATATTAGCGGGTAATAGGCGGATTTGGCGTGCTTGATTCCCTGGCGGGTCGATTCCACGGTTTTGTAGGCAGCGCGGATATTGGGATGATCCTGCAGCAGCCCGGCCAGTTCCTCTTCAAGGGTGGCGGCGGATACGGGAAGGACACCGGTTAGGCCCAAAACCCCCGCCGTCAGCACATAAGCGATACGTGTTTTCATCATTTCCGGCACTTCAAAACCCTTAAATCAGAAAGGGTCTAACGGCAACGGAATCGGCGGTCAAATCACGAAAGGCCTTAACTATTTGAAATCAAGTGTTTTTCTGGAAATTTGACGGAAATCAAGGTGTTAAAGACTACCATATAATCATAAAGTTAAAGTAAAATGGCACCACATGTAGATTAAAAATGGCCTGATCTTTGTTCTGATTCGCTCTATCCTGGGGTTCAGGGTTTGCCAAATCCTCCACCGCCGGGGGTCTCGATGACGAAAACGTCGCCTGGGTTCATTTCCCGAGTGTCGGTGGGGCCGAGTTTTTCAACCCGGCCATCCCGGCGCTCGATATGATTGGTCCCCGCCGCCCCGGCTTCGCCGCCGTCCAGTCCATGGGGGGTGGTGCGCCGCTTGTTGGATAGGATCGCCGCCGTCATTGTTTCCAGGAACCGTACCCGCCGGACAGTGCCGTTTCCGCCCCGGTGTTGCCCGTCGCCGCCGGACCCATGGCGGATGGAGAAGCTTTCCAGCATCACCGGGAACCGCCATTCAAGAACCTCGGGATCGGTCAGCCGGGAATTGGTCATGTGGGTCTGCACCGCGTCGGCACCGTCGAAATCTGGCCCGGCTCCCGATCCGCCGCATATGGTTTCGTAATACTGATAGTCGTCATTGCCGAAGGTGAAATTGTTCATGGTGCCCTGAGACGCCGCCAACACGCCCAAGGCGCCGTACAAGGCATCGGTGACGCATTGCGACGTTTCCACGTTGCCGGCGACGACGGCGGCGGGCGGGCGCGGGTTGAGCAGGCTGCCCGTAGGAATGGCGATGTCGAGCGGCTTCAGGCAGCCCCCGTTCAGGGGAATGTCGTCTTCCACCAGGGTCCGGAAAACATACAGCACGGCGGCCTTGCAGACGGCGGCGGGGGCGTTGAAATTGTTGTCCATCTGTGTCGATGTGCCGGCGAAATTTATCCTGGCGGAGCGGGATTCCTTGTCGATGGATATCTTGACCTTGATGACGGCGCCATTATCCAGTTCCAGTGCGAAGGATCCGTTGCCCATCACGTCGAGCACCCGGCGCACCGATTCTTCGGCATTATCCTGGACATGACCCATATAGGCCCAGACCACGTCTAGCCCGAAGTGATCGGCCATTTTCCGGAGTTCCCGGGCGCCTTTTTCGTTGGCTGCGATTTGCGCTTCCATGTCGGCTATGTTCTGGCGGGGATTGCGGGCCGGGTAGGGGCCTCGGCTGAGTAGGGCGAGCAGGTCTTCCTCGCGAAGCCGGCCGTCGCGGGCGAGAAGGAAGTTGTCGATCAGGATGCCTTCTTCCTCGACGGTGGTGCTGTCGGGCGGCATGGACCCGGGCGTGATGCCGCCGATGTCCGCATGGTGCCCGCGTGAGCCGACATAAAACAACAGGTCCCGGCCCGCTTCGTCGAAGACAGGCGTAATCACCGTGATATCGGGCAGGTGGGTGCCGCCGTTATAGGGCGCGTTCAGGGCAAAGACGTCGCCGGGCCGCATGGTGTCCCGGTTTTCATAGATCACGGTCTGAATGCTCTCTCCCATAGAGCCTAAATGAACGGGCATGTGCGGCGCGTTGGCGATGAGGCCGCCGTCGCGGTCGAAAACGGCGCAGGAAAAGTCCAGCCGTTCCTTGATGTTGACCGAGTAAGACGTGTTGGCCAGCGTCGCCCCCATCTGTTCGGCGATGGACATAAACAGGTTGTTGAAGATTTCCAGCCTCACCGGGTCGGCCTGGGTTCCGGCTGCCACCCGCGCCGGGCGCGGCTGCACGCGGCTCAAAACCAGATGCCTGAGCTTCGTCGTTTCGGCCCGCCAGCCGGGCTCAACCACTGTCGTCGCATTGGCCTCGATGATAATGGCCGGGCCATCAATGCGATCCCCCGGCAACAGGGCCTCGCGATCATAGACAGGCGTTTTCAGCCATTTGCCATCGCTGTACATGCGCACCGTATCGCGCGGACGCAGACCGGAGACGCCGGGCAGGGCCTGGACCTCGGGATCATTCGTGGTCACCGATAAGCCGATGGCTTCGGCTGAGACCGCCTCGACAATGATGCCGCGTTCGGGCGCTACGAAACCGAAGCGTTGTTTGTGTAAGCCCTCGAAGGCATCGATCATCGCTTCGGGGTCATCATAGGGAACGCTTAAGGCAGTGTCGGTTCCGGCATACCGGATATGGGCCTTCTTCACCACGCGGGTGTTTTCCGGGGCGATCCCTTGGGCGGAAATTTCGTCCACCGCTTCGGTTTCCAGCGCCTCCAGTGTTCGGCCCAGAACGCTTGCCGCGGCCTTTTCAAGGGGGATCTCCATGGCGTGCTCGCGCATGGCGCGGACATCGGCCAGACCCATGCCATAAGCGCTGAGGACTCCGGCGAAGGGATGAATAAAAACGCTTTCCATACCAAGCGCATCGGCGACCATGCAGGCATGCTGGCCGCCGGCGCCGCCGAAACAGTTGAGCGTGTATTCGGTTACGTCGTAGCCGCGCTGCACGGATATCTGCTTGATGGCGTTGGCCATGTTCTCGACGGCGATTTTGAGGAACCCTTCGGCGACGTCTTCGGGGGAGGGCGGAGCGGCGGGATTGATGTCTGCGGCCAAATCGGTAAAGCGGTTTTTGATCCCTCTGTCATCCAGCGCCTCGTCCGCATCGGGACCGAAGACATGGGGGAAGTGCTTGGCTTGGATTTTGCCGACCAAGAGGTTGCAGTCTGTTACCGTTAACGGCCCGCCGCGCCAGTAGCACGCCGGGCCGGGGTCGGCGCCGGCGGACTCGGGCCCGACCCGGTAGCGCAGGCCATCATAGCGGACGATGGAGCCGCCGCCGGCCGCCACCGTGTGAATGCACATCATCTGCGCGCGCATGCGGATCCCGGCGACGGTGGTCTCGAAGGCGCGCTCCAATTCTCCGTCGTAATGGGAAACATCGGTCGATGTGCCTCCCATATCGAACCCGATGACTTTATAAAACCCGCCCATGGCCGCGGTGCGCACCATGCCGACAACGCCACCGGCCGGGCCGGACAGGATGGAATCCTTGCCCTGAAACAACTTGGCGTCTGTCAGGCCGCCGTTGGACTGCATGAATTGTAGCCGTGGTCCTTTGTTGCCCTTGGATTCGAGGGCACCGGCTACGCGGTCCACATACCGGCGCAGGATCGGCGACAGGTAGGCATCGACTACGGTGGTGTCGCCCCTGGAGACAAGTTTCATTAACGGGCTGACCCTGTTGGATACGGAAACCTGGGTGAAGCCGACATCGCGGGCGATTTCCGCTATCAGGTCTTCGTGGGCCGGGAAGCGGTATCCGTGCATGAAAACGATGGCTGCCGAGTGAATGCCGTTGTTATGGGCGGCGCTCAATTGGGCCCGAACCGTTTCGGCGTCCGGGGCCTGCAAAACGTCGCCCTGGGCGGTCAGCCGTTCGTCGATTTCGATGACCTGTTCGTAAAGCATTTCGGGCAGCCGGATATGACGCTCGAACAGCTTGGGCCGGTTCTGGTAGCCGATGCGGAGCGCGTCGGCGAAACCTTTAGTGATGATCAGAACGGTGCGCTCGCCTTGGCGTTCCAAAAGCGCGTTGGTGGCCACCGTGGTACCCATGCGCACGACATCAACGGCGCCGGGAGGAATGGGGTCGGATTGTCCCAGCCCCAACAAGTCGCGAATCCCTTGCAGTGCGGCGTCCTGGTAGCGCTCGGGGTTCTCTGACAGCAGCTTATGGGTGACAAGGTTGCCGTCGGGGCGCCGTGCCACCAGGTCGGTAAACGTGCCACCCCGGTCGATCCAGATTTGCCATGCCGCCGGGCTTTCCGTGCTGGACATTTTACCCCCCGTTCAATCTCTTTATATTAGGGGAAAGCGGGAAGAGGGGGAAAGTGGAGCTTTTATGTCGAGCAAAACAAAAAACCTGATCTATTTCGAAAAATGGATGGACCCGGTGGCCGAAACCATGCTGGCCGGGGAAGCGGACATTAATTTGCAAAAGCTTAACTTTGATTCCCCCGAAGACGAAAGCTGGGCGGCTGTCGAAAAAGCGCACGGGATACAGCTTCTTCCCACGTTTGAGACCCGCGAGCCGTTTTTCCCCGAACGCGCGCTGATCGAGCGTTGTCCGGACCTGTTAGCGTTTTCCGTTACCGGCGCGGGGTACGATATGGTTGATGTGAAGGCTTGTACAGAGGCCGGGGTTTTGTTGGTCAATCAGGGCGGGGCGAATGCGGAATCCGTGGCCCAGCACGTTCTCGGCCTGATGTTGGTGCTGTCGAAACAAATCATTCAGGGCGACCGGCGCATGCGCCAAGGCCCCGACGGATGGGGGCGTTGGGATTTCTTAGGGCGTGAGTTGACCGGCCACACGCTCGGCATCATCGGTCTCGGCAATGTCGGGCGGCAGGTGTCAGAGCTGGCCCGGCAAATGTTCAACATGAAGGTGCTGGCATTCGACCCTTATATTGCCGAGGCCGATTTCCAAGAACGCGGCGCCGAGCCGGTCGGCTTTGACGATATTTTCAGTCAGTCCGACTTCGTCTCCGTAAATTGCCCGTTGACGGAAGAAACCACGGCCATGATCGGGGATCGCGAATACCGGATGATGAAACCGTCGGCCTATTTCATCACCACCGCCCGGGGCGGCATTCATGACGAGGCTGCCCTGGCGGAGGTGCTGTCCGAAGACTTGATCGCCGGCGCCGGGCTGGATGTTTTTTTACCGGAACCGCCCCCCGCCGATCACCCGTTGATGGCCTTCGACAATGTCATCATCAGCCCCCATATCGCCGGCATCACGGCTGAGTGCACCTACAACATGGCGTCGTGGGCGGCGCAACAGTGGGTGACGATTTTCAAGGGCCAGCGCCCGCCGCGCCTGATCAATCCGGAAGCCTGGCCCGCTTACCGCATCCGGTTCGAGCGCATTACCGGCGCACCGGTCGACGAATAAGGAATAAGAGGGTGTCGGATAATCCAGGCGACGATGTCCGCAAATACGATCGCGTTGCCGTGCCCGGTAATTATCAAGCGATACTCAAGGACCAACAGGGCCGCGAACAGAAGGCCTCCGTCACCGATATCTCAGCCGGCGGCGCAGGGCTGGTGGTAGACGGACAGTTCGCTAACAACGAATTCATTGAACTTCATATGGACGATTTCGGTAAGGTTCCGGTCAAAGTCAAACGCCAGTTCGCCGAGGGCATCGGCGTCGAATTCGATATCAATGAAAAAGAACGCGAAGCGATGAAAGAGGAGCTGCTGGCGTTCCGAAAATCCGTCGCCGCCAAGAAGTTTTAGCGGTCTATTCAGGTTTCCCCAGCAACCCGGCCACATAACCGGCAATGGCCAGGGACGCGGTCAGGCCTGGGGATTCGATGCCGAACAGATTGACCACACCGTCGATGCCGTGGCGTTCAGGGCCTCGGATATCCCAATCGTCGCGGGGGTCGCCTTCGGGCACCAGTTTCGGGCGGACACCGACATATCCCGGTTGCAGGGCGCCGTCGGCCAGGTCCGGCCAATAGCGGCGGATGGCTTGGTAAAATTGATCGGCGCGGCTGGTGTCCACGGCGTAATCGGGGCGGTCGACCCATTTCACGTCGGGGCCGAATTTCGTCTGCCCGGCCAGGTCAATGGTGGAATGGGTGCCCAGCCCCGCCTGTACCGGGACCGGATAGATCATTTTGCCAAACGGGCTTTTACCGCTGAGCGTGAAATAGTTGCCCTTGGCGAAATAGAGAGGCGGAACGGAGTCCGCCGGCATGCCTTCCATGGCGGTGGCGACGGCCTGCGCGCCGAGGCCCGCCGAATTGATAAATCTACGGCATTTGAGAGTCATCGGCTCGGCCCCGCCGACGCGGACGGTGATGCCGTCTTTGCAAACGCCGCCGCCGTCGAGCGGGCTGGAGAGAGCTATCACAGCACCATTGCTCTCCGCGTCGCCCTGCAAGGCCAGCATAAAGGCATGGGTATCAATGATGCCCGTGGACGGTGACAGCAATGCACCGGCGCACTTCAGGGCCGGCTCCATTACCTTGGCCTGATCTGCGTCTAGGGGTTGCAGATCATCGACCCCGTTGGCCTCGGCCTTGGCCTTGATTTCATTCAGCGCATCCAGTTCGTCTTCCTGCGTGGCGACAACCAACTTGCCTACCCGGCGATGGGCGATGCCGTGGGATTGGCAATAGGCATAAAGGGCGTCGCGACCGGGGCGGCAAAATCGAGCCTTGAGGCTGCCGGCGGGGTAATAGATACCGGCGTGGATGACTTCCGAATTGCGTGCGCTGATGCCGGTGCCGATGGCGTCCTCGGCTTCCAGGACGACGACTTCGTCCCCGGCCAGAGCCATCTCGCGGGCGATAGCCAAGCCGACGACGCCGGCGCCGACGATGATGGTATCTACTTGGTCGGTCATGGTCGGTGGCCATCATTAAGAGTTTGTACGCTCAGGTAAACACCCATGTTCTGTGGTCACGCGCCTTTGTTTTGCCAAGCTCCACCTTCCCAATTATGGTTCGCCGATGAAACAAACGCGGCGAAAAAAACGATTGTGGCTGGTGATCCTACTCGCTTTGATATTGGCTGGCGCGGTGGGGACTTATGGAAGGCATTCGGTGATGGCTGACTGGCGTACGGCAAATCGTGATTCGGCGGGCATCGCGCCGGACCCGGCGATGACCAACGAAGCCGTGGTGCAGGTCTATGTGGCGCGCGCTTTTTCGTGGCGCGGCTGGTTCGGCGTGCATTCCTGGATCTCCGTCAAGCCGACCGGGGCAAGCGCCTACACCGTCTATCAGGTCGTCGGCTGGCGGGTTTATCACGGCGGCGGCTCAGCCCTTGTGGTCGGCAGTGGCGTTCCCGACCGCCGTTGGTTCGGGGCGCAACCGAAAGTGATTGCCGATCTGCGCGGGCCCGGCGTCGATGACGTGATCAAAAGCATTGATGCCGCCGCCCGCCGGTATCCATTTGCCGAAGAATACGTTGTCTGGCCCGGCCCCAATTCCAATACCTTTACCGCCTTCATCGGGCGCCAGGTTCCGGAATTGAAACTGGATCTGCCACCGACCGCCATCGGCAAGGATTTTCTGACCCACGGGCGCATTTTCGACGACTCCCCCAGCCGCACCGGTTATCAGGTGTCCCTGTACGGTCTGTTGGGCGTGCTGGCCGGGATCGAGGAAGGCCTGGAGGTCAATCTTCTCGGCCTGACCTTTGGCATTGATCCGAAAGATTTCGCCTTGAAATTACCCGTGGCCGGGCGCGTCGGCTTTCAGGAAAACTAAAAAATGAGCATCTGGGGCAAGATTATCGGTGGAGTCGGCGGGTTCGCGCTGGGCGGGCCGTTGGGGGGCCTCATGGGCTCCGTCGCCGGGCATGCCTATGACAAAATGAAAGACGGCGAAATCGATTCCATTGCCGGCGACACCGGCGCCCAACAGATCGCCTTCACCGCGGCCATCATCGTCCTGTCCGCCAAGATGGCCAAGGCCGACGGACAGGTCACCCGGGAAGAGGTCGACGCCTTCAAACGCCTGTTCAACATTCCGCCCGACGAGATGAAAAATGTCGGGCGTCTGTTCAACGAAGCTAAACAAGACGTCCAGGGGTTCGAGCCCTATGCCGAACAGATTGCCATGCTGTTCGCCCATGAGCCGATGGTGCTGGAGGAGCTTCTCGGCGCGTTGTTCCATATTGCGCGCGCCGACGGGTTCTTTCATCCCGAGGAAAACAAACTGCTGCGCAAGACGGCGTTGATCTTCGGTTTTTCCGAATACCAATACGAGCGCCTGAAGGCCATTCACATGGGCGAGGTGGGCCGGGATGAGAAAGCGTCTGATCCCTATCAAATTCTAGGCCTGGAGCGCGACGTCAGCGACGCCACGGTCAAAAAGACCTATCGCAAACTGATTCGCGAAAACCATCCCGATACCCTGATCGCCAAGGGCATGCCCCAGGAATTCATTGATGTCGCCAATGAAAAAATGGCCGCCATCAACGCCGCTTATGATCTGGTCGAAAAGGACCGGGGGCTTTAGGTCATGACCTCATAAATGGCGACGACTGTGACGTGTGTTATTTTGTTCGCTGGCTAGGAATTAGGAGGGATTGATGCAAAGCATCATGACCGACGACACGACGACGTCCAGAGGGCAAAAGAACCGCGCCCCGAAGGGGTCGGCGGATGGCCCGTTTCGGTACGTCAGGCACGCTCACCGGCGCGAGGCCCCGCTTTCGCGCCCCTTCCTTCCGAAACGAGCCATCCGCCGATCACAGCTCGCCGCCATTTATGAGTTCATGACCTCATGAGCGCGTCGCCGAATTTTGATGACCGCCCGGCGGCGGCGCCCGTTGATATGCTGGTGATCCACTATACCGGCATGGCAAGCGCCGAGTCCGCGTTGGATCGTTTATGTGATCCTGTTGCCAAAGTCAGCGCCCATTATGTCGTCGATGAAGACGGCGCCGTGGCCCCTTTGGTGAGCGAAGACAAGCGCGCCTGGCATGCGGGTGCGGCATTCTGGCGCGGCGGGACGGATATCAACGCGCGCTCCATCGGCATCGAGCTGGTCAATCCGGGCCATGAGTTCGGCTATCGGGATTTCCCCGACGTCCAGATGGCGGCGTTGACGGATCTCGCCATCGATATCCTGGCCCGCCACCCGATCCCGGCCCGCAACGTGGTCGGTCATTCCGATGTCGCGCCAATGCGCAAGACCGATCCCGGCGAACGTTTTGACTGGACCGGTCTGGCGGCGGCAGGAGTGGGGTTGTGGCCGGACGGGGCGGAGCCATTTAAGGCCGATGAGGGACAGGTGTTGGAATGGCTGGAGACTTTTGGCTACGACACCACCGATGGTCCCCAGGCGATAACCGCCTTTCAGCGCCATTTCCGCCCGCAAACCATTGATGGCCGTGCCGATGGGCAGACGGCGGGGTTGATCCGCTCACTACTCGATCTTTGTTCATCTTGACCTCGACAGAGCCCGCGCTATCTTAAACCCAGCCAGACGGTCGGATGGCCGCCTTTCGCAACGGGGAAACCTGGCGGGGGGAGGAAAGTCCGGGCTCCACGGAAACACGGTGCCGGTTAACGGCCGGCGGGGGCAACCCCAGGGAAAGTGCCACAGAAAGCAAACCGCCGGACGGGCTTCGGCCCCAAGGTAAGGGTGAAAGGGTGCGGTAAGAGCGCACCGCGTTCCCGGCAACGGGAATGGCAGGGTAAACCCCACCGGGAGCAAGACCAAATAGGGGCGGTATGTCGGACATGTTTCGGCAGGCGGGTTTTCGCGCCACTGCCCGGGTAGGTCGCGCGAGGCGTCCGGTAACGGGCGTCCCAGATGAATGGCCATCTATCCTCGCAAGAGGTGGACAGAACCCGGCTTACAGACCGTCTGGCTTTTTCAACTCTCCGTTAATCTCCGCTGCCTATGTTTAGACGGCCCAGGGAATCGCCTTCAAAGTACCCTTAACCAGCCACAAAGCCGCCGGAATTCGGGCGGCTTATGGGGGTTTGGCGAAAAGCGCGCGTGGCACGGCTTTCGCGGCCGGGTTTGGCCCGGCGTTTGGACATGCAAAAGTCCCGGAAATTCACGCCCTGTAAAGGTTTTGTTAACCCATTAAAATACATAATGTCCCATTGACGCCCATGAATACCCATGCTATCCCAATACTTGCCATATTGTGATCAGGGGGATCCGCGATCCGAGGGGGATTTCCAGCATCGGGCAAAGTTGGGCGTCGGCGGCAGAAGCCGTTGGAACGAAAGAATTTTATTGGGGACTAACATGGCACTCATCGTTGGCAGATACGTCAACAAGATCGACAAGAAAGGACGGGTCTCCGTGCCCAAGCCTTTCCGCTCGTCTTTTGCCGGCCAGTCCTTCAATGGCCTTTACGTTTATCCCCTGTTCAAATTCAACGCCTTCGAGGCGTGTGACGAGGCCTTCATAGAGCGCATGAGCGACAGCCTCGAAGACCTGCCGATGTTTTCCGATGAACAGGACGATCTGTCGGTGATTTTGGAAAGCACGCTTCGGCTGCCTTTCGATCCCGAAGGCCGCGTGGCGCTGCCGAAAGACGTTTTGAAAACGGCGGCAATCACCACCCAGACCCTATTTGTCGGGCGCGGCCGGCGCTTCCAGATTTGGGAGCCCAAGGCCTACGAGGCCAATCGCGACCAGGCTTTTGAGCGCGCCCGGGCGCGGGGCGCGACCCTGCAATTGAGACAGCCGCCGAGACGGGAAGGGGAGGAGTTAAAATAATGACCCCCCCTACTCCCTCAGCTCTCCATACCTCCGTCATGCTTGGCGAGATCGTTGACGCCCTGGCGCCTCGCGACGGTGCGGTCTATGTGGACGCCACCTT
>Ga0114996_10008710_pt1 | contig 11220 bp, 8 predicted proteins | sample ArcticOcean_MG_C_4_FD_87039 | JGI IMG/M metagenome (GOLD analysis project Ga0114996, IMG submission 87039) | Marine microbial communities from western Arctic Ocean - ArcticOcean_MG_CB4_134 | ecosystem: Environmental > Aquatic > Marine > Oceanic | place: Arctic Ocean: Canada Basin | collected... | reverse complement strand
TCGGCCGTAGCCCCAGGCCACGGCGTCGTGACGGGCGATGGCTCCGGGAGGATGGTAGAGGGCGCCTACGACGGGCATGGCGCCGCCACAGTCCAGGTCCATCTGGGGGCATTTTTCGTGGATGAAGGCCCTGTCGACGAGTTCGCTCTGGACGCCCATGTGCTTGTTCACTTCAGCCCGCCAGCGCATAGTCCGAAGGGTGGCATCGGTGTGGGCCAGAGTGAAGTGCCCACGCTCGGAGTAGAAGAGGTTGAGGTCGAACTCGGTGGAGAGGTCCTGGAACAGACGGACGCTCTCGTCGTAGAAGCGGACGCCCTCTGGTGTGAGATAGTTGGCTCGCACGATGGCGGTGTTGCGCCCGGTGCCCCCACTTCCGATATAGTTCCTCTCCAGGACCGCGACGTTCGTTATCCCATGGTCCCGGGCAAGATAGTAGGCGCAGGCCAATCCGTGGCCGCCTGCCCCGATGATGACGACATCGTAACTGGATGCAAGATCGCTTTGCTCGCGAAACATCCGCGGCTCGGGGTAGGATTTGCTGAGGCCGAACCGGAGTAGGTTGTAGGGCATCGTGGCAGGGCTCGATTAGAAAGAGGGTTCTACTCAGGACAGGCTGACCGTAGCGTCGCCGAAAGGCTTGAGAGAACCATAATCAATAGGCAATGGAGACAATGAGTGATACATAATGGAGAAGTAGAAGCGCGTCTGATTCTACGTTATATATCGCTTATTGCAGCACTGTTCATTGTGTTCAGGCAGACACCCCGTGGGAGGCCGGCGACCGCCACCCCGTGGGAGGCCGGCGACCGCTGTCGCAAACTAACGCTACACCACGGCCGTTCTTCCGCATCATCTGCGTTACTTGCTATCCTACGCTTTACTGGAGAAGGACAGATTGTCCACCAAATTCCACGAACGGCCGAAAAGAAGCTTAGACGGGGGATGGAACCTGGCCTCCAGCGGAGGCCGGTGGGGGAGCGGATAGGTCTTCGGCGTGCGCCAAACTGGGCTGAGAGAACGGCTCCCAATTTAGCGATCCGGGGGAAATAAACAATGGAAAAGGCCGGACTGCGTATCGTGAAGCGGTACGCAACTTTTCCCAAATGCTCCTCAAGATGTAGGAAACACGTGAGATCTACAAACCACATTTCCGATCGATGATTGCACCGGACCTAACCGCCGACCGGTAGGTTCACGAAGCCACGAGGTCGATTTGCCGAATACGAAACTGAACGATTTGAGCCCGAATGCCCGGGAACTCGCCGAGGCTTCAATGGCGTGGTGCGATGCCTGCTATGACTCCGAGTTGGGGCTGCTGACGGGGGTCCGAAACGATTTTTCGGTGGGCGACGTGCGGAACTCGATCTGGTACGCCGTGGGGCTGCTGCTTCGAGGGGGAGAGGGCGACGACGCTCGGGCGGCTCGGACGATTGAGGCGATCCTGGAACGGCAGTTCGATGAGCCTGGGATGCCGTACCACGGTACGTTTGCCCGGAATACGGCGGAGGATCATCCTCCATATGCTGAAGCGGTGATGTGGCAGGACTATGACCCGAACTGGCGCCAGTTCATCGGCGTGGGTCTGGCGATTGTGGCGGAGGAGTATGAAAGTCGTCTACCTGGAAGTCTGATGGAGCGAGTCAACCGCGCCCTGAATCTGGCCGTGGAGGGTGAGCCGGTGGATCGGTGCTCGCCACGCTACTCGAACATCGCGTTGATGAAGGCAGGGCTGAATGTCTACGTTGGGAAACGCATGGGGAGGAAGGAGCTGACGACCTATGGCGAGGCATTCGGGCGCGAGGTGTACGAGGCCTTCCGGGAGTGTGACGCCTTTGGAGAGTACAATTCGCCGACCTACTACGGCGTCAATCTGTATGCCCTGGGATTCTGGAGGCGGTATCTCACTGAGAGCGGTCTCCACGCCCTGGGCGCCGAGATGGAAGCAGGTCTCTGGCGGGATACCTCTCTTTTATATCATGCGGATCTGCAAAATCTGTGCGGACCCTTTACAAGAAGCTACGGGATGGATATGGCGGAGTACACGGCGATCATCAGCCAGCATATCTGGATGGCCTGTGAACGGGAGGCCGCGCCGCTGCCGCCCGCCGACAAACTCGACTGGGAGTTCGCCTATGGCCCATGTCTGGCTCTACTGGGAGTGGACGTGCCTGTCGATGCGGCCGAGGCGTTCTATTCGTTTGGGGAACGGCGGTTGGTCCTGAAACAGATAACGAAGGAGTCGAATCGAGTCGTGAGCGCCTGGCTGGATGACACTTACATGATCGGGGCCGAGTCGTCGGCTGTCTGTACGCCTGTTCTGTCGCAGTTCCGTCCGGTGACGGCCCACTGGAAGACGCCAGACGGATCGATTGGCTGGATCTGGCTGATTCACTACGGGCCGGTTGATGGACAGGCGGAAGAGGGGCTGTTGACGATCCGAGCTCCGGTGGAGGATACTTTCCGAACGGAGGATCTGGACTCCGCAGAGTTCACATTTCGAATTCACACGCAGGGCGTTGCTTCTGGCGGCGTTCAGCGCGACCGGTGGAACCTTCCCGGGATGACTGTATCCGTGGAGACGAACGCCGCCGGGTTCCGGATGGAGGAGGAAAGTGGAGATGTGATAGTGGTCTACGTGATGGATCCAGGCGAGGCCATGTTCGAACTTCGATTCGATCCATGACGGTTCGCCGCGATTCTGGAGACCAGGTTTCAGCGTCTATGTTGAGGCGAATCGAGTCTGTCAGACAGCTTGTGTTTCGAACCTTTCCTTTGATACTGGTTCGGGTTCGCTTACCATGAAAGAGGCACTGTGATCGTGCAGGATAACTTCGACGGAAGGGGATTCGGCAGCAATGGCCTGGAAAGCAGCTATCGTTTTATCTCTTGTTGTGGCAAACGGATTCTTCGTGGCTGCCGAATTCGCGCTTGTGAAAGTTCGCCTGAGCGAGATCCGCCTGTTGGCCCAGGCGGGAAGCAGAACGGCCAAAGTGGTTGCGCACCAGTTGGGCCACCTGGACTCCTACCTCTCTGCGTGCCAGCTGGGCATAACGCTGGCCAGCCTGGGCCTGGGTTGGGTGGGAGAGCCGCTTGTCGCCCAGTCGCTGGAACCCCTGTTCGCCCGGTTCGGCTTCTCTCCCGAATCGGTCCACTACGTAGCGTTTCCACTTGCGTTCATCACCATCACGTTCCTGCACATTACGGCCGGTGAGCAGGCTCCCAAGATTTTCGCCATCCAGAAGAACATCTCCACTGCGCTCGTGGTAGGGATCCCACTCAGCGTCTTCTATTTCATGTTCCGGCCCTTTATCTGGTTCCTGAACGCCAGCAGTAACCTGATGCTGAGGGCGGTAGGCCTTCGGGTGGATTCCGGACATGGTGAGATCCTTACCGAGGAGCAGCTGCGCCTGGTGCTGCACGACTCCGTTCAAGCAGGTCACGTGTCGAAGGTGGAACGGTTCCTTGTGGAAAACGTGCTGGATATGGAAGACAAGATCGCCCGGCGCTACATGGTCCCCCGGCACTTGATTGTTTTCCTGGACCGGAACGATTCGATGGAGGAGAAGCTGCGGAAGGTGTCGGAATCAGGGCGTACACGTCTGCCCCTGTGCGACGGGGATATGGATACAATCCTGGGCGTCGTGAACGTAAAGGACGTTTTTGCCGCGATTACCCAGGATTCGGAGGAGCTCACTTCGCTGGTGGGCGTGGCTCGCGAGCCCCTCTATCTTCCGGAGAGCGTGACTTTGGACGCTCTGCTAAGAGCGTTCCAGCAAGGCCATACGGCGTTGGCTATGCTGGTGGACGAATATGGTGTGGTGTCGGGGATGATTACGCTGGAGGATGTGCTGGAAGAACTGGTGGGACCTCTGTCGGACGAGTTTGCGAGCGGCCAGTCTCCCCGCATCATCAGGAAAGGCGCCGGCCGATTCGAAGTCAGCGCCGATTGTTCCGCCAGCGACGTAGAGGAGGCCTGCGGCGTGTCTATTCCGGAAAATACGGAAGCCGATTCGATTGGCGGGGTGGTCATCGAACTGTTGGGGGTGATCCCCGAGGCGGGGGCTGTTGCCGAATTCGGCTCCCATCGATTCGTGGTGCTGGAGGCCGAACCCCACCGGATCGTTCGAGTCCTGATCGAAGAGATGCCGGACATCGTGGACCCGGAGGCGGATGTCTAGTCCGACTGACGTCCACCGTCTCGTGCTCCTTATGCTCACCGCAGTTTCCTCGCTGCCGGCGGTTCTCTTCCGCCGGTTTTTTCGCTCCATCCCCGGCGGTTCTTGACGATGAGGTGTCCTCTCCTGTTGCCAAAGCCCCGGCCGGTCTGTAGTCTTTTGATCTGAACCTCATTTTAGAGAGTGAACTATGATCGAACGCCGCATGACGGTGTCGCAAGCGCGCCACCTGCTGCGCGCCCTGACGGAGCGGAAGCAGGCGCATTTCGTACTTCTGGGCGAAGATATCCTTAGCCCTGGGGGCGACGCAAAGATGGCTCCGAAGGATTCCCAACTGACCTACCGCGCGCTGGAGTACTTTCGGCAGCAGAGCAATCAGGCCGATCCACGGATTCGTCTCAAGCTGTTCGAGAATATCGTGGAGATGGAGGGATATGAGGCCAGCGAGGATGAGGAGGCAACCAGCAGCCTGACGGAGCAGTCGCTGGAGCGCCGGGCACGAGAGGCGGCTTCGGATGTGGCGTCGAAGGCGAAGGATGTGGCCTCGGCAGCGAAGAACGTCCAAGCGATCGCGTCAGGGTTCAAGATCCCGCCGAAAGACCGCAAACGGACCGATGTACAGGAGACCCTGAAGGAGATGGAGCGGGCGTTCCGAAAGTTTCGGAGTTCGACGCACGCGGCGATTGAGGAGTACCTGGGGAACGAGAATCCGCTGGTGATGGATCTGATCAAGGACTACGATCTGGACGTTGAGGGCGCCCGCCACGGCCTGCGCGTGGCCTGCCTGGCAACCGAACTGGCCGCCCATCTGAGACCGGAGACGTATTTTGGAAAGGCCATTCCAGACGATATGTATGAGCGCCTGGGAACCCCCCAGGAGGAACGCGATTATTCGCCCGACGGGATTGACCAGGTGCGCCAACAGTTGTTTCGCCGGGAACTGGTAGAGATTTTCCTCGGAGGCTTCCTTCACGACGCCGGCCTCTGGTCCAGCCCGGTCTACCACGGGCACGCGCAGCGGGGGGCCCTGATCGTCTCTGAGATTTCACTGCTGGGGGAGAATGCCGATGCTATCGTCGATATGGTCCTCCTGCATGGTGAACTCGGAAGGCTGGCAACAAACGGTGCGGTCATTCGTACATCTCCGGATGATGAGGAAGACGCTGAGTTCGAGTACCAGTTCTACCCCACTCCCGAAACGGCCGAGGAAGATTACCTTCTGGGATCGGGTGGTGGCGGGCGCTTGATTCAGGAGGAGGGACTCCGAACGATTCTCCCGGTCGCCATCGCCGAATTCTATGTCACGGCGTCGGAGGACGAGGCGCGCCGGACTCCTCGAGACATTATCGCAGAGGCCGTGGATGTTGGCGACACGGCTCTATACGCGAAGTTCATGATGTCGCTGTGCAACTCCCAGCCAAAGGTGGAGGCACCGCCTCGCGCCCTGGTGGGCTTCGAGGGGAAGCTGCCGGCCGGGGCACGCGGCAAGAAGCATCTGATGGAACTGGATGGCGATATCGGCGTATCGGTGTACAACACAGGGTGGCAGGGCCCCTACGTGATCCGGATTCTACGCAAGCGGCCGGATGGGGGGTTGGAGAAGCTGGAACGGCTGCAGCCCGGGCACCCGGCCCTGCGTGAACGCTCCCATCAGCGGGGGTACATGTACATCCCGGTTGGACGAATGGGGAATCTGACGGCGACCGTTATCGGGATTCTGGGAAAAGAGGTGTTCGAGCGGAACTTCCGGGCGTACGCCGATTGGGCGGAACAGATTGCCGATGATGCCAGGTGACGGCGAAGACCTGAACGGTTGGTTCTGATCTGTTGGAACTGGCGACCGAAGTCGGGCCCGCGAAGCCGGGATGAATTCTGCAGGGATTTGTGATACTTCTGTGAGAACTTTCGGAGGGATCCAGGCGTCGGATATGCAGAAGGCCAAAGGCCAGTCGATATGCTGCACGATCTGCACCTGATGCGTACGATCCGATTCCGGAGGAGGAGAAGATGAATCGATTTTTGTTTGCCCTATTGCTTTCGGTTACCCTGACACCCCTGGTATCCGAAGGCGCCGACCTGGAGAAGGCGACCTTTGCCGGTGGATGCTTCTGGTGCATGGAGCCGCCCTTTGAGAAGCTTGAGGGCGTAACGTCGGTGGTGTCGGGATACAGCGGCGGAATCGAGAAGGATCCGAGCTACGGGGAGGTTGCAGGCGGTAGGACCGGGCACCTGGAATGTGTGCAGGTGACCTACAACCCGGATGTGATCGGCTACCAGGCGTTGCTCGACGTGTACTGGCGGCAGTTCGATCCCACGGACGATGGCGGGTCCTTTGTAGATCGCGGCCACCAGTACACCTCGGCGATCTTCGCCCACACCGACAGGCAGAAGGAACTGGCAGAGGCGTCGAAAAAAGCGCTGGGAGAATCGGGCCGGTACAAAGACTCGATCGCTACGCCAATCCGGGCATTCGGGATTTTCTACCCGGCTGAGGACTATCACCAGGATTTCTACAAGACCAATCCTCGCCGTTACCACGGCTACAGGAACGGATCGGGCCGTGACGCCTTTATCCAGAAGCATTGGGGAGATGACATCAAGACGGTGAAGGAAAAGAAGATGGGGATGAAGGAAGAGAAGGCGGGGATGGCAAAGGAAAGGAAGGATGAGAAGATGGAGATGATGAAGGATAAGTGGATGAAACCGGCGGATGATCTGCTGAAGCAGAAGTTAACGCCGATGCAGTACCGGGTGACCCAGCACGAAGGTACCGAACCGCCCTTCCGCAACGAGTATTGGGACAAGAAGGAGTCGGGGATTTACGTGGATATCGTTTCGGGGGAGCCGCTGTTCAGCTCGACACACAAGTTTAAGTCGGGTACCGGGTGGCCGAGTTTCACGCAGCCGCTGGTTTCGGAGAACGTGGTGGAGAAGACGGACAAGACGCTGTTTGTGTCGCGGACTGAGGTGCGCAGCAAGCTAGCTGACTCGCATCTGGGGCACGTGTTCGGCGACGGGCCCGCGCCGACGAGGCTTCGTTACTGCATCAACTCGGCGGCCGTTCGGTTTATCGCCAAGGACAGCCTTGTTGACGCCGGCTACGGAGACTATCTGAAGCTGTTCGAATAGACACCACGATGCGGGTTAGGCTTTTCCAAGATGACGCTTGTTCCACGCGGGGACCTGACGTACCTTTGCCGTAAGCCCCCATGCACATTGAGAGAGCGCCATGCCTGAGCCGAATGACATCGATGGAGTGGAGTCGAAGGCCAACGACGGCGGGAGCGGTTTGAAACCCTCTCGCCGAGCCTTCCTGAAGCGGCTGGCCTACATACCACCGGCGATCGAGACGGTGTACCTGCTGTCCGGAACGGGTAGGGCCTGGGCGGCAAGCCCCATTGGCAACGAACCGCCTCCGCCACCCCCTCCGCCGCCTACCATCACCTCATGCAGCCCCAACAATGCCAACAAGGGCGCCAGCCTGAGTGTGACCGTAAGCGGCACCGATTTCGTAAATGGTGCGACGGCGGGCTTTGGGAGCGGGATTACGGTCAACACGGTCACGTTCATCAGCTCCTCGAGCCTGAGCGTCAGTATTACGATCAGCGCCGGCGCCACCGCAGGGTCGAGGGATGTGACCATTACGAACCCAGACCTTCAATCTGATACGAAGGTGGCCTGCTTCATCGTGACGGCGGCCAACCCTCCCAGCGTGACGCTCTGCTCCCCCAACAGCGCCGCACGTCGCGCCACCCTGAATGTGACCATTACCGGGAGTGACTTCATCAGTGGTGCAACCGTGAGCTTCACTGACAACAAGATAACGATAAACAGCGTCATCTTCTTCGCCTCGACGACCCTGGTGGCCAATATCTCCATTGCAAATGGAACCAGGAGGGAGGCCAAGAATGTGACGGTGACTAATCCGGACCTCCAGTCCGGCACACTGGTCGGGGGCTTTACGGTAACGTAGTCAGTGAAAGACCGATCTCGCTTGCTTGCAGCATGGAACTGAGAAGGCCCGGAGCAGAACGCTCCGGGCCTTCTCAGTTTTGGGAAGCTTTGAAAGGGGTTCAGGAATTGGGGAATGGGGATTCCATACCTGGTGGATCACCCTGCAGAACCCATGCCTGTGCCGGTCTTCAGCCCAGAGGCTTCGAGGACCTCCGATTCGGATGTTCCTTCCAACAGATCGGCCCCTGCGGATGAACCTACAAGATCCCGTGGCGGCCGTAGACCTCCCGCAGCAGCTTGCCTTCCTGCAGTTCCTTACGGGATACTGATTCTTTCTCCGCCTTTTCCAATGCCTTCTCGACGGCCTCGTCCTCCACTTCCTTTGGGATAACGACGATGCCGTCGAAGTCGGCGAAGACGATATCGTTGGGCCGGACGTGGACTCCGCCGCAGAGGATGGGGACGTCGAAGGCCATCGCTCTGCCTCGCCCCATCGAATCCAGGGGACAGATGCCGGTATAGTACACGGGAAAGTTCATGTCGATGATGCGGTTGCAGTCCCGGATCTGGCTGTCGACGACGGCGCCTACGGAACCCCGAGCGATGGCCGCCGTGCTGAGCAGTTCACCCCAGGGCGCGTTCGTGCCGGCAGCGTCGGTAGAATGGACCGAGACGTCGCCCGGAACCAGGGCGTCGAGGCCGTCGATTTCGACGCCGTACGGATCTTCTTCGAAGACGTACTGCGTTTCCATCCACTGGAACGTTCGGGCCCGGCCGGCGAAGCCGCAGTTGTGGCGGTCTGGGAGGAGGGGGCGGAGGCGCTGGTGCATCGCCTGGTTGCGGTAACCGAGGGCGTCCAAGACGTCGCAGACGACGGGTACGTAGAGATGATCACGGAGGTGGGATAGGCGGTCGAGGTCAGTCATGGAGAACCCGGGATAGAGAATGGATAAGGAAACGGCGATTACAGATGAGGCGATGAAGGCAAAGGCGATAAAAGCACAGGAGATAAGTCAAAGGCGGTGAGGCGGGTTCTAACCTTTGAAGCCGACGTCTTTGTGGGCGCCGTCGCAGTAGGGTTTGTTCTTCGAGGCGCCGCAGCGGCAGAGGGTGTAGTGATCGGTGGTGGCTGGCGACTGACCGTCCGGGTTGTTGAAGGTGATGCCGCCGCGGATGTGCAGGGGGCCGTCTTCCGACAAGAAGATTTCGGCTTCGGAGAAGTACTCGTCGTGGAGGTCTCCGGACAGTTTATACGCAAGGGACCCGGATGGGCATTCGCGGACGGTGTCGATGATTTGCTGCCTGTCGTCACCGGTCGGCGCGCTGAGGCGGGTATCGCCGTCCCACTGGAAGAAGGCTCCCGGGGCACCTTTCACGCAGGCGCCCGCGTGGCAGCAGAGGTCGGGATTGTCGACAATGGTCAGGCCGTCCTCTTCGAATTCCTTCGAGGGCCTCGTATCCGTCCGCTCCCGATCTCCGGTGAAGCCGATTTCAGAGTGCGTGCCGTCACAGAAGGGCTTGTTCTTGGATGCCCCACACCGGCAGAGAGCGATTGTGTCCTTTTCCATTGGGACAGGTTGGCCCTTCGAGTCGGTGAGTTTCTGCAGGCCTTTGACGAGGAAAGGGCCCTTTGGGGCGATGTCGATGTTGGGCTTGAGGCCACTCATTGAAGATCTCCAATTGAGGCGGGCAAAGGGCAGAAGGCAGAGGGTAAAAGAAAGAAACGGTTCCGACTAAGGTTTGCTGACGAATTCGATCCAGAGAGGGGCATCGCCAACGTCGTAGGTGGCCATCGGTTCCAGCGACCCGGTAGCGTGGTCGATCTTGAATGCCCCGAGTTTGCCGGAGTTCTGGCCGGCGGAGTAGAGGAATTCCCCGGTGGGGTCGATGTCGAAGAATCGGGGATTCGGTTCGACGGGTTGATGACCTAAGGCCTTCAGGGAGCCGTCGTCATTGACGCTGTAGATGGCGATGCTGTCGTGGCCTCTGTTGGACGCGTAGAGATACCGTCCGTCCTGAGTCATCCGGATTTCGGCGGTGCTGTTGTTGTCGGTGAATCCGTTGGGGAGGGTGGTGATGAGCTGGAACGGGTCGAGTCGACCGTCGTTCGGATCGAAACGGTAGGCGGTAACGGTGCTGGCGTTTTCGTTGACGGCATAGAGTATGCCGTCTTTGATGGGATGAAAGACGAAGTGCCTGGGTCCCTGAGGAGGATCTGGCTGTAGCTTCGGAGGATCCATCGGCGTCAGCTGGCCTGTCTCTTCATTAAAATGGAATTGGAAAATGGCGTTGGCCGGGTTCGTGTGCGGCACGTAGGCGAGCCGGTTCGAGCGGTCGGTCTGAATGCTGTGGGCGTGGCCGTCGGTTTCGATCCACTGGACGGGTTTGGCAGAGAGGGCGCCGTTGTCGCTTATCCCGTGGACGGAGACGGTGCCGGCACCATAGTACGACGCGAGCAGCCATCGGTCGGTGTTGTCGGTTTTGAGATAGGGGGCGTCGCCTTCGAGGTCTGTCGTTCCGATAGACGTAAGCCCGCCGCTCGATCGGTCGATCGAGAAGCTTTCGAAACGCTTCATCCGCCGCTGGGACATGAACAAGTATCGACCCTTACTGTCTGTGGCCAATGCCCCCGGTTGCGACGCCGTGGGGATATTGGGCTGTTGGTCGAGTGCGCCTGTTTCGCCATTCATGATGAAGTGAGACAGCCATTCGCTGCCGGAATTGGAGATGTAGACGTGGTATTCCATGAAGCTCCTCGATGAGTGCGCGTGCTGATGAAGCGTGCAGGTTCGATTGGCTGGCGGGAGTCTTGGGGCGCCCGCTTTTCAGACCGCTACAGGATACTGTCTGGCCTCCGTTCGCACAAGGCACCAAAAGAGGATCGGCATGCAGGAGCGGGCCCGAGGAGGTTTGATGCGCTCTGATTCGGTATGTTCATCCCTCGGGTCATTCGGTTTCTGTCCCGTTAACCCAGGGTTCTCCGGATTGGTACGTCTCTGATTAGTGGACACACCGATAACCCAGTATCTTCGGATTGGGAGGTGTGTTTATGCCACATAGGAAGACGAGACGTCGGTACGATTCCAGTTTC
>Ga0114996_10008707_pt1 | contig 11225 bp, 11 predicted proteins | sample ArcticOcean_MG_C_4_FD_87039 | JGI IMG/M metagenome (GOLD analysis project Ga0114996, IMG submission 87039) | Marine microbial communities from western Arctic Ocean - ArcticOcean_MG_CB4_134 | ecosystem: Environmental > Aquatic > Marine > Oceanic | place: Arctic Ocean: Canada Basin | collected... | reverse complement strand
GCATTGCGGATATGGAATTTACCCTGATCGATACGGCGGGGCTCGACGATTCCGCCGACGACAGCCTGGAAGCCCGCATGCACGGACAGACGGAACGCATCTTTGATGTTGCCGACGTCGTCCTGTTCCTGATTGACGCCCGGGCCGGGGTAATGCCTTTGGATCAACATTTCGCCGGCTGGCTGCACAAGCATTCAACGCCGTCTATTCTTGTCGCCAACAAATGCGAAGGCGGGGCCGGCCAAAGCGGCTTGTTGGAGGCCTACAGCCTAGGGCTCGGCGACCCGGTGCCGCTGTCGGCCGAACATGGTGAAGGGCTGAGCGAATTGTATGACGCCTTAGTGCCATTCCGGAGAGACACCTTTGAGCCTCCCGAGGAAGATGGGGATGGGGATACGGACGCGGACACCTGGATGGAACGGCCGTTGCAAATGGCCATCGTCGGGCGGCCAAACGTCGGAAAATCGACTATGGTCAACGCCCTCGTGGACGAAGAACGCATGCTGACCGGTCCGGAAGCCGGCATCACGCGGGATTCCATTTCCATTTCCTGGGACTTCGAGGGCCGCGCCATCCGCCTCATCGACACCGCAGGCATGCGCCGCAAGGCGCGGGTCAGGAAAAAATTGGAAACACTGTCGGTCGGCGACTCGCTGCATTCGATCCGCTTCGCCGAGGTCGTGGTACTGGTGCTGGATGCCACCTTAGGGCTTGAAAAACAGGACCTGTCCATCGCCCGGCTGGTGATCGAGGAAGGTCGCGCCCTGGTGTTGGCGGTCAACAAGTGGGACGTGGCCCAAGACCGCAAGGCCGTCATTAGCCAGGTCGAAGATCGCCTGCAGACATCCCTGCCCCAGGTCCGGGGGATTCCCGTGGTGACCTGTTCGTCGGTGAGCGGGCGGGGACTGAATAAATTGCTGCCCGCCGTGATCCGGGTCCATGCCACCTGGAACCGCCGCATCGAGACGGGAGAGATCAACCGCTGGCTCGAAGGCATGGTCGACAGCCACCCGCCGCCGGTGGTCAAGGGCCGGCGGCTAAAATTGCGCTACATGACCCAGGCCAAGGCGCGGCCGCCGACGTTCATCCTGTTCGCCAGCAGTAGAGGTGCGCTGCCGGAAAGCTACATACGTTATTTGATTGGCGGCCTGCGCGACGCCTTCGACCTGCCCGCCGTACCCATCCGCATCCACATGCGGTCCGGCAAAAACCCCTACGCACCGGGCAAAAAGGGCCGGAAATAGGCCTTTATCCGCCGCCTTTCTGGAACATCAGGTTGAACAGGTCCAGCGCCGCCTCGCGCTCAGGCTCGCTATAGGTGGTAAATTCAAGGCGGACGTCGCAGGCCGGGATTTCCATCAACGCGATCTTGCGTCTGCGCTCGGGGCTTAAGGTTATTTGCAGGCGCTTATTACCTTGTTCCAGAACGACGCCGGTGTCCGTCCGCTCAAAATTATCGCTGCCCAGGGCGCGGGGTATGATGCGGAAGAAATCGGCGTGGGTCAGCGCCATTTCTTTTTCGACAATAAACGGCGACCGGTCGTTGGACATCTCAGCCCCCCGCGACGGGAGGCCACACGGCCAAGTGGTCGCCTTCGACCAGGACGCGACCGTCACGCTCGGTCGGTGGGATAAAAAAGCCGTTGACCAGCACCAGATGGCAGACTTCGGTGGGCAGGTAGAGAATCCCGAAGACATCGGAAATTGTAACGCCGTCGTCGAAGTCCATATTGGCCTCGTTGCCGTTGGGATCATCGGTGGTCCCTTTCGGCAGGTAGCTGCCGAGATTGGCGTAAAGTTTGAGGCGGATATTCATGGATGATCCCCCGCCTTGGCCAAATAGGCCTCCATGATCAGGTTGGGGTTGGCCATCAACTTGTCTTTCCAATGGCCCAGATGAACCGGCGTCTGGATCAGGCCGCGAAGCACGCCAACGTGATTCGTGCGACCCAAAGTCAACGCGCCAATCACCCGGTCGTCCTCGAAGGCCAAACGGATATAGCGGGAGTCCTTTTCAACGACGGATTGAGCGAAGTCGCCTCCGTCCACGCCCTGCCAGCGGCCAAAAGACGTGGAGATGAGGCCGGCCGTATCCAGCACGTTCATGGACAGGCTGCCCTTATAGACAGCGTCATGGCCGGTCATGTTGAGCGCCGCGACGCGCCCGTGCTCCGCCGCCGTTGGCTGAATGCCGTGGACCACCCAGCCGCCGGACCAGTCCGGGCCTTGGGCACAGTCCCCGGTGGCATAGATATCGTCGGCGGAGGTTTGCAAATGTTCATCAACCAGGATTCCGTTTTCAACCTTGATGCCGCAACTCTCCAGGAACCCGATGTTGGGTCGGGTCCCGGCGGCAACCACCACCAACGCCGCCCGGACCTGCTCGCCGTGGCTGAGAATGACGATTAGTCCACCTTTGCCGTCATCTTCCACCTTGCTGACCTCGGTCCCGGTCCTGATGGTGACACCCTTGGCCTCGCACCAGTCTTTGAGCATGTCGCCGGCGATATCATCCATCATATGGGAGACCATGCGCGCTTCCCTCTCGATTACGGTGAGGGAGACGCCGCGCCGGATCAGACTTTCCAGGATGATGCAGGTGATAAAACCGGCCCCGATCAAGACCACGGAGGAACCCTCTTTGGCCCGGGCGATGATGTTGTGGGCGTCTTCCATGGTCCAGCAGTGATGCACGCCGGGCAAGTCCAGGCCTTCCACCGGGGGCCTCACCGGCGCCGCCCCGGTGGCGATTAACAGCTTGTCGAATGTTACCGTGGCCCCGCCGTCGAGCGCGACTTCGCGGCTTTCCACAGAAACCCCGGTGACACGGTCAGCCAGGAGTTCAATGCCCAGACCCTCGAAGTGGCCCTTGGTTTTGCGCAGATGGGTCCCCGCCTCGTCAATATCGCCGACCAGGAAATAGGGGATGGCCATGCGCCCGTATGGCGCACCGGGCTCGTCGCCGATCAGCACGATTTCGGCCTCGGGCGAGGCCTTTCTCAGCGTTTCGGCGGCGACCACCCCCGCCGGACCGGTTCCGGCGATGACATGTTTCATGGCATCACTGTCCTGGTCCGGCGGAGGCCAAGGTCCCGTTACAGCGCCAGGCGGCCTAAGGTATCGTCCGTGGGCACGCCGTCGGCACTCCAGCCGCGCAGTTCATAGTATTCCGGCAGCATCTTATCGAGGCCGGCGGTCAACCCTTTGGCCGGGCCGGACTTGGCCGCGTCCTTCATCAGACGTTTCGGCAGCAGGTCATCCTTACCTGTGAACCCAGCATCCAGGTTGTACTGGCGTTCCAGGTTCCAAATCCGCTCGCCGATTTCCATCAGCCTTTCCGTTGACCATTCGCCTTCACACGCGGCGTCGATCTGCGGCGCGATATCGTCCATGGTCAGCGCGAAGGTGGTGAAGATGCAGGTGCCCGACGAATCGACCGTCGCCGTGGCGTCTTGGAACGCCATTACCAGACCGGCCTTGCCGTCGGTCACCAGGGGATCGGTCTTCTCGGGGATACCGAGGACTTCCGAGGCCACGGTATAGCTGCGCAGATGGCACGCACCACGATTGGATGTGGCGTAGGTCAGGCCCATGCCCTGGATGCCGCGCGGGTCGTACGCCGGGAATTCCTGGCCCTTGACCGTCATCGACACGTCCGGGTCGCCATATTTTTCGCACAACCGCTTGGATCCCATTCCGATCTCAACACCGAACCCTTCGCCCACGGCCGTCGCCTCGATAATCTGGGCCAGGGCTTCGGCGGAGCCGAACTTGAGCTCGATGCCCCCGGTATCCTCGATGGTGAGTTTGCCGTTCTCAAAGAGTTCCATGGCGGCGGCAACGGTGGAGCCGAAGGAAATCGGATCGAAGCCCTGTTCGTTGCAAACGAAATTGCAATAGGTCAACGCCTCCAGGTCATCGACGCCAGTCGCGGCCCCTAAGCTCCAGGCGGCTTCGTATTCAAGCCCGCCCGAGGGCTCGTGGTACTTGGGCTTACCCTTGACGGTGAAATGTTCGGGGTCGATCTGCGATATCCGGGCGCACCCAATCGGGCACGAGAAACAAGCATGGTTGGAAACCAGATTGGCCTTGCCGTCGGATTCCCGGACCTCAAGCATCGCCTCGCCGCCGATTTTTGACGCGCCTTCGAACTGGATGTCGTTGGAATTGCGGGTCGGCAGCGCGCCGGTTTCGTTAATGACGTTCATCAATACCTGGGTGCCATAGGTCGGCAGCCCTTCACCGGTCACCGCGTTGTCGGCGAGGATTTTCCTGGCCGCGACGGACGCTTCCATGAACCTCTTGCTGTCTTTGACCTGGACTCCCAGGGTGCCGCGCAGGCAGACCGCCTTGAGGTTTTTCGAGCCCATAACGGTGCCGACGCCGGAACGCCCGGCGGCGCGGTCTTTGTCGTTGACGATGCAGGCGAACAGCACACCGTTTTCCCCGGCCTTGCCGATGGAAGCGATGCGGACATCGGGATCGCCGCATTTTTCGCGGATCATGTCCTCAGTTTCCCACACCGATTTCCCCCAAAGGTCAGAGGCATCGAGGAGTTCGGCCTTGTCGTTTTCCACCGACAGGTAGACCGGCTTTTCCGATTTGCCTTCGAAAATAATCATGTCCCAGCCGGCATTCTTCATTTCGGCGCCGAAGTATCCACCGGAATTGGAACACGCGATGGCGCCGGTCAGGGCGCCCTTGGTGATCACCGAATAACGCCCGCCGGTCGGCGCAAGAGTTCCGGTTAAGGGTCCCGTCGCCATGATTAATTTGTTGTCGGGCGACAAGGGATCGACCTTGGGGTCAGTTTCCTCGACAAGGTACTTGGTGCCCAGGCCCCTTTGGCCCAGGTACTGGTTCGCCCAATCCATGTTCAAGGGCTCGCTCTCGCAAGTCCCTTCGGTCAGATTGACGCGCAGAATTTTCTTCGTCCAAGACATATCAAAATCTCCCTAGTTGCTTTTCAAGTTTGTACATTGGCATCTGTTTTTGCCGCCCATTCACGCATTTTTCTGGCTCCGGATGTATCCGCCTCGACGAAGCTCAAGGCCGTCGTCGGACATATGGTAACACAAGCCGGGTCGCCGCCACAGAGGTCGCATTTAAGAACTTTTCCACTGTCGGGGTTGTAATTGATGGTACCGAAGGGGCACGCGATGGTGCATACCTTACAGCCGACGCAAATATGGTCGTTAACGATTTTGGCGCCCGTTGCGCCATTCACCGAGATCGCATCGACAGGACACACCGCCATGCACCAGGCCTCGGCACATTGGGTACAGGTGTAAGGAACGAACAGGCTCGTCTCACCGAATTCAAAGACCTTGATCCGCGATTTAACCGGATTGAAAATGCCCTCGGTCTGGAAACTGCAGGCCATTTCGCACTGCAAGCAGCCCGTACACTTCTTGGAGTCCATAAGAAGAACTTTTTCCACGCCAGCCGCCCCTCCCTCGTCTGCCCGCTCATTTTCGCCGCGGGCTTGGCTAAACCTTACCACCCCGGAGACTTGCCGTTAAATCCCTTTTTTTAATGTGTAGGCTTGACCCTGGTTAATGCCGCTTCCATCTTAAATGATATCCTTACCTTACGAATATGAACCCCAACGGAGTGAATGATAATGATCAGCAAACTGACTGGATTGATGTTCTCAGCCGCCGCCATGACACCCTGGGCGGCCTGGGCCGGCAGCACGGTCGGGCCAAGCGAAGGGTATCGCCATGGCGGCCACATGATGGGCGGCGGCCACATGTTTTTTGGCCCGGCGATGATGTTATTGGCCATTGCCGTCATCGTCATCATCGTCGTTCTGGTCGTGCGCTGGACAGGCAGCCCCGGGCACAGCCACCATGGACCGTCCACGAAAACACCACAGGATATCCTCAAGGAACGTTATGCCCGGGGTGAACTCAGCACCAAGGAATTCGAGGAACGCCAAAAGGTGCTGGGCGACTGACGCTGCCCCTTAAAACGTCATCGGAACAGCGGTCACCACGTGTTCGAGGGCGGTAATCTTTGCTAACAACTCGGGCGGCGTCGGGCCGTCGGTTTCTATCAGGGCTATGGCATCGCCGCCCTCATCAGCGCGGCCCAGGTGGAAGGTGGCGATATTGATTCCGGCATCGCCCAGCAGCGTCCCCAAGGCGCCGATCAGACCCGGCTTGTCCCGGTTGGTAATGTAGAGCATGTGCGGACCCAGCTTGGCGTCGATGGGGATGCCCTTAATCTCGACCAAACGGGATTCATCATTGAACAAGGTTCCGGCGAGCGTTCGGGTTTGGTTTTCGGTGGTTACCGTCAAGGTCATCATGGTCTGAAAGGCCCCGGCTTCAGCGGACCGAACCTCGCGAATGTGAATATTGCGGTCCCGGGCGATGGTCGGCGCATTGACCATGTTGACGCCTTCCATCTGCGGTGACAGCAACCCCTGCAGCACCACCGCCGTCAATGGGCGGCAGTTGAGCTCGTCGCATAAACCTCCGAAGGCGATAGTCACTTCCTTGATCGCCGAGCGGGTCGCCTGTCCGGCGAAACTGCCCAGTTGCTGGGCCAGCGCCATATAAGGTTTCAGCTTGGGCGCTTCCTCGGCCGACACGGAGGCCATGTTGAGCGCATTGGTCACTGCCCCGGTGGTCAGGAAATCGGCGATTTGTTCGGCCACCTGTTGGGCAACCTTTTCCTGGGCTTCCGTAGTCGCCGCGCCCAGATGCGGGGTGGCGACGACGTTGTCCATGCCGAACAATGGATTTTCCTTGGCCGGCTCGTGGGCGAACACGTCGAGCGCCGCACCCGCCACATCGCCGGCCTCAAGCACCGCCTTCAGGTCTTCTTCGACGATCAGGCCGCCGCGCGCACAATTGATGATGCGCACACCCTTTTTCATCTTCTTGAAGGCCCGTTTGTTGAGGATGTCGCGGGTGGCGTCGGTCAGGGGCGTATGCAGACTGATGAAATCGGCGCGCTTGAACAGGTGCGGCAATTCCACCTTCTCGACGCCTAAGTCCTCGGCGCGTTCCGGCGTCAGGAACGGGTCATAAGCGATGACCTTCATCTTCAGACCCTGAGCGCGGTCGGCAACCACGGCGCCGATGTTGCCGCATCCGATGATACCCAGCGTCTTGCCCATCAGTTCGACACCCATAAAGCGGGACTTTTCCCACTTGCCCTGGTGGGTCGACGCATTGGCCAAGGGAATTTGCCTGGCCACGGCCAGCATCATGGAAATGGCGTGCTCGGCCGTGGTGATGGAATTTCCAAACGGCGTATTCAGGACGACGATGCCACGGGCGGTGGCGGCGTCTACATCGATGTTGTCGACTCCAATCCCGGCGCGCCCGACCACCTTCAGGGCCTTCGCCGCCTCCAGCACCTTGGAGGTCACCTTGGTGGTCGAACGGACCACCAAACCATCATAACCGGCGATGATGTCGGCCAGGCCCTGCTTGTCGAGGCCGGTAATAACATCAACTTCGATGCCGGCCTGTTTCAGGCATTCTTCAGCCAATGGGCTCATTTTATCGGAAATCAGGACCTTAGCCATTGCTGCCTCCCCTTTCCTTGAGCGTCGCCCAGCCCCAGTCCAGCCACGGGAACAGGGCGTCCAAATCGGATGTTTCCACGGTCGCTCCGTTCCACAAGCGCAATCCCGGCGGCGCCGCCAGGTGGTTGGCGATGTCAAACGCCGCGCCCTCCTCGTCAAGCAGCGCCGATATTTTGCGGCCGACGTTATTGCGGAAATCCTCGTCCTGGTCCGTGAGCCAGGGATCCGTGATTTGCAAGGTTACCGACGTTTTCGAGCGCGACGCCGGGTCGGGGGCGAGAAAATCGATCCACGGCGTGGCCTCGACCCAGGCGAAGGTCGCCGCCGAATTGGCCTCGATACGGGCCATCAGGCCTTTCAGCCCACCAATGGATTCGGCCCACTTCAGGCTGTTCAGGGCATCTTCGACGCACAACATGGACGGCGTGTTGATGGTGATGCCCTCAAAGGGCGCCGGATCAAACTTGCCACCCTTGGTGAGACGGAAAACCTTGGGCAAGGGCCAGGGCGGGGTGTAGCTTTCGAGCCGTTCGACGGCGCGGGGGCCTAACACCAGCATGCCGTGAGCGGCTTCGCCTCCCATCACTTTCTGCCACGACCAGGTGGTCACGTCGAGCTTGTCCCAGTCCAGGTCCATGGCGAAGGCGGCCGACGTGGCGTCGCAAAAGGTCAGGCCGTCCCGCCCGGCGTCGATCCAAACGCCATCGGGCACGCAAACCCCCGACGTGGTGCCGTTCCAGGTAAAGACAACATCACGGTAAAAATTGACTTGGCCCAAGTCGGGCAATTCGCCATAAGGCGCCTGAATAATCCGGGTGTCTTTGATTTTCAGGTGATCCGTAACGTCGGCGGCCCAGGTGGCGCCGAAGCTGTCCCACGCCAGAAGATCGACGCCGCGCACACCCATCATGGACCACAGCGCCATTTCCATGGCCCCGGTATCGGAGCCGGGCACGATGGCGATATGGTAGCCGGCGGGAATGCCCAGCACGTCGCGGGTGCGGGTGATGAGCTCTTTCAGCCTCTCCTTGCCGATCTTGTGGCGGTGCGAGCGGCCGACGAAAGCGTCCTCGAGACTGTCCAGCGACCAGCCCGGGGGCTTGGTGCAGGGTCCGGATGAAAAACGGGGGTTGGCCGGACGAATGTCCGGTTTCTGAGGCGTGTTCAAAATTTATCTCCTTTCCTCTCAGAAAGGTCGCGCCCCGTTGGGGGGGCGTGGCCCACGGGTCTTATAGGGCCGGGCCGGGAACCGGTCAAGATTTCGCTTGGCGGAAAAAAATTTTCTTAAGCGATGTATTGTTTTCCAATAAATAAACGCCTAGATAAACCGCTTAGCAAAACCAACAACCGTGCGAAATTCCATGCCCTCACCGCTGTCAAAAACCCGCTCCGAAAATGATCCGGTCCAGGTCATGGTGGTCGACGATTCCAATGTGGTCGGTGATCTGGTCAACGGCATTCTGATGCAGGACCCGCGCATCCAAGTCGCCGCCCGCCCTGTCGACGGGGCAGATGCGGTGTCCCAATTCCGCAAATTAGAGGCCGAGGTGATGGTGCTGGATATTGGCGGGCAGCCGAAGGAATCCCTGACCACCCTTTCCAGGCTTCTGCGCACCGACACCAAGGCCCGGATCATTTTTTGTTTCGACCCTCACCTTCACCAACGTGAAGACCGGGCTTGAGGGACTGGAGCGCGGCGCGGTGGAATTCCTGCAAACGCCGGGCGCTCATACCAGTGGTTCCAGCCTGGCCGTTTTTCAGCACACCCTGACGGAAAACGTGTTCGAGTTGGGGCTAGCGCGGCGCTCCGAAGCTGATCGGCTGGCCCAGAAAGCCGCCGCCTCCGTCGCCGATTTTAAAGCCAAAGCCGTCGGCCCCATTCAATTGCGTCCGGCATCCACCGTGACGCCCCGCGTTTTAATCATTGCCAGTTCCACTGGCGGCCCAAAGGCGTTGTTGTCGTTATTCGAAAATTTATCCCCGTCGGTCACTCTGCCAATCCTGATTGCCCAGCATATACCGCCGGTATTTACCGGAGCGCTGGCTCAAAACATTACCCGGGTAAGCGGGCGGGCCTGTGCCGAGGGTGAGGACGGGGAACTCGTTCGGGCCGGGCGTGTCTATGTGGCGCCGGGGGATTATCACATGGTTCTGGAACCGGACGGTAATACCGTGTGCATCCGCCTCAACCAGGAATCGCCCGTAAACTACTGCCGCCCGTCGGCGGACCCCCTGCTCGTCAGCGCCGCTAATATCTATGGCGCCAACGTCTTAGGCCTGGTCCTCACCGGCATGGGCAAAGACGGCAAGGGAAGTTGCGAAACCATCACTAAGGCCGGCGGCACTATCATCGCCCAGGATCAGGACACCAGTGTCATTTGGGGCATGCCCGGCGCCGTTGCCCAGGCCGGCTTGTGCAGCGCCGTTTTGCCGCTCGATGAAATTCCCGGTTTCCTTCAGAAAGCCGTAGCCGAATAGAGTTCTTACCCTGGCCAATTTCTACAAACCGTAGTACCAGGGCGCAAATATGGAGAATACGACCCACATCAACACGGTCAGAGGGGCCCCGGCGCGGGCAAAATCGGAGAACCGGTAATGCCCCGGCCCCATCACCAAAAGATTGGTCTGGTAGCCCAAGGGCGAAGCAAACGAACAATTAGCGGCGAAGACCACGGCGACGGCGAAGACCTGGGGCTCAACACCCAGGGCCATGGCCAGATCAACGGCTATGGGCGTGAATAAAACAGCGGCGGTCTTGGTGCTGATAATATTGGACAAACCAGCCACCAACAGAAAAAACAGCGACAGGATTGTCGCAGGCGTGGCGTCCCCCGACACCGTTACCAATCCCTGAGCCAGATAACTGGCCCCTCCCGTTTCCTGTAGTGCTACGCCCAACGCCAGAGCCGCCCCGATGGTGGTAACGATTTTGGTGTCCACAGCCTGAAAAGCCTAGCGAACGTTCAACACGCCCACCGCCACCATAGCCGCCACGCCAGTGAGCGCCGCCGCCACAATCGGCAACAGTCCCGAGGCGGCCAGGGAGAGGACGGTCACGAAAATTAAGGTTGCCCGCTTGGCATGATCCAGGGCCGGAAGCTCCTCGGCCGACCATTCCAGCAAGACCACGTCGCGAAGACGCTTCAAGGCCGAAATATCGTCGGGCTGGCCCTGGACTAACAATACGTCGCCGGACTGCAGGCGAACATCGGTGATGCGCTGGCGGATCATTCGCGACCGGCGTTGCAGGCCGAGCACGATGCAATGGGTCTTATAGCGAAAGCCTATTTGCGGCAGAGTCAGCCCGGCCAGACCGGACGCCGGCGCGACCATGGCTTCGGCCAGTGCTTGGCCGCCTTCCAACCAACGCCCGCCCGACGATGTATCGCCGGAGAAGGACCGTTCCGCCTCCAGGTCCGGGTGCAACAGCCCTGGATCTTCAGCCAGGAATGTGGCCAGGGCCTTGCGTGTCGCCGATACCACCAGAACATCAGCGGCCCGCACTGTGAAATCCTCAAAGGGCGGCAGGATCGCCTGCTCGCCGCGCTGAACCAGCCTGAGGGTTTTATCCGGAAGGCCGGAAAAATGCCCCCCCGGCGCATCCTTGCCAATCAGTTCGGATTGTGCCGATACGGTGATCTGGGCGACGAAGTGCTTGCCCCCGCCGTCGGCCATGGTGTCG
>Ga0114996_10008706_pt1 | contig 11225 bp, 6 predicted proteins | sample ArcticOcean_MG_C_4_FD_87039 | JGI IMG/M metagenome (GOLD analysis project Ga0114996, IMG submission 87039) | Marine microbial communities from western Arctic Ocean - ArcticOcean_MG_CB4_134 | ecosystem: Environmental > Aquatic > Marine > Oceanic | place: Arctic Ocean: Canada Basin | collected... | reverse complement strand
TATAAAAAACAACCCATATAAAATAAAATAGCGCCGCACAACCTAACCACATTTTAATATTCCATCTGATTCCAAATGTGATTGATATCACTAGCAACAAGAGTACGAATATTTGAGATATTAATACACTTACTCCTAATGGCATGCCAACAGATCCCATAGAAGGATCTTCATTTGCTAGTACAATATCAAATAGATTTCCAAAGATACTGATTCCAGCTGACCACTGAGGTAAAGTTAACGTAATAAAAAGTAGCGCCAAAACTCCAACTGGCGATAAATTGGATAAAGACTTTTTACGTCTAATGCATGCAACAAATTCTGAAGCTGCCATTGATAACATAAAACTCCCGAAAATAGCTACGATGATAAATGAAGTCTCCTTAGTAGTGAAAATTAAGGCGAGTAAGGCAGCGAATATATATAAATAGAATGTTTTCCTTCCATCAATGTATTTCCACATCACTACCACTAATGAAAGGGTCCACACAGCCATTAAAATATCATTCCTTGCAAACCGGCTAAAATATAATAGAGAGGGAGAAAAAGCTAACAAAATAGAAATAGATATTGCTCCTAGTTGACCTATTTTATACCTAAGTAGCAGAGGTATCACGACCAAAACGGTACCAAAAATGGCATACATTAGCCTGGAAGTGTAATCAGAATCACCAAAAAGAAAGAACATAAGAAAGTTTCCATGATATTGGAAGGGACCATGCATCATCGGTAAATGTTGGTATCCATTCCCTACATATAAATACCATGAATATAGGGCGTGCAAACTTTCATCATGATGCATAGCCCTACTACCAAGATCCCATAACCGCATGAAACCTGAAACAATAATAAGGCAAAGATAAATTCCAAATTCCCATTTTATTGGAAAGTTATTGCTAGATGAACTTCTAATAGTTCCAATAAACCTATCCGAAAGGTTCGTCTTTGATGATTCATTATTAACTTTTTGATTTTCAATATAAATACCAAATTCACTGTTTATAGGTTTTTCATGAGAGGATATGGATTTGGGTTTCTCTGATGAACCTATCATCACTTCAGTGATGTTTTGAATAGAACACTCTGAATTAAACGAATTTTGGACAGTAGATTCATCTATATCCTCTTTGGATTTATCTTCCCAGTTTGAATCATAAGTTTCTTGGTTACTTTTATCAATAAACATATTTATTTACCGCAACTTATATATGACTGATTCATTATCGCTTGTTTCAATACTTTCAGGATAAACTGTTTCCATAAAATCTGGAAATTTGGCTAATCCTATTTTATTATATTTACTTCTTTCTCTATTTCCAATGTATACATATTCTATATGATATTTCTTTAGAAGTCGTATCGCTATCTCAATATCATGGGTATTGTATATGGTTATTATATCTTCAAATCTGCCTTCCATTGGGATAGTATCACCTCTCCATTGATGTTCATGACCATACCAACCTAATATTGTTGGAATCCCAGTGCTCGCTGAAATTCTCCCATATAATGGGTCATAATCACCACCTGGTTGGTTATCATGGGTGGTTCCTACAGCTTCAAGAATCCCAGATTCTTCTATATCATTTTCATTCAACCATTGTATTGCTTTATACTCAGAAAGTTCATTTCTAATCATATAATTTAATCCATCTAACGTAGGTTCTGATGAAAAATTATTTGTCTTACTTATTACTGAAGCTATTGGGTAATACAATGAGATAACAAATACAATCAAAAATAAGCCTGTACAAACCCCTCTTACCCAATATCTTGGATATTGAAGTTTAGATAATATATTTAAGGATTTATAAAAACTAAAAGCGCTAACAAGAGATAAGAGTAGCCATGCTTGATAATAAAATTTGAACACCGTATTCATTCTATTGTTAAAGAAATCTTTAACAAAAAATAATTCTGGTCCATAAATTAGGAAAATTGCTAATGTAAATATTAAGAGAATATAGATTTCACCTATATGTTTAGATTTCTTAAACCTAACAATACAACTAAAAATACTAATAGTTGCTAATAATATTATTGGCAATATTGAAATAAATCGTTTCATATGGTCTATGTATCCATCATTCAATAAATTAAGACTCAAGAATACCCAAATTAGATAAGGTGCAATCGCTAACATTGATGAAATCAATAACATCTTCCACCAATCAATCTGCTTGAGTGATTGTTGAAGCGATTCTAACAATAATGGTATGCCAATTACGAAGAAGCACCCCCAGACAATCAAAAGATGAATTGGCCTGGTAGTTGGGCCTATAACTGGGACAATTGCTGAAACCTGAGAATTGAAAGATATATAAAATGGTAGGAAAAATAAGATTGCTAATCCAATAATCAATTCAATCCCAATACATAATGCCCAAATTTCTAATAACATTCTCTTAAAATTTGTTGTGGAAAATTGAATATTATCTGCGAATTTTGCCCAAACTCTAGGTTTAACACCTGTATATTTCAATAAGAATGCCAGACATACGAGTGGGAGATTAATAACAATCAAGGCACCGCTTGTAATAAGTATACTTTGGTTGAATGTAAATTCAAAAAAATATGCGACAAGATTATAAACACTTCCAAGAATCAAAACCTTGGCGGAAATTAATATAACAAGCCCAATAAGAGGAACAAAGAAGCCATTTTGTTGGCGATAGAACCAAAGAAACAAGCCACCTGCTAATAGGCTGCTGTAAATTACAAAATCCCAGATATTAATAAATGCTAATGCACCTAATGACAATGCTAACAATAACGCGAATATTTGATTTTTCAATACCCAGTAGATACTTTTCTGGTATTTTGTAAACAATATTTGCAGCATGAATGACAAAAACAAAATCACAAAAGGCAACGACATTATATGTGCATGAAGATCTCCTAATAGAAAACTAAAAAATGGGAACTCTTGGATAGTATAATCCAGACTTTCACCATTCAAACCCAGCGTATCTATTACTCTTGTAGCTCTCCACCACCACCAATGTTCTTGTGGTATCAATCCCCCACCAACAACTAATTGATCTAAACCTTTTATACCAATCCAATCCCAAAAATTGTTTGTACCTACACCTATTAACTTAAAGAGTTCTAATACTCCTTCAAGGTTTCCAATCATGAGTAAAAGCAAAACCCCGGTAATTGCCCCCAAAATTATATGGCCCGCTGAAGATTTTCTATCTTGACAGAAATTTGAAATCAACCCAAAAAGTCCTATGGCAGCTAATGAAGGAATCAGTGCTAAAGCAATATTATATGAGACACTGCCCCCAACTCCGGTAATTTTAGCCAAAATTGCTGCAATCCAATACCCGAAATAATAATAACTAATAGAATACCCAATAAGCCATGGATCTTTTGGCGGAGCAAAATTGGCCGTCAATGAGGCATTTAAAAAAGCAAAATCCATTGGTTTTTCTGTACTAGATATAGAAGGGTCATAAGACCTGATAAGTATCCAACCAATAAAGAAGCAACAAAATATAATCTCTCCTATGACAACATTTTTCCATTGAGTTATAAAAAAGTTATAAAAACTTTTCCATCTTATAAAAATGTATATAGCAGAGATAACAATCAGTGTTAAGGAAAACATTCTTAAGGATAATGTGGTATTAGAAATTATATGGAAATAGCTAAGAATCCATACCAAATACCCTAACAGGAGAAGACCTAAGGTCTTTGAAATAGTATATCCATTATCCTTTAAATTCGGAAATAAATGATAAGCTAATGGGAAAGAAGCGAGGCCTATAACTTGAATGGTTAAAAACCACCAAAATACATCTAACATAAGCATTCCGTTAAAATATGTAAGGGAAGTTGACTGGCAATTGCAATAATCGTCATAATCAGTTTAACTGCTACTTGGAAATATCCATTTGGAAAAGAGTTTCAACAAATTCTTCAGGATTAAAGTGTACAATATCTTCCTCGTTTTCACCCACACCAATAAACAAAACAGGCAGCTTAAGCTCGTAAGATATACTGAATATTATCCCACCTTTTGCTGATCCATCCATTTTAGTTAAAAATATCCCATCACAACCTACCGCCTCTACAAACTTTTTTGCCTGGAATAGACCATTTTGACCACTAGTGCCATCTAGAACAAGTATAACTTTTTGATCTATATCATCTTCAAATTTACGTATAATTCGTTGGGTCTTCTTCAATTCTTCCATAAGATTAAAATTTGTATGAAGTCTACCAGCCGTATCAACAATAGTTACCGGAATTTTACGAGCTATTGTAGCCTGAATACCATCGTAAACAACAGCGCTAGGATCACCTCCAAAATTATGTGCTACTACATCTATATTAAGTTTTTGGCCCCAACCTTGAAGTTGTTCAATTGCAGCGGCCCTAAAAGTATCCCCCGCAACTAACAATGGTTGTTTACCTAGTGCCACAAAAGCTTTTGCCATTTTCGCAATGCTAGTAGTTTTACCTACGCCGTTAACTCCAATCACTAATATTATTAGTGGTCGTTCAGAAGGAGCAAATATATTATCCGAATGTTGGCTAGATTTGATTAAAAGAAGCATTTCTTCTTTTAGGATATTGATAGCCGTAGCGGTTATCTGAGTTTGACTTTTTTGTAGCCGCTCTTTAACTTTCATTATTAATTTTTCTGTGGTTTCAATCCCCATATCCCCAGTTATCAGAAGCTCTTCCAAATTATCCCATAATTGATCTTCATCCAAATCAGATTTGACTACTCTAACAAGTTTACTAATCCAACTACGATGATTGTTGGTAACAGTCTCTTCTGTTTTCTTTAGATTTAACCACTTTTTAAACAATCTATACTCCCAAAGAATCCAATGTATATTTCACCATGGACGTTAATATACTGAATAATTATAGCATTCATATATTCTGACGGGCTGAGCATATAGCCTTAATATAGATGAGATTTAAGTATTAAACCACTACCATTATTCTAATTTAGCTATAGCCTCTATCGCTGCCAAACGTTCTCCATCAACTTTCTTGCTTGCACACCCTTCACCTAAAACTTTTCCATCTACTATTACGTGAACTTTATATACGAGTTTATGAGGTGGCCCTTTGATCTCAGAAACTTGGTAAATAGGAAGTTCTTTCTTTCTAAATTGAAGTATTTCTTGTAATTGAGACTTTGGATCTTTAAAAATTTGGTTTGTGATAAGTTCATGTATTTTGTTGTCCATAGACCTTAAAACAAACTCTTCAGTTAGTTCGTATCCCTGATCAATGAAAATTGCTCCTACAATAGCTTCGAAAACATTAGCCAAATTTGACTTACGCAGACGACCCTTAGAAGAGTCTTCCCCTTTACCCAATAAAAGATACGTTCCTAGTTCATATGATTGAGAAATAATTGAGAGTGTTTCTTCCCGCACCAAAATGGACCGGAATTCAGTTAATTGTCCTTCAGAAAGGTCTGGAAACCTATTAAATAATTCTTTTGCTACTACACAATCAAGAACTGCATCGCCCAAATATTCAAGTCGCTCATTAGATCTTTCACTGTAAGGTGAATTTTCATTAGAAAAAGATGAATGCATCAAAGCTTGTTTTAACATTTCTATTTGTTTAAACTTTACCTTTAACTTAACTTCAAGATTATGTAAAGTTTGCATGTAGTTCTCTCCTATTTGAAGCCTCCTTAGATATTTTAATCAATTAAGTCTAGGATTTAATGAACACTTGTAATCTTTTTTAGATACTGGTATTGAATTGTTTATAGATTTTATTATATCCAAGCTCATCTTAAATCTTCAACCTCTCATGATATAATAGCCCATGTAATGAAGTTCAGTAATGTGAATAATATAACAGAATTACTTAAATATAGAGTTCCTAGCCAAAGTGCCAATGTAATTAAGGACATTTCTAATCAAGCTAATTTGCTAGAGCAACGACTTTATTTAGTAGGTGGAAGTCCTAGGGATATTTTCCTAGCCAAAAAGATTACTGATCTAGACTTTGCTATTGATGGAGATCCTATAAATTTAGCTAACTCATTGCCTAATAAGCTCCATGCTAAATTAATTGCCAAATCTCAATTTGGCACTATTAAATTGCAATTACACAATCATACAATTGATGTTGCACGAACCCGTAATGAAACATATGCAAAACCAGGGGCATTACCAACTGTATCCAATAGTTCCATAGAAGAAGATTTAGCACGCAGAGATTTCTCAATAAATTCCATAGCTGTAAGTCTAAGCAATCCAGATTGGGGAAACATTCTTGATCCATACGGTGGCAGAAAAGATCTCGACAACAGATTGATTCGAATCCTACATCCAGGTAGCTTCAATGACGACCCAACAAGAATTTTTAGGGCAATTAGATATGAACAACGATTAGGTTTTACAATAGAGAAAAAAACTAAGAAGGCTCTATTAGAGTCTATCGAATTTATTCATTCTATAAGTGGGGAAAGATTACGGTCAGAATTCAGGTACATTTTTGATGAACCATTAGTGCTTGATATTTTAGAAAGAGGACGCTTCTTACCTATACTTACTGCTATTCACCTTGGATTTCAATCTTTTAATACTAAAGAGATTCATGAAGCATTAAGAACTATGCCCAAATATTATGTGAACCACTTTGACCAGGTTCATAACCTTATTTATTTAGCATTTCTAGCGTACTATCTTACACCAGAAGAATCTGTCCAGTTTATCAAAAAATTAAGCATGCCAAAAAGTTGGAAGCAAATTGTCAGAGATACTATTTCTGTACGATCAATCATACCGGAAATAACTAGAATTAACCTGAAAGAAAGTAGCCTATTCAAGTATTTGCGAGGACATTGTTACGAGGCTATATTAGCAAACAGACTATTGACCAAATCAGAATGTGCTAAAAAAAGGCTGGACAAATTTATTAAGGTTCTACAATATATGAAACCTGAGTTATCAGGTTTCGAATTACAAAAAATGGGGGTTCCCAATGGACCATTAATAGGCCAACTGTTATCTGAAATTATGGTTCAAAAATTAGATGGACTAATAAAATCGAAAAAGGAAGAAGTGAAATTAATTGAAAATGCTACCAATCCAAAAGGCTTGTCATTCGACATAGATCATCGAAGTGGTGGGCCGGAGTCAGGAATATAGAGAAGGCTTCAAGACTTTCTTCTTAGGTCATATCAATAGTAAAGCATAGTACAAGGAGAACAAATGAAAGCGGTATACATAACCGAACAAGGGGAGTTAGACGTTCTAACCTATGGGGATATTCCATACCCTAAGATTAACCCTAATGAAATAATTGTGCAGGTTAAGGCCTGCGCCCTAAATCGCTTAGATATATATACTAGATCAGGTCTCAGAGGAACAAGACGGGATTTTGAATCTCCTCATATTCTTGGTTCTGATATAGCAGGTGAGGTGATAGAAGTTGGATCACTTGTAAATTCAGTGGAAGTAGGTAGTAGGGTTGTACTTAATCCTCGGGTAACTTGCGCGCAATGTAGATTTTGCCTATCTGGAATGGATGAATTTTGCCGTTTATCAAAAATGATAGGGAGTAGTATAAATGGTGGATATGCAGAATACGTGAAAGTGCCTGGAACAAATGCAATTATATTGCCGGATAATATAACTTTTGAAGAAGCTGCAGCAATGCCTACCGTGTTTATGCCATCATGGGCGATGATAGTCCGGAAAGCTCAGTTAAAACCAATGGAAACCGTTCTGGTTTTGTCTGCATCTAGTGGAGTTGGTACTGCTGCGATCCAAGTTGCCAAAAATTACATAGGGGCGAAGGTAATAACTACAACCAGTACTCCAGAAAAAGCACAGAAGGCAAAAGATTTAGGAGCAGACGAAGTTATAATTTATCCAGTAGACAATATGACTCAACAAATAAAGAGATTAACAAATAATTATGGTGTAGATGTTGTAATTGACCATGTAGGATCAAACTTTTGGGATGGTGCATTTAATGCTTTGGCTCCAGGTGGACGATATGGTGTATGTGGAGTAAGTACTGGATATAAATCACAACTTCATATGGGCAAATTATTCACAAAACAGCTCACTGTATTTGGGGTATTTATGGGCCGTAAAGAAGATCTCCGACAAATCATTAAGATGGCTGAACGCAAAATTATTAAAAGTGTGATACATAAAACTTTCCCATTTAAAGAGGCAGCAATGGCCCACAATTTGATGGAAAGTCAACATTTTTTTGGCAAGATAGTCCTAACAATATAACAACTGTGCTTATTGTACTTATGCATAATAGAATCAGGTTGCTATAGCTATAATTGTTGTAGCCTTCTCTGGTGGAACAGGTATTGTTGAGCATAGCCAGCAAATTCACCAAAATATTCAAGAGCCCACTCTCGAATTTTTGAATAATTAAATAATTTTATGCTATACCAATCTTCAAGTGCTCTTTTAACCCATCTATCTATAGGGAAAGCATTTGGTTTATCTAATGAAAATAGAAGAACACAATCTGCAATCTTATCCCCTACTCCAGGAAGGTTAAGTAGTTTCTCTTTAGCTTCGTCGTAGGGTAGGTGTTTAAGCTCCATCAAATCAATCTTCCCTTCAGAAACAATCTCAGCAACCTTAGACACATATTTGGCTCTAAATCCCAGTTTTAGTTGCCTAAGTCTTGCCTCCCCAGCTTCTGCCAATACATGCGCAGAAGGAAAAGTATACCGCGCTTTGTTTTTAAGTGTTATTCGTTGACCAAAATTTTCTGATAGTGTTTCCATTGCAGAACTAATTCTAATTAGGCTTGAATTAGCAGAGCAAATAAAGGCAATTAAACATTCCCATGGATCTTGTCGTAGTATTCTCATCCCAGTATACTTTTTAATTGCACTCGATATTTGTACATCTTTTGATATCGATTGATATATTAAATCCAGATTATCGCCCAATCCTAGATAATCACTTAAACGATCAGCAAACTCCCCTTCACTTACAGGAGCAGAATAAAATTCAATACCAAGATCACTGTCACGAATATGAATTAAATTTTGAGCGATAACTCCTTCATACCAATAGTCTTTTATTTTCCATCGATGAGCTTGCCCGCTTAAAAGAGTAGATTCAAGGTTTAAATTAACACCAGAAGTTAAAATCAAATACTTTCCTTCATCCATTGAGAAACATCATCGCCGAGATTTCGTAAATGATTCTTATTAATAGAACAATCTGGAAGAGACCGAATAAATGAATTGCCATAATTCCTAGACAATATTCGACGATCTAGAACAACTACTACTCCTTTATCGGATTTGCCTCTAATCAAGCGACCAAATCCTTGGCGGAATTTTAAAATTGCTTGAGGTATTGCATAATCTTCAAATGGATTGTTAACGTTTTCAGAACGAGCTTGAAAAATTGGATCAGTTGGTACATTGAAAGGTAATCTTACGATTATAATAGCCTTTAATATACTACCTGGCATATCAACCCCTTCCCAAAAGCTACTTGTTCCTAATATTATCGAGTTGGGGTTTTTAATATAGTTTGCAGCAATACGTTTTGGAGAACCGTCTAGACCTTGCGCCATTACATTAATTTTAGAATCAAGATTAGCTCGTATGAATGGAACTGTAGCACGCAAAGCGTTATGTGAAGTAAATAGAACCATTGTATGCCCTTCAAGGACAGATGCTACATCTACAATGCCTTTTTCCAAGGCTGCTTGATAGGCCCATGAGTTAGGCTCAGGCATGTCATCGGGAATGCAAAGTAAAGCTGCATTCTTATAGTCAAATGGAGAGCCTTTTAAAAGTTCATCAGCGTCACGAAGCCCAATTCTTTCTCGAATATGTTCAAAACTACCTTTGGCTGTAAGAGTTGCACTGGTTAAAATCACACTAGATTTCTGTGCAAACAACAACTCGTTTAATTGTTTCCCAACATTCAAGGGAGCCATATTCATTGTTATTGCCCCATCTCTTTTTGATTGGACAATCCAATCTATCTGAGTCTCGTTAGAGTTAACAATAAATTCTTCTAGTAAGCGTCTAATATCTTGATATGTTGCAATAGACTTATACATATCCATTGTGATAGCTTGATGTTGAATAACACTAAATTCTCCCAGTTCTTCAATAGATTCTAACAAATCTTGCAATCTATTCTCTCCTGATTTTAATGATATATTAGCGTTTTCCCAAGCCATTGCTAATTTAGTCCATTGAGGTTGTCTTCTTAGATTTTCAATTACTCTAAGAGTCTGATCCCCATCAACAAATTGTTGTTCATGCACTTTCATAAATTGATTAATTGCTAAGAACAAATCATCTATAGTCCTCCTGTTTTTAGCGACTACTGCATTCAATTTCCCTATGAATTCATCTACGGACTTTCTCCTATTATTCCCGATTTTTGAAATCTTGGTAAAACTCTGTATCTTTTGCATCAATTCCCCATTTTCGCCAATTGTATTGAAATGGGCATCAATGTAATTCTGAGAAATCTGAAATCCGAGATGTTTAGTTGCTTCACTTTCGAGATGATGGGCTTCATCTATAATAACGACATCGTATTCTGGTATTAGTCCACCACCCACTAATAAGTCTGTCATTAAAAGCGCATGGTTTACTACAATAATATTTGCGTTTGCTGCCTGTTCTCTGGCAAAAGAAAGATAGCATGCGCCATTTGAGGCAGGGCAAGATTTCACTCCTTGGGCCGAAATTTTTGGCCAGAGCCTGCCAGGTCTACCAGCAAGATTCAATTCTTCTACATCACCTGTTGAAGTTTCCTCAAGCCACACCATGATTTTACCTAAAAATCTGACTTCATCTGATGTATAACTTTCATTTTGGAAATAATTTGACAAACTTTTCAAACAAACATAATTATTTCTGCCCTTTAAAGGAGCAGCGCGAAAATCTTCAGGGAAGCCAGGAGTTCCATTCAAAGCAATTACAGCAGTCGGAATATCTTTGTTAATTAACTGTTCTTGAAGATTAATTGTATTCGTAGAAATTACTACACGTTTATTATTAACAGCGGAATAAAGAGCTGCTGGTAATATATATGCCAAAGACTTACCTGTGCCTGTTCCACCTTCTATAACTAAATGTCTTTTGTTATTTATCGCTGAAGATATAGCCGTAGACATCTCTAATTGTTCTGGGCGCCATTCATAACCCGGCAATGACTCAGATAGAGATCCATCTTTTGCCATGATAGAACTAAGTTGGTTTAAATCTATTTGAGTTA
>Ga0114996_10008704_pt1 | contig 11227 bp, 8 predicted proteins | sample ArcticOcean_MG_C_4_FD_87039 | JGI IMG/M metagenome (GOLD analysis project Ga0114996, IMG submission 87039) | Marine microbial communities from western Arctic Ocean - ArcticOcean_MG_CB4_134 | ecosystem: Environmental > Aquatic > Marine > Oceanic | place: Arctic Ocean: Canada Basin | collected... | reverse complement strand
TCCCGTTGCCTGCGATCTCCCGATGCCAAACAATCTGGTGACTAACTCGCCTCTGCTCGTGTCCTCATGCGAGCCGCCAAACTTAATAAATTTGCTTAAATCTCGTTTGCCTTCCGGAGTTTGCGGGCCCAGTGCTATTTGCTCTTCTTGATTGGCTTGTGCCCACTGCAAAACTCTATTTCCAAAGCCCGGGATCTGCTTGCCATATATTCTTTGTTCCGGTACAGCCAACTGGACGCCTATATCATACCCGCCTTCGGGATCTGGGTTGTCGTACCTCATTTGTCTCAGACGAGTTCTGGATATTGGTTCCACGATGCCGACATGACTCCCTCTTGCCTCGTCATAAAAAATCTCTCTTGCATCGTTAATAGCGATTTCTGCGTCTTGAATGTTGTCTGATTCAGTTCCTCTGAGCAGTTCTTTCGTCTCAACGACATATGCTACCGCTCCGTGGCCGTGAGCCTCCGCGATGGCACAACGATAGTAACTTCCTCCGCCGCCGCGGGATGGCGGCGAATGGCAAGAGGTGATCTTATCAAAGTCGGACATTCTCAAAATATCGATTGGGTCGCGGCTGATTATAATTGAATATTGGTCATTAGCAAGCTTATTTATCTCTTTCTTGATGTATCCGGCGTTTATTTGCCAATATTTCGCCATTTTAGTCGCCAAATCACCCAAATCGTAACCTGCTGGTCCAGCAACACCTGGATTTGGGATATAAAAGAGAATTTGATCGCGTATTCGCTTATAATCTTCATTTTTTTGGAATTCCGAATCATTTTTGACTATTTCTGCTTGTTTCCTACTCAGATCTGCCAACTTAACGAACAGCTTGCCGATTTTCATCTGAATTTTCTTTGTTTTGGGTCCGATCTCTGGTCCACTCATCATTGATGTCAATTGATTCAACAAATCATCGGAGGTTGAGACATCGCGCTCGGCCGAAACCAAACCCTTTTCCCAATCTACCTCATATTCTTGGCTTTTGAAGAATTCTCCAAATTGGCCAAGCTCAGTAGAGGTATCTGTTGTCGGAAAGTCAATGACCTTTCGAGTCTCGCCGGCGAAGAGTTTGTTAAACGCTAGCTCGTCAGGGCCCATTTCGTCAATGGCTGCGCGGATGTGCTCTACTTCGTCTTCTGTGATTTCACGAAGGAGCCTCATGTCTTCTTCAAGCGGGGGCGCGGATTTACCAGACGGAAAAGTGGCCCCTTTTACGCCGGTGCCTTCTCTTTTGTCGTTGCTCCCGCGATTTAAAAGAAAATCTAATTCGCCGGGGAGGTTCGACCTCATCTGTTTTTGGAACGGCTCTTCTTCCGCGAGAAAATCCCGCCATTTATTATGGAAATCAGACATTACCTAATAAATAGTTATTTCTACGCGTTGTTCGCCACAATTCTTTTCATAGATGCAAATAAATCTGTAAAATCGACTACACCGAAGCCATCACTAATCATCATTGTCTTGAAAGTGGTCTGATTCAGTTCTGTATCAAAGTTTTCCATCGTATATTTTAGTTTGATTTTGCCTTGTATACTAATAGATGGTGAGTACAACTGCATCATCTTGTAGTTGTGCTCAACTATCTCTTGGTTCTCTACGATAGTTTTGTAGACCTTCAGCTCATTATCAGTCTTTGCACAGTGTTCAATGACGGAATCGATAGTATGAGCTTTGGGCTCAGCCAAAAAAGGCAAACGCTTTGCAATAGTTGAGAGACCGATACCTTTAATTCCAGGCAAGTTGTCGCTCCTGTCTCCGACAATTGCGCGGGCAAGGGCAAAATTAGTCGGGTGAATACCAAACTCTTCAACGATTCTCTTGGAACTAAGCACTTGTTTCTGAATGGGCCGGTACAATACGGTCTCCCCATCGCATAGCTGGAAGAAGTCTTTGTCCGAAGACACGATGACCTTCTGCCATGAATCATACTTCTTGTTTTGGCAGACATATGAAATGATATCGTCAGCCTCCACTGCCGGCAGTATCAGCTGCATGACTGGAAGCTGATTGAGATAATCTACCAATCTAGTTTGTTGCCAAATCTTGTTAGCAACCTCTTCGCTTTCAGTCAGGTTTCTAATGTCGCGATTGAGACGAATTGGCTTTCGCCCTTGCTTATAATTTTTGTCTTGGGATTTACGGCGTTGGCTTCCGCCCTCGCCATCCCAGCATACAACAATTTCATCCGGTCGGGTTTCCCGAACCAGCTTTTGTAAGATTCCCAAGAAACCTTTAACACCTCCAATCGGATGGCCATTAGTAGACAGGCTGGGATTTACGATGTATGCTCGGAAATACATGTTTAAAGCATCAATTACTAAAAGCCTTTTCATTTTTTCGCCGCCGGGTAATGATTGATCCACTGATCGTCGATCCTCTTCTTCAAGAAGCTTTCCAATATGCGCACTTGCCATCCTAAGACCTCCCACAAGGCGCCGACATTGCGCTTTCTTCCGTAATCGTAATACGGATCCCGCTTTTTGTGCAAAATTCCTTGTTCTGCTCTTCCATTATCATATTTAACAACCATATCTCCAGTGTTTAGTTTAATTCTTTTCCAATTATTCATTGTTTATAATCCTATAGCTTCCGATTAGTCTATCACTGATGGTGTATACAACCTTCTTGATTCTAACATACTGCAAAACTTCACGACACATTGCGCAGGGTTTGGACAGCTTTAAATCTCCGCGTTTGCCTAGGCGCACTACATAGATAGTCGCACCCTTTGTAACAGAACGATCAAGGCCCAGAATACAACCAAGCTCTGCGTGGTGTGTGGCATGCCCGCAACCTCTTTTTCTAAAACGGTTGCCCCATGGCGCATAACTGTTCTTATTAGCGCTAGTATTAATCACACTGCCACCTTTAACCAGGACGGCGCCGTGGCGGTACTCTCTGAAGTCTGACATCTCTGCGACCTTCTTTCCTAATTCTATGAACCGGCGCTCTTTACCGGCAAGTAGTTGACGGCGAATACCGTCCATAAAGACTCCCATATACTATTAATATAACACAGGGACGGCCGGATGTCAAGCGGTTTATCGCGATTCCCAGTGCCCTGGTACCCAGCGCCGAGGGGCATTGGGCTGGATTGCCCATCGACCTTCTACCCAGCGTTGGTTGTCAGGGGGACCACCCCAATGGCCGGCGACCCACACCCAATGACTCTTTGGAGGCATTCGATACGGAGTTGGCTTTAGTGATCTCTTGTGAACCCTATGTTGGGAGGCACAGTGAGAGCCTGGGTGTCGCACATCCTTGTGAAGATGGTAACTCTCCAGCTTGTGCTTTCCATTAGGCCGGTGGGCCTCCACGGACGGGAGCGATATCAATCCCCACAAAAGTAATCCTATCATGTAATTCTCCTTTTATTTTGACGAGTACAAATGAGTTTTACTCAGTAGTCTCGCCATAAAATTCTTTGGCGGATCCGATGCGCTTATCAAACTTCATAATGATTTCTTCATCCATAATTTCTAGCACATTTTCACGGAAAGTCTCATCAGATAGTTTTTCAACCCATTTGCTAGCCTGGAACTTGCTGCCAATTGGCTTACCAGCTTTGTCTAGAAGGGTATACCAAGCACCAGAGCGTAGCAGCCTATGGGAAGGATTGATTGCATCAAACCACGATTCTTCATCCTGTACTCCAATGTCCTCGCCCCATAAAATACGGAAATTACATTGACGACCCTGGGTACCAAAGCGAGACTTCTCTATCTTGACTTTGACTTCGGATCCGATACGAAATCCCTTATCGTCAAGGACAAAGCTTGCTTTTGCCTTGCGGCCGGTGAGCCAAATACGCAGAGAGTAAGCATAAATCATAGCCTTCCCTCCGGGTGTCATATATGGAGTTGTCATCGCTTCGGAAGGGGAACGGGTGATGTTAGTCTTAAGCTGGTTTAAAACCAGAAATGTGGACTGGGCATTTGCAATAGGTACAGTCAGTTTTGACATACCTTTCGCTAGAATACGAGCCTTCACTGCCATCGAAGATAGAGGATTGAAATCTCCCTCAATATCCGACACAGCAGGAGTTAACGCAAGTGAGTCCCAGATAAATAACATTCGGTTATCGTTCGTACCCAGTAACTCTTCGATTGTTTCTAAAACAAACTCTACCGATGAGGCTTGGACATATAGTAAATTCTCTAGATCACAGCCGGCTCGTTCCAGGAATGACGGATCAATCGCAGATTCCGAATCAAAATAGATAACATCAATTCCCATTTTTTGGGCGCTGGCTGCTGCCTGTGCGGCCATATAGGACTTTCCCGTAGCCTCAAGGCCAGCGATCTCACTGATTTTTCCAATAGGGATCCCTGCTACCTTGCCTCGACAGACAATAGAATCAAGCCAGCGCGAGCCGGTTGGGATCCAGTCTTTAACCTCCGTCGGGTTCTCTTCATTTAAATTGTGTGCCACGGCATGGCCGGCCTTCTTATTAATAAGCGACCGCATATCGGACACAGAAAGCTTACCTGCTTTTATTTTAGTTCGCGCCATTGTAGATTATACTCTTGAAATGTGTTAAAAATGTGAGGCACCTGATCTCCCTGTGCCTCCCCGTGGGCTGTACCTAGGTAGTTAAGCTACGCATTCATAAGTTCATCGAATGCACGGTCGACACTCGAAGTGGACGCGGGAGGTACAGAAGAGGAAGAGTCTGTTTCGTATTTAGTCGACTCTGTGGATGTTTGCTCGGCGCCGTCATCTCCTAAAAGATAAGCGTCTAACATAGTCCCCACTTCCTCCGGGGTCTTTCTCTCAAAGAGAGAATTAAAATCTGGAATTGACTCCAGAAGTTCTACGCAGAATTCTGCGCCACCATTAGATTCATCACATAGCGAACTAGGGCGCCGACGAGGGGTCAGCTTAGTCTGCGGGAATGATGCTCCGGCTGGCTTGCCGTAGTGCAGCAGAATGTCCGTGCCTACATCTGCATCGGTGATATCACCATACTCAGGGTTAAGAACGAGGTTAATGAGTTGCTCATAAACCATCTTTCCAAAGCCCCAGACACGAATACCCTTCGCCTCTTCGCCGCGGACGATTACCGGTGCGAAGAACCGCTGGCGTGCCATTAGGTTCTTTGCCATCTTAATGCTGTCTTCAGTACCTTCGTTAAAGAGTTTACGCACGAAAGTGTCGAGCGGATCCTGCTCCCCAAAGTTCTTCTTAGGACTTAGGAAACCGGTGTTGTTCCCTACATTATAATGAAACCAGAAATCCTTGAAGGGATCCCCATCTGCGGTAGGAACAATACGAATAGTCTGTTCCCCATCTTGAGGCCGCCAGAAGTAAGAACTTCCTCCGGATCCTCGATTCTCTATAGCCTGCTTTCGGGCCCTCATTTTGCTCATGTCAATTGCCATTTTATTTTCTCCTGTTTGGTTGTTATGGCTGGCTAGCCTATAGTCAAGACAACAAATCTTTTGTCTTGCTAAATCTTATATACTTATTATAATGCACTCTGTGTGCTTTGTCAAGTACTTTCTTCTAAAAATTTCTTCTAACTGGTACGGTGTAGTATGAGTTGGGACTAGACTGACACCAGCAAGCCCAGGACTCATCATAAAACGCATACTCCATATCTAAAAATGCACACCCAAGCTCACACTGGCCTTGGCGAAGACCGTGTTCCTGACCAATCTTATACGAAGTGTAGCTGGCGTATGTGAGGCCCGCCAGTATGCTGACGAGTAACAAACTGGTTGCCGCGGCTCTCTTTACCGGGCGCCAGTCTGTAAGCCATCGTATCCAGTTGGATAACGCTTGTAGTTTTGTTTTCATGTAAAATCTATTCCTTGGATTATGGTTGAACTTGATACGACATATACAAAGGGTTCTTCATATTCGGATTTGTATACGCCGAAGTTTATTTTTATTTTACCATTTTTTGTACGAGCTTTAACTTGATTTATGATTTTTTTCATTAATTTCACATCTTCCTGCAGGGTCTTCTCCGGGATGAGGTAGTAGTAAGTCTTTTATGCTGGGTAGTTTATCTCATAAAGCATAGTTTCTTCGTCGTTATCGATCGCGGCCATACCGAGCGTGCAAATCCTAGCCAACTCCAGGTCCGGGGTGTAGTTATCATAGACCGGCATGCTATTTTTCATTACATTTATAATATGGAGTATGAACGATATCAACTCGGTGGCTTTGTTATCAAAATCTAAAATTGAGACCTCGCCGACAGCAACAGAAAGCAGCTCTTGAGATATCAGATAGATCTTTGAAAAAACTCCGGACCTTGCGTACTCTTGGAAGATATTGAACGCCGTGTTGTCCATCATTTGACTGTTGCGGTTTGTTAGGTCGGCGTCTGGCTTAATATAAATCACGCTTATTTCAGCTCGACCTTTAATTGTTTCTAGTATCTTAAGAGTTGCGGCACAGAGGGGATCCTTTCCAGCGACTACCAACATTACTTGGTCGTTCACATTTTTGAGAAAGTTTTTCATTGTTGGGCAGCGTTCTTCGTAGTCTTCTATTGCGTCAAAACGCGGGAAGTTATATTCGCCGTCTTTCTTTAACCCCTCAAGATCATGGTCTATTTTATAAATACCGTACTGCGGGTAAGCTTTAAACTTGTCCACGATGTTGCAGCCCGTATTACCTATTCCTATAAGATTCATTGTTATAGCTTCCTCATGGATCCAAAGTCTGGGCCGGCACTTAGATTAACTCCGAAGTTCCCTAGGGCCGTTTCTGAAAAGGTTAAAGCAAGTAATGGAATAAGTTCTTTTTCTTCATGAGCCAGATCAATTATTACACTATCATGCATGGTAAAAGCTATAAATGATTTAGAATTGTGTAAGAGCAGGTGCAAACGAATCATCTGTTTTAAAGTGTTGTCAGAACTAGTACTCTGCACTAAATAGTTAATTGCATGGTGGGAGTCTGCCTCTATTTTTCTACCGAAAGGTGTAGTTACGGCGCCGTCGGTGTAATATGTGTGTTCTAAAAAAGTCTTATCGTAGTATTTGTTCGGCGCTGTGTCTGTGGAATTGGGATTATAGAGCCATGCAAAGATTTTCTTTTTGGCCTCGTCTCTAGTCAGCTTACCATTATATATGTGGTGTATATTCCAATCGTGTATATCTCCATCCGGCTGATCCTGGCCGCATAAGGACAGGACGGTTCTTATTTCTGATGCGTTGAAATCAAGTTCCACAAACCAATCGTTTGTCGGCTTTAGGACGGAGCGGAACCTTTTGTCCATGGTCAAGATCGGGAAGGCCCCTTTGTTCGTTGTAAGTCTGCCTGTTCTAGTGCCAAAAAGATTATAGTCACAAATTGGTTTGCTCTGCTTTATTTTTTGTACAAAGTTTTTTGCAGGAAGGCTATGTAGGTGATCCCTGATTGAAGTGAGATCAATTTTGAGTGGCTGACTGCGGATGTCCGCTAGGACAGCAGAAAGTCGTATTAAGAACTGATAGTTCTCTGGTCTTTCATAATTTTCTAAAACATGTTGGGTTATTTCGTTCTTCACATCGTAATAGTTTAGTAAGAATTTGTTTGGCACCAAATCAAAGAAACAGTTTTCTTCTAGAGAGACCTTTGCTTCCAGGAAGGACCTTAAAAAAGCTTTTATTTTGGCGGAGTGTGCTTCCAGGCGTGAGCGAAGGTGAGGTGGGCATGCTTGCTCCATAGGTAGGCCGTTGCAATAAAGACTGGCGTACTCTACTCTGGTTCGTTTCCTTGCTAACGCTGGTGAGTACTTCCATGTACGGCTAAGATCCTCTGGCAGCTCATCTTCGAAAAATAGCTTCCCTTCAGCACAATATCCTAAACACTGTTCTTTACTATCCATTAACTGAAATAACATTTTTCTCCTATTAGTAATCGACGGTTTCTATAGTAACATTAGACTGATATTGGGATTGTTGACCCTTTTCAAGTTTTTGTGCGTTGGGCAAAAACTTCTCTGGGTCCATCCTTTCTTCAAATACATATGCATCGAACTGATCATTAATATATCCTATTGCTGCGGCGGTGTCAAGGTTTTTTTCTAGGTCTGCTGCAATTTTCTTTATTTTTTCTAACAATGCCCCTGAGCGCCAGCCGGATCGTTCGCGGGCTGACATGTGTGGGGCGGCTTCGGCAGCTTTGATTTCACAATAAAATTTAATCCAAAAAGATTTATCAATTTTTTGGTCTAGTTCATCAAGAGTATATCTCTGCCTTCTCGTGACGATTGCGCGGGTTCCTTTGCCGTCAAAGGTTTGTTCTCGCTTGGTAACATACGGAGCGCGGTCTATAAGCCCGTTCCACATGGAAAGTATAAAAGTTTTGAGATCATCCAGGTCTGTGTTCTGTACCATAACATAATGACTCTCCCAAAGGCCTTCTTTGGAGGTCATCCTCTCGGCCATGTATGCTCCCATCTCCGAGGAATCTAAATTTGCGACTATCTGCCAGGGAGCATTCCTATCCACCATGAAACCGTGCTGCAGCGCAGCTTGCCGATAAAAATCAAATATGATTCCGTTCATAAACTCAGATTTTTTTTCGTCGTCGTCCTTGTCCATTCTTTTAAGTGTTATAGCCAAACCGGAAGTGGCCACGGAACAATACTTAGAAGACATTACCGAAGTGCCTGTAACTGGTACAGACCTTACATTCTTTTTTGCAAACCTTAATGTTTGTTTCAAAAACTGCTCTATTGTTTCTAATTCATTTCGCTTTTTGCTGTCGTTTTTACTCTCCGATGGAGTGAACAAGTAGTTTTTTAATCCCAAGGCTATTTGTCGATAGGCCAAATGTTGAACACCCTTGTATGGGGTCCATGCTGAGACTACCTGCAGGCCGATGTCAGATGCAGACACCCCACAATTATTTTGATTTAAAAGTCTTTCGAACTCTCCCATAAAATTATGAAAAGCCTCGACAACAAAGTCGGCCGCTTGTGGGCCGGAACCAACCTTTGCTGGATCTTTATATTTACTAGCAAAATATTTAGTGCGGCTCGGGACAAGAGATACAAAGTTTCTTAGCTCATCCACCCTGCCATAGAATGATAAGTTGGTGCCAAGAAAAAAGTCTTGTACGCCGGGGAGAAAGGTATCTTCTTCCGGCACAAATAAGGCTTCATCTCGATATAGCTTTCGTGATTCAAAAAGTTCTTTTGTTCCTAAGTTGTTCTTTCCTTTAAAGTCATATTTTGCCATAATGTGTTATTTCCCTTTGTCTGACGGGGGTACTTTCCCTGTCAGTGAAGCCGCGAAAGACAGTGCATCTTCTTGTGTGAATGTAGCACCCATCGAGGCAAGGTTCTCCAGATCGTCGTCATTAGTGTGGCAGAGTTCTTGTCTACCGGAACCATGCCAGACACACTTAAGAGTTGTTTCATAAAATTCCGGAGTGATGTTACTTTCTATGTCTAACACTACATAATAACCTCCGAGGCCTAGCAGCAGCGCCTGATCTTCATATTCTGTCCCCATGTCTCCAGATCCAACGCTACGAGGATTTATGTATATATACTGTCCGGGCAAGAAAAAAGTATTACCTTGCATGACAATTGTGGCCTCGTATCTTCCCCTAAGTTGGTTGTACCCAAAATGGCCTTGGCCTAGAATTCGGGATTCTGCAAGGTACTTTTGATCCGTGCGGTTGAATTTGATGCTCTTAATCAGACCTTGGTTATGTCCTAAATAAAAATGAAATATTCCTCTGCTTAAGTCGCCGGGCAATTCGGCGCCTTCGAACCGGGCATCACCTTTTAAGAACCCCTCTTCAACTGCCGCCTTGGCTTCTTCGTCGGTTTCTAATCCAAGCAGGGTACTCGATTCATACCCGCGGGCATAAATGGCGATGAAGTGATAAACCTCCGTGTTGTCTTCGTTTATTTCAAACAAAGATCTTTTATCTAAACTTGCTTGGATCTTTTTCAAATCAATTCTAAAGTTTGTCTCTTTTCCGCCGGCGTCAATATAATGTGAAGGGGCCGTCAAAAATTTAGCTGGGTTTTCATACTCTCCGTCACCATTCTTGTAGGCGGGTAAGGTAAAGTTTGATATTCCAATATCAAAAATTTGTTTTGAGAACGCGCTGTTGTTGCCATAGCACGATGAACCGCCCAGAATATCTAGTACCAATGAATTTAATGTTTCTTTTATGAATTGTCTCAAACTATAGCTAAATATGCCCGGGCGCTGCATCTTATTGATGAACCACTCGTTCCAGCGATTTAAAGAAATCGGAATATCCGCCAAATTAATATGCATGCTCTTCCTCGCGACAGGATCAAAGTATTCAACACACCCTAAGATAATATTAATCTTGTCAAATTTTCTTTCTTTAAGGTCCCACAGGTCTTCGACGAAGTCCTTAATTGTAATATCCTTACCTCCTGGGCCTTTGATTCCTTTATCCTTAACATCCTCACCAGCTTTTAGATTGGCTTTGTCCCAGGGCTCCAGGCCCTTGAGCTTGTTCCAGCCCGCATACTGGTCCGCGCGCTCGGCCAGGTCGGCGAATGTGTCCAAAGCGACATACGCTTGGTCGGGGGTATATGGTGGTCGCCAAAGAGCTTTTCTGATCGCCCAGTCTAACAAATCGCCGTAATAAATAAATCGGACCGGATATGTTTTTCCGTCGAGGGCCTTGAGGTCTTTCTCGTTCATCTGTTTGAGGGTTTTTTTATGATATTCACGGCTGTCAACTGCACTACTTAGTAAATCGTCGAACGAGTTTATCGCGGTGGCGCCGGTCTCAGTGGGGCTGGCATTGGCCAGCATGGCGTCTGCCATTTGTTCATTAGTGGCCGTGACGGCTGCGCTGTCGGCGGATGACGGCTTTGGGAGCTGATCTCCTATTCCTTCGGGATCCCTGTCGTCCTCGGTGAGACTTGACCAGAGAGGGAGGCTAAGTACATAATCGGCGGTGGACGGTTCGTCGTCATCATCGCCGATCCAACTCGGTTTTACAAATATTTCTTTAACACGCATCAGGCCGGATGCGCTCAGCGTGCCGGCATCGATGGTGGCGCCATGAGTTTTGCCGTAGCTTAACGGCCATGGCGCGCCATAATTAAGCGGGGCCGCTGTGGGAGCAGCCGTCGGATCCGCTGGAGGGGGCGGGCCGATGCGCTTTCCCGTTGATGAGCTTGGATCGGGGGGCTGGCTCCAGTCAGTTGGGTCTTTGGCCATCTTTCGACCTTCGAACCCTTCAAAATTGGAGGCATCTAGCTCCGGGATGGGAG
>Ga0114996_10008703_pt1 | contig 11227 bp, 11 predicted proteins | sample ArcticOcean_MG_C_4_FD_87039 | JGI IMG/M metagenome (GOLD analysis project Ga0114996, IMG submission 87039) | Marine microbial communities from western Arctic Ocean - ArcticOcean_MG_CB4_134 | ecosystem: Environmental > Aquatic > Marine > Oceanic | place: Arctic Ocean: Canada Basin | collected... | reverse complement strand
CTACAACTATGAATTGGATCTAAAAAATATAGTAAAAGAATTAAAATTAAGTAAAGAAGAAATAATTAATTATCATTTAAATACAACTTTTTTTATCTATATGATTGGTTTCGTTCCAGGACATCCATTTATGGGAGATTTAAATCCTAAACTTTTTTTAAATCGTTTAAAAACTCCTAGAGTTAAAGTGCCAGAGGGTTCAGTGGGTATAGTTGAAAAATTTTGCAACATTTATCCATACGAAAGTCCAGGCGGTTGGAATATTTTAGGAAGAACACCATTGAAACTTTTTGATAATAAAAATAAAACTAAACCATGTTTGCTGTCTCCCGGTGATACAGTTAAATTTAAATCAATTTCTAAAGAAGAGTTTGATAATCTAAAAAATGAATAGAAGTTTTTTTCAAGTCCTAAGGGCAGGCATCAATACTACGTTTCAAGACGAAGGTAGATTTAATCAGCAACATTTTGGATTACCATCAGGTGGTTGCATGGATTATAAATCTTTTTTAATTTCAAATACTTTATTAGAAAATAAAAAGGATGAAGGAGTTATTGAATTTGCTTATCAAGGTCCTTTACTTAAATTAGCAGCAGGAAATACAAAAATTGCAATAACTGGTAACGTGCACTTTATAATTATAACTGCGAATAATGAGATTATAGAAGGTAAGTGTAATAGAAGCTATAATTTAAATACTGGAGATCAAATTGATATACAGTCTACAAAAAAATCAGTTTATGGTTATTTGTCAGTAGAAGGAGGTTTTAAGTTAGAATCTTTTTTAAATAGTATTTCAACTTTATCAAAAGCAAGAGTTGGACCTAACAATGGAAATAAAATTAATAAAGATGATAAAATTCTTATAAATAAAAACCGTGAAAATAAAAACAATTTAAAAGCTACCGTTGTTGCAGATAATAGTAGCGTAATAAGAGTTTTAAAAGGTCCTCAATACAATTATTTTTCTGAAGAAAGTAAAAAAGTTTTTTTTTCACAAAAGTATAAGATTACAAATTTGACAGATCGTATGGGTATGAGATTAGAAGGGAAAATTTTAAATAATATTGTTAATACAAATATTAGATCTGAAGGTATTACAAAAGGCGCAATACAAGTTCCAGCAGATGGTCAACCAATTATACTTTTAACCGATCATCCTACAATTGGAGGTTACCCAAAAATAGCTAATATAATATCAGCTGACTATGATTTATTGGTACAAAAAACACCAGGGACAAATATTTCATTTAAGTGTATAGATCATCAAGAAGCTGAAATACTTTTTAAAAAGAGGTACAGCGATATTTCAAAAACTATTAAAGAAATTAAAAAAATAAATTGAAGTCAATAAATAAAATTCCTGGTTCAGTGTTAGTATTCTTAGGAGCCATCTGTCTAAGTTTTGGTGGAATAATTGTAAAATCATTTGACGGTGCAAACTTGTGGCAAATCCTTTTTTGGAGACAATTTTTTTTTATTATAACTGTAACTGCTTATTTATTTTATATTTACAAAAAAAATTTCTTTTCAACTTTTTATAAATCTGGTTTACCTGGTTTTATTGGAGGTTTATTTTTAGGCTTAGGATTTGCAGCTTATGTTTTTGCAATGTATTATACTACTGTAGCAAATACACTTTTTATAATCACAACTGAAACAATATTTTTAGCATTCCTTGGTTATATTTTCTTAAAAGAAAAAATTAACTTAATAACTTTTATTTCAATTTTATTAGGTATGTCTGGAGTTTTGTTAATTGTTGGTAGCTCTTTATCTATTCAAAATAACGAACAGTTTATTGGAAACATTGTAGCATTTATAATGCCAATTTCTTTCGCAGTATTAATAATTATTGTAAGAAAATATCCAAAGGTAGATATGATCCCTGCTCAGTTTGTAGCTGGGACTTTTGCAGCTATAATTGGTTATTTAATGGCTGGAAAGTTATTAATATCACCAAATGATATTTTTCTAGGTTTTTTAGCTGGTACATTTCAAATTGGATTTGGATTTATTTTAATTACAGTAGGATCGCGATCAACGCCAGCTGCGACTGTCGGAGTTTTGATGTTAACAGAAGCTGTGCTTGGACCTATATGGGCCTGGGCATTTATAAATGAAGTTCCTCCAATTACTGTAATCACAGGAGGATCAATAATTATTTTAGCTATATTTTTTGAATTTATTTTAAATAAAAAATCTAAGAATAAATTATGAAAATTGCTGTAATAGGTTCTGGGATTTCTGGTTTAAGTGCAGCATATTTTTTATCAAAAAAACATAAAGTTGATTTATTTGAAAAAGAAAATCATTTTGGAGGCCATTCTTACACAGTGGATATTTTAGACGAAATAAATAAAATTATTCCAATTGACCTTGGTTTTATTGTATTTAATAAAATTACTTACCCCAATCTTATAAAATTTTATGAAAAACTAAATATCCCATATGAAAAAAGTAATATGTCTTTTGCAGTATCAGTAAAGAACTCAAATGTTGAATATTCTGGCAGTGGGATTAAAGGACTATTTGCAAACAAGTATAATGTTTTTAACATGAATTTTTTAAAGATGATAAAAGAGATAATTTTTTTTTATAAACGTGCAGAAGAAATAAATATTGAAAATTATGAAAATTTATCTTTAGAAGATTTTTTAAAATCTGAAAAAATGTCTAGTTATTTTATTAATTTTCATATACTTCCTATGGTTGCTGGAATTTGGTCAGTTCCACCAAATCTAGCTGGCAAAATGCCAATGAAGCTTTTCTTAACTTTTTTTAGAAACCACGGCCTACTTAAAATAAAAAATAGACCACAGTGGTATACTGTTAGTGGAAGGAGCAAAGTTTACGTAGAAAAAGTTTTAAAAAATATTAGTGGAGAATATTGTAAAAATTACAAAATAAGTAAAGTAACAAGAAGTCAAAAAAATGTGAGGCTATTTTATGGAGAGCTTAATGAGTATTTTGATTATGATAAAGTTGTATTTGCTTGTCACGCAGACGAAACTCTAAAACTTTTATGCGACCCTACTGAAAATGAAAAAAAAATATTAAGTAATTTTAAATATAAAAATAATGTTGCCTATCTTCATAATGACATAAATTTAATGCCCAAACATTTAAATGCATGGTCTAGCTGGAATTCTATTTTAGATAGTAAAGACCTCAGCAAAAACTGCTTCACATATTGGTTAAATAAGTTACAAAATTTACAAACAAAAAATAATTATTTTTTAACACTTAATCCAATCGAAGTTATTGAAAAAAAAAAAATTATAAAAAAAGTAGAATTCAAACATCCTTTTTATGATGAAAAAACCACCAAAGCCCAAACATGTTTAGATGAGTTGCAGGGAGTAAATAATAGTTGGTTTTGTGGAAGTTATTTCGGTTATGGTTTTCATGAGGATGGGCTAAAATCTGGTATGTACGTTGCAAGCAAATTATGAAAAAATATTCATCATGTATATACTCAGGATTAGTAACACACAAAAGAATCAAACCAAAAAAACATTTTTTTTCTTATAAAACTTTTTCTTTATTAATAGATATCAATGAAATTGATCAGTTAAATAAAAATATTAAGTTTTTTTCTCATAATAAATTTAATATATTAAGCTTTTATAATATTGATCATGGCCCTCGCGACGGAAGTTCATTAAAAAAATGGGTAGAAAAAACTTTATTACAATCAAAAATAGACATTAAAAAAGGAACTATTAAACTATTATGTTTTCCTAGATTTTTTGGTTATGTCTTTAATCCACTTAGTATTTTTTACTGTTATGATAAAAATTTAAAGTTGAAAGCTGTTTTATATGAGGTAAAAAATACTTTTAATGAACAACATACATACGTATTTAAAAGCTCAAGTAGATCTAATTTAATTCTTCATAAATGTGAAAAAAAGTTTTACGTTTCTCCATTTATTAAAATGAAAACCTTTTACAACTTTAGGTTGTTAAAGCCAGGCAATAGAATTGGTGTTTTAATAAAGCAGTCAGATTCTTATGGTTTGTTACTTGTGGCTAATCAGACTGGAAAAAAAATTAATTTAAATAGTAAAAACCTATTTCTACAGTTCATTAAACACCCACTCATGTCTTTTAAAATTATCGTGGCGATACACTTTGAAGCATTTCTATTGTGGTTTAAAGGAGTTAAATTTGTAAAAAGAAAAATTAAAATAAAAAATAACTTATCTTTAGAAAATTAATGAACTTAAACTATATATCAGACCAGTTTGTTTTTTGGAATTTAAAAAAAATTAAACATGGATATTTGGAGTTAACTGATTATAGAGGTGCTAAATACTCTTTTGGAAAAAAGGATAGCGAATTAAAGGCACAAATAAGCATTAATGATCCAAAGTTTACACAAAAACTTTTAAGAAAAGGAAGTAGTGGACTAGGGGAAAGTTACATTAATAGTGAATTTGAAACTAATGATCTTCCGTCTCTTATTGAACTGAGTGCTAAAAATATAGATATAACATATAAATTTTCTGGTTTACTTAATATGCCATTCTTACAAACCACTTTAAATAAATTTGTTAACATAAATACTCGAATAAAAAGTAAAAAAAATATATCTGCACATTATGATTTGGGAAATGAATTTTTTTCTACATGGTTAGATAAAACTCTAACATATTCATGTGGCATATTTAATTCTAGCGATGAAACTTTAGAAAAAGCACAAATTAATAAATACAATAAATTAATAGATTTAATACAGCCAAAACCGGGAAGTAAAATTTTAGAAATAGGATGCGGATGGGGTGGTTTTGCCGAACAAATAGCAAAAAATTATGATGTTAAATTAGATTGTATAACTATTTCCAAAAAACAGTTTGAGTTCACAAAATCAAAAATTAATAGACTTGGTTTAAATCATAAAGTAAATATAAAAATGTTAGATTATAGAGATGTAAAAAGTAATTATGATAATATACTTTCAATTGAAATGCTGGAAGCTGTTGGTGAAAAATACTTATCTAATTATTTTAAAATCATTAAAGAAAATTTATCACCAAATGGTAAGGCAGCTATTCAGTCAATCTTAATTAATGATAAACTTTATGATAGATATAGAACTAAAGAAGATTTCATACAGAAATTCATTTTTCCAGGTGGATTCTTACCTTCATTAAAATCAATAAAGAAAATCACATCAAACTGTGGGTTAGAAATTAATAGCCAAAGTTTATATGGAGAGCATTATTCAAGCACCTTACAAAAATGGAGAAAAAGTTTTTTAAATTCTTGGGAACAAATATCAAGACAAGGTTTTAATATTAACTTTAAAAATATGTGGGATTTTTACTTATCTTATTGTGAAGCTGGTTTCAAATCTAAAAATATAGATTTGATACAGTTCTCTTTATGTAATAAGTAGATAGATATGAAATTTATATTTACTTTATTAATTACTGTTTTATTAACTAACTGTACAAATAATAATATGAAACCAATAGACTTCAAAGATCAGAAACCAAAATTGATCATAGAAGATTATTTATCAGGTAATGTTAAAGCTTGGGGAATTTTACAAAATAGATCTGGTAAAGTTACGAGACAATTTTCAGCCAACCTAAATGGAAAATGGGATGGCAAACAGTTAATTTTAAATGAAGAATTTAACTGGACTGATGGTGAAATTCAAAAAAGACAATGGAAAATAAATAAGATAGATGAACACAATTATGAAGGAACAGCAGGAGACGTCGTAGGTATTGCCAAGGGTTATTCTTATGGCCCTGCATTTAAATTTGAATATGTTTTGTTAGTTCCAGTCAAAGGCAAAGAAATGAAAATCACTTTTGATGACTGGATATTTAAGCAAGATGATAAAGTTGCTATTAACAGAGCTAAAATGACCAAGTTTGGAATAAAAGTTGCTGAACTTACAGTTATGTTTGTTAAGAATTAGAAACTTATTTTTTATATCCTATTTCAATAAGTTTAAAATAAATACTATTAGGTAGTATCCTTAGAAATTTTAAAAAAAATGTAAAAGCTTTAGGAAAATGAATTTCGAATCCTTTTTTTTTGGTTAGGCCTATATAGATTTGTTCAGCAGCAAATTCTGGAGATTTTATCATCGGCATTGGGAAATCATTTTGGTCGGTCATTGGAGTTTTAATAAAACCAGGACTTACCAAAGAAACTCTAACATTTTTTCTTTTCATTTCAAATTGAAGAGTTTCTGCAAAACTTGTTAAAGCAGATTTAGATGCACAATATGCTCCCGCTGCAGGCAAGCCTCTATATCCAGCAACAGAAGAAATTATAGATATTTGACCACTTTGCTTGTTATTATAATAATCATAAACAGCGTTAATGGAGTTCATGGTTCCAAAATAGTTAACTTCCATAATTTTTCTTATTTTGTCTAAATTAAATTTTTTTTCAGATTTAGGATCGTGTATTCCGGTGCCAAATATAGAAATTTCAATATCCTCAAATTTTTCTACAATATTTCCAAAAACATTTTTACATTGATCAATATTAGTGACATCCAAAGGAAAGGGATGAATATTTTCATTTTCTTGGCTTAGTTCTTTCAGTAAATTTTCACGTCTAGCTGACACCGCGACCTTCCAACCTTCATTAGCAAACTTTATCGCCAAGGCTTTTCCTATCCCACTACTAGCTCCTGTTATCCATATATTTTTACTCATTAAATGAATTTAACCTTTTTTTAATTGTATTGTAATAGTTAAATATGCGTCAAGATTGTAATAGACCTGCTAAAAATTAATGAATAATTTATTTTAAAATTTTAATATATGAAAAAAAAATATCTAATTTTAGGTGCAACAGGTGCGGTAGGCGCATCACTTGCAAATCAGCTTTATGAAAGTAAATTTGATTGTCATTTAGTGGGGAGAAATAAAGAAGAATTAGAAATAATATCAAATAAATTAAATTACACATTTTCTGTTTGTGACGTATTAAAATTAAATTTTTCAGAAGATTTGGTTAAAGATTTGTCTGAGACAGAAATTCTTGGCATAGCTTATTGTGTGGGGTCAATTGATATAAAATCTTTTAAAGATACAAAGGCAAATGATTTTGTTTCAAGTTATGTTCTTAATCTTGTGGCTGCCACAGAAATAATAAGAGCTTTTCAAGAAAGTCTTAAAAAAAATAAAGGCTCAATAGTACTATTTTCTACAGTCGCTGCCAAAAAAGGGTTTGCTAATCATTCGATTATTTCTTCTGCAAAGTCAGCAATAGAAGGTTTAACCGTAGCATTAGCTGCGGAGTTATCTCCAGAAATTAGAATTAATTGTATAGCACCAAGTTTAACTAAATCAAAAATGGCAAGCACAGTTATTAAAAACTCCTCGATTGAAGATTCGATTGCAAAAATGCATCCATTAAAAAGAATTGGCAAAGGGGAAGATTCCGCAAATTTAGCAAATTTTTTACTTACTGAGAAAAGCGCATGGATTACTGGTCAAATTATTGGCGTAGATGGGGGTAGATCAAACATAACTTAAATGCTAGAAGTGTAGTCATGCAAAAATTTCAAAAATACTTTTCACTCTTGTTTTTCTTAGCCTTTTCTTTTGGAGCGTCAGCGTGGGGAGGCTTTGTTACAAGTATATATAAAGAGCCGTGGTATTCTACTTTGGTCAAACCATCATTTAATCCACCAGATTACGTTTTTCCAACAATTTGGGTAGTTCTTTATATATCAATGGCGCTTGCTGTTTGGTTAATCTGGATTAATCCACAAAAAAAAGAAAAAATAATATATGTTTATTTTATTCATCTTTTGGTTAATGCAAGTTGGAGTGTTGTATTTTTTGCGTTGCATCAAATATTTTTAGCATTACTAGTTATAGTCGCAATAATTTTATTAGTTGTTTGGTTAATCAAACAATATTATCTAATCAATAAGTTGAGCGCAGCATTAATGGTGCCTTACTTAATCTGGCTAGGCTTTGCTTTTGCTCTAAATTTAAATATCTTACTTTTCAATTAAGAAAAATATTTTTTTAATATCTATGGATGATGTTGTTATTATTGGAGGTGGTATCATTGGAGCTTCCTTAGCTTATTTTTTATCTAAAGAAGGTAGAAAGGTTAAAGTTTATGAAAGAGATCCAACATATAAAAAAGCATCTTTTCCATTATCATTAGGTGGATTTAGAAGACAATTCTTTCAAAAAGAAAATATATTGCTTGGAAAATTTGCAAAAGATTTTATTTTCAAAATTCCAGAATTGCTCAAAACAGAAAAAAATCCAAACCCTACAGCAAGCATAGTTACCAATGGGTATTTATTATTATTTGGTCCAGAGCATGCAGAGGAACAATATGAAGCATTAAAAAATCATAAAGCATGTGATGCGGGCACAAAAAATATTAAAGGCGAAGAGTTATCAAAAATATTTCCATATGTGAGCAATGAAGGAATTGAAACAGCAACATATACGGACTCAAAAATAGAAGGATGGATCGATCCATACTTATTCCATAATGCATTAAAAAGTAAAGCAATTGAGTTAGGAGCTGAATTTATCAAAGGGGAAATAAAATCTATTAACGAAATAAATGCAAAAACAATTATTTCAGCTGCAGGATGTTGGACTAATGAACTGTTATCTGACATTCCGGTAGTTCCGCAAAAACATACAGTTTTTAGAATAAAATGTCCTAAACACATTCCTGAAATGCCGTTAATGGGAGATCTGACAACAGGAGTATATTGGAGACCAGAAGGTAATGAATATTTAGCAGGTTCACCAAATTCAAAATTTGATGCAAAAGATCTTGAGCCTGAGTGGAATGATTTTGAAGAAATAGTTTGGCCTGCTTTAGCAAAAAGAATACCAGCTTTTGAAGAACTTAAACTAACAGGAGGTTGGGCTGGTTATTATGATTGTAATAAATTAGATAATAATGCTGTTGTTGGAAAACACCCTAAATACGAAAATGTTTATATGGCAACGGGATTCACAGGTAGAGGTTTAATGCAAGCCCCTGGTATAGGAAGAGCTTTAACTGAATTAATTACAACAGGCTCTTACCAATCAATTGACTTATCTTGTTTTGCCATTGAAAGAGTTTTAGAAAAAAACAAACGACCAGAACCTTATGTTTTGTAACTAACTTTAAATCTATCTTTTAAATTACAGTTTTAGGAGAAGAATCAATTTTTACTTTATTTATTTTTGGTAAATGGTAATGTTTTAGTACAAAACGTTGCCAAAATTTTATAATCCCCAGTTTCCATAACCAATAACCTGGTTTACCAGGTAAAACTGAAAAATCCATAAAACGTATGTGGTCTGATGCTTTTTTTATTAAATAAGATAATCGAGCAATAAAAAATAAAATTGGATACTTTGGCTGTTCCATTTGAACTGGATAAACCTTTTTACGCAAAATTTTGTATAACCACCTTGGTATTTTTCCAGCAGCAAGAGCAAAAACCATGACATTTCCCATAGTTCTGTGGTAGTCAGTATTATAACCCTTTTGTATATCAGGAATATCTATGCCTCTTTTTTCCATATCTATTGCAAGAAGTGAGTTTGGTATCACTCTCAAAGCAAAAATATTTAAACTGAAAGGTCTAGGCATCTCATGCAACATATCTAATGTTGCTCTAGTGTCTTCTGGTGTTTCTACTGGGTTTTCAACAATTATATCAAACGAAGGCGGAATCATGTATTTTTTAAATTTATTAAATATTTGAGTCGCTTCTTTTATTCGTTTTAATTTAGTAGGTCTTTTATAAAATTCAAGAATATTTTCACTACCTGATTGTATACCCATACGAATTCGATTCATACCAGCGTCTACAAGTAAAGCAATTTTATCTTCACGAACATAATTTGGAATTATTCCAAAAACTGCAAATGGAATTTTAACTTCTTCTTTATAAAGTTTACAAAATTCTTCAAGCACATCATAGGGTAGAGCAAGGAAACTATCATCATGAAATACAATGGTAGATAAATGTGGTTGTTTAATTATTGCTCTTTTAATTTCATTAATTATTGTTCTTGGTGACGAGTGGCGCAGTCTTCTATAACCTGAGTCATATTCAATAAATTTAGAATTACCACAATAAGTGCACATTAAAGGGCAGCCTATACTCCAAACAGTGTTGTATGAAAGTCCTGTATATTGAATATAATTTTTTTTATTTATAGTTTTAAAACCTATACTTGGGAGATAGATAAGCTCACCATCCTCATAGGTAAGAGGAGGCAAATCATCCATTTCCTTTGGTTTCATTAATGGCAGATTGGGATTTTTTATTATTTTTCCATTTTTATTAAACCAAAAACTAGGAGCTTTTGAATAGTCTTCTCCATTTTTGAAAAGTTCCAAAAAGGTTTTAAAAGCAAACTCTCCCTCACCAGTACAAACAGCATCAGCATACTTGATAGCATCTTCTGGTTGAATAATAGGATGTATTCCACCCCATACTATGTATGCCTTTGGATTAATTTTTCGTATACTGCTAATTATATCTCGAACAGTAGAAGAGTATTGAGTCATTGAAGATAATCCAATCACATCTCCTTTTCCAAGAAATTTTGCAATTTCGTTTATATCATTCTGAGTTAAGTTACCTGCGCCTCTTTCACTCATAATTCTAATGAAACCCCGCCAATTACCAGTTGGCACATATGCAATCTTTGTATTGGGGTGTACTGATTGTACGTAAGCTGCAAATTTTCTAAAACCAATATTCTCCAGTCCATCCTCTACACAAGCTAGACGAACATCAACATTTTTTATTAGATTTTCTGATTTAACTTCTTCAATATTAATACTATCAAGCATTTTTACTTACCATTAAATCTTTTTCAGTCGAAACCTTTGTTTTAAACTGATTCGATATCTTTTGAACTTCTACAGATGAAACTTTATACTCCGCACACATCGTTTCTTCATCTTTTCCATGACCGGTAACCATATTTACCATGTGTTCTGGAAAATGAAAAGTGGTAAATACTACGCCTTCTTTAACTCTATCAGTAACTTCAACTTTTAGAGAAACTTCACCTCTTCCTGAATAAAGTCTTGCTATATCACCAGTATTTAATTCTCTATTTTTTGCATCTTTTGGATGAAGCAATAAAATATCTTCCTCTACAATTTTAATATTTTTAGTTCTTCTCGTCATAGTAGCGGCATTATAATGCGCTAATACTCTACTAGTGGTAAGTATTAACGGATAATCTTTTTT
>Ga0114996_10008701_pt1 | contig 11228 bp, 5 predicted proteins | sample ArcticOcean_MG_C_4_FD_87039 | JGI IMG/M metagenome (GOLD analysis project Ga0114996, IMG submission 87039) | Marine microbial communities from western Arctic Ocean - ArcticOcean_MG_CB4_134 | ecosystem: Environmental > Aquatic > Marine > Oceanic | place: Arctic Ocean: Canada Basin | collected... | reverse complement strand
TTCGCATACGGCGAGGAAGGATCGGCCCTTCACGGCAAGCGAATGCTCACGGCCATTACCACCAGCGGCGGACAGGACGCCTACGGTCCCGACGGGCTCAACCGGTTTACGATCAGAGAGCTGCTCCGCCCGTTTGAGCAGACGGCTTTCCTCTGCGGGATGGACTACCTGCCTCCGTTTGTCGCCCACGGGATTCACGCAGGCGACGACTCAAAGCATCTCGACCAGTATTCTGAAGACTACCGAAGCGCCATTGTTGGGCTGCGGGACGGAACCATCCGGCCGGAAGACCTGGCAGGCATCGCAACCTTGAACGACGCCATCCGGCCGGAACCTAGAGAGGGAGGAACAAAAGGTGCATGACGCGGGCTTCTTCTTTCAAGCATTCGTCTACCTGACAGCAGCCGTGGTTTCGGTGCCGATCGCGAAGCGGCTCGGTCTGGGATCCGTACTCGGCTACCTCATCGCCGGCGTCGTCATCGGGCCCTTCGTACTCGGCCTCATCGGGGAAGAGGGCCAGGACATCATGCACTTCGCCGAGTTCGGCGTCGTGATGATGCTCTTTCTCGTAGGCCTGGAGTTGCAGCCCGCCCTTCTCTGGCGACTTCGAGGGCCCATCGTGGGCATGGGTGGAACCCAGGTTGTTCTTACGGCGCTGGTCACAACCGGAATTGCGTTGGGTGTCGGTCAGTCGTGGCAGGTCTCCCTTGCCATTGGTCTTACGCTGGCGATGTCGTCTACGGCCATCGTTATCCAGAGTCTCAACGAACGTGGCCTGATGCATACCGACGGTGGTCAACGTTCCTTTTCCATCCTCCTTTTCCAGGATATCGCCGTCATTCCGATGCTGGCCCTGATGCCGCTTCTTGCCACGCATGCGGTCGACCACATCGCCGACGCCCATCACAACACCCTTATAAGCGGCCTTCCGGGCTGGCAGCAGGCCCTAGCCGTACTCGGACTTATGGCGGCCATCGTAGTTGCTGGGCGCATCCTGGTGAGACCCGTACTGCGCTTTATCGCGGGCACGCGGCTGCGGGAAACCTTTACGGCCACAGCGCTGCTTATCGTCATCGGGATCGCCCTGGCGATGCAAGCGGTTGGACTCTCCGCTGCGCTGGGCACATTCGTTGCCGGTGTTGTCCTGGCCGAAAGCGAGTACCGGCACGAGCTCGAGTCTGCTATCGAACCGTTTAAGGGAATCCTGCTGGGTCTGTTCTTCATCGCCGTTGGCGCCAGCATCGACTTCAACCTTGTCTCCGAGGACCCCGGGCTTATCCTGTCACTTGTCGGGGCACTCATCACCGTCAAGTTTCTCGCTCTGGTCATCACCGCTCGAGTGTTCCGGATGGCCTGGTCTCAGAACTTCCTTCTATCCTTCACTCTGGCGCAAGGCGGAGAGTTTGCCTTCGTTCTCTTCTCATTCGCTACTCAGAACGGTGTCCTCGACGGCGCCACAGCTGGCCCCCTGGTCGTCGCCGTCGCCCTGAGCATGGCACTCACCCCGCTGCTGATGATCGTCAACGAGTCGCTTGTACAACCCAGGTTTGCCACCGCCGGAACCGATCGCGAGCCCGACGCCATCGACGAAGAGAACGCCGTTATCATTGCTGGGTTCGGCCGCTTTGGCCACATCGTCGGCCGCCTCCTGAAGGCGAACGGCGTCGGCACAACAGTCCTGGACCTCGACCCCGAGCAGATCGAAACGCTCAGACGCTTCGACCTGAAGGTCTTCTATGGAGACGCCGGGCGTCCCGACCTCCTGCACCAGGCCGGGGCGGAGAAGGCGCGCCTTCTTCTCCTGGCAATCGACGAGCCCGAAAAGGCAACCGCGATCGCCACTGAAGTGCGCCGCCGCTATCCCAACCTCCGTGTTATGGCGCGCGCTGAAGGCCTTCATCACGCGTACGAGCTAATGAAGGTCGGCGTTGATGACGTCTTCAGGGAAACGCTGGGGTCGGCGCTATCGATGGGTGAGGAGGCGCTCAAGGCGCTCGGATTCAGAGCCTTCCAGGCGCACAGAGCGGTGAAACTTTTCAAGAAGGAGAACGAGGCGGCAACCCGAGAATTGTACGACATGTGGGACAGTGAAGAGGATTACGAGGAACGCGTGCGGGAACAGATGACGGAACTGGATGAACTCATGCGCCACGATCGGCGAACACAGGGCGAAATGGCAGACCACGCCTGGAGGCCCGCCAGCCGTCCAGACGCTTGAGCACAAGGAATGGAAATAGATCCCGATTTCCTCTGCTTTCTGCCTTCTGCCTTCTCACCGCCCTTCGTACCATTCGACCAAGTACGGATACGGGTTCACCACAAACCCCTCTACTTCTGTCGGCAATATCCGATTCGGCGTTGGCAGCACCTCGGGTTCCGTCTCGAATGCGAAAGTGAACCTCTCAGGATGTTTCATCACCAGCATCTCGAAATGAAGATGCGTCGTGATTGTCGTCGAATCGAACCCCGACCTGCCCATTGGCCCGATCAGATCTCCAGCTGCAAGACGCGCTCCCCTGACGACTCCCTCCGCTAACTCATCCCAGTGCATATAGATATAGACAAACCCGTCGTCCCCCAGCATCGCCAGCCCGTTTCCCCAGTAGTCCTCCTGCTGAACCGACGGATCGAACCGGCGAATGGCCAGCACCGTTCCATCTGTCGCCGCCACGAGCGGATGCCCCTGTTCCTCATCCACATCCACGCCCAGGTGCCAGCCGTATTTCACCTTCTGCAGCCAGTTCTCTCCATAGTTCCAGTCCGTATCCGGCACAGGAAACACATGCCTTCCCGGAGGCGACAGAGGGTCCCTGGCAGATCCGATGAACAGCCGTGCGTCTGTTTCAAGGTTGACGAGGCTTTGTGAATAGACTGAGCCGCTCATGAACGGTTTTGTCAGATCCGCGCCGATGCGAAGACCTCCGACCTCGACAACACTCGGCACATCGTTTGGCGGGTTCGGCAGGTGGCGATTTTGGAAGTGACCGAGAATGAGGGTCCTCTCTACATTCCCAACGCGCACGGAAACAGACGTCTCGTCCCCGGCCAGAAGCCGCACCACATGCTTTGTGCCCTCACCATCCGGCGTTACCGATTCACCGATGCACAGATCGTGGTATCCCTCAACCATCTCGAAGGCCTGTTTCGTCACGGCTTCCTCATTGACTCTGAAAGCGTATGATTGCCATTGCACTCAACCACAGAGCATCATTTCACCTCGAACGTCGTCTCGTCCCGTGCCTGCCCTCCCACCTCCACCGCTTCGATTCGCCAGAGCCCCTTCCTGTCGTTGAATGCCACGGAAATTTCTCCCGTGTACCGATGGCCCTCAACCAACACGTCCTTTGAGTACAGATCGACGTAGTCTCCCCCTGTATCATAGACGTTTACGCGGACCACGCGTTCACCCATCCCGTCCGCGGCGATCTGGATTCGGTAGCGGTAGGTGGCTCCGGTACGAACCGTTCTGGCTCCTGTCACTTTCACCGCGCCCGGTTTTTTCGGAGACACCCCAATGACCATCGAATCCCCCACGCGCAGCGACTCGTCGAGTGCCCGCACGCGTCCGTACGACTTGCCCGTCCTGACGTTGACGGCATATGCAGCTTTCGGCAGAACAATTCGGATCGATTCGGATACCACCTGCCCCAGATCATCGTCGGCGTAAGTGGCAACACCGTCGTGGCCCATCATCATCTTCGCGGCAACGTTCTCCTTGCGGAGGCAGAGAATCCGTCGCCCTCCTATGTGGTACGACACCATCTCCAGGTGCCTCACCAGGTTCCCCTGCACATCCTCTACCCGAACGTCCGGGACCACCCCCAGCCAGGCGAAGACCTTGCCGACAACGTCTCGGATGGGGTGCGCTGCCGCCCCATCCCCGTTCCGCAACCGGCTGTACTCATGGACCAGGAAATTCAGATAGCAGGCTCTGCCGCTTCGATATTCGTTCAGGATGACGGCTTTCGTGCCCTGGGAGGCGACCTGGGCGCGGCCCGTTGCTTCCAGCCCCCCCTCCTCCACCCGCACGCCCCGCAAGCTGTCTGGAGCGATCAGGACGTTCCCCGTCCACCGGAGCCTTCCGTTCACCTGCGCGTCGGCCCCTCTCTGAATCCCGAACACCCGGTCTAGCATCCCTTGAGTCTGCTCTGTTCCGTGGCTGTCCATCAGGCCCGTCATCGAATCGGCCAGCACGCGCCCACCGCGGGCCACAAAGGACTGAATCTCCTTTCGTTCCTTTTCAGACAGGGCTTTTGTGTAGGGGAGCACGAGCACCTTGTAGTCACCCTTCCTCAATCGCCCGGCTTCGATTTCCCCGTAGGCAACAAAATTGTACTGCATGCCAAGATCTTCGATCAGCTGCGTCCAGGCTGTACGGTTGTCGGCATAGCGCTGGAAGTCGTCGGCTGCAGTAGTCGCAAAGATCGAGGGATAGGAATAGTGGATGGCGATCCCGTCGTGCTGGCGCTCCCCTTCCATCATCAGACGCCCGATGCCTCCCTGGCGAAGCTCCCTGAACACCGCCCCCATATCTCGCCCGCTCTTCGAATAGGTGAGGTCTGCATTCAGAAATGAGTACATCCAGAAAATGTTCGGGGCACTGATGTTGTGGAACAGGGCCTTCCAGATCGCATTCTGAACGGCCAGCCCGCTCGAGCCGTAGCCTGTCCAGAACCCGACCACCGCATCTGGATTGAACGACCGGTGGAGTTCCCACTGGTCTCCCCCCTGGTAGCAAATCATCCGGTCGATGTAGGGCGCCAGCTGCCACCAGTCACATCCGTTGTGTGCCACCGACACCTGCGTGCCTGATAACGCTGTCCGTCCTTCAGGATCTACACTCCGGATTGTTTCACGAATCGTCCGGAACAACTCGACAAAGACGGTATTCATGAAGGTCCGATGGTCCATCCAGGGCGCCAACCGGCCAGATGTCTTCGCCTCATCCGTCGTCAATGGAACCACGCGGTCCCAGGAGGCATGAGCCGTCCCCCAGGTTTCATTGAGCGACTGGAGTGAATCGTACTCCCTTCGAAGCCACTTTCGGAAAAGCGTTAACGTGTGGGGAGCGAAACAGAGGTCGAAGGCATCCGCGTAGCAGGTGATGCTCGACTCGTCCGCCAGGAAATAGTCGTCAAACCGGAACGGCAGCCGTTTTCTTACTTCCCTTCGGATGGCCGTCTTAAGCGCCGACAGATGCTTCGGATCGCTCAGGCAGGGCTCTCGCCACAGGTAGCGTCTGTTCTTTGTGGCCTGCCAGTTCTTCTTCTGCTCCAGGTAATCCTCCCGATCGTAGTAGTAGATCCCAACACCCCAAACACCGCAGTTGTTGTTATGCTTCGATCCCCAGGCGCCGAAATCGGAGCCGTTCTGCCGAACCTGCCGTTCAACGGCGTCGCGGAAGTAGTGCTTGTGGCCGGTTCCGTGGCTGACCAGGGCACGGTACTGAGGAAGGTTTCGCTTCACGGGCACAACCACGAATTCGTCACTCAGGTATCGGTCTACCGTCCGCCCCTTTCCGGGCCCCTCAAGAACCGACACGTCGATTCGTCCGTAGCGCCCCAGGAACGCCGTCAGCTGGAATGAGAAGGGCGTCTTTCCCTTCTTCAAGGCTACCTCCTGGCGTGCCACCTCTCGCTTCCGGTCGTCCACTACCGAAATCCGAAGCCTCATTCCGAGCACCGGCTTTCCGTTCGTCCGCACCACCCCCTTCAGCTTCGCCCCGACATCGTACACTTCCTTATCGATTTTCACGTTCCTCACCGTAACCTGCTGCGGTGTCCAAAAGACGTCCGAGGACCAGTCCAGTCGGCTATCGCCAACTCGCATCACGGCGTCTACAAGGGAGAGTCCACCGGCCCACTCCGATGCCGGCAGATCTATCCGGAGGCTGTTCTCACCGGCCTTGAGCGTTCTCCGCCGGCTTTGTGATACCACTCGTTTCCCGAACTTGTCAGTCAGATTCAGGTCTACTGTCACCTGCGTTTTCCTCGAGGCTTCAACCGTCAGCGACACCCTCGCGGCTTCAGCATTCATTGCCGAGATTCTCACCTGCGGCTCCCGGCTTGCCGCCCAGACGATCGACCTGCAGAGGAGAGAGTAGTAGTACTCCCAGTACGGCCAGGTCACCTGGGAAGGACGCGGTCGAGCGTTCGGCGGCGTGTCGGGATAGAAGTCGTCCCACGTATTTGTACGGCTTGGTGGCACATCCATCGGCGTGAACCCTGCCTCCACATATCCGAATGCCGCCACTCTCCCCTTTCCGTAGCGCCTCACGCCCAGAATCGGATGTCCATCGGCCTCGATAAGGGCATCACCATTGACGTGATCGTACTTGTAGAACGGAATATGCTGAGTCGGCAGCGCCGCCATCGGCACACCATCGGTAATGTAGTGGCGGCCTGTCACTTGCCAATTGCCGGTGGCTATTGCCTCTTGGTTCAACTCTGCGTAGCCTCGGCTCGTCACGACATCGTTCGCAACCCCTACCAGCGGCGACAGGTCCCACAGGTCCTGGCTCTCCGGGTGAATATCGCCCGTAAAGGGGTGGATCAACACCAAACCGGCTCCCTGTCGCACTCGGCGTCGAACGGCATCCCTCATCGCTTTGGGGAAACGATTCCATCCGTTCAGGCACGGAATCACCATCACGTCGAACGGCTTCGTGCCTTGCAGTTCCCTTTCCATGTAACGGTAGACCAGGCGAAAGTCGTTCCTGTCGCCGCGAATGTGCCCGTAGTGGTCACCGATCCCCCAGCAGTTGATATCCCAGGCCCGATCGATGCTCACCGTCGTGTCGTCGAGTTCGAGGCGCTGTTTCAGCTCCACCATATCCCGACCATGTCGGATGCCGGGTACGAAAAACCCCCGTATCGCACCACCCCGTAAAGGGTTGCCCCACTTCACGTGCGGGGTCTCAACATCCATACGAAAGGGGATGTCTTTTTCGGGCAGAAACTCGCGGGGGGCCAGCCGCGTATCGTACCCGTCCTCCAGATCGCCCAGCCGCACACCGTCGATGCCTACGACGACAGGCTTCCCGGAATCCAGGACCCGTATCTCAAGGGAGGTGACTTTCTCCAGGTCAAGATTCCGCCGGATCTCAGACAAAGGCATCTGAACGCCGGTCCATCCCTTCCGGAGCCCGAACTCCTCGTGGTACCACTCCCGGTAGCTGGCGCCTTCACTATCCTTCACCACCACGTCCACCCTTTTGACTGGCTGGGCAGCGAAGATATCGAACTTCAACGCTGCGCGGCCCGCCCACGATCGCTTTGGCAGAGGGAGATCCACTGAACCTCCACCCTTCGGAAACCTCAGTTCCATGGAACGCTTTCCTGCTTTTGCGCGGCGGGCCGTGATGGCGACTTCAACATCTCCTCCATCGAGCGATCTGCTGTCGGATTGGCGCTCGAAAGACTGCAACATGAGATCAGACATAGGTTCCTTTCAGGGTCTCGGGTCGATCACCCAACCAGTCCGGGGCCTGGACCTTATCCGTGGATCCAAAAGGGCTGGGTCCACGCTTGTTGAGTGTACTTGTCTAACCGGCTGTCGTCTTCGAACGAAGGGTTCACCAACAGGTTCTCAGGTGAACCTTCCTGCCGCAGGAACAGATCATCAAATCGAACCTTTCCTTCATACCCCGTCAGCCTCATACGGACCGCCACCCGGCGCACGCGAAGGTCCAGCGGAACCGTCTGCTCAACGCGACTCCACTCCATCGGAAGAGCCGACAGATCGATTGTGGAAACCGGAAGTACGCCCTGCTCGTAGCTCTGCATCCAGAGGCTGAGGCTGCATTCGCAGTCGCCAGCCAGCTGTCGAAGGCCGCCTGTCTGCACCCAACCGCCAAATGTGAGCGCTTTCGGCGCCTTTTGGTTGACAATCTTGTTCTGCACACCCCAGTGCAGAACGCCCCCCCCACCATCCAACTCGCAGCAGCGCTCGCCAGTATGCCCCGTCTCTGCCAGCAGGAATCCGCCGTCTCTGGGGAACCTGGAATCGGCGGTGACATTGGGAAAGAGGCGAACATCGTTCGTGGCCTCTGCCCGGACATAGCCTTCATTGCCTCGAACTGCATACACACCCTCTTCCCCGGCGACTTCAGAGAACACCTCACCATCGGGGCCGGAGAATCGCACCCGGCCGGCGTTTTCGGCCCGGATCCTTATTTCGCCCCCCTCCACTTCGATCCCTTCGAACCGGACACCGGTAGAGGCATAGAAGTCGCCTCGCTTCATAGCCGACAAGAGCGCTGGGCCCTCGAGTTGTTCGGACCGCACCCAGTTCATGCTGATTCCGGGTACAGAATCGAAGCCGTGGAAATCGTCGTTGGAAAACCCCCAAAGCCTGCGCCCCTGCGACAGCATCTGGTCCCAGAGCGTCAGGGCGTAGCCCGAATCGACTGCTGCATAGCCGTCTTCGGGCCCAAACAGGTCGTGCAGGTACATGCAGACCGAGTTCGTGATCTCGATCCCAGCAATTCCGTGGAAGTTTTCACCCGTGGCTCGATCCAGCGTATAGCCGGAGGGGTTATTCAAGATGGAAAAGCCTCCCTCAGACGCGGCAGCTTGTATGGCCTCCGGCATATTCCCGAGCCTATCGGGTAGGCGTGTGGCGCCGATGCAGTTCACGTGACCACCGGAGGCAGCCTCGTACCCGGACAGAACAGCGAACTCGCCAGGTGTATCGATTTTATCTATGCCGGCCGACGGATCCAGCCCATCGTGGGCATGATCGCTGACGCAGATGAAATCAAACCCCAACCCCCGGTAAAGATCGCGGAGCTGCGGCATATCGAGCCCGCCGTCGCTCTTGCGGGAATGCATATGGATGTTGCCCTTGTACCAACTTCCTGTTCCAGTGTAGGGATGTTCGATATGCAAGGTTTTCTCCATTTCGAGTCAGACCGAGGAGCATTACATCGGAGCCGAATGGACACCGTGCCCCTGCCCGGGGAACCAGACGAAGTCGATTACCAGAGACAACACAACTCCTGCAGCATAGCCGGCAAGCAGACCAATGAAAAGGTTCTGTGTTCTCCTGTAGAGCGAGATCCCTCCAACCTGCAAGAGGATCGCTTTTACCGCCCACGCGATGAAGATGGAGAAAGCAGACGCCCGGATTGGCCATGAGAATGCGATCGTTGAGCCCAGCGGATGCAAAGGCCACCAGGGAAATCGATACATCAGGTACGTCAGAACACCAGTGATCAGGAATCCTGCCCCGCAGAAACCGAGTTCCTCCCACAGAATCGGATCGGGATTTGTCGCGGCCGCTGTGACCATTTCATAGGTAAACCGGTTTGACCTTCGGAAAACGAAATTCTGGAAATTCTCGGCGCCCTCCTCGTAGCCCAGGAGAACCAGGCTGGCCACGCCCAGCACAACTGACACTATGCCGGCAGCCGCCGCGGCACGGCCCACGGTCCGATGCCTTCCTGCCAATTCACCGCCGGCACGGGTTGCGTTTAGTGCCCCTGTAAGGGCGAACCCTTTCCAGATGCAATGCAGTGCCTCCGTAATACTGAGGACGGTGAAGTTGGCCATCCCCATCCCGCTGCTACCAAACGTACCGATCATCATAGCGTTCGGTTGCCAGGGCCAGCGCAGTGAGATCAGCCCCGCCATCGACACGATTTTGGCGACGCCCAGCGACAGCACTATGTACAGCGCCAGGAACAGGAGGATCAGACCAACGCTCATGCCGGCCGCAGTCAGCCAACCGACGACGAACAGGCTACAGAGGAATCCACCGAAAAGCGCCGTTCGGTATGAGACGAGCTCCTTCGAGTCATCGACATCAGGATCACCCTTCCATGCCCGTCGCCAGACATCGTGCAGATGGCTGCGAGAAATCCAGATACCCCATAGAACGAAGGCGACCATACCGCCAGCCGTTTGCCAGTTGGTCCCGGAATCCCAGGTGGAAGGCCCGAATCCAAAACGTTGGCTGACGCCCACCTGAACGACCGACAAGAGATGAAAAAACCATATCGAAAAGAGGATCTCGAGCGGCGTAAAGAAGGCGAAGCCGATGACATAGAAATCGAACTTGGTAAACACCACCGGAAACGCCCGCGCCAGCGTAAGGGTCGGATACCCGCGGATGAAATCAAAGGTCGGAAAACCCGGACTGAAATAGGATATCGTATTCCAGGCGATGGGGAAGAAAGCGATGAAGAACCCGATCCTGAAAAGTGGACTTCCTACAGCCCTTGAAACCGTCGACGTACCGGAGGGCGTCTCTACAAGCGCCAGCGATACCTGTACGTGAGGAAACGCCAGGCGTTCCCGGTCTACCCATTGCCGCCTGAAGATCACCGCCATAAAAAGACAACCAAGCAGCATGGCGACGATCAGGCCCAGCCACCACGTCATCGGGCCAACCCAGGCCTCCCAGGGAATGCGCTCCCCCGGAAGAAGCCCTTGGTAAAAGGTGCCCATCTGCCCGGCTTCGTTCGTTGGAAATAGCCACGACGGCAGATGTGGGAACGCGTAATCCGCCCATTGGTTCTCCGGGGTGGCGAAATAGTAGGGAGCGGTCACTGTGGCGACGAACCGAATCACCATCGGCGGTACGGTGGCGCCTACGAACCCCACAACCATCGCCGCGACCAGATCACTGCGTGAAAGAGCGAACCGAAACAGCTTGAGAAGGGAGGGACGCAGAACCAGCGTGAGGATCAGGAGGAAGGCAAACAACAGAAAGGGAAAGTGACTGATCGAAAGCTGAGAGCCAACGGTCAGCCGGATATGATGGTTGTACCAATTGATGAGGACCGACGCGATCGTACCCAGCGCCAGCCCGGTCCAGGGCACCGAAGAAGCGTCCATCGCTGCCGATTCAATGAATGGGCCCGTCTCACGGGCTGGTTCACCAAGCGCCAAAACTCATCCTTCACTTTCCATTGTGCCCCACTCTTACTCCACGGCCGCAGCAAGCTCGGCCGCCCCATGCCTTATTGACCCCTGACAACTGACAACTGATAACTGATAACTGACAACTTTCTTCGCCTTCTGCCCCCTCTACGCGTCCCTCAGCTCCTCCGGAAATGTCGACAGCACCTCGCGTCCGCTCTCCGTTACAACCACATTCGCTTCAAAGGGTCAAGCCCCATTCTCAGTTGAAACTCATCGGGCTCCGTGGTTTATTCAGGCACTCTTCCGGAGCTCCTGATTGTCGATATTCAGATCGTTTCTTAGAGCCTGCCTGAGCAGCGGAAG
>Ga0114996_10008700_pt1 | contig 11229 bp, 9 predicted proteins | sample ArcticOcean_MG_C_4_FD_87039 | JGI IMG/M metagenome (GOLD analysis project Ga0114996, IMG submission 87039) | Marine microbial communities from western Arctic Ocean - ArcticOcean_MG_CB4_134 | ecosystem: Environmental > Aquatic > Marine > Oceanic | place: Arctic Ocean: Canada Basin | collected... | reverse complement strand
CAGTATATCTTGCTCAACATACAAGAGCACTTAGAAGCCTTCTGGGATTGTGTAGGGTTGTTGATTCATCCCTATGAAATCCGAACAGATTAGTTTTGTCGTGTATTATGATCGATTACATAACCCAATTCTAGGCCGGGGTGGTCATCGTTGGCTTGGTTTATGGCGTCGACAGCGCGCACCAAGTAGTTTGCCGATTGGCGGCGGTGCGGGCGGGCCAGGGCGGTGGCCGTATTGTCGGGTTCGCCAAAGACGACGAGGGGATTGGTGGCCTGGCGCTCGAAAGTGGTCAGTCCTCGGCACAGCGCCTGGATCTGCTCTTCGAGGGAGACTTCGTTGCCCTGCAACACGGCGGTGATTTTCTCGAGCAATTGGGCGACAGTGAAGGGTTTGACCACCAGGCCGTTAATGCCTGCCTTTATGGCGGCGACGATTTCGCTTTTGTCAGCGCTGCCCGACATCATCAGTACCGGCAGTTGGCCCAGGCGCTCGTCGCGGCGCAATTTTTGGACCAATTCGGTAGCGGATAGGTCGGGCAGTTTCCAATCGGTGATCAGCACATCGACGGGGACGCCGTTGAGCAGCTTCCAGGCCTTGTGTCCATCCTGGACCCAGACGACCTGGTGGGCCTTCTGCTCCAGGCCGGTGGCAATGAGCTGGCCGATCTTTTGGTCGTCTTCGACCAGTAGAATCTTCATTGCGTTTCCCCCATTTTCACAGCTCTTCGTAGCGCGGTAGCGCGTTCAAGAAATCGTATTCGCCGCGCTCGTGGTCAATGGCGTAGCAGTAGTGGGTGACGCCGTTGGTGACCACCAGGTACTTGGTGCGCAGCACTCTATTGTAGCGAGCGATCTGGTCAAAAACGTCCTGGGTAATGTTCACTTCGGGGGCTTTGCATTCGGCCATGAGCAGAGGTTGGGCCTGGCGGTTGTGGACGACGACGTCGGCGCGAAACTGAGTGCCGTGGTAGTCGAGGTATTTCTCGATGACGATGAGGCCTGGTGGGTAGTTGAGATCCTGGACGCAGTACTGCACGAGGTTCTGGCGCACCCATTCTTCGGGAGTAAGCTGCACGTATTTGCGACGTATGGGGTCAAAGATAGCGACCTTGTCTTCGACCGTGCGGTAGTCGAAGTCGTACTGCCGCGGAAAATTCAAATCGCGCATGGGGAGTGGGGGTTGGAGGAGCGCCGATTTTGAATGGTAAATTAAAGGGGAATAAGGAGGATGGACAAGGGGCTAGGCCAGGTCGATGCGCAAGAGATGACCACCCGCTGTGCTGCACAGGGCGTCGCTATCTAGAGACCACAGGCCACTTATGACACCGGGCAAGACCAGGGCGCCGCTGCAGTGGCCGTCGAGATCGCAGCGCAGGAGGGTGTCGTCTGTGGCGATTAGCAGGTGGGTGTCGGTGGCTCTTAAGTGGTGGATGCGGGCAGCGATGGGGTGGTGCCAGAGCAGGTGGCCGTCTGTGGCAAAGAGGTAGAGGTCGCCGTACTCACTGGCGGCGGCAATGCCGGTGGGCAAGACCTGGAGACCGACCACTGCGCCGACGATATTGGCGCGCCAGCTCTCGGCGCCGTCGCGCGGGTCGACGGCGTAGATCCAGCCGTCGGCCGTGCCGTAGACTATTTCGCGGATGCCGTCACCGTCGACGTCGGCCAGCTGCATGTGGGTGAGGTGGATGCCGCGGCGCGGGGTAGTGGCGTTGCCCTCGGCACCGACCTGCTCCAGGGTGGACCAGCGAAAGGAGCCATCGAAGTTGTGCACGCTCAAGGGGGAAGAGTAGACGTTGCCGACCAAAACTTCGGCGCGGCCGTCGCCGTCGACATCTGCCACCTGCAGGGTAGTGATGACGTGGTAGCGAATCCAATTGGCCCATAGTTTGGTGCCGTCGGCGGCAAAGGCGTTGACATACCAGCCGGCGGTGGCGGCCAGCACGCTCAGGCGGCCATCGCCCTCCAGGTCGGCTGTGGCGATGGCGCTGACGTGGGCGCCGCGGCCAGAGATATTGGTCAGTTCGCAACTCCAGCGCTCAGCGCCGCTGCCGTCCAGGACGAAGAGATCGGATTGGGTCGTTCCCACCAGGGCTTCGGCCTGGCCGTCGCCGTCGATGTCGGATAAGAGAGTGGAAAAGGCGGGGTCATCGAGTTGTTGTTGCCATAGGGCATTGCCGTCGGTCAGGGTGCAGCGGGCGACCTGGCCATCTTGGGTGCCGACTAGTAGGGTTTCGGCGTCGAGGGCGACGGTGTTAACTTCGGCCTCCAAGGTGCGATCCCAAGCCAGGTGCAGTCCACCCGTCGGCTGAGTCGGCAAAGGGGGCCGTCGGCTGGGTCGGGTCTGGGCGGGGGCGGCGATGGCCTGTTGTAGTTGGTGCGCCCACTCGCTGTTCTGCACATCGAGGACGCGGGCCTTGCCACCAAGGTCCTCCCAGCGTTCGGAAAAGCCGAGGCGCTCGGCGCCCTGGATGGTCACTCTGTCGGCATCGAGGTGCAGGGCGAACAGCGCTCCTTCGATGTCGACGTCGCCCAGGCGGACTTTGCCGCTGCCCAGTATGCTGGTTTCCGGCCCATCGGTGATGCGAACCAGGCCCTCGTCTAGCCGTTCGATGTGAATGTGGTCGTAGGGCGTGAACAAGTTGTGGAAGGTGAGCGTTTCTTGGGGTGCTAGGTCGGCGCTCGCTCTCTGGTAGAGCACCTGCGGCACCGCATCGGCGTGGGGGTAGCCGCCCCACAACCCGCCGCCGTGGGGGTCGGGCACGATTTCGTTGTCGATGTCGTCGGCATTGCGCAGGTAGAAATCCTCGCCCTGCTGGTGCAAGTGGAGGCCGGTGTCTTGGGCGGCTACCTCGCCGATGAGACGCCAATGGCAAATGCAGTGGTAGGTGCCCGCCTGGCGGCTGTGCAATTGGTCGAGCACGACAAAGTAGCGGCCTTTGCGCCAGCAGATATTGCGCCGCCAGTCCAGGCCGTTGTAGCGCGCGGCTTGCGTCTGCACTAGGCCAAAGATCGGGCTTTCGTCGCAGACCTCGAGCATCGCCAGCGGCGGGATCACCACGCCCTCGCCCGGTGCTTCTAGCGTGCCTAGGCCGTCGCGATTGACGGTGATGGAATTGTGAAATTTGGGCGCGGCGCGGATGTAGTCGACGTCGGCCAGCCAGGCCCGGTTTTTCCAGGTCAGGCGCAAAACGGCGTTGGTGTCTTCGTGACCGTGGCAGAAGGTGCCCACTCCTTCTAGCAAGAGGTACTCGTCTTGCGGATCGAAGTTGCGCCGTAGCGAAAGCTTGTCGATGTAGCGCTTGTGCGGATCGGGATGGTGCGCCTCTGGAGTGCGGCGGTGCACCCAGTCCAGCGCCGGTTGGGGTAGGTCTACGGCGCAGATGCCGAGCAGGTCCGTCGGTTCTGTGGGCGTGCATCCTTCCAGCACTGAACCTTCCTCCGTAAAGTCCACTGCCGCGTACAGCCCCGAGAGCACCTGGGAAAGCGACGGGGTCTTGCCCTGGCCTAGCCAGTTGAGCAGCCATAAATGTTCTGGATTGCGCTGGTGCCAAGTGGAGACCATCAGCGGCCACAGATGGCCGTTCCAGCCATTGGGGCTAAAGGCGGCATAGCCGGAGGTGTCGCCGTAGCCGGCCTCGCTGCGCATATTGTCCACGCTCATTCCGGCCAGGCGGCACAGATCGCCGACGTGACCGTCGTCGATAAAGGCGTAATTGTTTTTGTAGAGATAGTAGTAGAGCGTTTCTTGCGGCACGTGCCAGGCGTAGCCCACCCCGGCGTCGTCGTTGGGTTTGTAACAGCGCGCCTGGCCGGCAAAAATGCGCTCGACCGCCTCCTGCGATGGAGCAAAGGTATCGATTTGGTAACGCCGTGCCATATAGTCGTGCCCTACGGCCAAGTTTAGAGCGATGAAAGTGGCGTGATTTTGGCGCGGTTCGCCGGGCGGGTTTACATCTTCCCTGAGGTAGAACAGGCCGGCCAGGTGTTCGAACAAATCGCCGAACATAGTGACGGCGCTGCGGCGGTCTGCGCTGCTATAGAGTGGGCTGTCCTCGATCAGATCCCACAAGTGAATGAAGCTCTGCAGATTAAAGAAGCAGTGGTAACTCTCCGGGTAGTCGCGGCGCTCGGCGCGCCACGGCGCTAGGGAACCGGCAAAGATCGGCGCAATGGCGCGGCCCCACACCTCGTGATCGGTTAGATAATAGTGCCACATATAATTCATCAGCTGACCGCCGCGAAAGGGCGAGGCCGACCAGCCGCGGCCCCAGATGTCGAGCTGGCTCTGGATCATGGTCGCCAATTCGCTGGCCTCGGGCTGGGGCGGCAGGGCGTGGTCGAAGCGGTGGGCGTGGATGCGCTTTAAGGTGCCATCGCTGTGTTGTACTAAATCGCCAAAGACGGCCAGGGCGTTATCGAGCCCAGCGTTGGAACTGGCACCGACTACAACGCAGTTTTTGTCGTGCCCGAAGGGATCGGAAACGGATTTGACAAAATAACCGTCGGACCCAGGAAAGAATGTGTCGACAAAACAGGCGCGCGCCGTGTAGAGCCTTCGCAGGGCCGCGTTTTCGGCCATATGACCGCAGGCGATGACGTGGGCCTGGGCAAAGAGCGTCGGGTCAAAAGCGCTTTGGGGGATTACTTCGGGCCGAGTCCCACAGGCGTCGGTTATGGCCTGGCGCACAGCGCCTACACTGGGCGCGGCTGCGGCCGCATCGGGCACGACTAGGACGGCGGCTGCTAGGTCGGTAAGGGGGAAGTGGCGATCCTGGGTGAAAGTGAGCTCGACCATCTTTGTGTTTCCCTGTCGATTGAGTGATATTTGGTGCGGCAATAAGCTGTGGTCTGAAAATAGGCCGCCGCACTTTCTTGTCAAAGATTATAATGAAAGCGGTCATATCTGTTTCAGGAGATGAGAAATGGAAAAGAAGAGAAGAGTGGGCGTTTACCTTTCGGCCTCGGTGGTGTTGAATAACCCCGACTATGTCGAGGTATTGCGCGACGAGATTGGGCTCAATCTGGCCGTGCTTGGCTACGGGGGGCAAGCCTCCGAGGAATTGCTCGGCAAGAGTCCGTTTGACGGCGTGCCACTCTCGGACGAATGCCTGCTGGCGTTGCTGGCCAGGGACCTGGACGGTGAGCCGCTGGATGCGCAGGAATACGACGTTGCCCGCGCCGGCGTCGGGCCAAGTATGGGCGCGGGCGGCGATGACCAAACATTAAACCGCGCTATCGAGGTCTTGCGACGGGCCGGGGTAGAGGTGTGGTTGGGCCTGGGATCGTGGACCGGGATGAGTTTGATGTACTGTCCCAGCAAAGACCGGGTCAACGATTGGTACGAAGCGCTGTACGTGCACTGTGCCACGCAGTACGATGTCGATGGCTTGGACCTCAGCCACGCGCGTTTTCCCAAGTGCGCCGTGCCGCGCGGTCTTCAGGCTTGCGCCTGCGACGATTGCGCGCGTGCCGCAGCGGACATGGGGTACGATATGGAGGAGATGACGGCCGCGCTGCGCCATGCCGTGGGGCGCTGGCGCACAGCGGATCCTGGCCTGCTGGCTGCGGTGGGGCGCTCCGGCTTGGGCACTTTTGATTTGCTGCAATGGCTGGGCATGGATCCGGGTGTGGGAAATTGGTTGCGTTTTCGGGCGGATTTGCTGGGCCGCAAAATGACAGATTTCCACCGCGCCGTACACGCGGCGGCCGGGGCGGATTTTGTTTTTGGCAGCGACACGCACCCGGCGTCATTGGCGCCCTTGGTCGGCAATGATCATAGCGCTTGGGCCGAATTTTCGGATTTTGCCAGTCCGCTAGTTTCGCATATCGAGAGTTTTATCGCCGCTACCTTCACCACCTGGACGCCGCTGCTGCAGCAGGCCAATCCGGGGCTGAGCGAAGCGGACGTTTTGCAGCTGCTTTATCGCTTTTTGGGTTACGACGGCATGGGTTTGCCCGAGACGCTTGCCGGCTACCAGATCGAGCGGCCGGAGCAATTGGCCCACAATTTGCCGCTGGAGCAGTTGATTTTGCACGATTTACGCAAAGCGCGGCTGCTCTTGCCGCCGCAACTGCCGTCTTATCCGATCATCCACGGCACGGGTTGGCCGCGCGCGGCCATAGATGCAATTTTGCAAGGCAGTGATGCGGCCGGCCACGATGGGGTGGTGTGGCAGGGGACGGATGAGTTGGTGGATTATCGACTGAAGTGAGTGGAGATTTGTTGCCACTTCGGCCACTGTTGACCTGTCGTCTCAAAGGAGTAGCAGCTCTTCAAGGTTTCGTATGTTGTGATACTGCCGGCGGTTGTCGTTTATCGTAGGCTCCTTGTTATTGGGCAACAAGGTCTATCTGCATCGCCCAGAACATGGGTATTGTGGCCGCCGCGCCGGAGTGGATAAATCCAGATCATCGCCAATGCCCACAAAGTCAAACAGGGGTCGTTATGGCAAAGATTGGCAGTAAGAAGAAGCCCGCAGTAGTCCGTGTGCGCAATCAAGCCCGAGCGGCGGAAATCCTCGCCTGGTGCGATGCGCAAGGATGGCAGGTCATCGTCGGGGTGGAGCCGGACGAGCCGGAGGATATTTCCGACATAAAGAAATTGATGCGGAAGGCCACTCCTGTGCAGAGGCCTGATTTTACGCCGCGTTACAGTAGGAACGATTACTGTCCGTGCGGCAGTGGGAAGAAATACAAGAATTGCTGCTGGGACAAAGATCACCCAGAATGAGTTGCCAACAAAGTGCTGGAGGATCGAGATCGTGTATTAGAGTTCGGAGTCATGAGTAGCTCCCAACTATTCCACTGCCGCGTCCAAAACGCAGCGGAAACCGATGACAGGGCCATGTCGACGTTTTGTAGCCGGGCCAGGTTGGCCCTGGTGTCTTTCGTTTCGGCAGATGTAGTCATGGTATTCCTTTCTCAGATGCTCGTTGTGCGTCCAGTGCGCGCTGCTGTATAGGCGGCGTGCAAGATTTCGACTATGTGCACGGCCGTCTCTCCCGTTATCTCTGCGCTGCCGTGTCCCTGAGCGCAATCGACGAAGTTGCCTACCGGCGAAGGCGGTTCGGGCAAGTCTTTTTCGTGCACCTGCTCACTGTCACCGGCCGCTTCGATTTCTCCCAAGCGACCATGTTGGATTTGTTCTCTCAGGTAACGGCAGTGACTCCAATAGGGTGGCTTGGGGGTGGGCCAGGATGTCGGGGCAGTGGCGGCGGGAGGCGAACCAGCCGGCACCGATGACGCCGATGCGCACGGGAGGCATATGAGGGCTCCGTGGTTGGGTTGGTGTTTTGCTTGCTAGGGCGGCACTCGGGGGAGCGCCCTCTGCCGCTTTGTGATGCCCGGGCGGCCATTGCCCGGCCCACAACCCACAGCCTGCGGCTGTGAGGCCCATGGCCGCCCTACCCCAGTCCACCCACCCACAAAGCGGCGCCGGGCACTCCCCCGAGTGCCTTAATAGAAGCTAAGGTGGAATATGATACGTAAAAGGGTGTCTTGTTTACAAGAGGGATTTTTTTTTAGCTGCGTTTGGTCCAGGGGCCGGTGATGGCTAGGGTTAGGCCATCCCTCTGGATATTGACGAAGAGGGTGGTGCCGTCGGGGGAGAAGGTGGCGCCGGCGAATTCGGAGGTGCTGCGGGCGTTGCGTCCGAGTTTATAGATCTGGCCCTGGGGGGTTACGCCGACGAGGAATTGTTCGCCGCCGCCGTCTTCGCAGAGGATGAGATCGCCCCAGGGCGTGACTGTGAGATTGTCGGCGTTGTCGACTAGGCCCTGGTCGTTGGGTTCGACGAAGAGTTGGAGACGGGCGGGTTGTTTGGCTTCGTCGGCTGTGCCCTCGTGGGGACTAGGGGTGTAGCGCCAGACCTGGCCGGCCCGGGCCTGGCCGCCGCTGGTGCAGCCAAAGAAGATGCTGCCCTGTCCGTACCACATGCCCTCTCCCCGGGCAAAACGTGCCGTCCCTTTGGCAAATCCCTGGAAGCGCAGATCGTCCAGGGGGGCTGCTGTATTGTCTATATCGACCCACTCCACATCCAGCACAGTACCGACGGGGATGGTTTGATCTGCCTCCCAATTGCGCATGTCCAGACTGCGCTGCTGGCGGATTTGTAGCGCCTGTAGTCGGCCGCCCTGGCTCAGTTTGCCCGGTTGGTGCGGAATAAAGCGATAGATGCTGCTATCGTTGCGGTCTTCGGTTTGGTAGACGATGCCGGATTGCGGGTCCACGGCCACGGCTTCGTGGTTGAAGCGGCCCATAGCGCGCAGCGGCACGGGCTGTACTAGGCCGGTGGCAGCGGCGGGTACTTCAAAATTGTAGCCGTGCTCGCGGTTAAAGGCGTCGGTGGCCAGTTGGACGGTTTCTTCACAGCTAATCCAACTATTCCACGGCGTCGGACCGCCGGCGCAATTGCGCACCGTGCCCACTAGGCTGAGGAAGTGCTTTTCGAGTTGGCCCTTGCGTGTGTCGTAGACTAGGGTGGAGGTACCGCCCAGGCAGTAGCTGTCGTCGTTTTTGGCATCGTAGATGCGATCGGCGGGCAGGGCGGCCAATTGTTTATCCTGTTCGCCAAAGGGTCCGGCCCCTCCCACGTCGCTGGTGAGTTCGTGGTTGCGCACCAGTACGGTCTTGCCGTCCGCCCTTGCAAAAGCGGCCATGCCGTCGTGCATACCGGGCACCAGAAAACCGTCGTCCATGCGCTCGCCTTTGCGGGAAATCACTTTGTAGACAAAACCGGCGGCCAGATCGATCACCCCTTGTGGATCGGGAACGAGTGGACCCAGACGTTCGTACAACGGCGATGGCGGAGCAGATGTACAGCCGCCCCACAGGTGCAGGCCGGCGAAACCGGCGGAGAAGGCGGCGGCGGTGCGCAGGAAGTGACGGCGTGAAAGAGTCATAAGTTATTGGCTCGCGGCATAGTCGTTGAGTAAATTAGCTTACAGGCTTTGCACGGTGCACGGCCAAAAATTGACTTTTGAGACATTGCGTTTTTATCCTCTTGCCGCCCTCAGCGCGAAATCCAGGTGGCAAAGTATTGGGGTGCCCACTTGCGGGCGAGATGGAAATGCTGTTGCAGGTGGTGTCCGTGCGGTTGCTGCACCCAGGCGTCGATCCAGGCCTCGGCGCCGGCCAATTGAGGAAACTCGCCGATCCACACGCGGTGCCAGTCTGTCCGGGGTCCCAGGAGGGCAAAACACTCCAGGCGCATGAGTCCGTGTTGCCGGGCCGTATCGCGGGCGATCTCTGCGCCGCTGATTTCGCTGCGCTCCTGCGGTTCCAACTCCATGGCCTCAGGACGCCAGCGCTCGAAGTGCAAAACGACGATGCTATGGGGATCGACGGCTAGGGCGGGTACCTGGCGCGGATCGGCGTCCAGGACAGGTGTTGTGACCGGATCGACGACCCAGGCGTTTAGTTCTTGTACCCTGTGCGGCGTGGCCAGATCGTATTCATAGTGACCGTAGCGTCCATAAGGCGGTTCCATTTCTGCCTCGATCCAGGCTCGGGCATTGTCTACAGTGGGAAATTCGATGGTCCAGAAGCGCTCGTAGCTCTCTTGCGGCGCCAAGAGGCGAAACCCTTCGAGGCGCATCAGCTGGTGCCGGCGCGCAATGTCCAACATCAGGTCGACGTGGAGTTGTTGGTATTTCTCGTGCTCAGCAGGCGCAAGGGCATGCCAGGTGGGCAGCCGCCCGCCTTTGTAGAGGGCGACGATGCTGGAAGGATCGCTGTGGTCTGACATAGGCTCCTATAGAGAGTGGAATTATATGGTCTCTAAAGAAAATAGAAAAAAAGAAGAGTGGGAGGAAATGGCGCCGGTTGAGATGCCTATCGACGGCACCTTGGATTTACACACTTTCCAACCGCGCGATCTCAAGACGCTGCTGCCCGATTACTTTGAGGCCTGTCGCCAAAAAGGCATTTTGCAGGTGCGCGTAGTACACGGCAAGGGGACGGGCACTCTGCGCCGCACAGTACACGCCGCGCTGGAGCGCTTACCCGAAGTGGAGTCGTTTCGCAGCGGCAGAATGGGAGAGGGTAGTTGGGGGGCGACCGTGGTTTTTTTAAAACCCTTAGAGGAGCGAGGGCAAGAGTAGATGTCCTTTAAAGGCAAAGTGCGGGCAAAGGAATTTCCGCAGGAGCTGGAATGGCTCAACACCGCTCAACCGTTGGTACTGAGCGAATTGTACGGCAAAATCGTACTGCTCGATTTTTGGACCTGCTGCTGTATCAACTGCATGCACGTATTGCCTGACTTGAAGAAATTGGAAGAGAAGTACCCCGACGAGTTGGTGGTGATTGGGGTGCACGCGGCTAAATTTACCAACGAAAAAGAAACCGCCAATATCCGCCAAGCCATTCTGCGCTACGACATCACCCATCCGGTGGTCAATGACCTAGACGGCCTGGTGCGACGCCAGTACGGAGTGCGCGCTTGGCCCTCTTTTGTGCTGATTGATCCTGAGGGCAAGATTGTCGGCAGGCAATCCGGCGAACGGATCTACGAACTCTTCGACCGCTATATTGAGGGCCTAGTGCGTGAATTCGCCTGGCGCGGCCAGCTAGACCGCGTCCCCCTCGAATTGCAGCGTGAGCAGGGTGCGGCGGCGCGTTTTAATAAACCCCAGGGCATTGCCCTGGATGGCGAGACGCTCTATGTGGCCGATACCCAAAATCACGCCGTGCGCAAAATCGATTTGAAGGCACGCCAGGTGACAACGCTGATCGGCACGGGTCGGCAGGCGCAGCGGCGCAGTACTGGCGGCACAGGGCGGCAGGTGGCGCTCAATTCGCCCTGGGATTTGCTGGTCCACAACGGCAGCCTCTACGTCGCCCTAGCCGGTTTGCACCAGCTGTGGCGTCTCGATCTGCAAAGCGACCAAATTGGACCCCATGCCGGCTCGCAACGCGAAAATCGTCTCGACGGTCCCTTATTGCAGGCAGCGTTGGCCCAGCCCAGCGGCATTGCCACAGACGGCGAGAAACTCTACTTTGCCGACAGCGAAGTCAGTTCTATCCGCAGCGCCGACCTGGATCCGGCGGGCCGGGTCACGACCCTGGTGGGCGAGGGCCTCTTTGAGTTTGGCGACGAAGACGGCAAGGGGTGGGGCGTTAAGCTACAGCATCCCCTGGGCGTGCTCTACTGCGACGGCCTGGTCTACGTGGCCGATACCTACAATCATAAAATCAAGAAGCTGGATCTGCAGAGCCGGCGTTGCGATACGCT
>Ga0114996_10008698_pt1 | contig 11230 bp, 7 predicted proteins | sample ArcticOcean_MG_C_4_FD_87039 | JGI IMG/M metagenome (GOLD analysis project Ga0114996, IMG submission 87039) | Marine microbial communities from western Arctic Ocean - ArcticOcean_MG_CB4_134 | ecosystem: Environmental > Aquatic > Marine > Oceanic | place: Arctic Ocean: Canada Basin | collected... | reverse complement strand
GTTTCAGTAATGGTTTACAATGTTAATGGTCAAGTGGTTGATATGATTCATGAGGGTCCAATGGATGCAGGTGTCTACAGCATGACTTGGAATGCAAGTGATCTTTCAAGTGGAATGTACATCATTAAAGCAAACAATGCCGATGTAACTGTTTCACAAAAAATAATGCTTATTAAGTAATTATTTTAAAATAGCTTAACAAAAAAAAGCCCTATCACCAGATAGGGCTTTTTTTGTTATGTTTTATCCTTAATAATTTTATAGATTTTACAATGTTTTCAAATCATAAGTTATACTATATATACTTCCTACTTAGCTCTACCCTACTCTTCCCCAGTGGAACCATTACCGGAAAAATTAATGATACAAACTCTAAAGAGCCACTTATTGGAGTGAATGTCATTCTGCTTGAAACAACTAAAAAAGTAGAGATGTTTGGTGACTTAATGAAGGAAAGAACCATCACGGTGCAAGTTGCAACAAATTATGGTGCAAGTACCGATATGGATGGAGAATATATCATAAAGAATGTTCCTCTCGGAGATTATACTCTTAAGGCAATGTATATTGGATATGAAAATGAGGAAATTCCAATATCAATTGAGGAGGATAAAAAATATATTTTTAATATCAACCTAAATGAGGGTGAAATAATACTTGATGAAACAAGTGTAACTGCATTTATCGAAAGACAGGAAAAGAAAATGGAGGCTCCAGCAACAATCCAAACTGTAGACTCTAAACAGATAGAGCAGGCAAGCACCACTAATTTAGGCAGCTACCTCCAGGGCTTAAAGGGTGTTGATTTTACAGCGAGTGGGATCAACAACTACAGTCTATCAATAAGGGGGTTTAATAGTAGCTTCAGCACCAGACTGCTATTGCTAACCGATGGCCGACCAGCAAACGTTCCCTCCTTAAGGGTTGTAAACTTTAGTACAGTGCCATCTACAGCTGATGATATTGATAAGATTGAGGTTATCCTAGGACCCGCTACGGCCCTTTATGGCGCAAATGCACATAGCGGAGTAATTAATATTGTATCAAAGCCACCATCATCATCTGAAGGTTTTACCGCAAGCTACTCCGGGACCTTAGATGATAGAAATCTCAAGAAGTTTAATGGGAGATTTGCTAAAAAAATTAATAATAGACTAAGCTTTAAAATTTCAGGCTCGCATTTGAGTGCAATTGAGTGGCCATACATTTCTGAATTGGAATATAAAGCACACCGGAATCCATGGGTGGGCTTTCCAGGCAGGCAGATAGATGGGAAAGATAATAATGTGTCTGTTACTAGCCACACTGGTGGCCTTAGCCCTGCAACTGAACAGAAACTAAGATGGGTCCAGACTATTGACCATGGGATCCAAATCAATAAAGGAAATGTCTATCTAGGGCTAAATGGCTGGAACAATGAAGATGCAGATGCCGCTGATGGCCTGTACTACCTAATGCTTGGAGATGGAGAGCCAAACCATGGTGACCTTGATGGAGATGGCTATGCAGGAGAAGATTGGTTTAATGGCCACGATGATGATGGAGATGGGCTGATTGATGAGGATTATTGGTTTGCCGATGGAATTGATAACGCAGAGCCATTTACTGATTCTAATAATAATGGGGTCTTTGATTTTATTGATATAAACCAGGATTCTATACATCAGGGGCCTGAGCCCTTTTTTGATACCAATGGAAATAACCAATGGGATCAAGGGGAGTGGTATCAGGATCTTCAGGGAAGTGGCTACACAACGGGGCAATATGATGTAGGGGAAGAGGCTCTTGAACCTTGGGAAGACTGGGACCTAGACGGAGCATACGATAACTATAATAATGTGATTGACGAACTTATTGACAGAGAAGAAGATGAGTGGGTAGATGGGGTAGACAACAATGGAAATGGAATGATTGATGAGGGAAGTGAAAGATATACAAACAATCAAATTCCATCTCAGTGGGCCAATGCAATCGATGATCAAAATGTATTAATCAGATATGGGCGAGTCAATAGATACTATGTAGATGGCTCACTTAATCCATGGTACATCCAAGATGGTGAGACAGACCTAAGAGGAAGTGCACGATATAATGATGAGAAATTTACGATGGAATTTGATGTTTATGAATGGGATTTTGGTGAGGATGGAATAGCAGGCGACTATCACTACGATTTCCATGGTGATGATTCTTTAGACGTTGGGGAACCGGGGGTCTATGGCTTTGGAGGCGTTGTATTTCAGGATTTTGGCCTTGATGGGTTTAAGTACTACGATATAAATGAGGATGGAGCTGGCCACTACGCTGTCTATCAAAACTCTCAGGGTGATTTTATCTATATTAATGACCTTGATGGAAATCTTATTTGGATAGATGGCCCAGATGAGGGAGAGGGTGATGGAATATGGCAGGCCGGGGATACCTGGTTTGATGGGGATGGAGACTGGCAGGTGGATGATGATGAGGCTGGCTGGATTTTTAATAATAATTTTACCTATCTTCAGCATATTGTGGGTGTAGATGATGGGGGCATGGAGGGGGTTGTCGATGATTGCTATCCCGGGTATTGGGGAGCGGGGTTTTCTGGAGATGTAGGATGGAATTTTCTTAGCTATGGAACAAGTTTAGAGAATACTGAAATGGAGTTAGATGATAGTGGAAGTGTCCTTAACTGCTATGGCATATGTCCAGGTGAGTCCAGTGAGTACTACAACCCTGATTGTGAAACAGATCTGTCTCTTTATATCAGCTATGAAATAAATGATGATGTTGATGCGCATAGATATATCCAAAATCAAGAGTTTATTTATAATCAGATTGAGGTTAGTCAAAATATATTCTATGACGTGTGGCCACCACCAGATTTTGTCGTAGGAGAAAATGATATCACTCTTGACTGTGGGCAGGATGGGCATTGCTGGGATTACAGTGCATCAAACCAGGGGACGCCCCAGCATGCAAGAGATATCTGGGGAACATATCTGTATGAGACTAATGAGAATGGAGATCAGGTTCCTATGTTAATTGAAGGTCCAGATTATGGAGAGGGTGACGGATTCCGGATACTAGACAATGGAGATTATGATGGTGAGTATGATACCTCAGATGAGAACTGGGCCACCTCCCCAGAGTCCTTTGTTGATGCAAATGATAATGGAATTTATGATCAAGGGGAGGCCTACACAGATGAAGATGGGAATGGCTACTACACCCAGGGAGATTGGCATCCAAACCTTGACAAGGTGTATGATACCAATGGCGATGGAAAAAATGATTTTCCTGATTATGAAGTAATAAATAATAAACTTGAGCTTCGAGTAGATTATGATCCAAATCAAGATTTCAACCTATCATTCCAATCCGGATACGCATACACAAAAACCCAGCAGGTGACGGGCGTGGGGAGATATCTGGCTGATGGATGGGAGTCAAATTATTATCAATTAAGGGGGCGATATAAAAATTGGTTTATGCAGGGATATCTAAATACCAATGACGCTGGACAAACAAGGGGATATAATCGTGGGGACATGATTCTGGATCAATCAAAAAACTATGGGGTGCAGATTCAAAATTCATTTTCAATTCCAAAATATGCTACTGAGGTAATATGGGGCCTTGATTACATGAAAACACTTCCCTATACCAATGGAAGTGTGCTCAATGATGGGCCCAATGGATTTGATGATGATGAGGATAGCCAGTCATACGTGTGGGATTTAATTGACGATGATGGGGATGGACTATCTTATGGCGATGAAGTTGAAAAAATTTATGGCATAGATGAGGATGATGAGTTTACTACGAATATACTGTCAAATGAACTTGGCTTTTATTTTCAATCTAAAACAAAAGTTGAAAAATATCTGGGGCTTCTCAGTGGGAAATGGGAGTTTATTGCCTCAGCTAGACTTGATTATCACGATCAGCTAAAAGAAGAGGGTATATTATTTGGTCCAAAAGTTGGATTGATATACAATCCAATGACCGAGGGGGTAGTGAATGAATTTACAACATTCAGGCTTGGATATGGAAAGGCGTTTAATACCCCTACCATCACCTCTTTATTTACAAATTTAATTTTTGGAAGATGGGGGGAAAATTTTACAATGATTCTCAGGGGGAATAGAGATGGGACTCCATACGCGAGAGCAGATAACTTTAATCAGCTGGGTGAGTGGGGATTCCCCGTCAATCTGAGTGATCCTTTCTTCCATGAAATTGATGATAATGGAAATTTTACAGGCAATACAATTAAGCTGGGTTCAAGTGGACTTAACGACTGTACCTTTGACCCTAACAATCCATGTGACCCATACATAGATAGGGTGCAGGGTGCCCCACTATTCTTCAATACAGGTGATGGAGATTATCCGGGAGATTACATCCCACTTGATACTCTGAACCATATCATCTTTATTCCCTCCGCCTATGATGACGGGGTAAACTACACCCCCCTTGAGTCTGTAAATCTATCGGATGTCGATCCCCTTAGATCAGAGAGCACGAGAACCCTTGAGCTTGGTTTTAGTAGTTTTATTCCTAAAATCAATGGACAAATTTCAGCTGAAATTTATTTTACAAGATTTAATGATTTCTTCAGTCCAGCAACTTTTATCACACCACTGGTTAAAGATCGATATACAGATGAGGTCGTAGGGCTTATCTCTTCGAGCTTGAATGGAACATATGCACCCTATGGAACGGCTTGGGATGGAATGGATAATGATAATGATTGGTCTGGATTTGGATATTATGTTAGCCAGGATGATATTGAATGTACAAATGGACTTACCTACCCATGCGGGCTTAACCAAGCAAATGGAACATACTATCTAGATTATGAACACCTAGAGGAAATAGTCGGAGATTCTCCCCTTCAGGACTGGTCTGTACTTTTTGGGTGGGATGATGATAAGGATGGGGATGGGAACCCACAAGATCCTGGGGAGTGGGGATACATTGATGTGCTGTGTGATGATGAGGGCCAAAGTTGTGATCTTCCGAATGGAGGTTTTATATATACCATCATTCAGCCAGATCAAATATGGGACAATGTCGTTGCAGGTGAAGTTGAAAACAGTCCCCTATCATACTTAGGAGCTTTTGATAATATTAATGGGAGGTGGATCGATGTCGGAATTGATGAATACTCAACATTAATTGGAGGCTACTATGAAGCTGAAATTATTGATGAGGATACAGGGAAATTAGGTTTCCCTGATAAATTGCCAATTATTATTCTTAGCTCTCTAAATTATGGGGAAGTTTACCACTCCGGGATAGATGTGGGGTACACACACTTCTTTTCTGAAAGGTTTACTGTAGATCTTAATTTTACATTCTTTAATTCTACTGATTACTATAATGAACTAACAAAGAGATTTGACCCTATTAACTCTCCAAAATTTAAGTTTAATATCGCAGGAAGCTATAATACTAAGAAGTTGGGTACTTTTTTATTCAAGCTGAGGCATGTAGATAAATTTGACTGGGCTGATGGAACATGGGCAGGGACTATTGGCCCATACAATATTCTTGATCTTCATTATAATTATAAAATATCAGATAATCTTAAGTTTGGATTTACTGCAATGAATTTACTCGATGATAGGCATCGAGAGCTGATTGGTGGAGCTAAGATGGGAAGACAAGTGATCTTAAGAGTGACAACTCAATTTTAATTGGGCAGAACATCATCAGGAAGCTTAAACTGGGGGTGATTTGATCCATCTTTTTTTAATACTCTAATCTCTCCAAATTTGTCTTCAAATTTCTTAATATTATCCTGCAATGCAAACATCAATGTTTTAACATGCATAGGAGACATGATGATTCTTGACTTTACTTTTGCTTTTGCCATACCCGGAAGAACTCTAATATAATCTAAAACAAACTCAGCAGCTGAATGAGTCACAACAACAAAATTACTGTATTCCACATTCGTTGATTCTTCATTAAACTCAATTTTTATTTGCTGAGGTTTATTCTTTGGTTTTTCAATACTCATTTATTATCCTTTTCATTATGTTTTTTATTAAACTCCTGCCAATCTTCATCAATCCCTTCCCACTTCCTGAACTCCTCTTCATCTGTTGTAACTTCCTTTAGATCCTCAGTCCTTTCCATATACTTAATCTTGTTTCTGTTCTCTTCATACTCATTAGGATTTGTCTCATCTTTTAATTCTTCTTCTGTCTCAGATGTATGATTTATTTCATCTCCATAGACAGTTTTATCAAAAAAATCAAGGTCCAGAATTAATCCATTCATCATTAAGTATTCTAAAAAACCCACGTACTTCTGCTGGTGAAAATTAGCTTTACATACTTTACATCTTAATGCTTTTGCAAGATCTTTTTGTAAAATAGTTGAACCACAATTTGGACATATTATTTCTTCAAATTCCATTATTTCTCCGTTGTATAGGATAAAAATATAGTCTAGTTAAAACTAATGGTCAATTAAATTTTTAAAACTTTTTTGATTTATTAGAATTGTATAATTCTGTGATTAGATTAATTTCATTACTAGAAATTGTTTGGCCTCTTCTATCTTTAACTATTTCAAGAGTCGATAAGAATTTATCTAAATCAATTTTATCATTTTTCCCCCAAGAAAAAGAAGGGATAAATTTATCTTGGAACCCTCCCCCAAATACATTCGCCCCTAGCCCTATATATGTCCCCGTGTTAATCATCGTTGAAATTCCAGTTTTTGTGTAGTCTCCTACCATGCACCCTAAAAACATTTTACCTGTATTAATTATCTTCGTACCTATTTTAAATTTTATATCGCTGTAATTATTCTTAAGATCGCTGTTGTTTGTGTTGGCACCTAAATTAACCCACTCTCCTATATAGGAATGGCCAAGATATCCATCATGCTGCTTATTGCTATATCCGTGAAATATTGTATGCTCTATCTCTCCCCCAACTTTACAACATGGTCCAATAGATACATTCCCCAGAAGTCTCGCCCCAGGATTGACGGTGCTCTTTTTGCCAATATATGTTGGTCCTTTAATTAGGGCTCCTATATCAACAAAAACTTCCTCATCAATAATGATGGGGCCATCTGAGGCATCTAAAATAACTCCAGCTGATATCTGGGCTGACTTTGAGATAGAAATTTCTTCTTTATTAATTGTAGTGCAAGATTGATTAATCACACCATCAATCTTCATTGAAAAATTTGATTTATCTAAAAAAAGAGACCTATTATCACATATAATATCCCAAAGGTAATAATCTTTAGGATTTTCTGAGTGGGGATCTCCCCCCTCGTCTGAATCCCAATATAACTCCATATTTATTTCTTTAATAAATTCAGGCATTTTTTTAGGATTAACAGACATCTCAGGAAATCTCTCAGAAATAATATCTTTTATACCGTCTCGTACTAGAAGGATTACATTGTCCTCAGATAGATTATGTTTATTTATTATTCTATCTAAAATACTGTATGCTCCAGACCTAATTTCAAAAGTTGCATGATTAATGGTGAATGGATAAAAATTTCTAAATGTATTTCCCTCTTTAATTACATATTTCATATTTTACCTAATAAATATTCAACAGACTTATAGGTGACATCCTCTTTATTTGTTTGAAGCTGGATATTATAAAATAAATCTGAATAATTTGATACAAAGCCAATTTTATATTTTGATCTTAGCTCTTTAACTAACATTGCCACCTCAAATGAAAATTTAATATTTAAATCAATAATAATATCATACTTCTCAAAATATATTTCATCTAATATTTTTTTAGAATTATTAATACTCCCCCTTTTAGAAATATTAAGTGTCAATGTCTTAATATTATAAAAATTAAATTTATCTTCAATTCTATTATTTATAATAAATGCAAATTCTGCATTTCTAGTTTTATATGCATTAATAATGCTAGATATGCATTTTATCGACTTTGGAATCAACTCTTGCTCTACGGGGAGAATAATTAAAATGCGTGGAGAATCTATACTAATAGAAGAAAAGTTGCTACTATCGCTAATTTTTTCTAGCTTTCCTACTAATTTCAACCAAGCTATTTTAAGGTTTAGTTTGAGTAGTTTAAAATTCATAAATTCACTATAATTTGCTATAATGTTTAACCAAAAGTTAATTAAAGAATCGCTATTTTTTATGTTTTATAATAAATGAGCATTTATAGGTATATATTATTCCCCTCTTTACTATTTTCAATTATTTGTGGAACAAATGATTATCTCTGGCCTACAAATGCAAGCAATGTAGTCACAACTGTGTTTGGCGATATCAGACCCTTTAGATATCACACTGGGATCGATATAAGAACTTATGGAATTAATGGGCTTGATATATATGCAATTGAAGATGGCTACATATCTAGGGTTGCAGTAAGTGCCTCAGGATATGGTAAAGTAGTTTATATCAAAATGAAGGATGGAAATACCTCTGTCTATGCCCACCTCGATAGATTTAATGAAAAACTTGAATTTGTTAAAGAGAAAATTCAAGAACGATGTAATTGCTTTTCATTTGATCATAGTTTTTCAGAAAATCAATACCCAATAAATAAGGGTGATATAATAGGCTACACTGGTGATTCAGGAAGCTTATCAGGGCCACATATTCATTTTGAAATAAGAAATATAAAAGGTGAGCCATTCAATCCTCTGCTTACTAACTATACCATTGAAGATGATATATCTCCAATCCCTGAGAAGTTAATAATAACTAACCTAGATAGAACAAGTTATATCAATGGTGTTCCAAAAATAGCGGAATTTGAAATAAAAAAAATATCAGATACAGAATATATAGTTGATAATATAATATCAGTCTCAGGTGAAATAGGAATTTCACTAGAGATCTATGATAAGATTAATAAACAACCATTTAACTATGGATTATATAGTATAGAGCTTGAAATAGACAATGAAGTAATCTATCAAGCTGAATATAATCATATAAATTTCAAAGAGGGCTATAAAGTTTACTCAGAAAGAGATTATTCAAAATATAATTTTGAAAGAAAAAAGGTCTACAGTCTCTATGAAAAAAATAGCTACAAGCCCTCTTCGTTTATCAAAAGTGTTCCGATGAAAAAAATATTTTTTGATGATAGATCCTATCATCAATGCAAAATTATAGCATCTGACTATAATCAAAATCAAATACAGGTTAATTTCAATTTACTCTCAACGCAAAATAAAAATACTGTAATTAATATAACAGACAGGCAAGATGGGATCCTTGTCCAATCTGATGATGAACAATTAAAATCAATAAATATCTATCTTATCAATGAGCTGGATGAAAAAATAATATTTAATGATTTGAAAATAGATACCCTATCAAGCACAAGTTACTTTATACATAATTCTGAGGTTCCTTTAAATATTCTAGTGCTAGAGCCTATTTACAAGGATGGGACTTATGGTCCAGCGCAATATCATAAAATAAAATTTGACGATACAGTATTGCGGGGTAAAATTAAATTAATTGATAATGAAAGGGGGACATCCTTTGGATTTGAAGAAAATATTTTTTCTGGTAAGCAACCAGTTCTGGGACTGACATTAGATGAAAAATTATATAGATATCCACTTTACAGGAGCTCAGCTAGAGAATATATTTCTCAAATGTTCTATCCCCTAGAACTTAGAGGACTAACAAGGGCATCGGTATTTTACCTGGATTCTACAACCCATCAATTTTCAACAGACATAAACTCTAATGTATCAATTTCTGGCTTCCCATTTATTTTAAATGATAAATTGATAACTCTTAAATCAGAAAACAAACAAAGGGAGTACTCTTCATTTGATGAAAGCAATCATGATGATTCTTTTTTATATACTCAATCATACCCCGATAAAAATTTAATTGGTGAAATGAATATTATTTATGGGCCTTTTTTAATCGGGCCACAATCCATTCCATTAAAAAATGAGGTAGAATTATTCTATGAGAATCAAGAGAATTACGGAAACTTAGGAATATTTAAATATGATGATTATAATAAAAAATGGAAATTTAGTGATAATGAAAAAGATGGAATGAAAATTAAAACAAAAATTAAAACAGGAGGGATTTATTCAATAATTAAAGATAATGAGTCTCCCCTAATTACCAAAAAAATTCCTAATGTGGGATCCACATACAGGCGTGATCACTTTAATATGCTTCAATATGAGATTACGGATGAACTCTCAGGAATAAAAGATGAAAATAGTATAGCAGTGCTCCTTGATGGAGAAAAGATCATAGTTGAGTATAATACATACAGAAGTATGGTATTCCATAAATTGAAAGAGCCTCTGGAACTAGGAACTCATACAATCGAAGTGATGGTAACAGACAATTGTGATAACATAAATGAATTTAAGGGTAACTTTTATATCAAATGATTGATACAATGAAATTAATAGAAAGTGCATTAGAGGCACAGCTTAAGGCTATATGTCCATACAGCAATTATCCTGTAGGCGCGGCACTACTTTCAGATGATAATAATATTATAATTGGATTTAATATAGAATCAAAGGCATACCCCACTACCCTATGTGCTGAAAGGGTGGCTATCTTCTCAGCATTATCTCAGGGATATACCAATTTTATTTCAATGTCAGTTGTAACAAGAGATGGAGCGGCTCCCTGTGGATCATGTAGACAAATTATAGCAGAATATGGTGGTGATATCCCAATTATTATTTCTGATTCTAATAAAAATTTCAAGGAAACGACTGCCTTTAAATTATTACCAAACCCCTTTGTCTAGATGAGTAGAGATATACTGATAATAGGGATATCAGGGGGTACCGGATCAGGAAAAACAAGATTTTCGAAGGAGTTGATTTCTAGATGTAACCCCGATGATATTATATATATATCTCAAGATTCTTATTATAAGGATTTATCTCATCTAAGTTATGATCATAGGTGTGATGTTAATTTTGATAGCCCCGATTCAATAGATTTTAAAGAGCTCTATGAAGATCTTAAAAATCTAATAAATAACAATACTGTAAATATTCCAATCTATAATTATAAACGCCACAAAAGGATGGAAAAGTCTACTGAATTAAAACCAAAACCAATTATTATCCTTGAAGGAATTTTCTCATTATATAAACCTGAAATTCGAGAGTTGTTAAGTTGTAAAGTTTTTGTAGATACTCCCGCAGATATACGAATTTTAAGACGAGCAAAAAGAGATATTAACAAGCGGGATAGATCAAT
>Ga0114996_10008695_pt1 | contig 11233 bp, 7 predicted proteins | sample ArcticOcean_MG_C_4_FD_87039 | JGI IMG/M metagenome (GOLD analysis project Ga0114996, IMG submission 87039) | Marine microbial communities from western Arctic Ocean - ArcticOcean_MG_CB4_134 | ecosystem: Environmental > Aquatic > Marine > Oceanic | place: Arctic Ocean: Canada Basin | collected... | reverse complement strand
GTACGACGCTTCGACGGTCCGTACGAAGATCTCATTCGTCCGCACGACTGGTCGCTGGCCGGCGGCGGATCGGGTGGAGACGGGATCACGACGCTGCCGCATCTTCAGAATTTGATCGTCAGTGGCCCGGTCGCGGCAACGGGCGTTTCCAACTCTCCATCTCGAGACAAGATCTTCAAGTGCCGCCCCACGACGCCAGGGGAGGAGCAGCCATGCGCGCGTGAGACCATCCAGCGGCTGGCCTCCGCAGCGTACCGTAGGCCTGTTGGGGATGACGAGGTCGACGGCATGATGGGCTTCTACCTCGACGGAGAGGCTGCGGGCGGCTTCGAACAAGGTGTTCGCAGCGCGCTCGAGGCAATCCTAGCCTCTCCGTTCTTCGTGCTCCGCCTTGAGCGGGAGCCCGAGAGCCTCAGCCCCGGTGAGTCATACGAGCTCGACGACCTCGACCTCGCATCACGGCTCTCGTTCTTCTTGTGGGGCACCCCGCCGGATGACGAGTTGATCCGAATCGCCGAGGCGGGCGACCTCAACGATCCCAAGGCTCTCGATCAACAGACCCGTCGTATGCTGGCGGATCCTCGCTCCGAGGCGCTCGGGACCCGGTTCGCGGCCCAGTGGTTGCGTATGCAGGATCTATATAAGGTCCGCCCAGACCCGAACTTCTTCCCGAACTTCGACGAGACCCTCGCGGACGCGATGCGCCACGAGACTGAGATATTCTTCAACCATCTCGTGCAAGGAAACCGGGACGCGCTCGAGCTGTTCAACGGCGATTACACATTCGTGAACGAGCGTCTGGCAACGCACTACGGGATGACGGGAGTCGCAGGCAACAACTTCCGGAAGGTGAACTACTCGGACGGCGTTCGAAGCGGACTCCTCGGACAGGGGAGTGTGCTGGTATTGACCTCGCTCGCCAATCGCACCTCGCCGGTGCTGCGCGGCAAATGGGTCATGGAGGTGCTGATGGGGACGCCCCCACCGCCGCCACCCCCTGGCGTACCGACCCTTGAGGAAACCGACGGCACCCAGGAAGGCGTGCGGCTCACGACCCGTGAGCGCATGGAAGTGCACCGGGAAAACCCGACCTGCAACGCTTGCCACCGGTTCATGGATCCCATCGGCCTCGCGCTCGACAACTTCGACGTGACGGGGCAGTGGCGTGTGCGGGAGAACGGCATGGGACTCGACACTCGTGGCGAGTTCTACGACGGCACGCCGATCACGACGCCGAAGGAAGTGGCCGATGCTCTATTAAAGAGGCCGGTACCGCTGATGCGGAATCTGACCGAGAACATGCTGGCGTACGCGATCGCACGTCGCGTGGAGTACTATGATCAGCCGACGATCAGAGAGATCGTGGCCGATGCGGAGGACGACGGTGAGTATCGCGTGGCCGAATTGATCGTAGGAGTCGTGCAAAGTGATGCATTCCGTATGAAGCGTAGCGCCAACAGTGCGGTGTCGGACGAAGCGAACAACAACTAGAAGACCCACAGCTCACACTCGTGAGGAGTTAGCAAACGATGGAATTCATCACCGGTAAACACATCGGCCGTAGGACCTTCCTGAAGGGCCTCGGCGCCAGCGTCGGCTTGCCCTACTTGGATGCGATGATTCCGGCCGGGCGCATGAGTGGCGCCGTGGCTCGGGCGGCGGAGGAAAAGACGCCGCTGATCGCGATCGAGGAAGTCCACGGACTCGCGGGCTGCAACGAATGGGGTGCTTCTCAGTTCTTATACGCGCCGGAGACCATCGGTAAGGACTTCGAGCTGTCCGACGTCAACGCTCTCTCGCCACTGCGCGATTATCAAGACTATCTCACGATCGTCAGCAATACCGATTGCCGGATGGCGGAGGCGTTTACGACGCCGGAGATCGGCGGTGACCACTTCCGCTCGAGCGCGGTCTTCCTGACGCAGTCTCATCCGAAGCAGACGCAGGGATCCGATCTCTTCGTCGGCACTTCGTTGGATCAGATGCAGGCGAAGCGCTTCGGCCAGGACACACCGCTCCCGTCGATGCAATTCACGATTCCGAACATCGACCAAGCCGGTGGATGCACGTACAACTACTCGTGCGCCTATACCGACTCTATCAGCTGGGCTTCTCCCAACGAGCCCCTTCCGATGATCCGCGACCCGCGGGTGGCGTTCGACATGCTGTTCGGGGCCGGCGGTACGCCCGAGGAGCGGACGGCACGGCGGAAATCCCGAGCGAGCATCCTCGACTGGATTACTGGTGAGGTCGCCTCGATCCGTAGTGCGCTGGGCTCGGAGGACCGTCAGCGGATGGAGCAGTATCTCGACAACGTGCGTGAGATCGAGCGACGCATTCAGATGGTCGAGGCACAGAATTCCACGGGTGATGAGCGCTCGATTCCAGAGGCGCCCGCGGGTGTGCCGGACTCGTATACCGAGCATATGCACCTGATGTTCGACCTCCAGGTGCTGGCCATCCAGACCGATATGACGCGAGTCATCTCTTTCAAGACCGGGCGCGATTCGGAGAGCAGGGTGTTCCCGGACAGCGGCTCGGACAGCCCGTTCCACCCGGCGTCGCATCATGGCGGACGGGAGGCTTCGGTCCTCGAGTTCAACAAGATCTGCCGATATCGCGTGGGCATGCTCCCGTACCTGCTGGACAAGCTCGAGAACACGATGGACGGGGATAAGAGCCTACTTGAGCGGTCAGTCGTGATGTTCGGTTCGCCGATGGCTGATTCGAACATCCACAACCACCGCCGCTGCCCCCTGATCTTCCTGGGCAAAGGCAACGGATCCCTGGAGGGCAACCTCCATGTGAAGGCCGCTGACGGAACCCCGATGGCCAATGCGATGCTGCGTATGATGCAGGACATTGGGCACACCGACATGGAGAGCTTCGGGGATAGCACGGGAAGCATGACGCTCAGGTCGGGAGGTCGCACGACGGCCGAGGCGCATTAGCATGAAATCAGGTCTACGCTCTAAGGTCATAGGCGCTCTTTGTCTCGCTGCCCTCGTGGGCGCGGGCCCGGCTGAAGCCCCAGTGGCGGACGCGGCTATGAGGGGCGATGTCGATACGGTCCGTCAGCTTCTCCGCGATGGTGCGGATGTCAACGCCGCACAAGCCGACGGCATGAGCGCCCTACACTGGGCTGCGGAGCGCGGTGACGCCGAGCTCGCCGAGATGCTGCTATTCGCGGGGGCCACCATCGAGGGCGTGACCCGCATCGGCGCGCATACGCCGCTGCACATCGCGAGCAGAAATGCTCAGTCGGAGGTGGTCTCAACACTGCTCACCGCCGGCGCAGACGTCGGGGCCAGGACGGATCCTGGCGGCACGACGGCCTTGCACTTGGCCGCGACTTCCGGGTCCGCGTCTGTCATCGGTCTACTCGTTGATGCCGGCGCAGATGTCGACGGTCGTGAGGCAGAGTGGCAGCAGACACCACTGATCTTTGCGGCCACCGCGAATCGCGTGGAGGCAATCGCTGCGCTCATCGAAGCGGGAGCAGACCCGAACCTCGCTGCGGAGTCCGTGGATTTGGTCGAGCAACGCCCGATCGACCGCGCCGCGGGCAAGAGGACTTCGGATGTGTTGGCCGCCTTCACGAACGATGGCTCATGGTTACCCACATCCGCCCAGATTCAGGCGGCCGCACTCGCAGGCCGCCAGGTGTACGAAACGGGTATAGATCCGGATGAGGAAGTGGAAGAAGAAGACCCGAGGGCCTTCGGCCGTGGTCCGCCAAACATCCTTAGCAAGGGTGGACTCACGCCGCTTCTGCACGCGACGCGTCAGGGCCACCTTGAGTCGATCAGTGCCCTCTTGGACGGTGGAGCCGACATCGATGAAGTAGGTGGCGGCGACGGCACCTCACCTCTTCTCATCGCGACCATCAATGGTCAGTTCGACGCGGCTGTGCTGCTCTTAGAGCGCGGCGCAGACCCGAACGTCGTGTCGTCTCTCAACGGCGTATCGCCGCTGTGGGCGACTGTGAACTCCGAGTGGCAGCCTCGCACGCGCTTCCCACAGCCGCAGGAGCGAGGGCAGCAGGACAACGGTTATCTCGAGGCGATGGCGGTACTTCTGGAAGCCGGGGCTGACGTAGACCACCGCATTACCATGCACCCGTGGTACATGGTCTACACCGGCTGCGGCAATGGAAACTGCGGCCTGATCAACACCAACGGCGCCACTGCGTTCCTGCGCTCCGCCTACGCGACGGACACCGAGGCGATGAAGCTCCTGCACAACTGGGGAGCCGATGCATTCATCACGACGAAGGCGCCGGAGCCGCGGCCTCCGAGGGGTGCGGAACAGCGTGAAGAGGCTATCAAACAGCTCTCCGATGCCGACGGATATGGTGAGATGACGGACTCGGCAAAGGTCTCAGTGCTTCGCTCCGTCTGGAACGAGCTTCCGGATTCCGTGAAGGAAGATGTCCCTGACTTCGCGGTCAACGACACGCCAGACGAGGTTCGTGAGGAAGTCGTGACACTCGCCCAACTGCAGGATTCGATCGCAGAGGCCACGCCGGATCCTTCGGGGCTGGCCCCGGTCGAGGTGGATGGCCCGGCCGTTTGGGCGATCCACGCCGCTTCCGGCGTGGGATACGGCGAGGGCTTCGCCGGTAACGCGCACCGACACGTAGACAACGGTTGGCTTTCCTCGGTCAAGTTCCTGATCGAGGATGTGGGCATGGACGTGAACGCCCGAGACCACAACGGTTACACCGCCTTACACCATGCGGCGGCTCGCGGCGACAACGCGTTGATCATGTACCTAGTCAACAAGGGAGGGGACGTCACCGTCGTGAGTCGGAAGGGGCAATCGACCGCCGACATGGCGAACGCGCCGGTGTCCAGGCTGTCGCCGCTTCCCGAGACGATCGATCTGCTCGTCAGCCTCGGCGCGGTGAACAACAACAACTGTGTGAGCTGCCAGTAGCGCGGAGGAAGGCAGTACGTAGCACGGAAGTAGAACGCCCCCGGGGTTTCGGACCCTGGGGGCGTTCTCATGCGCGGCAGCAGCGGCGGTGCTGCGTCAGCCCAGCGGCAACGTCCGCTGGTCTTCCGGCGCGACGACTGGCTCCGGGAGTGACTGGATACGGGCAATCAATGTATCCAGCACAGTGATACCGAGTCGTTCGGGTTCGATCGCCTCGAGCATTGCGAACCCATCTCCACGACCCCCGAGAAAATCGGACGACGCGAAGGTATAACGACCCGAATCGACCACGGGCGTGCCATCGGTGAGTTCGATCGACTCGACCCGTTCCCCGCTGGGCTCCGACCCGTCATACCGCATGCGAATCCCCGATAAGAACTCGGGTGATCCTCCTCGCACTGCGTGTTCGATGACCTCGTACAGTTGCTGCCCGGTCAGCTCGAACCGGTACACGGTATTGCCGAAGGGTTTGACCAGAAACAGATCTCCGTATGTGATCACTCCACCGGGCAAGCCGTTTCGCACGCCGCCTCGATTGCTCAGCGCCACTTGGGTGCCAGCCGTCGCACGGACGGCGTCCGCAACGAGGCGCCCCAGCCCGTATTCGGTGCCACCCCGTGCCATGGGACCTGCCAGGGTGGCGATTGGGCGACGTGAGAGCGAGTCCGCTCTGGCCAGATCAGCGGCGAGGGCGGCGGTCACCTGCGGATCAGGCGCAATCACATCCGAAAAGGCCGTATCGACCCGCACAGTGAACCGCTTGCGCCCCGAGACAGTCCGAAAGAAGTCGATCACCCCGAGGCCTCGACCATTGGAACCGGCACGAAGGAGCTGTATTCCGTTCACAACCCCATACCCGGGCACGTGTCGGTGACCGCCGACGATCAGATCGACTGACCCTGGCTCAAGGCTTTCCGCCAGACTCACCATCTCGCCCCCGCACCCCCCTTCGCAGTCCCCGTTCGCGTGGGCCACAATCGCCACAAAATCGGGATTCTGCGCCCGAACTTGCTCGAGCACATCTCGGATCGAGGAGACACTCTCCTGGAACTCGAAGGGAGCACCCGTGGCGGTCGTCAGCACCTCACCGGTGGTCGACGGCGCCCACCCGATGACGCCCAGTCGGACTCCGTTTCGATCGATGATGGCATACGGCGGAGCCCAATCGGGGCGTGCACCGGTCGCGCGGACACGAACGTTGGCGGCCAGCCAGGCATAGTTCGCGGCCGATTGCCGCTCACGCAGCGTGGCGACTCCCCAATCGAGGTCGTGGTTCCCCACTGCGGCCGCATCCAGGCGGAGCATGTTGAAGGCCGCCACCGCCGAGGCGCCCAGAACCAGATTGGATTCCAGCGTTCCCTGCATCTGGTCCCCACCGTCCAGACGGAACGTGACGCACCCGCACTCAGCCTCCGCGGCATCCATCATGGTTTTCAATACGGCGACCCCACCGACCGGGCGGCCGCCCGACCAGTCGTATACTCGCGGCGTCAGGGCGCCGTGGAGATCGTGCGTGGTGAGGAAAGGGACGTGCTGTTCCTGGGCGCTAGCGGGGTGGCTGGTGCCGGGTAGCAGGGTCGCGACCAGGGCCATGCATATCGCGGCCCGGCGTCTGATCACTCGAAGGAGATCCCTGGGAGCCAGCCGACTGCGCCCCCCACTACCGCCCGCCGCCACCATCCAGTGTAAACTTCTGAGCCCGGAACCCGGCCTGAGCACTGTCACCGGCGGCAGCATCGACAATCCAGGGACCTGCCGCCTCAGCCACGAAGATGTTGCCCGACGGGTCGACGGCCAGGTTGTGAGGCCGACCGAGCTCTCCTGTGCCCGTTCCTGGCCCCGCAAACTCATCGACCTTCTCCAGGTCGGAGCGCCGTAGCACCACGATCACGTGCGAGCCACCGTCGGCCACGTATAGGTACGTCTGCGCTTCATCCGGCGAAAACCCGACCGAGAAGGCGGCCTCGCGCGCGCAACCGGGCGTCGGCGCCTCGCCCCGGGGTGGGCACATGGTGCGCAGAACGTTCTCCATCACGAAGTCGCCGTTCTGTTGGAAGACCTGGATGCGATTATTGGCCCTGTCTGCTAGGTAGATGAGACCGTCCCTGGATCCAGCGATGCCGTGCGGCGTGCGGAGCTGCCGTGACGGTTCCGAGGACGCGGGGTCTGGGCTGTACTCGTCATCCGGCGTCTCGCCGTAGGCCCCCCAGTGGCGGAGGTACTCACCCGATTCGCCGTCGAAGACGATGACGCGCCGGTTCCCGTAGCCGTCCGCCACGAAGACCTCGTTGTCGACCGGGTCGACCCAGGTCTCGGAAGGGCGTCCCATCAACTCCGTGTCGTTGCTGCCACCCGTCTCGTCGAAGCGTCCGATGGTCAGCACATGCTCGCCCGCACGCGTGAACTTGAGCGTCATGTTGCTCTCGCGCGCGTTGGTCCACACGAAGTCGTTATGGTCGATGAACAGACCGTGCACCACGCGCCAGTTCCCGTCGGGGCCGGCGGCGCTCCAACTCTGCACCATGTTGCCAGCCGGATCCCACTCGGAAATCATGCTGCGGCTCGACGTCCACACGTGCCCCCTGGAGTCGGCAGCGATCCCGATGACCTGCCCCCACTCGAAGTCGGCGGGCAGGATCGGCCAGTCGGGGTCAGCCTGGAAGGTGGGCACGGCTAGGAGGTCGGCTAGCGGCGCGTCAGCGGCCTCTGGACCGGCACAGGCTGTGCCGAGCAGCAGCAGGAGAGCAGTGGAGCTAGTGGCGAGCTTCTTGGGCACGATCATCGATCGTTACTCCTCGTTACTGGGACGTACGGGTTAGCCTCGGATTCGAGGCCTGTCAACGTATGAGGGCAGCTCCGGTGCTGTCCAACGCGGTGCCCGTTGAGGCTGCCGCATACGACCCCGCTCGCGATCCGCTGGGCCCCGCCACATCTTGTGCGCATGAACGATACCACCAGCCGCCTGAGTGCCATGGAGTGCCGCAGTTTAGTGCGTCCGCAGTCGATCGTCTCAACGCGGCGCTGAGCGGCCGCTACCACATCGAGTCCGAGCTCGGTGAAGGCGGCATGGCGACCGTCTACCTGGCCGATGACATCAAGCACGAGCGTAAGGTCGCGCTGAAGCTGCTCAAGCCTGAACTCGCTGCGCTGGTCGGAGCCGAACGCTTCCTGTCCAAGATCAAAACGACAGCCAACCTCCAGCACCCGCACATTCTACCACTGTTCGACTCAGGTGAGGCCGACGGCTTCGTCTTCTACGTAATGCCGTATGTGAAGGGAGAGTCCCTGAGGGGCCGCCTCGATCGGGAGAAGCAGCTGCCCGTCGATGACGCCGTCCGGATCGCTCGGTCCATCGCCAACGCGCTCGCTTATGCGCATCGACACGACGTGATCCACCGGGACATCAAGCCCGAGAAAATCCTGTTGCACGAGGGGGAGCCCCAGGTGGCCGACTTCGGCATTGCGCTGGCGGTAACCGCGGCAGGAGGCTCTCGGATGACAGAGACGGGCCTCTCGCTCGGCACCCCGTTCTACATGAGCCCAGAGCAGGCGAGCGCAGATCGGGAGTTGGGACCTCATAGCGATGTCTACTCGATCGGATGCGTGCTCTACGAGATGCTCGTGGGTGAGCCACCGCATACGGGCAAGGCCGCCCAATCGGTGTGGCGAAGATCCTGACGGAGGAGCCGCGAGCGGTCACGGAGCTCCGGCGAAGCGTACCGGCGCATGTGGCGGCGACGGTGTCACGATCCCTGGAGCGGCTTCCGGCCGACCGCTTCGCGACCGCCGATGACTTCGTGGCGGCGTTGGACGATGCTGCGTTCACGCACGTTACGGTCGGCGCGGCTTCGGCACGTGTCGGTGCTGGTGGTGCTGTCGGTGTTGCTGGTGCTGTCGCCGCCGCGGGATCTGCGGGTCACGGTCGGGGCATCAGAACGGCGCGGCTCCTGGCCGGCACGACGGTTGCCGCGCTCGTGCTGGCACTCTGGGGCTGGCTGCGTCCCGCGCCATCGGGCGGGCCTCTGATCTACGATGTCGCGCTACCGGCAGACCGGCCAATCTACGTTAAAGAGACTCGCAGCTTCTCTGTCTCACCCACGGGCGACTTCCTGGTCTACCGGGCGCGCGCCGATACCAGCACCGAGTATTGGTATCGCAGCCTAGTCAATGACGAGACGCGTCGAATCGTTGAAGCTCCAGGCGCCGTCGGGGCCCCGATCATCTCGCCGGATGGGGCGCGGGTGGCGTACGGATCGGAGAGCGAACTCAGGACGATGCCGATCGCCGGTGGCCCCAGTACGACGATCGGCGAAATGGCGACACTGCGGGGCGGTGCCTGGCTGCCCGAAGGGGAGTTGGTGTTCATCGACGGAGACGGGGAGCTGCAGCGGCGATTGGACCCGGGAGGTGGAGAGGTAAGTGCGACACAGATCTGGCCCTGCATCAGCGGGACGTTGTTGCCTGATACCGACCGTCTGTTGTTCGGTGGCGGCGCAACGAAGTACGGGCATGTGATCGACGCAAGCGACCTCGAGTTCAATCAGCTGCTGCTAACCACCGAGTCCGAACTGACAGATCCGTCTCGTGCACTCGTGCGAGGCTCGGACTTCCGGGTGATCGATCAGGAGTATGTCGTCTTCATCTCCAGTGAGGGTGACCTGCGTGCGGCGTCATTCGATCTGGAGTCCCTGACGACGGGCCGGTCGATCACGCTCCTTCCCGATGTGTGGACGACGAGCTACGCGGGGCAGGGACAGTACGACATCACCCCGGACGGCACCTTGGTATACGTACCAGGACCGTACGCCAACGTCGGGCAACTGGTGAAGGCTGACGCTGATGGCGTGATCCGCGAGTTACCGCTCCCGACTGCGGCGTATCTCCCGTTCGATGTGAGTCCTGACGGCCGGCGTCTCGCCGCTGCGGTAGAGGGGGTCACAGGCCAGGAGCTCCGTATATACGACCTCGAAACGGGTCGCGAGCAGACGTGGTTCACGAGCATGCACATCGGACACCCTCGGTGGAGCCCCACCGGTGACGGGATCCTCGTTTCGGTCGCCTCCCTGGCCGACACGCCGGTGCACAGCATGGTATTCGGATGACCCGACGCATCGTCGCCCCCCGACACCGTCGCGAGGGTCCGAGCCGATGTCGGCGTCTTCCTCGCCGATAGCCTGGTTATCCTAGACGTCAGTCAAGGCGGTGGGGTTCGCCTCGACCTCCGCACATGTCCGGCGACGATCGACACCATCAGCGTAGGCGCCATGTTCGCGCCCGATCTTTCACCAGACGGACGTTGGCTCACATACAGTGGCGTAGACCAGATCAGTGTCGAACTTCAGCCGTTTCCGTCGAGGGACCTGGTCTATACCGTCGGTGGAGACGTGTTCGGCAACGACGCGCAGTGGCTCTCCGCGAACCAATTCGCTCTCTATGACTACACCAGCATGGTGTGGTACCGCGTGCGGGTCGACGCCACCCGTGATCCACCCTTCTCAGAGCCGGAGTTCTGGTTCCGAGACGAGTTCTTCTCGGATACACCGGGAGCGTCACACGTAGCGACGCCCGACGGCGGCGTGATTTACATGCGTGCCTCCGCGCCGAGCACGGCATCCTTCTTCCGAGTCAGCCCCGGCTGGGTGGATCAGATGAAGGCGGCAGTAGACGAGGCGGGGAGGTAGGGCATGCTCGAAGGGGCCCACACCCGACTGAGTGCTGTCGAGGAGAGCGGCGTATGAGCACCTCCGCGGTGGAGAGTCTCAAGACAGCGCTTAGCGGCCGCTACCACATCGAGTCCGAACTCGGTGAGGGTGGCATGGCGACGGTCTACCTGGCCGACGACGTCAAGCACGAGCGTAAGGTCGCGCTCAAAGTCCTGAAGCCCGAAGTGGCCGCAGTAGTCGGGGCCGGCACTGCCGGTGAGACCCACGGACTTGGGACATCGATCCGACCGGCCCGCACTTCGTGACCGTCGAGGTGGTTGCCGGCGAAGACGATGCTCCGCAGCAAGGGGGGACGAACATCATGATCGTCGCCAACTGGTTCGAAGAGCTGAAGCAGCGCATGGGGAGCAATTGACGGGGCGAAGTCTTGGGATGAAGGCTGTGAAGTTGGCCGTGATGTGCCCGGTCTTGGTGGTGCTCGGTGCATTTGCGGCGATCCGCCGAGTCAGTTGGAGTACCGCTCGATCAGTGCCTGAAACCGCTCGTCCGACCGAATCGGGCCGAACAACGGGTCGAGCTCGATCACGCCGATGTGCCCCGCTTGATTCGGGACGGACAGCACATCCTCGAGC
>Ga0114996_10008694_pt1 | contig 11233 bp, 7 predicted proteins | sample ArcticOcean_MG_C_4_FD_87039 | JGI IMG/M metagenome (GOLD analysis project Ga0114996, IMG submission 87039) | Marine microbial communities from western Arctic Ocean - ArcticOcean_MG_CB4_134 | ecosystem: Environmental > Aquatic > Marine > Oceanic | place: Arctic Ocean: Canada Basin | collected... | reverse complement strand
GAGCTGCAAGCGCCCATGGCTCGTGTCGTCATTGGCGGGCTGACGACTTCGACGTTGATCACGCTGGTGGTGATCCCGGTGATCTATATGGCTCTGGAAGAGCGCGCCGAACGGGCGCGTGTGCGCCGTGCTGAACCACCGGCCGACATGCAGCCCGTCGCCAGCTCGGGCGATTAGCAATCTGCTTGCCCGCCGGTCATAGACCGTGGGCCAACCCCTTGTTTGAAGATCTAGCCGCCCGATGATTCCTTGGCCGCCTCGGCTGGGGCACGGCGGACCTTTGAAATGAAAACCGGGATCTCCGGGTAGTGCTGGTGACTACCCTTCTTGACCGTTTTGACACGGCTGATCTCTTCGACGACATCCATCCCTTCAAGGACTTTACCGAAGACAGCGTAGCCGGCCTTATCTTCCTTGTCATTCTTGTCAAGTTGCTTATTGTTGCGAACGTTGATGAAGAACTGCGACGTCGCGCTGTCCGGGTCTTCGCCCCGGCCCATGGCGATCGCGCCGCGGGCATTGCTGAGCCCGTTGCCTGATTCATTGGGGATGGGGTCGAGTGTCCACTTACGAGCGAGGCCCCGTGTGTCTACCTTGAAACCGCCACCCTGAACCATGAACCGGCTGCGGATGCGGTGGAACACCGTGTGGTCATAGAACTTGCGATCCACATAGCTGAGAAAGTTCTCGACCGTCTTCGGCGCGGCGTCGGCGTCTAATTCGATCGTGACGTCACCCTTGGTCGTTTCCATGATGACGACGTGTTTGCCGGTGAGAGGCTCCGGCGGCGCTTCCTCTTTCTCTTCGACTTCGGGCTCCGGGGCGCTCGCGGTTTCACTCTCCGACGAACCACAACCCGTGATGAACGGCAGCGCGGTCACCAACAGTACCGCGAGGATAAATCGAACAGGCTTCATGGACTCCTCCTTCCGAGGCTTCAACAAGGGTCAAAACCGAGTCCGCGTGGCGTCGCGGGCGGTTCGCCCGGTTGGATTCTACCATCCTTGGCGGTGGGCGCGGCAGGGTTTCGAGCCGAGACGACTACTATGTCTCCGTCGTGGAGTGACGTAGGATCTCGCCGTACCGCTCGGCCACGGACGATAGGGAGTGAACGCCGTTGACATGCGCGGCGGCGCTTTGTCCGATGCGCGCTCGGATCTCGGGCTCTTCAATCAGCCATTGCAGATAGGCGCGGAGCATCTCGGTTTCCGCTTCGCCGGAATCGACCCGGATGACGGCATTGTCGGGAAAGGCGCTGCTCTCGTCGCTACCGGTAACGAGCACGGGTTTACCAAGCGACATCATCCGCATCACGAGGCCGGACGTCTCGCCCGCCGAAGGGAAGCGGAGATTGACTCCGATATCGGTCGCGCCGAGGACACGCTCGAACGCCGCGTCGTCGAGATAGGGCCGACGGATGACGCGATCACTTTCAAAGCGCGGGGCCAAAGCCGTCTCGTATTCAGGTGTACTGAACTCCCCGCCAATGAGCAATCGATAGGGGCCTTCGAGCGAGGTGCAGGCATCGAGCACCGCGCGGACGCGCTTGGCGGGACGCAGATAGCCGAGGCAGGAGATAAGGACTTCGTTCGGGGCTAGGCCGAGTTCTTCGCGGACGGCGTTCCGCTCTTCGTTGCTGAGGGGCGCCGATGGGGCCACGAAATGAGGCACTTCGTGAATCGGCGGGACGGCCTTGCCGACAGGTATCGCTTGACGGGCCATGTGGGCCGCCGCGGAGTTGTGCACGATCACGGCGCGGCTGCTCTCGACAAGCCGCCGCAGCATCGGATAACGAAAGTAGCGTTGATCGCCGGCCGAGATTCGGCGGTCGCGCCAAAGCTCTTCCGCGCGAGGGCGAAACCACTCGCCATAGTTGTAAACGAATTCGTCGATGTAAGCAGCTTCGGGAAACCAGCCAAGCGCGAAGTGGTGCAACATGGCGTCGTGCAGCACGACGACACCCGGATGGGCCAGAGCGGCTTCGTAGATCGGCCCGTGCGCTCCGCTGTTACCCATGTGATAGAGCGCGATGTCGCACGCGGCAATGCGGGTTGGTTCCGGCGGATCACACTCGATGACTTCGTGTGCGGCAACGAGTTCGCGCCCCAAGCGCATCGCATAGTCGGCAACGCCGGAATGCGCGGGCGGCAACGGTGAGACGAGCGCGATCTTCACTTGTTGTAGTTCCGTTTGCCGAAGATAGCCGTACCGACGCGGACAAGCGTAGAGCCTTCCTGAACGGCTGCTTCCAAGTCGTGGCTCATCCCCATCGAGACTTCGGCGAGATTGTGCTTGTCGGCTAGCTCGCGCAGACGCCGGAAATGCGGGCGCACAAGCTCGGGGTCGTCGCACCAGGGCGGCATCCCCATCAGCCCGCGCAAGCGAATGTATTCAAGGCCGCCGCAGTATTCGACAAGTTCGGGCAGTTCGGCTTCGTCGAGACCGCCCTTGGTCTCTTCGGGCGAGAGCTTCACTTCGAGGAAGATGTCGAGCGGCGTGGCGCAATCATTCAGGCGGCGGGCAAGTTTGACGCTATCGACCGTCTGGACTACCTGGAACAGCCGCGCGGCCTGTTTGGTTTTATTGCTTTGCAGCTTCCCGATGAAGTGGAAGATGGCACCCGGCAGGTCGCCGAGTTCAGCGGACTTGCCATCAAATTCTTGGATGTAGTTCTCGCCGAAGTGGCGCTGGCCGGCGTCGTAGGCCGCGCGTAAATCGGCGGCGGGTTTGACTTTCGAAACGGCGACAAGAGTAATGTCGTTGGGGTCGCGTCCCGCGGCGAGGGCGGCTTTCCCGATACGTTCATGAACCTGGGCGAGTCGATCGGCAATCATTGTGACTATTTTACGGGGCGGATGCGCCGTTGCTCATGCGGGTCGGCTCCCAGCCGATGATGGGTCGGGCCCGCGGTGGCAAATGAGCCGGGGCGATTTGGCCGCAGGGGTTGAGCCCTGCCGCCGCGACGACTATTCTGTGAGCTACGGTCGGGCGACAGAGTCAGTGCTCGCCCGCAAGAGCCGCGTCAGCCGACCACGACGTAGCCGCACCCCCCAAATACCTTGCCGGAAACCGCAACTCCTTTGTCCGCCATGCCTTTGGACACACCGAATCCGGTCGCCGTCGCTTCCGAGTTTCGACTCCGGGGAGGTCTCCGGCTTGCGTCCGGCATCTGGATTTTCTGGATACTACTCTCGGTGCTGCTCACCTGGAGCGCATTCCGCTTTCACCTGCGGCATTTCGAGCCGCAATCGCTTCTGCTGCTGGCCGGAGCGGCCTTGGTGGGTTCCATCGCCGTTCACTTGCTATTAAGACGGCACGCGATTCGACAGGTGACGCTGCCGCTGTTGGCGGCATCCGTTGTTGCCGCATGTCTCGTTTTCGAACCCTGGGCGCTCATCGTGACAGCCGCCGGCTTCGTGGCGTGCTACGGGTTGGGCCGCTTCCTGCGAGAGCGTTTCGGGCTTGCGGTCGAACCGGGCTCACAGGAGATCGCGTTGTCGGCCGGACTCGGGCTCGCGCTCTCGACCTCGGCGCTGTTCTGGCTCGGGCTGGCGCACCTGTATCGCACACCGGTTTTTCTTGCTCTACTGCTGGGCGCCTGCATCGCGTTTCGACGTGAGATCAAGGGCTTGTTGACGTCGTGTCAACGTCTTCAGGGGACGCTGACGGCGGTTCTGGCAAAGAAGGATGCCGCCGTCTCGATCGCTATTGTTTTCGGCGTCGCCCAGGTATTGCTCGGACTGATCGTGGTGCTTACGCCCGCGCTGGATGCGGACTTCATTAGTTTTCACTTTCCGTTGGTCCGGTTTTACGCCGCGCAGCACGCGCTCACACCTTTGCCCACGCTGGACTACACCTACTATCCCCAGGGCCTCGAAGTGCTGATGACGTTCGGTCACGTTTTGGCGGGGCAAGCCGCCGATCGAATGATCCCGCAGATTTTCTTCGTACTGTTGCTATTGCTGATTCCCACCGTCGCCCACGAGCTAGGGCTCTCACGCCGAGCCGCGGTCCTGGCCATCGTGTTCATTGCGGCTCTACCGTTCTTGCATCGAACCGCGGTCTTCGCGAAGAACGATCCGGCTCTCGCTTTCTTTCAACTCAGCATACTACTGTGCTACTTCCGGTCACGTAGCGATACAGGTGGTCATTGGTTGCGACTAGGGGCGATATTCCTGGCGGCGAGTTTCGCTGTGAAGCACGTAGCATTGTTCGGCGCGATCCCGATTGGCATCTTGTATTTGTGGCAGCTTCGACGCCACCCTCGCCCTGTTCGCGAGATCGTAATACTCGCGGGCCTGTTCGCCGTGGTCGCCCTACCTTGGCACGCACGAACCTTCGTCCATACGGGCAGCCCCGTGTACCCAGCGGCGGTTAACTACGCGACCTCCGTACTCGGAAGCGGTGAAAGCGCTCCGGCGGTCCGCGCCGAGTTCGGGTACCTCCGCATTCCCATCGAGGTTCTGTTTCGGGGCGGGCGCTTTTTCGAATCGGCCTCGCGGAGTCCACTTGGCATTCTGTTTGTCGTTCTCTTGGGACTTTGGTTGGTCGTACGGCGGCGTGAGAACTCGCCGGTGGAGCGCGCCTGCCTGCTATTCTGCCTGGCCTACTATCTCTACTGGGGAGCGATCTGGCCGGTCATCCGGTATGCGATCGTTCCCATTCTCCTCCTGGCGACCATACTGTGCGGCCGACTGGTGGCTCTTCGCGACCGCGCCGGTGGAGTGTCGCGGTTCCTATCGATCTCGGCGTGGGCCTATGGGTTGTTCTTCGCGTTACTCGTCACTCTCATGCTTGAGGTCAAGCCCGGCATGATCGGCTACCTTACGGGAGATCTATCGGAATCGCGGTATATCGCCCTGAACGACCCGAGATATGAGTCCCTCCAGTTTCTCGTAGAAAACGCAGAACCGGACGACCTGATCTATTCGGCCCGCAATTTGGCAGCCGGATTCGCCCCCAACCCGGGCCGTTTCTATACGAGCCAGGCAATCACGCCGCCTTCAATCAGTGCCACGCTCCTCACGGACCTGCGCAAGCGACCTTATCGGTTCTTGATTCTGCCGAGTTCGGCTTCGGTCGACGAGTCCGTGAATGCGGCATCGGCGCAATATCAACTGGCACTCGTTCATCGCGATAGAGCCTTTCGCGTCTATCGCCTTGGCCCACCCTGATCGGCGCGCCTTTTCGGACCAAGACATCTCTGCCAAAGCACGTATACTAGACCTTTCCCGACGGGAACAACTCATCATGCGACTCTACACACCGATCTTGATTCTCGGGCTGCTGCTCGCCGCCCCCCTTGCCGCCCAAAACACGCTGACCCAAGCCGAAGTCGAGCAGGGCTGGGTCCTGCTGTGGGACGGCAAGACGGAATACGGCTGGGAGTGGCACGGCGATGCGCGTTGGAAGGTTGAAGACGGCCTACTCAAGTCCGACGGCGGCGGCTACGGCTGGTTGGGGACGACAAGCACCTTCGGCGACTTCGAGCTGACCCTTGAATTCCGCACACCCGCCGACGGTAACAGCGGTGTGTTCCTGCGATCGGATCGGCGCGGCCTGCCGCATCAGACCGGCTACGAACTGCAAATCTTCAACCGCCAGCCCGAGGGCTACAGCACCGGTAGTCTTGTCTACTATGCCAAGGGACAGCCCGCGCAGTTCATCGGCGGCCAATGGAACCGCTACCACGTGCGGGCGGTAGGCGACCGCTTTGTGGTGCGCCTGAATGACCGCGAAGTGCTTGACGTCAGCGACTCATCCCACGCGGCCGGCGTCATCGGTCTGCAGTACAACGAGGACAAGCCGATCGAGTACCGCAACATCAAGCTGCGGCCAATCGGGTTGAGCCCGCTGTTCAACGCGCAGGATCTGAGTGGCTGGCAGAAGGTCGACCGGCCGAATCGCGGCGACATCCACGAGTGGTCGGTGCGCGACGGTATCTTGCATGTCGAAAAAGGCGCGGGCCAACTCGAAACGGAAAAGGAATTCAAAAACTTCGTGCTGCAACTGGCGATCAAGGCGAATGCGCCGTCGGCCGACCATCACCCGAATAGCGGCGTCTTCTTCCGTGGCGAGAAGGGCGTTTTCTGGAGTGGCTACGAATCGCAGATCCGCAACGAGTTCAGCGACGGCGACCGCACCAAGCCCGTCGACACCGGCACCGGCGGACTCTACTTCTACGTACCCGCACGCCGCGTCATCCCCGAGGACGGTGAGTTCTTCTGGAAGACACTTATCGTGAATGACCGCCACGTCGCCATCTGGATCAACGGCGTCCAAACCGCCGACTGGGAAGACACGCGACCGCCGGGCAACAACGCGCGCCGGCAGGCCAAGGTCGTCTCGGGAGTGCTGAGCCTACAGGCCCACGACCCGACGACGAACCTCGACTTCAAAGACATCCGGGCGGCCGAGATCGCCGAGAGATAGCCTTGTAACCAATGTTCTCGTTATAGAATCGAACCAACAATGGGCGGGCAACTTCACGATACGAACTCGCGGGCAATCTCCCCGCTGCCTCACTTCAGCAAGGAAATCAACGGCCACCTGATCCAGTCGGAGATCGAAGGTGGAGTATTCCTCGCCGACCTCGCCGAGGGGGCCGAACTCAAGGTGAAGACAGAAAACCGGCTCTACACTCTTGTGACCTGTGGTGGCGCGCGCGTCTTGATTTCAGGCCATCCGGAGTTCTGTCCTGAACCCGTGGAAGTAAGCATTCACGGATCGACGTGGGGCGGCACGATGATCCGGTCAGGTTTTATCGGCCGTGGCATGCATCTGGAGTTCGGCCACCCAACGCGGCGGGGGCGGATTATCACTTCACCGATCGTGGAAGTTCAGGAACAGCGGTAAGGCTTACTTCGGCTGACGATCTTTGAACTCGGCGAACCAGTTTTGCACCACATGGATCGAGATTGGCTCGGCCCCTTCGAGCATCTCGCGCACCACGAACCGCTGACCGTCGTTGGCCACGTCGTAGCGCGGCGATACTGCGGGGTCAACGAAAAGGCCTGGGTGGCTAAACAGTGGCTGCGGCGTGTCCAACGTGAAGCTCGGTGTCGTTTCGACGCGAACGGCCATCAGGGTGTCCCGCTCAACGTAGAAGATCTCTTTCCCATCTCGGCTCAAACGGGGCTGGGTGCCGCCGCTCGACGAGATTTGCCGCTTTCCGGTGCCGTCCGGGAAGCTTCTCAAATAAATTTCGAAACGTCCCGACTCATTGGACGCATAGACCACGAAGCGGTTGTCCGGTGAGAACTTTGGCGCGGCCTCTTCGAACTCTGTTTGCAGGAATGCAACGATTTCTCCCAGGCTCCCGTCCTGCTGCCGCTCGCAATACACCACGTCCCGTTGCGTTTCCGGTCCCCGAGGGTTGTACATGAAATACCGCTCGTCCAGCGACCACTCGGGAGTATCTTCGTGGGCGGAAGTACCGACGAGGACTTCAGCCTCACCGCTTCCGTCGGCGGCCTTCGTAAATATATCCGCGTTCCCATTGCGCCGAGAGGTAAACATGATGTCCTTGCCAGAGGGCGTCCATGCGGCAAACCAGTCATTGCCAGGATCGAATGTGAAGCGGGTCTTGACCGGACGATCCACCTCATGAATCCAGATCTCATTTGCGCTATCGCCATCATATCCGGGCGCGGCGACGCGCCGCTCGTCCGGCGACAGGTTGGGCGGACCAATGGAGGCCTGCGGCTGACCGATCTCCCCGAGCTTGTTACCCTCTCGATCTGTCCAGATGAGTTGTTGAAGGCTAACCCCACCCGCGTCGTCGACGTACACCAAGGTACCGTCGTTGGCTACGCTCGGGTAAGCCACATCCTGCGCAATCGGGAACGCCTCGCCGGTTGGCTCCAGGGTCCCGATCGAGAAAGGCAGCGCCCAAAGCCCGCCCTCGCCGCTATTCGTCTGGTACACAATGTGCCCTGTCGCGGAATACTGAGGAAACGCTCCGGTTCCCAAAGACAAACGCTCACCGCTTTCGAGGTTCTTGAGAACGATGTCCGTATCGTAGTACGAACCGTTCCCGAAAAGTACGCTGCGAGCCGCAGCCTCGCTGGGCAGAAAATGCGGTAGGACGGCGGCCGGCCCCTTCTCCGACTCTTCCGGCTCGAAGAGCAGCTTCGCTGTCCCTCCACGAGCTGGGACTTCGTAGAGCTTCAGGGGGTTATCCGATGAGAAGACAATCGAGTCACCGTCGGGGCTCCAAGCACCACCGACGAACCAGCGAGGGGGTAACTCGCAAAGAGTGATCGCCGCCGTGCCTTCTAGTGAGATCTTCCTGAGCTCTTGGCCGGAGCCGAAGCCGATGAACTCGCTGCCGGGCGACCAGAACGGATAACGTGCGCTTTCCGTTCCTTGGATCTCGCGGACCTGCTCGTTGGCCAGGTCGCGAATCCACAAGGTCTCTGCATCGCCAGCCACGAAAGCGACATGTCTACCGTTGGGGGACACGGCGACGTGGGCGTCGCCAAACTGTCGTGTGAGCCTCTCGGGCGGCATGAACGAGAATTTGCGTAGCGGCATCGCGTCGGCGGCCGAGGGTGCGTTGAGCGACTGCATCACTGATATACCAACCGCCACGATCGCTACCGCCACGGCCCCGAGGAAGCCGATGCGTAGCAAACGCTGCCGCTGCTCAAGTTTCTGGGAAGCCGACTCAGGCACCACACGAATCGCGACGGAGCGGTGGAGTTGGCTGTCTTCGGCGCGGTAGGTGATGAGGTCGTCCTGCTCTTCAAGGTTCTCGATCACCCGGTAGCGGGTCAGCGGACCAGGTAGTGACGGGCTCTCAGCCTGTCCTTGTTTCAGACCGGCATGAGTGCCGGTCGCTACTGGAGCGCCGGTCACTACAGCGGCTGAGACGGCCGGCATGATGGTCGATTTGCCCGACTTGAGCTTATCTTGCAGGTTGCGCAGATCGACGACGAGTTCGCTGGAGTTCTGGTAACGGCTGTCGATGTCCTTAGCGAGACACTTGTTCACCAGCCACTCGAGTTCCATCGGCACGCCGGTGCGCAGCCCGGTCATGGGCTCGGGCTCTTCGTTCGTGATGGAGTACATCACGGCCTTGTCGTAGTGACCTTTGAAGGGCTGTTGGCCGGTGACCATCTCGTAGATCACGACGCCGAGCGACCAGATGTCGGTGCGATGGTCGAGTTCCACCCCGTAGGTCTGCTCGGGGGACATGTAGGTGACGGTCCCCATCGTCTCATCGGTGCGGGTGAGCTTCGAGCGGTCGGCGAGCTGAGCCAAGCCGAAGTCCATGATGGTGACGTGCTGTTTTGAGCCCGAGCCGGTGACCATCAGGTTGGCGGGCTTGATGTCGCGGTGGACAATGCCCTTCTCGTGGGCCGCTTGCAGTCCCTGCGCGGTTTGGATCGCGATATCGAGAGCGTCCTTGAGTTTCAGCGGGCCGGCTTCAATCTTCTTGTCGAGGCCTTCGCCTTCAAGGAAGGCCATCGCGATGAACGTGCGGCCGTTGGCCTCGGAAATCTCGTGGACGGTACAGATATTCGGATGGTTCAGCGAAGCCGCCGCTTTCGCTTCGCGCTCGAAGCGCTTGCGTATGTCCTCGTCGGCAACGAGATGGGCGGCCAAGAACTTCAGGGCGACGGGACGATCGAGGGAGGTGTCTTCCGCCTTGTAGACAACACCCATGCCGCCTTCACCGAGTTTTCCGGTAATTCGGTAATGCGAAATGGTTTGACCGATCACGTCGGTCCAATTCTACCGCTAAAACTTAGTTCACGAAACAATTACCGCTGCAAGACTAGTCTGGTAGCGCGAAGGAGAGGATGTTCGCGCCCGATGCAATCGCTACGTATTGCTTGCCATTGACGGTGTACGTCATCGGTGAGCCTTTCCAGATTTGGTTCGCCTCGAAGTGCCACAGCGTCTCGCCCGACGCCGCATCGACCGCCGCGAATCCGCCGCCGGTTTCGCCGTAGAAGACGAGCCCACCGTCGGTTGACAGCACACCGGAGTAGTTCGCGTTCGGCGTGCCGACTTGCGGGATCTCCCAGGCGATCTTGCCGCTGTCGACCTCCAGCGCCCGCAAATACTTGCGGGGCGGCTCGTCGGGATTGTGATAGGGCAAGAAGCCGCCCAGCCGCGCCTTGCGATAGACCGAGCAATCCTCAACGGTCATCACGTAGATGAGCCGCGTCGTCGGATGGTAAGCCGTCGAATACCAGTTCGTTGCGCCACGCACCGCCGGGCACGAAACCGTCCCTTGCGGCGTCGGGTCTTGCCCTTCGACAAGAATGGGCACGCCTTTGTCGTCGATGCCGCTCGCCCACGTCAGTCGCTCAACGAACGGCTCGGCGAGAAGGAACTCACCCGTCACGCGATCGAGCGCATAGTAAAAACCGTTGCGGTTTGCTTGGAGCAGCAGCTTGCGCTCGCGCCCTTTGAATTCGGCGTCCACGAGTAGCACCGGCTCGGTAGCGTCCCAGTCATGCATGTCGTGCGGCGTGAACTGGAAATACCACTTCAACTTGCCGGTCTTGATATCGAGCGCCACGACCGCGTCGGTGTAAAGGTTCACGCCCGCACGCTCGTCGTCATCGGTGTCGGGCCAGGGGTTGCCGGTTGTCCAATAGAGCAGTCCCAATTCGGCGTCATAGGAGCCGGTGAGCCAAGTCGCGCCGCCACCCACCTCGATCACATCACCCGACCAAGTTTCCGAACCCGGCTCGCCTCTCGCGGGCACGGTCCAGAAGCGCCACACACGCTCGCCAGTCGTGATGTTGTAGGCATCGAGGAAGCCGCGAATACCTTGGTCGCCGCCGCCAATCCCCGCCATCACCAAGTCACCAACCACGAGCGGCGCGCCGGTCGAGCCGGAGGGACCCAGTAGGTGTTCCTCGCGCATCTTGACGTCCCACATCAACGCGCCGGTGATGCGATTGATACAGAGCAAGTGCGCGTTGTCCGTATTAAAGAAGACGCGGTCGCCGGAGATCGCCACGCCGCGCTGCGCGCCGAGGGATGCGTCGCCTGAGATCTCGTCGGCCGGCGACAGCGGCCGGACGTAGCACCAGATCTCACGGCCCGTCCGCGCATCAAGCGCGCAGACTCGGTTCGGTCCGGTGATAAACATCATGCCGTCGCTCACGAGCGGCGTGGTTTCGAGCGGTGAGTAGGGAACAGGGTAGATCCACGCGGGTTGTAAGCTTCCAACGTTGTCTTTCTTGATCTGGTCGAGGGCGCTGTGGCGGTT
>Ga0114996_10008692_pt1 | contig 11236 bp, 10 predicted proteins | sample ArcticOcean_MG_C_4_FD_87039 | JGI IMG/M metagenome (GOLD analysis project Ga0114996, IMG submission 87039) | Marine microbial communities from western Arctic Ocean - ArcticOcean_MG_CB4_134 | ecosystem: Environmental > Aquatic > Marine > Oceanic | place: Arctic Ocean: Canada Basin | collected... | reverse complement strand
CTACTTATTAACGCTATTTACAGGCCCTACTACTAATACTATCTTATATATATATATATATTATATATGATGAACAATAAGATCTTAGATTGCATAAAAGGAAATAACCTTAATTACACCCCGGTATGGTTTATGCGCCAAGCCGGTAGATATTTACCTGAATTTAGAGAAATAAGAAAAAAAAATCCAGATTTCATTAAACTCTGCCTTAACGCTGATTTGGTAAATGAAATCACACTGCAACCGCTTAAAAGATTTGACATAGATGCAGCTATTATTTTTTCAGATATTTTAATGATACCTTATGGATTGGGTCAGGAAGTAAAATTTGAAAAGGGTTTTGGACCAATTCTTGGAAATGTTAACCTTAAAAATATTATTGATACGGATCCAGTTGATTTTGTAGAAAGATTATTGCCAGTTTACAAAGGAATTGAAAAAGTTAAAAAAAATTTAAAAGAGAAAAATCTTATAGGGTTTGTTGGAGCTCCCTGGACTTTATTATTGTATATGCTCAATAGATCATCCCCAAAAAACAATTTTGATTTCAATAAAATTAATAAAGACAAGTTTTTAATTAATAGATTATTAAAAAAATTAGAAGAAATAATTTGCTTGCATATAGACAAACAAATTGAAGCTGGTGCGAATGTAATACAGATTTTTGATTCATGGGCTGGTTTGCTTCCTAAAAAAGAACTTCCAAATTATTGCTACATACCAATTTTAAAAATAGTAGAACATATAAAATCAAAAAAAGTACCGGTAATTTGCTTTCCTAAAGGAATTGGGGAAAACTATCTTGATTTCTGTTCTACAGTAAAACCTGATTGCATTAGCATCGATTATGAAATTGACCCGCGGTGGATAAAAGAAAAATTAAACGGCACACCCATACAAGGAGGGCTGGATCCTAAAATATTATTAGGTGAGAAGGAAGACATTAAAAAAAACACTGAAAAATATCTTAATATATTTAAAGATTATCCCTATATATTTAATTTAGGCCACGGAGTTTTGCCTGAAATCAAACCAGAAGCAATAGAATATATTGTTAAGCTAGTAAGAGAGAGACAATAAAATGAAAAGAGCAGTTGTTTTATTTAATCTGGGAGGGCCCGATAGCTTGGAAAACGTAGAGCCTTTCCTTTTTAATTTATTCAACGATCCTGAAATACTTAGCATTCCTTCAATTTTAAGGTATCCACTAGCAAAATTTATTTCCAAGAGGAGAGCACCAATTGCTAAAAATATTTATAGAGAGATTGGAAACAAATCACCAATACTTGAGCTAACGCAAGAGCAAGCAAAAAGTTTAGAAAATAATTTATCAACGAAAGGTGATTATAAATGTTTTGTTGCCATGCGCTGCTGGCACCCACGAGCAACTGAAATAATAAAACAAGTTAAAGAATTTAATCCTGTGGAGATAATACTTTTACCTCTTTACCCTCAATTTTCAGCGGCAACATCGGGATCATCCATTAACGAATGGAATAAGCTTTGTAAAAAAGAAAATTATAACGTTAAGACAAAAATAATTTGCTGCTACCCTACAGAAAATAATTTTATAGAGTCTCACGTTAATTTAATTAAAAAAACATTAAAAAATATAGAAAATAAAAACTTTAAATTACTTTTCTCTGCACACGGACTTCCCGAGATTAAAATAAAAAAAGGTGATCCTTATCAGTGGCAAGTTGAGGAAACTGTTAAAATGATAATGTCTAAATTAAACGATGAAAATCCTGATTATGTATTAAGCTACCAAAGTCGTGTCGGCCCATTAAAATGGATAGGCCCATCAACAGATACTGAAATTATTAAATATTCAAAAGAAAAAAAAGGTATCGTTATAGTGCCCGTTGCTTTTGTTTCAGAACATTCTGAAACTCTAGTAGAATTAGATATAGAATATAAAAAATTAGCCAAAGAAAACGGTTGCAGTTTTTATAAAAGAGTCCCAGCATTGGGAACTGAGGAGAGTTTTATTACGGGTCTCGCGACGCTAGTTTTAAAAGATGAAACCAGAGGCAAGTTTGTTTCGTCGGTAACGTGCCCCAACAAATATAAAAAATGTCCTTGCTTAGAATTAAAAAATTAATATGAACTACGATAAAAATAATATTTTTGCTAAAATACTTAGAGGTGAAATTTCCTGTAAAAAAATTTATGAAGATGAGTATGTTTTATCATTCCATGATGTAAATCCTCAAAAAAAAGTACATGCACTTGTAATTCCTAAAGGTGACTATATAAATTTGGATGATTTTTCATCAAAAGCATCTGATAAAGAAATTGCTGGCCTAATAAAAGGAATAAGTATAGCCGCTAAAAAATTAGGTGTATCTGAGTTTTCCGAAGGTGGAGGTTATAGATCTTTAATCAATGTTGGCGAAAACGGTGGACAAGAAGTCCCGCATTTACACTTTCATATTTTTGGTGGTGAAAAAGTTGGAAAAATGGTTTCGTAATTAAAGATCGTCTTCTTTTGGGATATTAAAAAAACTATCTACAATTTGATTATTTAATTTTATATCATTTATTTCAAAAACAACATTATTAGAGTAAGCATCTTTAGTTTCCCAACCACTAAAGTCAAAAGTGTTTTTGTCAAAAATTATTTTTAATTTATTTAATTTTTTATCAATAAATTCAAATTCTATTGCATCTGAGTGTATTTTGGATGGTTTGTTATTTTGTATTAAATTTAAAACTTTTTTTTTATCAAGAATTATAAAAAGCGGTGTTGATTTTAGTGGATAATAATAAATTTTTTTATATTTTTTTTTTATAACAGCAATAGTTTTTCCATTAGAAATTAAAATTTTTTTCTTAGCATTTTTATAAATGCATTTCATTAATAAAGGATATTTAATAAAACAAACCCCCACCTCTTCTTTATCAGCAATTTTCTGTTTAAAATTAAAAGTTAAGGTTTTAGTTAGGATTAATTTATTAATTAATTTCTTCTGCAAATCTGCATAGGCTATATTTGTGAAAAATAAAAAACACAAAATAAATTTAATAAAAAATTTTTTTTTTTCAAATAAGATCAAACTATAAGATTTCTCTTTTACCGACATGATTTGCTTGGCCTACAACTCCTTCTTTTTCCATAGTTTCCATAATTCTTGCAGCTCTATTATATCCAATCTGCAATTTTCTTTGTAAAAAGCTTGTTGATGCCCTCCCTTCAGTTTTTATAATTTCTACAGCTTTTTCATATAATTCATCTTTTTCATCATCAGTATTTGATTGGTCGCTTTTTTCACTATCTTTGATAATTGTGATTTCATCAATATAGTTTGGTTTTCCTTGAGATCGTAAATAGCTATTTATTTTTTCTATTTCTGTTTCAGAAACATATGGAGCATGAATTCTTATTATTCTATTTGCCGATGACATAAATAGCATATCTCCCTTACCTAACAGTTGCTCCGCACCCTGTTCTCCCAAAATTGTTCTACTATCAATTTTTGAACTTACCTGAAATGAAATTCGTGTTGGAAAATTTGCTTTTATAGTTCCCGTTATTACATCAACACTTGGTCTCTGTGTGGCCATAATAATATGAATCCCAGCAGCTCGGGCCATTTGTGATAATCTTTGAATATAATTTTCAATTTCTTTTCCTGCAATCAGCATTAAATCAGACATTTCATCAACCACCACCACTATGTAAGGCATATGTTTTTTGTGTTTAGCATTATAACCATCTATATTTTTTACTCCCACATGCGTCATTAATTTATATCTATTTTCCATCTCCTTAACCGCCCATCCTAGAGCTGCAGTAGCTTTTTTAGCTTCGGTAATCACTGGGCACAACAAATGTGGAATCCCTTCATAAGTAGATAATTCTAACATTTTAGGATCAATCAAAATTAAATTACATTTTTCTGGAGTATATTTATAAAGCAAAGATAATATTATTGTATTTATACAAACTGATTTACCGGAACCAGTTGTTCCAGCAATTAATAAATGGGGCATTGAAGCCAGATCACCAATAATTGGTATACCAGAAATACTTTTCCCCAAAGCTATTGGTAATTTTATTTCTTTTTTATTAAATCTTTCATCATTAATAATTTCATTTAAAAATACATTCTCTCTTTTTAAATTCGGGATCTCAATACCGACTGTATTTTTCCCGGGGATCGTTGCAACTCTTGCAGATGTTGAGCTAGTATTTCTTGCTATATCATCAGACAAATTAACAATTTTTGAAACTTTAACACCTGAAGCTGGCTCAAATTCATTTAAAGTTACTACAGGACCGCAGCTTATTCTTTTAATTTTACCTTCCACCCCGAAATCTAACAAAATTTTTTCTAAAAATTCAGAATTTTTTTTCAATTCTTCATTATTAATATTTTTTGCATTTTTTAACTCTGAATTGTTTTCTAAAAAACTTGTTGGAGGTAACTTATATTTATGATCAAACTTTCTAGTTTCTTTATTTTTTGTAATAATAGAAAATGGTAAAATTGGTTGCTTTTTAACAACCAAGTTTTCGTCCATGTTCTTTATCTCTATATCTGCATCTATATCGTCGTAATCTATTTCTTTAGTTTCTTTTTTAAAAAACTTAATAATTTTTTTGGAAATCAAAAAAGGAAAAGATATTACCTTTATAATTTCATTTAGGCGCAGGTCTAAACTGAGTATGAAAAATATTAATGATATTAATAATAAAGAATAGTTAAAGTACAAATTATCATTTAAATTCAAAAACACATAAAACTTTTCTTTTATTATTTTACCAACGAATCCACCATTTCCATTATCGACAAGCCAAAAAGAATTGTTTCTGAAATTACTTATAAAAAATGTACCTGATACTATATAAATAAAAACCCAAAATATTCTTGTAATAAAATTATTGATTTTTTTTTTAATACAGAGTTTTGTGCCCCAAACTAATAAATTTAAAATAATAAAAAAAGAAACAAGTCCAAATGATTGTAAAAGTAGATCTGAGGCGACACTTCCATAAAAACCACCAATGTTATTAATTTTAACGCTTTCTGGATTGTAAATAAAATTCGGGTCGCTTGGCGAATAGCTCAAGATTGATAATAAAAGAAAAACAGCAATTAATATGATTATTGAACCAATTAATTCAAGTAATCTATTTTTAACAAAACCATTTATTTTTGTTAAAGTTTGAGAGTTCATATTTTTTTAAATCAATTAAATAACTTTGTATCATTGATTAATAATTGTTAAAATTAATTAATAAAGAATAAAATCATGGAAAAACAAAAAGTATGTATTATTGGAGGGGGTTTAACGGGTTTAATAACAGCTCTAGCGCTTTCCAAACTGAATTTAAATGTAGATCTAGTTATAGGAAGCATTAAAGCACATATTGCATCCAATAAGACTACCGCAATATCACAAGAGAACTATTACTTTCTAAAACAATTAAAAATAATTAACTTTTCAAAAATTAAGTTTTGGCCCTGTACAAAAATGAAATTATACACTGAGAAAAAATTTAATAAATTTGATGAAATATTTGAAATTAAAAAAGACAAAAATCATAAAGAAAAAATTCTATACATGATGAATAATGCCCAAGTAGTTGCGTTCTTAATAAAAAGTATTAAAAAAGAAAAATTAATAAATATTAAATATAACAATAAAGTTTCTGATATAGTTTCTAGTGGGCTGCTAAAAAGTATAAAGTTTAAAAAAGTTGATGCCTGCAAATATAATCTAATTATTCTGTGTACAGGAAAAGACTCAGGTCTATTAAAAACTAAAATTCAAAGCCAAGTCTTTAAACATTCTTATGATGAATTGGCTATTACGAGTACTGTAAAGCACGAGTATTGTAAAAATGATGTGGCTAGACAAATTTTTTTAGACAATGAAATATTTGCTTTTTTGCCAATTTCGCAAAAAGAAACATCAGTAGTTTGGTCTTTGAATAAAAAAATATTAAAAAATAAAAATAAAGATGTATTTTTTAAAAAAAAAATTAATGATTTTGCAAAAATATTCTTTAAAAAAACTAAAATAATTTCTAAAATAGAATCAAGAAATTTAAGCTTGATCATTAGAAATAAATACTTTGATGATAGAGTTCTGTTTTTTGGAGACTCCCTACATGTGCCCCATCCTTTGGCTGGACAAGGTTTTAACATGATTTTAAGAGATTTAGTTAATTTAGAGAAATTGTTAAAGAGTAAATTAAGTTTGGGATTAGATGTGGGAAGCATGGATGTTTTAAAACAATTTGAAAAAGAAAATAGTCCGAGGAATTTTGTTTATTCCATTGGAATAGACCTGATAAAGAAATCTTTTTCAATAAATGATAAATCTTTTAAATTTTTTCGAGATCTAGTAATCACAGGTATAAATAAAAATAACTATGCTAAAGACTTTGCTTATGATGTTGCTAATAAGGGTTTGAGATTTTAATTAAATGACAATTTATGCGCTATCATCAGGATCTGGGATTGCGGGATTAGCTGTAATTCGAGTTTCTGGGAAAAGTACATCTCAGGTAATTAAAAAACTCACATGTAAAAAAATGCCAAGTCCAAGAGTTGCTACTCTCAGAAAGTTCAATAAAAATGGGTCAAAAGAGCTAATTGATGAAGGCGTACTTATATGGTTTCCTGGGCCTAATAGTTACTCTGGTGAAGATTTGGCGGAATTCCATGTGCATGGTAGCAGAGCAGTAATAAATGCTATGCATCAAGCTATATCAAAAATAAAAAACTGCAGACTTGCAGAGCCTGGAGAGTTTACCAAAAGAGCTTTTCAGAATGGTAGGATAAATTTACTAAAAGCTGAGAGTATTGCTGATCTCATTTCAGCAGAAACAGAAATTCAAAGAAAACAAGCTTTGAAAATAATGAGTGGAAAATCGTCAGACAAATTTAATTTATGGAGAGAAAAACTTTTAAAAATTCTATCACATATTGAAGCAAAAATTGATTTTCCCGAAGAGGATTTGCCTAAAAACATTACTCAAGGATTACAAAAAATATCTAGTCAAGTTTTGCTAGATATCAAGAAAACTTTAGATGATCAAAAAGTGGGTGAAAGAATTAGAGAAGGTTTTAAAATTGCAATTGTTGGCCCACCAAATTCTGGCAAATCTAGCTTATTAAATTATCTCTCAAAAAGAGACGCAGCTATAGTTTCGGAAATTGCTGGCACAACAAGAGATGTAATTGAAACCCATCTTAATCTTGATGGATATCCAGTGATTCTTTCAGATACTGCTGGAATTAGAAGTTCCAAAAATGAAATAGAAAAAAAGGGAATTAAAATAGCTTTAAAAAGTGCGCAAGATGCTGATTTGAGTCTCGTTATTGTATCGTCAAAAAACGTTGCTTTTACTGAAGTTTTAAAGAGTTTGTTAACCAAAAACTCAATTCTAGTAGTTAATAAATCAGATTTATTAAGAGGAAAATTAAATAACAGATTTAAAAAATACAATCATGTCTTAATTTCTATCAAAGATGATTCAAATTTAAATAAACTAATTTTAAAAATAAAAAGTAAACTAAAAAATAAATTTACTACAACCGAAGATATTTTAATTACTAGAGAGCGGCATAGACAAAATTTAATAGATTGCGTTTTTTATTTAGAACGATTTCAAAAAAAGAAATCAGTGCAAGATTTTGATAAAGCTGCTGAAGATTTAAGATTGGCTACAAGACATCTAGGAATGATTGTTGGAAAAGTAGACGTAGAAGAACTATTAGGTAGTATTTTCAAAGATTTTTGTATCGGTAAATAAGTAATTAATAACTTTTTTCACTATTTAAAATCAAACTAAAACCTAGATAAATCAACACTTTTTTACTTATTTTATCTCTATTCTTGTAAATTATATTATCACCTGTAAATTCAACTTATGAAAAATGATGTATCATTTGATGTAGTTGTTATAGGAGGCGGACATGCTGGCTGCGAAGCTGCTGCTGCTTCTGCGCGCATGGGAGTCGATACTGCTTTGTTTACACATAAATTGGAAACCATAGGAGAGATGTCATGCAATCCAGCAATTGGTGGTTTGGGGAAAGGACATCTTGTAAAAGAAATTGATGCCTTGGACGGAGTGATGGGCGTCGTAGCTGATAAATCTGCAATTCAATTTAGATTATTAAATAGAAGTAGAGGTCCAGCAGTGCGAGGTCCAAGAACACAGTCTGACCGCGCTTTATACAAGAAATATATGCAAAAAATCCTTCTAAGCTATTGTAATTTAAAGGTTTTTTCTGACCCATTAATAGAGTTTATTTTTGATAAAAATCAAGTTATTGGGTTCAACACTAAGTCGGGCAAAAAAGTAAGCTGCAAAAAAATGATTTTAACGACCGGAACTTTCCTAAATGGACTAATCCATATTGGTAACAAAAGAACTCCTGCAGGCCGTCATAATGAAAAACCATCTACCGGTTTAAGTGAGCAGCTTAAAAAATTTAAAATGAAATTAGGAAGGTTAAAAACAGGAACACCTCCACGTATTGATGGAACAACAATCAATTATAATGACTTGGAAAAACAAGATGCTGATGTTGATCCAGAGTACTTTTCTTTTTTAACTAAAAAAACATACAACGAACAAATTGCTTGTACCGTTACTTACACAAATCAAAAAGTTCATGACATTATTAAAAAGAATTTAAAAAAGAGTGCTATGTATTCAGGAAGTATAAAAGGGGTTGGACCAAGATATTGTCCTTCTATTGAAGATAAAATTGTAAAGTTTTCTGATAAGACAAAACACCAAATTTTTTTAGAACCCGAGGGTTTAAAAGATAAAACTGTTTATCCAAATGGCATTTCTACCTCACTACCATTTGACGTTCAGGTTGAAATGCTAAGTAAAATCAGTGGTTTAGAGAAAGCTCGTATAATAAGACCTGGATATGCCATTGAATATGACTATGTTGATCCTCGAGAGCTGAAATTTACCTTAGAAACAAAAAAAATAAAATCTTTATATCTTGCGGGGCAAATAAACGGAACTACTGGTTACGAAGAAGCTGCAGCCCAAGGACTGATGGCTGGAATTAATGCCGCTTTAGAAATAAAAAATTTAGAGCCCTTAGTTTTAGATCGTGCCCAAGCCTATATTGGAGTAATGATTGATGATTTAGTTACAAAAGGTGTTGCCGAACCCTATCGTATGTTTACTTCCCGTGCTGAATACAGATTAAGTCTTAGAGCAGATAACGCTGACATAAGATTAACCCAACTAGGCATTAATATTGGTTTAGTTAACAAAAATAGATCTTCGCTTTTTACAAAAAAAATTAATAAAATCAATCACTTAAATAATATTTTGAAAAGTATCAAGATTTCACCAAGCCAGGCTAGCAAATTTAACATAAAAATCGCAAAGGATGGTGTTAAAAGATCTGCATTTGAGATTTTGTCTAGAAAAGGAGTTAATTTTGCTAATTTAAGATCTATTTGGAGCAAAATACCCAAAGCCAAAAAAGATGAAGAAGATCAAATTGAAATTGAAGCCCATTATTCAGGTTATATGGGTAAACAAAAAGCTGATATTATAGCTTTTAGGAGAGATGAAAATTTAATTATACCAGAAAATGTTGATTATTTGAAGTTGAGTGGCCTATCTAATGAAGTTAAGAGCAAATTTATGCAAATTAAACCTAAAACATTAGGACAAGCGTTGAGAATAGACGGCGTTACGCCAGCGGCCGTTTATATTTTGCTTTCTCATGTTAAAAAACGGAAAGTTGGAAAAAAAATAGCATAAATGGATAAAAAAGATGACGTTAATGCCTTTAGTAGATATTCTAAAGTTTCACGTGAAACAGTAAAAATATTTGATGATTACGAAAAAATACTAATAAAATCCAATAAAGATCTAAATTTAATAGGTAATTCAACAATTAATGATATATGGAATAGACATTTTCTGGATAGCTATCAAGTCATTGATTTTATTGATAAAAATGATAAAACTCTAGTTGATTTAGGAAGTGGAGCTGGTTTTCCTGGGATGGTACTAGCAATAGTCGCAAATGATAGAAAAATGTCTTTAAAAGTTAGTTTAATTGAAAAAAGTATAAAGAAAAATATTTTTTTAAAAGATGCTATTAAAAAACTTAATCTAAATGTTGAAGTGTTATGTCAGAATATTTTTGAAGAAAATAAAATCACCGCGGATATCGCAGTCGCTAGAGCATTTAAACCTTTATCAACAATTTTAGCACTTATTCACAATAAAACAATAAATGTGAAAAAATTTTTCGTTTTTCTTGGTAAAACTGGAAAGACGGAATTAGATCTAGCTACAAAAAAATGGGATATCGAGTATAAGCAAAGAATGAGTATTACCAGCAATGATTCGTTTATAATTGAAATTAAAAAAGTTAAGGAAAAAATTTGAAAAATACTCAAATAATATCTGTCATTAATCAAAAAGGCGGTGTGGGGAAAACTACTACAGTTATCAATTTAGCAACCGCATTAGCATTTCAAAATAAAAGAGTTTTAGTTATCGATTTAGATCCTCAAGGAAATGCTACAACAGGTTTGGGAATTTCAAATAATAGCAATTTGAAAACAATATATGATGTTCTAAATGGTAAATCCAATTTTGATCACACAATTCAAGATACTAAAATAAATAACCTAAAACTAATTTCATCAAATGTAGACCTGTCTGGTCTTGAAGTTGAAACTGCAAATGAAACTAGGAGAGCTTTTTTATTAAAAGATAAAATTGATAATTATATAAAAAGTTCAGAAAATGATTTTGATTACGTGTTTATAGATTGTCCACCTTCACTAAGTTTGCTTACTGTAATGTCATTGGTTGTTGCAAATTCTCTAATAGTACCTCTGCAGGCAGAATTTTTTGCTTTAGAAGGTTTAAGTCAATTAATAAAAACAATTGACAGAATTAAGGTAAAATTAAACCCTAAATTGCTAATAAGAGGAGTTCTTTTAACCATGTACGATAAAAGAAATAAATTATCTTCACAAGTTGATAAAGAAGCTAGAAAGTTCTTTAACGAAAAAGTTTATCAAACCGTAATTCCTAGAAACGTTAGGCTCTCAGAGGCACCCTCACACGGAATACCAATACTAATTTATGATAAACAATGCGCGGGGAGCAAGTCCTATTCTAGTTTTGCTGATGAATTTTTAAAACAAGAAAGTATAATGGAAAGTGCTGCTTAATTATGGATAGTAAATTTAAGAAAGGTCTAGGAAGAGGCTT
>Ga0114996_10008688_pt1 | contig 11238 bp, 15 predicted proteins | sample ArcticOcean_MG_C_4_FD_87039 | JGI IMG/M metagenome (GOLD analysis project Ga0114996, IMG submission 87039) | Marine microbial communities from western Arctic Ocean - ArcticOcean_MG_CB4_134 | ecosystem: Environmental > Aquatic > Marine > Oceanic | place: Arctic Ocean: Canada Basin | collected... | reverse complement strand
GTCTAGGCCTGACTGGAGAAAGCGTCGTGACAAATAGCTACAGCCCTGATGATACATTGGCTGATCTCCTATCGGTTGTAGGCACTGATCGTGTTTTGATGGAACGCATCAAGATAACCGGCGCTGACCCCGTCTTACCGAGTAAATTCTTAATCGGGGCCGTTGGGGCCGGGGTAATTGGGGCCATGGGACTTGCGGCTTCGGAACTTTGGCGCCTTCGAACGGGGCGTGTCCAAGATGTTTCCTTAAATGTCGGCGCGGCGGCCATTGGCATGCGGGCGTCTCTTTATTTTCGTAAGAACGGTGATTCTTCGACGGAGTCACTGCGGGCCAATATGCAAGCCGGGCTCCACCAAAGAGTGGTGGAGCCCGGTGTCTGGATTCTACCAAGGCAAGGACGGTGCTTGGATTCAACTTCACTGCAATTTCCCCCTCCATGCCGCCGGAGTGCTGAAAATTCTGGAAGGTGCTAACGAAAGAACGGCCGTCGCCGCAGCGGTGTCGACGTGGGATATTGCGGAACTCGAAGCGGTCTGCAGCGACGCGGGAATGGCTGTCGGAATGGTTAGGAGCAACGAGGAATGGGCAAAACATCCGCAATCAACGGCCGTCGATGGTCTTCCCTTGATCGAGATCGAACGCATTGGCGATAGCCCAGCTGAATCTTTCGAAGACGGCGAAAGACCTCTATCCGGGATTCGTGCATTGGATCTAACCCGTGTGATTGCAGGTCCGATGTGCGGGCGAACCTTGGCCGAACATGGTACGAATGTCATGCGGGTCAGCGCCGCACATTTGCCGTCCATTGAAACCTTGGTGATGGACACCGGCGCGGGAAAGCTATCGACATGTATTGATCTTCGGAATAATGCGGGGCGTAAAACGTTGCGCAGGTTGACCCGTGACGCGGACATCTTCGTGGAGGGACTTCGTCCGGGTGGCTTAAGCGCTGCAGGGTTTTCCCCGGAAGACGTCGCGGCAATTCGGCCCGGAGCCATTTATGTAACAATCAACGCCTACGGTCGCGAAGGGCCGTGGAGAAAAAAGAGAGGCTATGACTCTCTGGTGCAGTCCTGCACAGGCTTGGTGCATGAAGAAACCGGGGATCGTGAATTCCCAAGACATCTGCCGGCACAGGTGCTGGACTACGTCACGGGATATCTGGCCGCGTTCGGCGCCATGACTGCGTTGGCGCGACGGGCCGAAGACGGCGGCAGCTACCACGTGCGATTGTCGCTTTGCCAAACCGCGCGTTGGCTGAAACGGCTCGGTCGACTTTCGGAAGACGTTAATTGTGTTCCCGACCCGAGCTCGCGGACCTGATAGACGTGACAGTGCAATCAGACTCAGCCTTTGGGCGGCTCCGCCACCTGGCGCCAATCGTGGGACTTTCCGAAACTCCGCCTTATTGGGCGCGGTCTGTGGTCCCACTCGGTACCCACGAGGCGGTTTGGCCCGATTAGCGGGTTTACTAGTTCAATCCAGCAAAAGTCCGCTTTGGTTCCTCTATCTGGTTTGAGATTGGTCGTTCTCGTCAGTTGTTATCTTCCAACCTTTATGAATGCCAAGTCACTTTTCCTTGCATCGCCAAATTACCACTTGCATTTTTCGCCCATACGTCTGCTGATGTGGCATCGCTTGATGCGGCGCCCGCAAAGGTAACCGGTTCTCCGCAAATCAAGGGACTGACCGCGCGGTAGTGGTAGCTGGTCAATATCGCGCCCGGCGTATTTTTTCTAAAATTTTCTATCAAGAGCGTGGCACTCAGAGGACCGTGAACAATCAATCCGGGATATCCCTCGACCGTCGTTGCGTAGGGAAGGTCGTAATGAATTCGGTGGCTGTTGAAAGTAACTGCGGAATACCGAAAGAGCATGACTTCATCAGGTTGAACCGTTGCGTGCCAGTCGGAATTTTCAGGAGCCGGCTTGGGCTTCGGGCCGGGGCTGTTTGGGGCTGGATCATCACGATAGACGATGTCCTGATCTTCTACGAGTGCGAGCCCGTCCGGGCCTTCGTACACATGCTTAACGGTTACAAATATCAATGCGCCTGCGGTACTTTTTTTTGGGACAATGTCCGTTATCGTCGACGTTCGCGTTATCGACTGGCCGACCAGCAAAGGCTTTGTGTATTCGAGGCGGCTTCCGGCCCACATGCGCCGCGGCAACTCAATTGCCGGCATGAATCCGCCGCGCATTGGATGGCCATCGGAGCCGATTTCGGATTGCGGTGCACGAGGTTGAAAAAACAACCAGTGAGCCGTTGGTGCCAGCGGTGTGCCGTCGCTAGGCGGTTGCTCAGCGTCGTCGAGCAATGCTGAGAGGCCTGCCAGATGTGAGCCGTGCAATATATCGGTTTGTGCTTCGCTTCGGCCAATCCATTGGCGCAGATCGTCGTTTTGTTCAGTCATTCTAATTTCACCCTTTTTTAAAATGATGCATCGGTCAATTGATAACCGCCGTATTCGTTGTGGGCGCCTGGGGCTTCGCCTGTCATAATTCCTTAATCCTGTCAAGGACGGCGGCGTTATCCTCGCCGAGGGCCGGTGGGTTTTTCCTTTCACCGGAAAACCAATCAGGCGTCGCGATCGGAAGAGTCGCAACCAATCCTTCGCGACCATCCGGTGCCGTAACGGTCTTAAGAAATTCCAGAGCGGCAAGATGAGGATCCTCAATCAAATCAGCCGGGGTATTGACCGGTGAGAACGGAAGCGCGGCCTTTTCAAGACGCGCAACAATTTCCTTCATATCGAGGCTTTGCATCAATTCCTCAGTACGCTCGCCTAGCCTTTCGTGCTGTTCCGCGCGACCGTTGTTTGTGCGCAAAACAGGATCCGCCCACAAATCCGTAAGCTCGAACTCCGAGCAAAATCGTTCCCAGTGGGCATCGCTGAGCACAGCCACGAACACGTCCCGTCCATCACGCGTCGCAAAAATTCTATAAATTCCCCACCCGAGCGCCCGGCCCATGCCGCGTTCCGGCATCGGCAAGGGAACCTCGCCAGTCAGGCTTGCATTGGCGATGTGCTGGCCGACCAGAAAGACGACGCTTTCGAACAGTCCTATATGGACCTGTCGGCCTTTGCTTGTTTGTGCCCTTTCTTGCAGCGCCGCAAGAATTGCAATGACACCGAACATCGCGCCATTGATGTCGACTGCGGATGTCCCTGCGCGCAACGGGTTGCCCTTGGGGCCTGTCATATATGCCAGCCCCCCCATCATCTGCGCGGGCTCATCGGTGAGCGACCGGTCTCCGTATGGTCCCGGCAAGAACCCTTTGATGCTGCAGTGGATCAAGCGCGGATTTATATCGCTTAAGGTCTCGTAGCCAAGGCCTAGTTTATCCAGCGAATTGGGGCCAAAATTATCGATCAGAACATCTGATTTTTCGACGAGCTTTAATAAAATTTCTTTGTCCAACGAGTCGGCAATATTTAGCGTGATGCTCTCTTTATTTGAATTGTAGGAAATAAAATGGCCCTGATTAATCGCGTTCAATCTTGCTTGGTCCCCAGTTCCGGGGCGTTCAACTTTGATTACGTCTGCACCCAGTTCCGCCATAATGAGTGAAGCCGTGGGGCCCGCAACGATGTGACCCAGTTCAAGCACTTGAACCCCGTGTAAAGGTCCTCGACTTTCTGTCGCCATTGCGTGGCTCTCCTAATCAGATTAATTCAAATTCGGTTGCTGGAAAGAATAACCCGAATGCATTATCAACAGGCAATGTAGGTCAATCAAGGAAGTGATGGAGATGCTACTTGGGCAAAAATATCTTGGAGGGCCGCTCGTTCTTGCGTATGAGCCAATGCGACCATCAATAGCACACGTGCCTTAATACCGCTCAGGTAACCGGCTGATATGGCGCCCCGTTCAACCATGCTTCTAAATGAACCGTCATGTCCCTTTGCAAAATAAGGCGTCCCGCCGAGCATTCGGTGCCCGACAACAACAGGGATGCCCGCATCCAGTGCATCGCATACCGCATCAAAGTACGGAATATTGACATTGCCGGCGCCAATACCCTCTATCACCATGCCATCGACCTTGTCCTGAATGCAGGCGCGGACCAGTAGATCGTTTGCGCCCTGGGCCAAGGTTATGAGTTGGACATTATCTTTCATTTGATCGACGTCAATGTGCGCCCTACGCTCGGGCCGGGTGAAGAAGATAAGGCCTTCCTTTGAAATTGCGCCGACAGCACCGCCATCACGAGACGCGAAGGCATTAACTTGGTTCGCGTGGATCTTTATGGCATCCCGTGCCGAATGGATTTCCCCATTAAATCACTAATGATCCCGGGGCCACCGAGACTCCTGATGGACCGCTGTCATCGTGCTATACAGAATATTCCTGGGGCCGTCTGCGTCGCGCTCGGATAAATTCCGCATGGCGCCGGTCAAGACGACCGGCTTGTCCTGGTCAACGGTCAGATCCAGAAAATAGGCCGTTTCTTCTAAGGTGGCAGTCCCGTGCGTAATAACCACCGCGGCAACGTTGTCTTCGCCAAGAAGCTTGCGGACTAGTTTGCCGAGTCCCACAACGGTTGGGATGTCCATGAGATCGCTCGTAATATTTGAATGTTGTACAGAACGAATTTCTGCAAATTCCGTTATCTCAGGAATTGAGGCTACCAGATCATCCGCGGATGCAGGCGCAACGAGCTTGCCGTTTGATGGCACATAATTCGATGCGATCGTTCCCCCCGTGGCGATTACGTAAACAACCGGCTTTACCATAACTTATTCCTCCTTGCGTTTACATCCGACGTTAGACCAAATGAACCGAGTCCTTATAGGTTAAATTGCCTCAGAGTAGGCATGTGTGCACTGACAAGGCACATTAACTCTATCATGGATTTGCGACCGAAGCGCTGTGCAAACATATATATTTTAAACCCTCCGCCCTGCCCCACACTAGCATTAAATTGATTGCAATCCTTCACCTCACCCATTTCTGACGCACTAATTTTCAATATATCTTCTCCGAAAAAGCGCTTCCATAAATCCTCAACTGCCCAGCCAACCGATCCATGATTATAGCAAAATTGAAGCGGCTAAAGGTGGGCAGGAAACTTGTATTTTCTTCAAACGGTTTGATCATTTGAACTGTGGTACCGATGACCGTTTTTGGCTATTAGCGGAAGTCCTGGCCACCCCTCAATAACGTCCGCTTTCAGGGGGTAGAGCAGACATTCTAGGTCCGCTTTTGCCCACATTGAGAATTTAACAGTGAAAAAAACTGGCCCCACAAGGGGGCCAGCCAGTTTAACAGGGGGTGTTGCCAAGGGGGAGAATGGCAACAATTAAGCTATGGGAGGATGGGAGGCAGAATTTCTTAAGGCGAGGATTACAGACAAATGAAAGCCGGGCTTTTGAGCCCGGCTAGTTTGTGCCAGAAGATTTCAAAGGTGCGCTAGGGGAGCGCGGGAGGGGAAGGCATGAACCCTTCTGACGTGATCATAAGATCACACCGTGCCGATTGCCGCCTTGATTTCGGTCAAGGCCTATTCAATATTAACTTATGACATGGAAACAATGGCAAGAGAGCAACCACGGCCTGTATCTGACGTGCGGTTGTGGTTGGGCGAAGGACGTCGATCCAGAGCATTCGTAGCTGTGAAGCATTTCGCGTGTCTGTTTCACCAGATAGCGATGCTAATCATTGGAACCACCTTCACTGGGACATGGGTCCTTACTGGAGTTGTCGTTAGATGATCATTACTCAATGAAGTCTTTTTAGTAAGAACCGTCAGCTAGAGAGGATTAATCATGCCTCGAAATAGAACCTCGAAATTCCTAGGTGTTGGCCTACTTGTACTAACGCTGATCATTAGTTTTAGTCTGCACCGACTGAACAATCTTAATTCTACTCCTCTTGATCCAGCTAACTTTTCATGGATTAACAAGGCTGAGATTTATTTCCTTGGCATTGTGATGTCAGCAATAGCCTATCCAATATATCCAGAGGTCGCACGTGAACACATGATGATGTATGCGCCTTTCACAGAAGATCCCAAGACAATCAGGGATGACTTCTTTCTAGGCTCATCAGTTGTTCAGGATGCAATTAAAAAGACTAGAAGGCTCAACCGACCTTACCGATTAGCGTGGCCAGCAAGTGCCTATAAACTCTTTTTTGATCCTTCAGCTTATAAAGAAGCCAGGATAGCGCTTGCTTTAAATGGTGGGTATCTTCGAGTTGAAAACGGCAAAGCCATCGTTCGTATTAAGATTGCTTATCCTAAAAACTCTTATGCTCCGCTTATTCAGATCAATGGCGTTGGCACGATAGGGGTGGAAGAGGGTTTGTATTGGGTTCTTCAGAAAGTGGGATGGCTACACACAGGGTATGTGGAATGGATTGCACCATTAGAAAGTTGAACAGGCTATTTTACGGGCTATAGACGACTAAATATGCGAACCCGTCTAATCATCTTAGCGGGTGCTGTGGCGGCCCTGATCGTGGGTCTTTATGCCCTCCTGGATAGTCGTGTCTTCAAACGTGAGATTGATCCAGGTCTTCAGAGCCATTTCATCACCGATAAGAATAACTGGTGGAAGGAACTGCCTGTTGAAGTCATACCAGCAAGAACCGGTATCTATAACCTTGAGACACAAGGTAAAGAAAAGGATGAATAGAAAATGCTTACTTTAGGTAAGTCTGTTCTAGGTGATCTGCCAGCTAATGTGGCCTACCCCCAATTCGGTACAGTTGAACTCGTCCTATCAAAAGAGATATTCAGCTGTGGGGTCACGAAGGACGTATTGACGTTGAAGCACCGAGGTTACGCAGACGTCAACGGTGATGGCATCGCTGAGCAATTCGCCTTCATCGGTCGCGCAAACACGAGCGAAACTTGTGCTATGGGGTCAGGTAACTCGCTTGGGTATGGTGGCTGGTTTATATTTGAGAAATCTTCACCTGGCGGCAAGGTTGAGCTCAGAGAGACTCGTAAAGATGATTGTGGGACTCGAGAAAGATAGGTCTCAGCTGGAAGCAGTGGCTGCTTGGGGACTCCCATTTTACAACTTATTAGATTGTTCTTCTGTCTCCGCTACAGCAATATATGTCTTTGAGAACCAGGGGCTACTCTCATGCCATCACGTAATATAAGTACTAAGAAGCCAACTTCGGACAGACCAGAAATCAGGAAGGTTCGTCCGTGCTTAATGTGTTCAAAAGAGTTTGAATCTAACCACGTTGGTCACCGCATTTGCGTACCCTGCAAGGGCACAGCGTCGTGGCGCGAAGGAGACCAAGCAGCTTAAAAAATTGTCTTTCTGTCTCCGTTACAACAGTACCTGTTTAACAAATATAACGGGGATGGAATCATGTTAAACGTAATCTCACAACTCACTAAATCCGTCGTATCTCTTAGCCTGATCGTCATTGTGTTCTCTGCGTCACCAAGCTACGCGACGGTGCCAAGCAACGCAGAACTTCGCAAGATGATCGTTGGAGTGATGCAGAAGATGGAGACCCTCCAGAGCGAGAACCGTACGCTGAAGAAACAGTTGGCTTCACTAAGGCAGGGAAAGACATACGCATCCCTTAGTCCAACAGTCGTGCCAGCATTGGTACACCGTGAGTCAACTCCCATTAAAGCTGGTGTGCGGAATGTGAAACAGGTTCCTCAAATTGCAACGAATAGTGAAAAAAAAGAGGCTGCTAAGCGTGTTCAGACTGAACGAAAGCCCTCTAAGTATTATGCTGCTTTGAACCTAGAGTATGCGGTTCCTGAGAATGTCACTGTGGAGTCAGGTGGTGGTACAGGTGAGGCATCACTTGCTGTGACGGTATTGGGTTTGGTCTATCAGTGGGTCACAGATACAACGACACGTTCCGCACCGATATTGAGTTGTCACGCCGATCCTTTGAGTTGCAGAACATGACCCCCCAATCGGGTGCGACGCGGCGGAAGAGATCAAGGCCCTCAAGCGTGTTGCAGGCCTCCTCTAACAGAATTTTGCCTTCCTGGGTTAGCTGTAATTTGCGTTGGTTGCGATCAACGAGAAGGACCCTAAGCTGGCCCTCAAGCGCAGAAATATGTCGACTCACTGCCGACTGATCGAGGTTTAACAATTCTGCGGCGCCGGTTGTCGACCCGCTTAAGGCAACCGCACGGAATACCTCAATCCAGCGAAATTCGATGGGTCGCATAGCGCCGGATTCTGTATTATGCTTATTCAACATACTAGGTGGTGTATTATTCATTTGTTAACATAATACGCTTGCGCCATATTTTAGCCAGTTTAAAAACAAACTGCAGGATTAGAACCAAGTAATGGTTAAATTGAGCGATCTAAGCCCAGAAAATTCGCAACATCTGCTCGATAAGGATTGCCCTGAGTTTGAGACCTCGCCCTTTGTTGCAGGCTCCCCGTTGCGGGTGCGTCGCGTTGCCATTCTCACGACGGCAGGTCTGCACCGGCGGGATGATAATAATTTCGACGTGAGTGATCTTAGTTACCGCGTGATTCCAGGTGATGCTCAGCTGGACGATCTGATAATGACCCAAGCCTCAGTGAATTTTGACCGCACGGGGTTTCAACGAGATGTAAACGTCGTCTTCCCCCCTGATCGCTTGCGTGAGATGGATAAAGCAGACGAGATCGGCTCCATTGCAAATTTTCATTACGCGTTTAATGGTGCAGGCCAACTCGCACCTGTCTTTGAGCCGACGGCGCGGGAAGTCGGCCGAATGCTGAAGGAAGACGGGGTCAACGCGGCAATCCTTGTCCTGGTCTGACCTAATTGTACGCGTGCCGTTGGCGCGCTCGCCCATTACATTGAAGACGAAGGTGTCGCGATGACGGGAATAAGTCTCGTGCGTGATAATACCGAGCGGCTGCGGCCACCGCGGTTTCTTTGGGTTCCTTTTGAATTGGGTCGACCGTTCGGCGCGCCGGACGAACCAGAATTCCAAACCAAGGTACTCCGCACGGCGCTCGCTCTCCTTGAGCGCCAAGATGGTCCGCCAATTCTCGAAGACTTTCCAGACGATGCTCCGGGAGATGGCGCGACTGACATGACCGGGTGGACTTGCCCAATTTCGTTTCCGAAACCCCAAGCAACAGATAATCCGGCCCTTCTTACAAATATCTTGAACGAAATCTCGAACCTCACCCCGTGGCAAACCCTCGCCACCGAACAGCGTGGTCGCACAGGTAACGGCGCCGCTAGAATGGGCATTGAAGAGTCCGCACGGTTTCTGCACGTCTTATTGGAAGGACAGGGCCCCGCCAACAATCCCTCCGAAATGCTCAGCCTCGGGCAGAGCTTTCGCGGTTCCTCCGAAGACTTGAAGACCTTTTATATGGAAGCTGCGATGGCCCAGCCTGGTCGAGTGTCGAGCCGCGAGCTTGCGGATTGGTTTTGGGGCGAAACAGCTGCTGGCGAACTCCTTCTCGCACTGCATTCGAAATGTCTTGAGAGTGCCGATACTGGCGTGCGGCGGGTTGCGAGTAGCCAGCTTATTCCTAGGGCTCAAATGCACAGATTGAATTGAACCCCGGATCATTACTGACAAATGGAAAGAAAATGAATAACAAGCTAAACACACCAATTTGCGAAAAGCTGATTTCAAGCCCGATGACCTGGGTGGCCGAAACAATGCTGCCCAATGATGGCTTCGTCAGTCTTGAGGCTCAGCACCTTGACTAACTCAATGCGGCTGCACGGGAAATTATTGCGAACCCGCTGCGGACAGAGGGGCTAAAGCCCGAGCAATTCGAACTACCCAACTGCCGTGGCTTGATGGAACAGGTCCGCAAGCAACTTGATAACGGCATCGGCTTCGCCATCATTGATCGTCTGCCGGTTGATGACATCGACACCGAGACGTTGAAGAAACTCTATTGGTTGCTGATGAACATGATTGGTCAGACTGTCGCCCAGAAATGGGACGGCACAATGGTCTACGACGTTATCGACACCGATCTGCGGACGGAACCGGGCAACGGTGTACGGTCCTCCAAGACCAATCAGGGTCAGGGTTATCACGTCGACAATGCTTCAACGTGCCGCCGGATTTTTTCGGGCTGTTCTGTCTGGAGACAGCAGTCGAGGGTGGCATGTCAGGCCTTATCAGCTTCGAAACCGTCTACAATCAACGGCTTGATCAACATCGAGAAGTGCTGCCTCGGCTTTACCAGTCCTTCTATTACGACCGTCAACTTGAGCACGCACCGGACGATCAACTCACGCTCGAAAAGCCAATGGTTGAGTACAACGGCAAGACCATTGCCTTTAATTTTTCACCCAGACTTGTTCAACAGGGCTACGACGTTGTCGGGGTGGAGATGGATGTAGAGGCTAAGGCTGCGCTTGATGCCCTGCGTACAATTACAGAATCGCCGGGTCTGGGTAAAACCTTCAAGTTCGAACGCGGCCAAATCCAGATTGCCAATAACCGTCAGCTTGGTCATCGCCGCACGGCCTTCACGGATCATGCCGATCCTAAAAAACGTAGACATCTGGTACGAACCTGGATTCGCAATCACGGTCGCCCGTTCTACATGGGCTAAGCGCACTTAAACCGGAGGGAGAAAGTTAGATTAGGAAAGTAGCAAGTAAGCATAGACAGACGTTTTCGTGGGAGCTACGTTGACAATATTGACGTCAGCTTTAGCGTCGTTATGGCGACAAAGTAAGAATTCCAAATTAAACCTGTCTGGGAGGACGAAGAATGAAATTTACAAGTTTACTCAAATCCGGCGGCATCCTGTCTCTTGGTGTTGCAATGGCGATTGGTGCAGCGGGGTCGGCGTCTGCTGACTATCCGACAAAACCGATTAAGCTTTACGTTGGATTTTCCGCAGGCGGCGGCACCGATACCACAGCACGTGGTTTTGCGAGTTATGTCCACGAGATCGCTGGCATGAATGGAATGCCGATGGTCGTGGTCAACAGGCCCGGTGGATCGGGAATGCAGGCGGCTAAAATCGCTGCAAAGGCGAAGCCAGATGGCTACACGCTTCACATCATCAACTCTGGCACACTCGCGGCCGCGGATATGGCGAGTAAGAACGCACCAGTTAACCCGCGCAAAGATTTCACCAGCATCGGATGCATGACTCAGTTGGTCACCGCATTGCTACTCCAAAAAAAAAACCCACATAAGACGGCGGCGGATTGGGTGAAAGCGGTCAAGGCAAGTGGTAAAAAAATTCGCTGGTCGACCTCGGGTGCGGTAACGATGCATGCTGCTATCGGTCATTTGTTCCTCGATACCCTG
>Ga0114996_10008683_pt1 | contig 11249 bp, 9 predicted proteins | sample ArcticOcean_MG_C_4_FD_87039 | JGI IMG/M metagenome (GOLD analysis project Ga0114996, IMG submission 87039) | Marine microbial communities from western Arctic Ocean - ArcticOcean_MG_CB4_134 | ecosystem: Environmental > Aquatic > Marine > Oceanic | place: Arctic Ocean: Canada Basin | collected... | reverse complement strand
TGTGTGGGCGGCTGTGCCCCAGCCCAAGTCCGACCCCCATGTGCTGTTAAGTCTGGAATCGGTGGCCCTGTTGCCGGACGGTGAGGAGGCGGCATGGGATGTCTTACGGGAAGCGAAACTGATTTTCGAAAACCTTGGCGACCAAGATGCCCTTGACGACGTCGCCTACGCCCGCGCCGAAGTTTACCAAGCAGTTGGTGATCTGTTGAACGCCCGGGGAGACTTCGGCGGCGCGGCGGAGGGATTCCTTTTACGCGGCAACCACGTTCGGGCAGCAACTTCCTTCCTGGAGGCCGCCAGGATGGACATCGCCAAGGGCTATAACCTCGGTGCCGAATTCCTGCTTGATCAGGCGCAGGCCTCCTTTGCCCAATCTCAGGATTCCGCCGGTCAGGCTCTGGTGGCGATGGCCCGGGGAGACCTCGCCCGGCTGGTGGGCCAATTCAGTGCCGCTGCCACCCACTACGAAAATGCGGCGGCAAGTTTGGCTGGCACTGACCACCCCGAGGAAGCTGTGGCGCACCTTAAGCTTGGTCAGATTTGGCAGGCTTTGGGGGAAAGATCACAGGCGGAAAGAGCGTTGAAAGAAGCACTCGCGGTGTTCAATGCGGCCGGCCGGCCGGCCGGAGCCGGGAAGGCTTTTCTGAGCTTGGGGGACCTGAGTCTCGCCGCAGCTGGCGATTGGGACGCTGCCGGCGAGTACTGGTCTAACGCCGTCGATGCCGCACGTAGCGGCGGTGATCCTGTAACAGGGGGTCGTGCACTGCTGGGCCTTGTTGGTGGGCACCGGGCGGAGGGAGATCTCGCTGAGGCAACCGCTGCGGCGAAGGAAAGTGAGGAATTGTTCCGCGACGGCGGAGCGCCGATCGGGCTGGTGCTAGCGGCCCTGGAACAAAGCGATCTCGCGCGGTCGTCCGGTGATAGCCTGGCTGCGCTGAAATTGGCGGAAAATGCCGGAGAAATTTTCCAAAACCTGGAACAGCCGGTCGCCGAAGCCAACCGCTTTTTGTCCCTGCCGCCGGTCAACCGCATCGCCCTTTCTCCGGCGACCGCGCCGGACACCTACCGCGATGGCGACGGCCCCCTGCGCGGCGAAGTCGAAGCCTGGGAGGCGGAGCGGCGGGCGAATCGGGCCGCGTTTCCTGACCAGAACGCGGAAGCCCACGGACTGCTGGCGGAGATCGAGGCGCGGCTCAGCGCCGCGTTGGAAAATTCACCCTAGCGCCGAAATCAGCGAGGGAATTGGGCGCAGGTCCGGGCGTTCAGGTCGCCGCGGTAGAACGCGGCGCAGGCCGTACGATCGACACGGGTGCCGACGACGAATTCCATCAGGAAGTCCGCAAGAATATCAAGATCTTCGGCGCTAATGCGTGCGCCGGGTTCGAATCCCTCGGGCGGAGGGCCCACTGGAATGCCGTAGCACGGCACTTCCAGATACGCGCCAGCCAGGTTGAAGGGCATCGGGCCGCGCCCACATGCGATGGTTTCCCACAGGGCGTCGCGGTCCAAATCCGATTCGTGCAGATTCGGGCCCGCGGGGTCCTCGCCGCCGCCGCCGCCCTGACCGATGCCGCCATGGCAGTTGGCACATCCTCCACGCCGCCACACGCCGGCGCCCTCATCCTGGGCCATGGCCGGCGTCGCGATCGCCACGAACGCCCAGGCCGCAAAGGCTGCGAGCATGAAAGTAAAAATTCGTACACCGGCGGGTGCATGAATTTCGCTGGCTTCTTGGTTCATTCGAGCGTTCCCCCTCTCAATCCAACCTGCCAAATCACAAAAGTCACCCCAGCAGTGCACTGACTGCCGCCAACCATTGTCAATGGTACGTTACCACACGCCTGACAATACGTCTCGAAGTCGAAAATGTAAACGCGCCGGGACGCCAATTGCGGGCTGATGTGGTAGCATCCCTGGGACGAACGCTGCATCGTCCCAGAACACTTTGGCCGGTAGAAGATTTCAAGAGTGGCGGATTTTGGGTGGCGCCTTGGCGTTAGTCCTGGGCCTCGCCGCTTGCGACGGTGGCGAGAGTAACGACGCAGCGCTGCCGGCGGCCGTGGGCGAAGACGCTGCGCCTGTGGCCGCCGCGGCGCCAGTCATCCCCGCCCCGGACCTGGGGGCCCCAGTGGCCGACCGTGTCGCGGCCGTCGTGGGCGCTGTCGAGGAGGCGGATCAAACGAACCAATGCGCCAGAGGGATCAAATTCCTCCAGGAGCAACTGGACGGCTTCGACGGGCCCGCGGCCGAGCGCGACGTGATCAGAACCGGGCTCAACACGGCGCTCGCCGCCTTTGAGGCCGCCGATACCCAGACCTGCTTGGACGCGTTTGCCGACCCGCTTGCTGTTCTCGGCTACGTCATCACGGCTGGCACGCCCGAGACCGTCCCCTGCACGCGCGGGATCGATGGGGCAATCCTCATGCTTGACGAGATCGGCGTTGGCGAACGTATGGAAGTCCAGGCGTTTCTCGAAATCGCGGTCGCCGCCCTCGAACGCGGCGATTATTATACGTGTCTTATTGCCCTAGGCGAGGCGTTGTATATCGTGAAAGAAGCCCTTGATGCTGGCGGATAAGGAGCACATCGCCGCCGCTTGGCCACACGCGTTGATAGCGGCCGGGATGGTTCAACAGAAATTTTTCGGCTATCCTGTTCGCCTCCCTCGTTCGGATCGCGTACCGGATCCTGATTCCAAGTTGAAAGGGATCAAATATGGGAACACGTACAGATTCGAACAAGTTGTTCCGCCGTGTCGCCGCTATGGCTTTGGGCGCGGCGTTGGTCGTGGTTGGCGGGTGCGCCGAGCAGTCGGAAGACATGGGGCCGGCCGCCGCGGTGTCGATCACATGGGGCGAGTTTGATCCGATCGCGGTGACCGTTCAAGCCGGTCAGGAAGTGATCTGGCGGAACAATCCCGTCTCGGTCCAGTCCGTCACGGCCGTGGCGTTCCGATCAGGCACGATCGCACCGGGCGCCACCTTTACCAGCACGTTCACTGTGCCGGGGACGTATCGATACACGGCCGCAGCCGGTACACCGGTCGGGACCGTCATCGTCGTGCCCTAAGGTTTCCCGCATCATCGCGTTGTGTTGTTCCTGGGCGGGGCCCGCACTGTTGAGCACGCTTGAACCAATGATATAGTGCGGGGCTGTCGGAACTAAATTGAACGTGGCCGCTGGCGGCCATCGGAGGGATCGTGAGCCGGGCATTAAGAATGGCACTCGCGGGGCTGGTTTTGGTTTGGGCGTCGGGGTTCGCAGTGGGGGCGGCGGCCCAGGACCGTGAGGCCGCGTTCCTCGCTGGCGAGACAAACGACTGCCCGGGCTGCAATCTCGACGGTGCCAACCTCAAGATGCGCGACCTGACCGGCGCCGATCTTTCCGGCGCCATCCTGTCGGGCGTCAACATGCACCGCACCATTTTGGCGGGCGCCAACCTTTCCGGCGCCACGATCAACCTTTCCAACCTTAACAAAACAATTCTGAGACGCGCGGACCTTAGCGGCGCCGATCTGTCGGAAACGCTGCTGTATGAGGCAGATGCCAGTGGCGCCAACCTCACGGGCGCCATCATGGTCAAAGTCCTGGCGGGCAGAATCAGGCTCATTAACGCCGATCTGCGGGACGCCAACCTCACGTTCGGATTCTTCGAGGGCGGCTTTTTGACCAGCGCCAATCTATCCGGCACGATCCTGGATGATGTCAACATGCAAGGCGCCCGTATGAGCCGAATCGATTTGACCGGGGCTGTCGGTCAGCGTGTTTTCATGCCGGAAGCTGAAATGCGGTCCGCCAATCTCACCGGCGCGGTGCTGCGTTCGGCCAACCTGTTTGGGGCCATTTTGACGGAGGCAGACCTGACCAATACCGACCTGTCGAACGCCAACCTCTCCAACGCCAACCTATTTGACACAGTCCAAACGGGGACAATCCTTACGGGAACTTTGATGCCTGACAACACAATCCACCCGTAAACCAGGTGGGGCCTAGTTTGGTGCCCCCTTGCCAACAAGGTCGGCGTTAATCACTTCGATCCAAACACCAACCTCGAATTCGTTCGCCAAGGGCGCCCCCGGCCTAGCCGCCTGCTGACCGGCTCGCAAAAATCTGTGGGTCAGAATCGTGATGTAGCGGCCGCCATCCACTTTTTCGCAAAGTTTTTTCGTATAGATGCCGCCAAATGGCATCTCTCCCTCGAGCCGCGGCAGGTCCGAACACTCAAATCCGGCAGCGCCATAGCCAAAGACCCTCAGAGCTTCGAGTTTGTCGGAATCAACCCGAACCTCAGGGTCTTCGCGGGTATCCGAGGCGATCCGGTGGCCCTGAACAAGGCCTTCGGCATCAAGCAGTATTGAATAAATCACAAGCTGGCCCAACAGCTTGTTGGCGCGGTTGTCCTCGATGACAAACCGGTGGGCGTTGGTGGCGCGCAAGTAATATTCGTACTCATCGTCGAAGCTGAACCAAACCTCGTGCAAGCCGGATTCCGGCTCTGCCGTACATTGCTCGAATTGATGAAATCCGCGCAACGGCGTTGATGGCGGTCCCCCGTTTGTCCCGCAGGCAGTGATCATGAACTCCGGCGGCAACTCCGTGGCCAGGGTCCCCAAGGGGACTTCCCAAATATTGGTCCTTCCCTGGGCGTGGACGCCCGGAGCGGATAAAATCCCCACCACGGTCAGGACCAGCGGCAGCCAATCAGCGGAAATACTGAACGTCTTCATGCTCCGTCGCTTCTGTCTTGGCCGCTCCCGGACAGGCCCATCTTACAACAGGCGGCCTCCTTGTCACTGCTGTAGAGCACTATCCGGGGACTCTCCAAAAAAAAGGGGGAGCCCCGATCGGGCTCCCCCAGTACATGACGTCGTTTCTTTTAAGTCGCAGGCTTAGTTACGCAGTCCAAACACCCAGACGACCGGCGAGCCGCCAAAGGCCCTGCCCTGAGCCGGTACACCGCCGACATTACTGGTGCTAGTGTTTCCGCCCGCGACGAGGGCGAAGTACTGATTGCCATCCACGGAAAAGGTCATCGGAGCGGCGTGCAAGTCCGCGCCGATGTTGAAGCTCCAGAGCTCCACCCCGGTATCCTTGTCATAGACCGCGAGCTTGCCGTTTGACCACCCCGTCATCAGCAGGCCACCGTCCGTGCCGATTACGCCGGTGTCATTGTCACGGGCTGTGGCATCCTTGTAGATCTTCGTCCGTTCGCCGGTGTCGATTGCCATGGCGACAATGGAGAAGCCACGGTGAAGGGTTGTGCCAGTCCAGCAGCAAGGCCGTGGGCCTTCGCCGTTGAACAGGGTTTCGGCGATCGGCACATCGTCATGCACTTCGGTGATGTAGCGGCCTGTGCGGCAGGCGTCGTTGACGATGGCGAACGCAGTGCGCCGGCCCATGTCCATCACCGACGGTTCCATACCTACGTTTTGAGCACTCCAGCTCGGGCACAGATACTTTTCAACTCCAACGTTCTCGCGCGGCGTGCCGCCGCCCGGGAAATCCAGATAGGTCTGGATTGACAGGTTGGAGTCGTACTCCAACGGCATACCCGTCTTCGGGTCGATGCCGGCGGTCCAGGTCACTTCGTCCGTGTACTGGTGCGCCCGGACGAACGCGCCGATGTTCGGCATGCCAGCGCCCTGGGGATTGCTCCGGTTGGTGGCCATGCCGGCATCAAGGTCAAACACATACCAGTGACCCAGACGTTCAAAGTTTGAAACTACCCGGCGTCCGTCCAAAGTCGTCCAGATGTGCCGGTTGTTCACGCTGTCCACGTCATACCGCTCGTTTGGAATGGCCTGGAAGTACCACTTGATTTCCCCGGTATCCACGTCGATCGCCATCGTAGAGCCGCCGAAGAGGTTGTCGCCGGGACGGAATTCAGGATCGTATGAGGGCCACACGTCGCCGGTGCCCGTGATCAGTGTATTGGTCTCTGGATCGAAGGCGTGGTGTCCCCAGAAGCCGATGGAGGTGACCATCCAAGCGTCGTTTTCCCAGGTCTGATGTCCGGGTTCGCCCGGCGCTGGGACGGAATAGCGCCGCCAGATGAATTCGCCGGTGTCGGCGTCCACTGCGTCGATGGAGTGGTTGCCGGAATGCTGGCCCCCTCTGCCGCAGATATGGACATTGCGGCCGGCCGCTGTCTGTACCGTCAACGGCGGTCCGGTCATCGTCTGATTGATGATCTCAGCAATTGCGGTGGTTCCGGGCTGAACGTCCGCCCACAGGTCCGTATCGTAGACCACTTCGCCCGTATTCATGTCGAGGGCGACGGCGCGCGGGGTGCCCACGCACACGTGGACTTTGTCGTTCAGAAGCGCGACGCCCTTGCGGTTCCGGTAACTGGTAATTTCCGGATCGTACCGCCAGACGAACGTCCCTCTGTTGCCGGAGCGCACATCGATCTTGGACACCTTGGAAAGGCCGTCCTCGATGTACATAAACCCGTCCGCGACCAGCGGAATAGCTTGCTCCCCCGGTTTGCGTCCGCCTGCTGCCCGGGCGTCGGGTATGAAGCCTCTGGGCGTGCAAACCCAGCCGCAGAGGCCCACGGCGTACAGCGGTACCATATCGCGGACGTTGCTCTTGTTGATATTCGTAAGCGGTGAGTTTCGATGCTGGCTGTAGTTGAAGTCAACCATCAGCCAGTTTTGTGGCTCGGCGTCGGCATTCATCAGACGCGCAAATGTTACGTTCTCAGCCGATGCTGGCAGGGCCAGCCCGGCAAGGGCCGTGCCCGCCAACGCGGCGGCTAATTTTGTTGTAAGTCCTGCTTTACCCGTCATGGGTTTCTCCCTGTTGGATTAAAATCAAGTACACTCTTCCGAACGCCGACGGCGCGGCACGAATCTACCACCACCCGTTCAAACGTCGGAGGAAGGCCCGCCCGGGAACTCAACTATTTGATTTTTTCGAACCCAGGTTACTTACCACTCGTAAAGCTAGGCCTGGTGCAATATATCACCGACTGGGGTTCACCGCAAAGGTTGTTTCTGGGTACACTTCGACCAACAGGGGGGGCGGGGTCTTAAACATGAAAATGGACTTTTCCCGGTTTGGGGTTTTGCGGCGAATTTCTGTCCTCGTGCTCGGCGCGTTGGCGCTGCTCGCCGTGGGCGCCGCGTCGGCTTCGGCCGAACTATTCGGCATCCCCAATCTCGATAAGAGTTTATTGGAGCGTCTGACCCCCGACGCCTTGCAGCAGGTGTTTCCCGGCGCCGAGGAGGTCGAATGGACCGATGGGCGACCGCCGGTTGTTTCAGTTAAGATTGGCGGCGAAGTCGTTGGGTTTTTGTTCTCCACCCGGGAAACGGTTAATGCCACCGGCTACAGCGGCGTGGCCTTTGACTTGGTGGCTGGGATGACCGTTGATGGTGAGATCACCGGCGCGGTTCTGCTGTACCATAGGGAAGCCATCATAGGCCGCGGCGTTCCCCAAGCGGTCCTGGACGCCTTTATCGCCAGTATCGCCGGCACGTCCATGAATAACTTCCGCGGCCTGCGGCCAGACGTCCTGGTCCGCGCCAGCACCAGCGGCAGACTGATGAAGCGGGGCCTGCAGAGTTCCGCCAAATTGGTGTTCGCCGGCCATGTTTTGGGGGTCGAACCTGTCACGGAGCCCACCTTGGACCGCGCCGGGTTCGTGATGTATTCGTTCGATGAACTGGTGGCCGGGGGTTCGGTTCTCGATTTCGCACTGACCATGGGCGAAGTTTTGGACCATTTCCGCGAAGTGGGAGGCCGCGGCGCCCTGCCGAACGGAACGCTGCTCGCCGGTGGCGCCAGGGAAGGATTGTTCACCGAGCTCTATGCCGCTTTGATCTCGCCCAGATCCATCGGCGCCAATCTGTTTTCCGGCGCACGGTACGATGGCTACATGGCGGAGGAACTCGAAGGCGCCTTGACTCTGTGGGTTGCCAGCGACGGTCCTTATTCCTTTGCCAGCAACAGCCACTTTCGGGCGGAAAACGACTACCAGTTTGACAGGGTCAAGATCGTCCAAGGGGATTTGGTCATCCGCCTGACCCGTGACGCCCACCGGCGCCTTGGCCACAGCAGTGATCCCGGCAGAAGCCATGGGACCACCATGTTGTTCGACTTGCCAGAGGACTCAGGCCTGGACCCGCTCCTGCCCTTCGACGTCGTTCTGATGATCGCCGGGACCGACGCCGAAGGTAGTCCGCTGACCGTTGAACTGCCGATTGCCTACCAGTTGCCGGAACGCCACATGTTGCTGCCGCCGCCGCCGCCGGTGCCCATGTGGGTGGAAACTTGGCGCGAAAAACAGGTCGATATCGCGATCCTCTGTTTCTTGCTGCTGTTCGTGACCATCATTTTCTTGTTCCAAGACTTTTTGACCCGGTCCCCCCGGGCCTACACAATTGTCAGGGTCGGGACGCTGGCGTTCGTTCTTGGCTGGCTGGGCTGGTATGCGGGCGGCCAGTTGTCGATCGTCAACGTTTTGGCCTACATCCAGGCGCCGTTTGGTGGCACGGGGCTTAGCGCTTTTGTCCTGGATCCACTGATCTTCATCTTGTCGGTGTACGTGGCGGTATCGTTGTTCGTTTTGGGGCGGGGCGTGTTCTGTGGTTGGTTGTGCCCGTTCGGCGCTGCCCAAGAACTACTGAACCGATTGGCGCGGCTTCTGCGCATTCCACAAATCAACATACCCGAAACCCTTCAACAGCGGCTTTGGGCCATCAAATATCTGGTGGCGATTTTTTTGATCGGTGCGGTGTTTGTATCGGTCGACGCGGCCGAGAGATATGCGGAGATTGAACCCTTCCGAACAGCGATTACCGTGCGATTTGATCGAGACTGGGTATTTGTTCTGTATGCTGCGGGGCTCCTTGGTGTCGGACTGTTTTTCGAGCGCGCCTACTGCCAGTTTCTTTGCCCGCTGGGCGGATCCCTTGCGGTCCTCGGGCGGTTCCACATGTTTAGCTGGCTCAGGCGGCGGCAAGCTTGCGGCACCAGCTGCCGGATTTGTGAACAGAAATGCCCCGTTGGCGCCATCGGACGCGACGGCAAAATCAATTTAAACGAATGCCTGCAATGCATGGATTGCCAAGTGGTGTATTTCGACGATCACCAATGTCCGCCATTGATTGAGCGCCGTAATCGCAGAAGGGCACAAAAAGAGGCAACAGCTGCGGTGACCGGTGCACCGCCCGATGCCATTCCAGGAGCCGCTCCAGCCGAATAGCCATTGAGGTCTAATCAATCAGGCGATCTGCCTGGGCCAAGACATTTTCAGGAATTTCAAAGCCCTGGGCGCGCGCGGTTGCAAGGTTAATGACCATAGACACTGGCCCTGCCTCCAGCGCCATGTTGCGCGAATGGGTGCCGTCGAAAAGGGCGGCGATGTAGTGGGAGGCCATCCTTGCCATGGCCGTTGTATCGGCATGAATTGCCGCCAGACCCCCGCTTTCAGCGTCTCCGGCTGAGCCGAAAACCGTAGGCACGCCCGCCAACCCGGCCCTTGCGATGACCTGGTCGTGCTCTTCGGCCAGAACTTCGTCGGGCGGAACCAGGATTGCACCAACGCCCGCACTTTGAAGGCTGCCTCGATCCCTTCGGGACCGGCCAGGTCCGCTCGAACCAGGGGAGCTCCCGCCTGGGTATCTAGGGCGTGCCCAACATGCAATGTGTGCAGTGGATTGGAGATGTTGAGGATTATTCCCACGGGAGCGACCTCCGGCGCCAACGTTCGTGCCAACTGGACAAGCCGTGGTGTTGTGTCAGCGGCGATCAGGCCAGTAACGCTGCGCCCCGAAATCTCCAGGGAATCCACAAAGCCCATCTCAACGGCGTCCGTCGCATCAAGCATGATAACGTGGAAATTGGGGTAGACCCGAGCCTCATTGACCGCAGCCATCGCAGCGGCTTGGACGAGGGTACAAATCAGACCCTGCCAAGACAACCTCTGAACCATTTCCGATGCGGGTTCGAAGGCACCGAACAGTCCCCAATTATTAATCTCGAAAGTGGTGCCGGGCACCAAATCCAATTCGATTAGTCCGTCAGAAAAAGCCCTGCGTTGATCCTGCTGCGCGCCCGAGGGGTTGCCCATGAACAGCACCGAAAACGCCGGCGCCTCAACCGTTGCCTGCGCTGAAAACGGAAAGGCGGCGCTGGCCGCTCCCATCCCGGCAAGAAATTCGCGACGATCCGGATTTGGGGCCCCAGATTGATCCCGGCGCTGCGGAAGAGTAATAGAATGGGAAGGTCATGGAAAATGCCCTGAGCGATCCATACTTGCGAACGCCCCTGGAAGATTTTTGCGGTATCATGCCGGCAATGGGATGGCTTACGCCGCCAGAGGAGAGAGGCCGAGACATGTTTCCGAAGATCGCAAGAGCTTCGCTGGCCACGGCCCTCATAACAATCAGTGCCTCGAACTCAGTGGTGAATGCTGGGCCGATCGAAGACGGGATTGCTGCCTACCAGGCCCGTGAATTAGAGACCGCCGCGGGATTTTGGCGGGCCGCCGCCGAGGCAGGCGATTCATTGGGCCAGTACTACATGGGATTTTTGTATGAGCAGGGCCAAGGGGTAGAGAGAGACTCCAACGAAGCAATCCGCTGGTACATTTTGGCCGGGGATCAAGGGTACGCACCGGCGCTGAACCAATTGGGATTGATGTTCGCGGACGGTGACGGCGTCGAAGAGGATGATGCCGAGGCCGTGAAATTGTTCCGCAGGGCGGCGGAAATGGGGAGCCCGGGTGCCCAATGGAACCTCGGTGTTCATTTGAATTCCGGCTCGGGCACGCCCACCAATCGGTTGGAGGCGTATGCGTGGATCACGATCGCCGCCACCCAGGGGCACGCGTTGGCGGATCGGTTGAAGCTCACGTTGGAGGCGGAACTGCCACTAGAGACCATTGAACAAGGGCTCGAAATGGCGGGCAGGTTTTGGGACCTCTACGTTGTGCCCTTTCAGACCAAATAGCCGCCTGGAAATGGCGGAAATCGCGAACCAAGTCGGTGGGAGATAACGCGCGTGACAAAACAAACGGTTTGGCTTGGAGCGGCCGTCGCTGCACTTGCCGTCGCGGGGGCGGTCTTCTGGGGCGTTTCTGGCGGTCGCATCGTGGAAGGACCGGCGATGGTGCCCCAGGCGGGTGTCCTGACGGTGAAAAATGTTTGGATCCCGCTGCTTGGCCTGCACCCACCGCGAGAAGACCCAAACTGCATTGTTGAAGGTGTGATTATGCAGTGCCCGTTAATTTCTGCCGCCCA
>Ga0114996_10008682_pt1 | contig 11250 bp, 8 predicted proteins | sample ArcticOcean_MG_C_4_FD_87039 | JGI IMG/M metagenome (GOLD analysis project Ga0114996, IMG submission 87039) | Marine microbial communities from western Arctic Ocean - ArcticOcean_MG_CB4_134 | ecosystem: Environmental > Aquatic > Marine > Oceanic | place: Arctic Ocean: Canada Basin | collected... | reverse complement strand
CCGGCGCTATTGGACCCAGGAGATCGCCGACTCGATCGTCCCGCTCGAGGGCATTCGTTTTGACAACCCGATGTTCTCGCTCACGACGACGTTCAATCGGGTCGATTTTACGCGACTGTTGATCGATCAGTTCAAGGTTTCCGAGGAGCGGGTCAAGGCGTTCTTCGACACATCACGGAGCATGAACTTTTACGACGATCAAGAAAAGACCGTCGGCCAGTTGTTCGAGGAATTCTTTCCCGGTCGCGAAGACGTGATTCGGCTGTTGATGGAGCCGATCACCTACGCCAACGGATCGACGCTCGAAGATCCAGCGATCTCATACGGCATTGTATTTTCGAACTTCATGTCGAAGGGTGTTTACACTTTTCAGGGTGGCACCGATCGGCTGATCGAATTGATGCACGACGATTTAAAGAAAAGCGGCGTCGACGTGCGGATTCGCTGCAACGTAGAGAAGATCCTCGTCGAGCGGGGAAAAGTCTGCGGAGTAAGAGTCAACGGCCGAGAAATTCGCGCCGATGCGGTCGTCTCGAACGCGAACCTCAAGCTGACCGCGCTGAATCTGGTTGGCGAAGAGCATCTTGATCCGGCGTTCGTCGACGAGACCAAGGCGGTTCGACTGAACAACTCCAGTTCGCAGGTCTACATCGCCTTCAAGCCCGGCGTGCAGATCGATGAGAGCCAAGGCGATCTGTTGTTCAGTTCCACGGCTCCACTGTTCCGTACCGACGCATTGTTGAGCCGTGATATCACGAGCCGGACCTACTCGTTCTATTACCCCCGCACCCGACCCGGCAGCGATCGGTGTCTGGTCGTCTCCAGCACAAACGCTCGCTACGAGGATTGGTCCGATCTGCCCGACGACGAATACGAAGCGAGCAAACAGGACCTGGTCGAAACAACACTCGACGCGCTCTCAGCATACATCCCCGACGTCCGCGAGCTGATCGATCATGCCGAGGCCTCCACGCCACGCACCTTTCAGCATTACACTCAACATGCCCTGGGTGCCAGCTTTGGCACCAAGTTCGAAGGCCTCGCCGTCAGCAGGGCGCTGCCCGAACAGGTCGGAGGACTATGGCACGCCGGCAGCGTGGGGATCATCATGTCGGGTTGGCTAGGAGCGATCAACTACGGAGTGATTGTCTCGAACGACGTTGATTCGTATCTCCTAAAGAAACACACAAAGTCGCCGGCCAGCACCGCCTCCTAGTGTATTGTCAATATTGAAAATCATGTTCGGGCGATTAGAATCATAGCCCGAAGCGTCAGCGAGGGATGAACGCGGTGAACACCCCCCACCTATGCGTCCCTCGCTAACGCGTCGGGCTATGAAGTACGTTTTCACCGAAACATTGAAACCTGACGAAGCAATAGCCCGCATGAACGTCGAGTCCGCCATGAACCGTGAGGCCATCGAACAAGCGATTCCGCATCGCCCGCCATTCTTGCTTGTCGACGAAATCGTTGAGCAAGAAGGTGATCGGATTGTTTGTCGCAAAAAGTTCACCGACGACGAGTACTTCTTCGCGGGTCACTACCCCGATTTTCCCATTGTTCCCGGCGTGCTGTTGTGTGAAGCGGCGATGCAAGCCGGCGCGATCCTGCTTTCGCAATTCGTTGACGAGGATTCCGGTGCGGTACCGGTCGCCACGCGGATGAGCGACGTGAAGTTCCGCAAGATGATCCGCCCGAACGACACGGTCGATCTGGAGGTAACTCTCGAGGAACGACTCGCGGATGCGTTTTTCATGAAGGGCAAAGTCACCTGCGAGGACAAGACCGCGGTGACGTTCAATTTCGCCTGCACCTTGGCCCCGCAGCCAACCGACTAACGGAGAACACCAGCGATGGACTGGATGGGGCTGTCAGGAAAATCGATCGTCGTGATGGGCGTGGCCAATCGCAAGAGCATCGCCTACCACATCGGGCAGATGCTCACCGACCTCGGGGCCGAAGTGATCTACGTGGTCCGCTCCCAGCAGCGACGCGAGTCGGTCGCCAAGCTGCTCGCCGGTGCGCCGGTCTTTGTCTGCGACGTCGAGCACCAAGACGAGATCGAACGATTGCGGGACCAACTGGCCGAGCAGCACCCCCAACTGCATGGCCTCGTCCACTCGATCGCCTTCGCCGACTATGAAGACGGGCCACGACCGTTTCACGAGACCGACAAAGCGGCGTTTCTACGGGCCGTTGATATCTCGTGCTTTTCGCTTACCGCGGTGAGCAATGCCTTGAAGGATCTGCTCGATGCCGACGCGTCGATCGTGACGATCTCGATCTCGACGACGCGGATGGCCAGCGAGAACTATGGTTTTATGGCGCCGATCAAAGCGGCGCTCGATTCCTCGCTCGCCTTCTTGGCCAAGTCGTTTAGCCGGTTCTCACGGGTTCGTTTCAATGCCGTCGCGCCGAGTCTTCTCAAGACCTCTGCCTCGGCCGGTATCCCGGGCTATGTCGACTCGTACCTCTTCGCCGAGCAGGTCATTCCCCGCGGCGAGGCCGTACAGACCGAAGAAGCGGCGGCCGCGGCCGTTTTCCTGCTCAGCCCCCGCTCAAGCGGCGTCAACGCCCAGCGGATCGTGGTCGACGCCGGCATGTCGATCAATTACTTCGACGCTGACATCATCACTCGCACCATGCGGCCCGAGTAGTCCGTCAAGCCTGTAAAGCCGCGACCAGTGGTCGCGTCCCCGAAATTCGCCCGACGAGCCTCCAAACGCTATCATAAACAGCCCTACAACGCATCGCACCGCACCGGAGCTTCCCATGCCCAATCGATTCACCTGTTCCCTGCTGCTCGTACTGCTGGCCACTCAATTCGCCCGCGCTGAAGAAGCTCGCGACACGAAACCCTTCACTGTCGTGCTAGTCCCCGACACGCAACTCTATTCGCTGAAGTATCCACAGCGTTACGAGGCGCAGCTTCGCTGGATCGCCTCGCGCGTGAAGGACGACAACATCAAGATCGCGATCCACTTGGGCGACATCGTCCATAACAACACCGTGAAAGAATGGGAAGCCGCCGACAAAGCCCACAAGCTGCTCGACGGCGTCGTCCCCTATACCATGGTGCCGGGCAATCACGACTATGTGTTCAAGGGCCGGCAGATGACGCGCGACTCGTCGCGCTACAACAAGTATTTCCCCCCGTCACGATTCAAGGATCGATCTTGGTACGGCGGCCACATGGGTAAGACCAACGACAACAACTACTGTCGGTTCGAAGGCGGAGGAATGAAATTCCTAGTGATCAGCCTTGAATTCTCGCCAAGCGACGCCGCGCTCCAGTGGGCCGGTAAGGTCGCGACAGAACATCCTGATCATCGCGTGATTGTCGCCACACACTGTTACATGAAGACCGGCAAACGGCGCGACACCTCGAGCAATCGAGACTATCGCCTTAAGGACGGAAACAGCGGCGAGGCAATGTGGCAAAAGCTCGTGCGAAAGCAGCCGAATATCTTTCTGGTCGTCAGCGGCCATGTCCTGGGCGTCGGCCTGCGAACCGACAAGAACGACGCCGGACGGACGGTGCATCAAATGCTGACCGACTATCAGGGACTGCCCAACGGCGGCAACGGCTGGCTACGGACGCTCCGGTTTGTGCCGGCAGAGAACAAGATCCATGTGCGCGCCTACTCGCCGTTGCTAGAGAAAGAGAACAAGGACCCAAAGCACACGCTCGATCTCAAACTCGACATGACACCGGACGCCAAGAAAAAAGCGGCATAGACAAAAAGGCTCAGTGGGCTGCCACCTCTGCCGGCGTCTTTTTAGCCGCCGACTCAACGGCTGCCTGTTGCCACTCGACGGCCAACATCAGGCAGTTGATCCCCGAGCCGATCCCCATCATCGCCACACGGTCATCGCGGTCCAAATGGCCCTGCTCAATCCCCATCGCCATTGCGATCGGCAGCGCGACAGATCCGGTGTTCCCCAGCACTTGAACCGTGGGGAAATCAATCGCCGGGTCAAGCTCTAGCGACTCGAACATCAGACGACGGTGAGCAACACCGACTTGGTGACAAAAGGTTTTGTCGATGTCGCCACGGTTCCAGCCGGTCTCCCCCAGAAAGTCGACAAACGTCACGACCCCCGTCGCGACGCCCTCGTGCATCAGTCGCTCTGAGTCGGTCGTCATCAGCGGTTGCATTCCGCCCGCCACGGCCTCGTCGGCGCCGATGCTGTGACAGAGGTCATGGTGCTCGGTGTTGGCATGTGCCACTGCCGCGGTCAGTCGATTGCCCGTCTTGCTGAGCGACCGATCAGTCAGCACGACCGCACAACTTCCCGAGCCGATCGTCAGCGAGGCGATCGCCAGCTTCATCTGCTCGCGCGAGAGCGAGGTGTCGTGATTGAGCGTGTGGATGGTGTTCTCGACCAGCTCGCGCCCCCCTTCGGTCCCCACCACGACGCCGGCGCGGATCTGCCCCAGCTCGATCATATTCGCGACCTGCACAATACCGTTGAGCAATCCGAGACAGGCGTTGGACAGATCGAATATCTGACACGTTCGCGGCAATCCCAGGTGATGATGCACACCGCAGGCGGTTGCCGGTTCGAGATAGTCCCGACAGACCGATCCATGTACCAGAGCCCCGATCTCACTACGGTCGATGCCCGCGGTACGGATCGCTTTCTCTGCGCTTTCGGCGCTCTTTTGACTCGGCAATGTGCCAGGCGCCCAGAAACGCCGCTCGCGAATGCCGGTCATCAACTCCAACCGGCCCTCCGGCAGCCGCAACCGCTCGTAAAGCGGCGCAAGACGGTGCTCGATCTCCTCGGTGGTTACAATCTCCTCAGGCAGCGTATAACCGAACGATTCGAGGCAGACGTTGGAATATCGCATCAGAAACCCAGATAGAAGGCGATCAAAGGGAGGCAACACTGCCGCCCCGCAAGGTCGCAGCGAATCGCCCAACATAGCCCTCAATCAATGCACAGTAAAGGTCTTCGTGGATAGCAGGGGAACTGCAAAGTCGGGGTCTGGTCTATTTTTCGGCCTGTCGTCCTCTGCTACTCGCTGAAAACGCAGACCGAAAACATGGACCTGACCCCTTCCCGTGTGACTTTGCAATTCCCCTGTGGATAGCTTTGGGCACGAGCAATGTGCTTGGGTAACGAATTACACACGTTGAAGCAGTCACGGGTGGATGCATTTGCCCCCCCGCAATAGGCATTCCGTTCCGAACTGCGGTACGCGACCGGGGCGAATTACTGTCTCGCACATTAGACGGCGGCGGACCGAGATGATCGCTAGCGAATGAGGACACCGGCGTGCGCATCGACTATATTCAGTGGCCGTCCGCTTTGATTTCAGAACAACGAAAGGGAACTCATGAGACTCAAGCTAATCTACCTGACGATGATGACCATCCTAGTGACTTCAACGAACGTCGTTTTTTCCGCCGAAGTGATTGATGGGCCGAAATACAATTTTGTTTGCGCAGATTACGCCAAAGGTCAAGTCTGTGTCGTCAGTAGCAAAGGCGAAATCAAGCACACGTTCAAGACTCAGAACCCTAACGACGTTTGGGCGCTGCCCAACGGTGAAGTGCTGTTTGCCTGGCGACGAGGTGTCAAGGTTTATGACAAGGCAGGCAAGCTGGTGTTCAAGTGGACGTCCAAAGAAAAACGGGAAGAAGTTCACACCTGTCAGCCGCTGGCCGATGGCAATATCCTCATCGCACAGAACGGCCCGTCAAAGTTGATCGAAATCAACCGCAAGGGAGAGGTCCTGAAGGAGATTCCGGTCAAGACAAAAAACAACAATCTCCACATGCGTTTTCGCATGTGCCGTAAATTAAAAAACGGAAATTACCTCTGCATGATCTCCTGTGATAACGAGATCCGGGAGATCGATCCCAGCGGAAAAACGGTCCGCACGATTCGCGACATCCCCGGCATCAAAATGTCGAAGGCCCATGCCGTGACCCGACTGGCAAATGGCAACACGCTTTTCTCGACGGGCGCCGGTGCCACGGCGGTCGAGGTCGACAAGGACGACAAGGTCGTTTGGAAGGTGGGGCGTTCGGACCTGCCGGAAATCAAGATGGGGTTCATGACCGGGCTCAATCGTTTGCCCAACGGCAACACCGTTATCAGTTTCTATCAGGGGAGCCACCATTTGATCGAAGTCACGCCAGAGAAGAAGCTCGTCTGGAAATGGCGTCTGCCGTCGCAGCGAACTGTTGTCAGCGTGCAGATTCTCGACCAGAAAGGTGATGCATCCAAAGGCGAGATCTATAAGTGATCCCGGCTTTAGAACTCGACCGACACGTCGGGAATGCTGCCGAAGTACGGGGCGCGAAGTTCCGAGCGAAAGTCGTACTCCGCCGTGTCACCTGCCGGCGGAGCGACCAATTGGTCGAGCGCGTTGGCGAGATTCGTAAATACGCCCCCCCAATCGCCCGGCACCGCTTGGCGAAACAATCGCAGCGGTCCGTACCAGGGGCTATCGCTGCGATCCAATAACCATCGCCAGTCGGGCGAAAATGGCAGCGCCGCGAAGGTCGTCGTTCCCAGCGCAGCAGCCAAATGAACCGTCGAGTTGTCGACCGAGATCACCAGATCGAGCGCGGTGAGCAGCGCCGCAAACTCGTCCAGGTCGACCTCAGGAGTAATCTCGGCAAATCGGTGGATCGTGGCGGGCAGCCGGAGTGCCGCGTCGTTGGCCTCGTCTGTGGCCTCATCTGTGGCCTCGTCTGCGGCCGGTCCGTATTGAACATTGACAAACGTCGCACCTGTAACGCCCAGCACTTCTCGCCAGCGGTCGAGCGAAGTCGAACGCCGCTGCTGCGACTCGGGCTCGGTATCGCTGCCGCCTCGCCAGGAGATCCCGATTTTCAGGCCGTCGCCGAGCTGTGCAAGGCGATCTCTCCAGTGTTGCGCTTGAGCAGAATCGGCGAGCAGGTAGGCGTCTTGTCGCGGATAACCGTCCGGCTCCCCGCGCAAAAATCGAGGCAGACTTCCCGCCGCGATCTGCACGTCAAGCGGCTGTTGCTCGGTGATCCATTGCAGATCGCTCCACTCGCGACGCGCCACGAAGTGTGCTGCGGGAAACGAACGCGAAAACAACTCGACAAGACGCCCGTCGCACTCGACCACACAAAGCTCGGCGGTCGCGATCACGTCCGGCAGACACGAGGCGAACATCACCTCGTCTCCCAGCCCTTGCTCGCTGTAGACCAACAGCGACCGGCCAGCGAGCGACCCGCCATCCCACTGAGGTAGCGCAGCATGGCGAGGTGGACATTGTGGCCGACGCCAACGCCAATCGAAATCGGGCCAACCTTCTCGCCACTCCCCTCGCAGCAACCGCGTGAGAATCTGGTTCCAATGGGCATCGATGTGATCGGGGTCGACCTCCAACAGCCGAGCAAAGTAAGTATCCGACTCGTCGTAGTGGCCTAGAAACTTCTGTGCCAAGCCGGCGTTGTTTAGCGCGCCGGGATGACGCGAGTCGAGCCGCAACACTTGCTCGTAACACGCAGCCGCCTCGTCCAGCCGGCCGGCCAATCGCAAGGTATTGCCCAAACCAAAAAGCAGTTCGGGTTGTTGCGGAGTAATCTGCAAACCAGAACGATATGTGGCCTCTGCCTCGCTGTAGTTCCGCTGGTCGTGCAACGTAGCGGCCAGGTTATTGATGACCGTCACCTTGCGTGGAAACCGCTGTAATACGTCGCGATAGGCCACGACTGCCGCAGATAGATCACCGGCGTCTTGCAGCACCTTGCCCAGATTAAAACGCCACCGGGCATGTTTCGGTTCTGCGAAAATAGCCCGCCGTAGTGACTCGACCGCCTCGTCGGTTCGCCCGTCTGAGGCCAGCAGCAACGCCAGATTATTGTGCAGCGCTGCGTCGTGCGGGTCAATTTCCAGACCGCGACGAAAACAAGACTCTGCCCCAGCGAAGTCCCCGGCCAACCGCTGCGCGCTGCCAAGACTCAACAGCAGCGGGGTACTATCGGGCGTGTGTTGTAGCGCCGCTTCGAGCACCATGATCGCTTGCTGCCCCTCGTTGCGGTCGAGCAGTAGGCTGGCCAGACGTCGGGCGGCGGTTTTTTGTGTCGCGGCGATTCGCAGCGATTCGCGATAACCCGCGATCGCGGCAGCTTCCTCGCCAAGTTCTCGCAGTGCCTCGGCCCGATGGCACTGATAAAGTGCGACTTCGGCGTTTTGCTCGATCGCCAAATCAATCAGCCGCACGGCTTTCTCGAAATGACCTCGTTGATGTTCGAGTACACCGAGCAAGTGCAACGCATCAGCATGTTCCGGCACCGACCGCAAGATCGAGCGATAAACGAGCGAGGCCTTGTCGAGGCGTCCCGCCCGATGATGGATCATCGCCCGTCTCATCGCGTCCTCGAGCGACATCTTGCGAGACACAGGTGGTGTCGGATCGGTTGGCGAATCACTCATGCAAGCGAGCCCCCGGCTACGAGAGATTCGCCCGTCGCGCGACGAGAGAGCTGGTCGGCGATCCGGCGGAATACGCTGTCCCAATCGCCTGGCTGCGGCTGACGATACAAACGCATCGACTCGTACCATGGCGAATCGTCGCGGTCGAGCAGCCAACGCCACGAGGGAGAGACGCCCAGCATCGTCCAGACCTCGCCGCCCAACGCCCCGGCGAGATGGACCGTTGCGTTAGCGACCGACACAACGACGTCTAGCGCCGCGATCAGAGCGGCCAATTCGTCGAGGTCGCCCAGCGGGTCGGCGTCAGGCCACTGGTGAATCCGCATTCCCTGTTGCTGGGCGATGGCAAGTTCTTCGCGGCAATCGCCATATTGCAGATTCACGAACGTCGTGTCCGGGATCTGAAAAATCGGCTGCCACTGTTGCAGCGTTGTCGAACGCTGGCGGCGCGTCGCGGCCACTGCGCCGCCTCGCCAGGAAATGCCGACCTTCAACCCGGTCCCCAGTTCGTCGAGCCTCTGCTTCCAAGAGGCGACGCGAGTGGGATCCGCCGAGAGATACGATCTGCGCGTCGGAAAGCTCTCCACCGTGGGACGCAGCCATCTCAGCAGCCCCCCCGCGGCGATGACCCAATCAACGTTTTGCTGATCGCACAGTTTTGCCAATTGCTCGTCGTTCTGGCGCCCCACAACGTGGGCTTCCGAAAATGATCTCGTCATGAGACCCGTCAGTCGGTCGTTGCACTCAACGACGCAACGCCCCGCTTGATCGACCACGTCGGGCAGACAGGAGGCAAACATGATCTCGTCGCCGATTCCTTGCTCGGCGTAGACCAGGATCGTCTTGCCAGAGAGCGGCTCTCCCGCCCAGGTTGGTCGTGGCGGATTCCGGACGTGCTGTCCTGCTTGCGTACTGCGAAGATCGTATCGCGACCAGCCTTCGCTCCACTTGCCACGACTGAGTTGGGACAAGGTACGATTCCATTGCAACTCGGGGTCGCTGCTGTCAAGTTGCACGGCCCGGTCGAAGCTGATTGAGGCGGCGTCGGCATGACCTTGCTGTTGCAACGCCAGCGCCAGCGCGTTGTGAGCACGCGCGTCGCCGGAGGCCAAAGTCACGGCTCGCTGAGCGTGCTGAACCGCTTCGTCAACGCATCCCGACTGACGCAGTGCCGCGCTAAAATTGTAGCGGACCTTCGGCGAGTTGGGCGCCAGTCGGGCGGCCTCTCGCAGCGCGCAGGCGGCCTCGTCCGGCTGTCCGTCGGTTAGGAGGACATGGCCCAGATTGTCATGCAGCGAGCCATTTTGCGGGTCAAGCATGAGAGCTTGACGTGCTGCCTTGATCGCCAACTCCGAATGGCCCGCGGCCAGTGCCGCCAGACTGAGATTGTGAAAATAGGTAGGCTGAGCGTGATCGATTTCGATCGCGGCCTGAATATGGGTGATTGCGTCCGCCGATCGCTCCACCTGATGTGCTAGCAGCCCGAGCAAGTGATGAGCATCCGCACACCGCGGCTGCACGGCCAAGATGGCACGATAACACTTTTCTGCCTCGTCCAGACTGCCCGCTTGGTGCAATTCAACGGCTTGCCGTAGCGTTTCAGTAACCGTAGGCATTGCTAGCACGTTACGTCGTAGAGAAGACACATTTTCAGACAAGCCGCGGTGCGACACCGGCTCTTATGAGTATCGGCACACAGCGCGGTGAAATGTGACGCTCGAACGGCCATTTTGCGCAGCGAAAACCGCACAAGGCCTCAGGTCCTGCTAGCATACCCAGCGATCTCTACGGCAGCCGCTTTACGCGGACGTTCTTGAAGTGCACTTCGCTCTTTGGATCGTGGCACTGAAAGGCGAACGTCCCTTCGTCGATCTTGCGGGTGAACCCCCTGCCCGGCTTTTTGCCTTCGGGCTCGGTGTAATCGACGAGTGTCTTGCCGTCGACCTTGATCGTGATCTTGTTGCCGTTGACGATGACCTCTTCGGTGAACCACTCGTTGTCCTTGGCCGGGGCTTTGGTGACGTTCACGACGGCGTAGAGGCTACCGGTTCGTTTGGGATCACCGTGCGAGTTGTTGACCTGGGCCTCGAAACCGGCTTTTGGCCAACCGCCTTTTTGAAATTTCGTGTGGAAGTAGATCCCGCCGTTGCTGCCCGGCTTGGTCAACACGTCGACCTTGAGGTGAAAGTTCTTGAACGGCTTATCGTCGCCCGCGTAAAAGATGTGGCTCCGCGGGCCTTTGCAGACCATCGCCCCTTCAGCGATTTTCCAACTCTTGGGATTCTCGTTAATCTTCCAGCCATCGAACGACTTGCCATCGAAGAGGTTTTTGAAGCCTTCTTCCTTTTCCGCAGCGTGGGCCGACGCGGCCAAAACGAACAGGGCGACCAATTGAATAGAAAACGCGCGTTTCATGGTGATTTTCTCCAAAAGTGAAGGCAAAAGGCGGGATACGTCGGGGTGAGGGACGCCGCGACGATCTGTCATCGCGGCAAACCGACCAGCATAGACGATCGTTCATGTCCCTGCAAACTACCCAATCTGCGGCGATGTGGTGGCCACACGAGGCGACAAAGCCACTCAACAATTGACGTAAAACGGCCGATTTCGCTATCATATAAGCGGTTATCGATGATCGCTGTGGTTGGCCCTATCGAATACTGTACGGAGTACGGTGCATGTTGACGCTGCTAGGAAGAAGACGTGCTGGTCGGCCTGGTCAGTTCTGTGACGGGATGTCGCGGCGGAGTTTCCTGACCATCGGCGGTATGGCGATGGGCGGAGTCGGGCTGGCCCAAGCGCTTCGTGCCGACGAACAGTCGG
>Ga0114996_10008680_pt1 | contig 11251 bp, 9 predicted proteins | sample ArcticOcean_MG_C_4_FD_87039 | JGI IMG/M metagenome (GOLD analysis project Ga0114996, IMG submission 87039) | Marine microbial communities from western Arctic Ocean - ArcticOcean_MG_CB4_134 | ecosystem: Environmental > Aquatic > Marine > Oceanic | place: Arctic Ocean: Canada Basin | collected... | reverse complement strand
GACACCATCGCCGATGTAGCTTCCGGGAAGACGGTGTGTAAACCTCACCGGATCAAGAGTACGCCTCCGGGGCTTTCACGTGCGATCGAGAAACTCTCTGACAAGATCGAAGAGAAGTTTCCCGGCCTGCCCAATGTACGATGGGTGGCCCTGCGTCTGCTGGAAGGCGACCGGACCATTCAGGATGCCGTGCGAAGCGGCGACCTGGGCGACCTCCGGCAAGAGACCGTGCTGCGTCCCGAGACACAGACGGCGGAGGTGGCCTGATGACGACGACAGCCGCCAGAACAAGCGACGAAGCGTCTCCTCATCCCGTTGATGAGATTCTTTCGGCAGCGGATACGCTGCGGTGGGAAGTGGGGGAGAACTACCACGATTCGCTGATGGAAGGCATCTACACGGATGCCACCCGAATTGCCGACCGTGCCGTATCGCGATCCGGAGAGCAGCCACGGTTCGACCTGGACCGGACGATCGATCGCCTGGTGACAAGCAGAGTGTTCGGCTTTCCTCTGATGCTGGCCATGCTTACGGTCGTTTTCTGGCTGACGATAGAAGGCGCCAACGTGCCTTCAGCCATGCTGGCAACGCTGCTGATCGACACCCTCTATCCAATGCTTAAGACCTTCTCGGCTTCCTACGGAATCCCATGGTGGCTGGACGGGTTGATGATCGACGGTGCCTACCGGGGAATGGCCTGGGTGGTTAGCGTGATGCTGCCGCCAATGGCCATCTTTTTCCCCCTCTTTACGCTGTTGGAGGATTTCGGCTACCTGCCGCGGGTTGCATTCAATCTGGACAACCTGTTCAAGCGTTCGGGTGCCCATGGCAAACAGGCGCTGACGATGAGTATGGGCTTTGGCTGCAACGCCGCTGCCATCGTTTCGACGCGGGTTATCGACAGCCCGCGTGAGCGTCTGATCGCCATCATCACAAACAACTTCGCGCTATGCAACGGCAGATGGCCCACCCAGATCCTGATAGCCACAATCTTCATCGGGAACCTCGCTCCTCCCCACCTGGCGGGCTTGGTTTCCGCCGGCGCAGTGGTGAGCGTTGCGGTGCTGGGTATCGTCCTGTCGTTTGTCGTTTCGTGGGGCCTTTCGAAAACGGTGCTGAAGGGTGAGGCGTCTGCGTTCAGCCTGGAGCTTCCGCCGTACCGGCCCCCCAGAATCCTGCAGACGATTTACACGTCGATGATCGATCGCACTCTGATCGTCCTCTGGCGTGCGGTGATCTTTGCCGTTCCTGCGGGAATGGCCATCTGGCTGGTCGCCAACGTGCCTGTGGGCGGCATTCCCATCGGTGCACATATGATCGATTTCATGGAGCCCTTCGGGCTGCTCGTTGGCCTTAATGGGGTCATCCTTCTGGCATACATCATCGCCATTCCGGCGAATGAGGTTGTGATCCCGGCAATTCTTCTGCTGACGGTGATGTGGGCACGGATGAACGGTGTGGGCGAGGGAGCCGGCGTTCTCTTTGAGCCCGATTCCGAGACCGTGATATCCGACATCCTGAAGGGTGGCGGTGGGTGGACACTGTTGACGGCGGTGAACCTGATGTTGTTCAGCCTGGTCCACAATCCCTGCTCGACGACGATCTACACGATCTACAAGGAGACCCGAAGCGCCAAATGGACGACGATCTCGTCTCTCCTGCCGGTCGTTATGGGGTTCGTTCTCTGCTTCGTTGTGGCGGTGGTCTGGCGGGCGTTCTAGCAGAATCGATTTCAGATTACTCGATTTGATCTGCAAACGCAGTAAGAAGGAGGTCTCCCCTTGACCGGGGGGACCTCTTTTCTTATTCTGGACGTATGAACGATTGTTCAATTGATGAATTTTGGGGGATTTCATGACGGTGGCAGGAACGTCGGTTCAGAGCCCGGATGTCTGCGACGAGCATTATGTCGATGAAGAGAAGGCGATGCAGGCTGCTCGACAGCTTCCGGATGATGCCACGCTTCAGGATCTCGCCGAGACCTTTAAGGTGCTCAGCAGTCCAACAAGGCTCAAGATCCTTCACGCCCTGTCCGGGCAGGAGCTTTGTGTGTGCGACCTGGCGGCGCTGCTCCGCAGTACCGAGTCGGCGGTCAGCCACCAGCTGCGGCTGCTCCGAGGCATGCGGTTGGTCCGGTACAGACGAAAGGGGAAGCTGGCGTTCTACTCCCTGGACGACCATCACGTCCACCAGCTGTTCCAGGCAGGGTTGGAGCATATGGAGGAGGAGCGGTGACGACAACGCGCCTGAAGGTGACCGACATGGACTGCCCCGACTGCGTCAGCAAGGTGGAGCGGGGATTGGGCGAGGTCGCGGGCGTTTCGTCCGTGTCGGTGAGCCTGATGAGTCAGATGGTGACGGTAAGCCACGCCGGCATCGGGCGGCCGGCTCTTGTAACGGCTGTGGAGGCTGCCGGATACTCCGTGGCAGCTGATGGAGGTCGGGCGGTTTTCGCCATCCCCGATATGGAATGCGCCGGCTGTGCGGAAAAAGTGGAACGGGCGCTCCGAGATGTGGACGGCGTTCTGGACGTGGTAACGCGGGTGATGAGCCAGAAGGTAACCGTGTCCTACGATCCGGGGGTGGCGTCGATCGATCGGCTGACGCAGGCCATTCAGGATGCAGACTATACCGTAGGATCTACTGCAGACGATGGTGACGCCGAAGGCGTGCCGTTCTGGAGAGATCGGGAACGGGTGCTGACGCTTCTGTCAGGCCTCTTTTTCTTTTCGGGACTCATCGTTTCCTGGACCTCTCCAGAGCAGGAACACGGCCCGCTTTGGGAAGGACACTTGGGCCTTTCCGGGGCGCTCTATCTTACAGCCGCCGTTTTCGGCGGCTGTAACTTCTTCGCGGCCGGGTTCCGCTCGCTCCGAACGCTGACGCTGGATATGGAATTCCTGATGATGGCGGCCATTGTTGGCGCCGCCCTGGTGGGTGAACATATGGAAGCGGCCGCGATCGCCTTTCTGTTCTCTACCGCCGAACTCCTGGAAGACTATGCTATTGGCCGGGCGCGCAACTCGCTCCGGTCGTTGATGGAGTTGGCGCCGGAGACGGCCACGGTGAAGCGGAACGGGCAAGAGGTCGTCGTGCCCGTGGGTGAGGTGGAGGTGGATGAACGCGTCGTTGTCCGTCCGGGCGACCGTGTTCCCGTGGACGGGAGGGTGGTGGAGGGGGCGACGTCGATCAACCAGGCGCCGATCACGGGCGAGTCGATGCCGGTGGAGAAGTCGGTGGGGGATGAGGTGTTCGCCGGGACCATCAATGCTGAAGGGTATGTGGAAGTTCAGGCCGCTCGACACGCATCCGAAAGCACGCTGGCGCGGATCATCCAGTTGGTGGAGGAGGCGGAGGAACACCGGGCGCCCAGCGAGCAGTTTGTAAGACGCTTTTCACGTTACTACACCCCTGTGGTGACAGTGATGGCCCTGGGCATTATGCTGATTCCGACGCTGGTGGGCGGGGCCGACTTTGTAACCTGGTTCGTCCGAGGTCTCGCGCTGCTGGTGATCGCGTGCCCCTGCGCGCTGGTGATCTCGACGCCGGTGGCGGTGGTCAGCGGCATTACGAGCGCAGCACGTAACGGTGTGCTGATCAAGGGCGGGACCTATTTGGAGGCGCTGGCCGACGTGAAGGTAGTGGCCTTTGACAAGACGGGAACTTTGACGCACGGCCGCCCAAAGGTGACAGACGTAATCTCGCTGAACGGCTGTGCGGAAGACGAAGTCCTCCGGATTGCGGCCGCGCTGGAGAGCCGTTCCCAACATCCGGTGGGGCGGGCGATCGTCGCCCGGGCCAACGGCATCGATTTACCCAGTGTTACGTCGTTCGAGTCGATTACGGGCCAGGGTGTATCCGGGGAGATCGACGGCGTCAGCTACCGCGTCGGAAGATCCGCATTGTTCCCCGATGGGAGTGCATCGTCTCTGAAGACTCTTCAGGCCCAGGGGAAAACGGCGGTGCTGGTGGGAACGTCGTCGGAGGTGCTGGGCATGGTGGCTGTAGCGGACACGGTAAGGGATGATGCACGCGAGACCGTCGCTGCGCTGCACAGGCAGGGCATCCGGCACGTGGTGATGCTGACGGGGGACAATGAGGCGACGGCAGCAGCGATTGCGGCTGAGTTGGGGGTGGACGAGTATCGGGCGGAGCTGCTGCCGGAGGACAAGGTGGAGGCCGTTCGGGATCTGCAATCCCGGTTCGGAAGCCTTGCGATGGTTGGCGATGGCGTAAATGACGCTCCTGCCCTGGCCACGGCCACGGTGGGCATCGCAATGGGTGCCGCTGGAACCGACACGGCCCTGGAAACGGCGGACGCCGCACTGATGGCCGACGATCTGTCGAAGCTTCCCTACCTCTTTCGCCTGTCTCGGAAGTCGCGACGGGTGATCCGTCAGAACGTGTCGGCATCGATTCTGATCAAGATCGTCCTGGCCGCGGGCGTCATGCCTGGCCTGGTGACCCTGGTCGTCGCTGTGCTGGTGGGAGATATGGGGACGTCGCTGGGGGTGACGGCGAATGCGCTGCGGCTGGCGCGGGTGAAGCCGGAAGCATAGGGAAGAGGCGATTACAAGAAAATGCGAGTGCAAGAAAAGGCGATCACTGATTAAGGCGATTGCGAGAAGAGTCGATTGCAGGAATAAGCGATGAGTCAAAAGAAGAAGGCCCTGAGGTGAGCTTATCCTCAGGGCCTTCGCTCATTCGCCAAAAGCCGTAGCCGGTCGGCTGAGAGTCTCCAGATATCTCAGCCTTCAGTTCTGTCTCCTTGCTTAACCCTATCCTTTAAGGGCGCTGAGGATTCCCTGGGCGGCTTCGTCGAGCATTCGCAGGTCGCTGGCGATGTCGAGCATTGTGAAGCCTTGCTCTCGGCGGAGTTTGGCCGATTCGACGGTACGGGCAGGCATCCCGGCGGGTTTACCCGCTTTTTTACACGCAGCCAGGATCTTCAGGAGTGCGGCCTCGTGATCCGGATGCCCTGGCTCGACGCCCATGTTGAGCGAGAGGTCGCCCGGGCCGATGAAGCCGACGTCGACGCCGGGAACCGCCATGATGGCCTCGGCGTTTTCGACTCCTTCGATGTCTTCGATCTGGGGGATGACGAGGACCTGATCGTTGATCGTGCCGCGATAGGTCGATCCGTGTACGGCGATGCGGCCCGTTCCGGCTGAGCGCTTGCCAACCGGGGGGTAGCGCATAGCGGAGGAGAGCTTTTCGGCCTGCTCCGGAGTGCATACGTGAGGGATGACGATGCCCATGGCTCCGGCGTCGAGGAGGCGGTTGAGGGTAACGGGGTCGTGGTCCCACGTTCGAACGAAAGGCACCTTGTCGCGGGCCTCAATGGCGCGGAATGTATCGGCGATGAGGGGCATGTCCCACGCGGAGTGTTCGGCGTCGACGGTGAGCCACTCGAAGCCGGCAGCCGCCATCACCTCGGCAGCCAGCGGAGCGTTGAGGTTGAGCCAGGCGCCGTAGGAAGGCTTGCCGGACAAGAGCTTGGTACGGACGGGGTTGTTCATCAGGAAACTCCGGAAGTGTGAGATCGCAGGGCGCTCCGGCGAATCGGAGGCTGAGACAATCTAAGGCAAGACGAATGTCGGCGGTAGGGGAAAGCGTCGAGATGGAGTCGGCTGCAGCCGATTGGCGACGGTTGTGGTCCAATCATCAGTGGCGGCCGCAGGCGAAGGGGCGGATAGTTGCGGCTCCTGGCACTCGACGAATGGAAGGATGACGATGACCGCTCGACCTCTATTCCCCACACCGTTCGACGACGTCAACGCCATCGTGGATCGGCTGCTGGGTGACGTGCGGAAGGTTCTTGATGATCGGTTCCTGGGCATGTACTTCTACGGATCGCTGGCGACAGGAGGGTTCGACCCGGACCGAAGCGATGTCGATTTCATTGTTGTCACCGAAGGTCATCTGCCCGAGGCCGGGGTGTCGGCGCTGGAAGCAATGCACGAACGGTTGGGCGGCAGCGGCATGAGACTATCGAAGAGACTGGAGGGCTCCTACATTTCTCGAGAGGAGGTCCGCAGATACAGGGCCTCAACGGCAAAGCATCCGACGATCGGAGCAGACTGGGTATTCGGGGTGAATCACCACGGCGTGGATGGCGTCATCCAGCGCCACGTAATCCGCGAGCATCGCTCCGTCATCACGGGGCCTGATCCCGTGATGCTCATTGATCCGGTTTCACAGAATCAGCTCCGCGGCGCCGCCCTGCAGACGCTGCACGAATTCTGGGAGCCGATGATTCAGGATCCGTCGTGGCTGGAAGAGAAGGGGAGCGAGTACCACGCCTTCGCGGTGCTGACGATGTGCCGGGTGCTTCACCTGATGGAGCACGGGACGATCGTGTCGAAACCCGCCGCAGCCGCATGGGCGAGACGTTCAACTGCCCTCGATTGGTCCACGCTGATCGATCGATCCCTCGTTTGGCGTGAGGGCGAAGGCGTCGACGACCTGAGCCGGGTTCTGGATCTCATCCGCCATACGGTCGATTCGACCCGATCCCTGGACCCCGCCGCACTCTGATATGGAGTCCCGGCTGAGTGTTTCTGCATCCTGGCCAAAAAGAGAAGGGCGAAGCGCCGTCCCAAAGTGCTTTGCCCTTCTTCGTCATTGAGCCTGCCCTAGCCGAATGCTGGGGTCACTCGTCACTTCCCCTCACCCTTCCTGCCCTTCACGACGCTCCCACCCATCTTCGAACAGGGGCAGGTAGTGGCCGGGAGAATAGGGGTGCTTTAGAATCTCCTCGATATTCAGGTCGATGCCGAGGCCGGGAGCTGTGGGGATGTCGATGTAGCCGTCCACGACTTCGAAGTGATGGCCTGTGACCAAGTCCCGTTCCCACTCGACGTTGAATTCGTCGAAGATCTCCTGGATGAAGAAGTTGGGCGTGCAGGCGGCAATCTGCATGCACGCGGCCGTGCAGACAGGACCCTGTGCATTGTGAGGAGCTACGACGGCATAGTGGGCGTCGGCCATGTCGCAGATATTGCGCGTTGCCCAGAGGCCGCCGCAGGCCAGAGGCTCGGGCTGGAGGATGTGGATGACGTCGTGTTTGAGGAGTTCGGCGAACTGGTATTTGGTGTGAAGGCTTTCGCCCGTGGCGATGGGGACCGGTGACTCCCTGGCAACCTGGATGACGGCGTCGATCTTGTGATGAGGTGTCGGTTCCTCGAACCAGGTGGGGTTGCTCGGCTCCATCTTGCGGGCGAACTTCAGCGCCGTCGATGGGCTGAAACGGCAGTGGCCTTCCACCAGGATGTCGACGCTGGGGCCTACGGCGTCGCGAACGGCGGCGATGATGTCGATGGCCAGGGCTTCGTCGTCCAGGCTGGTGATCTGGTACGCTGCGCCAAAGGGATCGAACTTCAGGGCCGTATAGCCGCGGGCGACGACGTTTTTCGCTTTTTCGTGGAAGCTCTCCGGTGTTCGGGGCCCCCGATACCAGCCGTTGGCATACGCCCGTACCTGTTGACGCATCTCCCCGCCCATAAGCTTGTATATGGGAACACCAAGGGTCTTGCCCATGATATCCCAGCACGCGATTTCGATGCAGGAAAGGGCATGCTTGTGGATGGCGCCGCCATCGGTGTAGACGTCACGGTACATCCGCTGGGCAATCCGCTCGATCTGAAAGGGGTCGATCCCTTCATACATCGGTTTCAGTTCGTGGACGGCGGCTTCCACTGTTCTGGCGAAGGCGTTAACAGTGCCCTCGGAAATTCCGGTGACGCCCTCGTCGGTGTGGACTTTGGTAAAGAGCCAGTTCTTCCAGGGATTGCCGGCGATGAAGGTTTCGACATGGGTAATTTTCATGGGTTCCTCGGGTGTACCTGCGGAATCAACGCAAAGGCTTCCCCTGCGAAGTAAGGGGGCGCAAAGGGCGCGAATAAGACGGACATGTCACAGTCCAAGCCGGGTGGACCAGGCAAAGGTAAGGTGGCGGCCGACACCGTCAAGTAATTCCGTGCCAGCACCAATCGCAATTGGGGTGATCTTTAGGGCAAGGTGGTCTTATAGTATAGACGCAGGAAGGATACCTGACGAACACTTGTGAGATGACGTGAAAGGGTGGGCGAGAAAAGATGCAGGATACGACCGTATGCACGAATCTCTATGTCTATGTACAGACGCTGGGCAGAGAGGACCGGAAGATCGAGATATGCCTGGATCCGGTTCTGGAAGAGGTAAAGATCGCCGGATATCCGTCCTTTGAAGGGACGCTGGAATGGTTCGATTCGTCTGAACACACGGTCCGGATCCAGAAGCTGCTGGACCGCTACCAGATGAAGATGCCGTCAGCTTATACGGGAGGCGCTCTATATGATCCCGTCACCGCTGCCCCTACGGTAGAGCGCATTGTCGAACGAGCCGTGCGGGCCCACTCGGTTGGCGCTGAGGCGGTTATGATGAACCCGGCTGTTCTGCGCGATCGCCCGAAGACTGACGAAGAGCTGCGCACCCAGTCCGACTGGCTGAACCGGTTGGGAGAAAAACTCCGGTACCTGGGGATGGGTCTCTGGATTCACAACCACCACATCGAGATGCAGGACGACGGGCGCGAACTGAAAGCTAATCTGGACGATACCGATCCCGATCTTGTGAGCTTCTGCGCCGATGTTCATTGGATCTGGCGCGGCGGCGGTGACCCCTACGCCTACCTGGAGCGCTATCTCGGCCGGACGCATTGCATGCACCTGAGGAACTCGAAAGACAAGATCTGGAGCGAGGAGCTGGGTGACGGGGATCTGGATATGCGGCGGATCAATCGGATCCTGAGAGATGGAGGATTCCAGGGCCCCCTTTCCGTGGAACTGGCGCTGGAAGAAGGGACGCCCAGTACGCGGCCCCTGGGCGAGAGTATGAGGATCAGCAGGGAGTATCTGAGGGAGGTGTTTGAGGTCTGATCGAGGAAAAGTACGATTCTAGATCAAAGAGCGAGGAGTTTTCGAGCTTCGATCTGGGCGATGAGAGGCAACGGAGCTCAATCTGAAATCCTCTAACGCCAACTACTCGTGGATGATATGGGGTGTACTCTGTTATCTGAAATCTGATAGCTGCCAGCTGCCTTATCTGACCATCAGCGCCAGCAGCGCCTTCTTCGCGAAGATGGCGTTGTGGGCTTCTTCTCTGACGCGTGAACGAGGGCCGTCGAGGACGCTGTCGGTGGCACAGACGTTGCGGTGGGCGGGGCCGGAGTGGCTGTAGAGGGCGTCGGGTTTAGCGTGGCCGAGTAGATCGTCGGTAACGGTATAGCGAGGAATGTCGACGGCCTTTTCTTCGGGTGATTGCTCGCCGGCCAGCATGCTCCGCATCAGCGTGCTGGCCTGGATGAAGTCGGCGCCTTCAACCGCCTTCTTCATGTCCGTGACGATCTCCAGGCGCGTCCCTGAGACCTCGGCCTTCATCTGGCCCTCTTTCCAGACATCGGCATCCACAGTTTCGGCGTACGATTCGGGAATGCCCAGGACAAGGTGTACGTCGAGAACGGGGCATGCCCGGATGAAGGAGTGGAGGATCCCTCTCGCCATGCCAGTGTAGACGAGGGTGAGCCCTTCGAGCGACCCCTTTGCCTGTTTGATAGCCATCAGTTCGCCGATGACGTGGGTGGAGTGGTCACGTGGGGTGCAGGCGTTCAGGACCGGGCCGGTCATATTCTTGCAGACGGCGTCGATATCTTCATCCTTCCAAAGGCGGCCGGTAAAGACATCGACGTATTGGTCCAGCGCACGCGCCGTATCTTCAATCGATTCGCCGCGGCCCATCTGTGTATTTTCAGCGGGGAGGTAGATGTTCGTTCCGCCGAGCTGGGCCATAGCCGTTTCGAAGCCGACACGTGTGCGGGTGGATGGGTAAACGAACAGCAGGGCCTGGACGCGGCCCTTGAGCAGATCCTGATGAGTGGTGTCGTACCGGTTGTCGCGCATCCATTCACCCAGATGAATCACGTCGTTCAGCTCTTCACGAGTTAGGTGTCCGATGTGGGGCAGTTGACGGCCCCTGAGGTGGTCGCTGAGGGCTGGCGCCGGAGTGCCGGCGAGTTGTTCAGGCATAGTGACTCCCTGACAAGACGATTCAGGTCGGGTGGGTTCTACGTGCCACGAAGATTATGCATATTCAAGTTTTTCGCAAATCCGGAATTCGTTCGTCCGGGGGAGACCGTTGTCCGGCGGCATTCATCTGCTCCCAACCTGGGGAGGGTACCCTGATGAAAACATTGAATCAACTGCTGCTGGCTGCTGCTGGAATCGCCATACTCCTGGCCGCGCTCATGGGGCTCAATCTGATCGCCTCGGATATTATGGAAGTGAGCGGGCGGGGGTTTCTTGATCTGGCGTCGGCGTGTTCCCTGTTAGCAATCGCCCTTCACGTAGTCAAACCCTGCGGAGGTGGGGAGGGGTAAATTTCGCGTTCCGGACGCGCTGGAGCACGGATGTCTACCGAAGTGAACTGTGGGTGATTCGCCACCGGATACGATTTCTCCGGACGTTCGGACTTTGTCGCGAGGTGCACAAGGGTGGACACGGGGCAGGTGACGGCTGAAAAGGATCGCCCTCTGTTGGGGATTACGACGGGTGATCCCTGCGGTGTTGGGCCGGAAATTATCGCCAAGGCGCTGGTGCGTCCCGACAGCTATTCGTTTTGTCGCCCGCTGGTGATCGGAGACGCAGAAGTTCTGCGACGAAACCTGCGGTTTTCTGCGCGCCCGGAAACGGCGATACGCGCCGTCGAGAATCCGGAAGCCGGCGCGTATGAGTACGGCGTCATCGATGTGTTGAGCCCTGTTGATGTCGATTTAGAGAAGGTGGTGACGGGAACCGTCTGCTCAGAAGGCGGGCGGGCGGCGGTAGCGTGGGTGATGGAGGGTATCGGGCTGGCGATGGCGGGCCGGATTGACGGGATTGTGACAGCGCCGCTGAACAAGGAGGCGATGAATCTGGCCGGCCACCGCTATGCCGGACACACGGAGCTTTTGGCAGAGCAGACGGGCGCTGCCCGGGCGAGGCTGATGCTGGCCTGTGAGCAGTTGAGCGTTGCCCATGTTACCGGACACATCCCCCTGCACGACGTATCCGAACAACTGACGACGGTGGAGGTGCTGGAGACAACGCGGCTGCTGAACGCATCCCTGACGATGGCAGACCGCCCGCGCCCCCGTATCCTCGTGCTGGGGCTGAACCCGCACGCCGGCGAATCAGGACTGTTCGGTGAGGAAGACGCTCTGGTGATCCGGCCCGCG
>Ga0114996_10008677_pt1 | contig 11253 bp, 12 predicted proteins | sample ArcticOcean_MG_C_4_FD_87039 | JGI IMG/M metagenome (GOLD analysis project Ga0114996, IMG submission 87039) | Marine microbial communities from western Arctic Ocean - ArcticOcean_MG_CB4_134 | ecosystem: Environmental > Aquatic > Marine > Oceanic | place: Arctic Ocean: Canada Basin | collected... | reverse complement strand
TTCTACGGACGCCCTGTCGGTAAAGGTCCCTCGACTACGCTCGGGATGACGATAGCGCGCCCAAGGCAAAATTAGTGGTCGGCGTTCAGGCGTTCAGCCAGCTATCGACCACCGCAGGTAGTTCGTCCAGTCCTGAGATCGTGAAGTCCGGTTGAACGCTCGGCTCACGGTCGTCGTAGCCCTGTATCCACACGGCGGACATTCCGACGTCTTTGGCTCCACCGACATCGGCGTGGAGGTTGTCGCCCACATGCAGCGCGTTCTCGGGCGCTACTCCTAGCTTTTCAAGAGTGTGGGTGAACATCTCCGGGCCTGGTTTCGCTGACGCTATCTCGTTTGAGAAGGTCAGGTATTCCAGGTACTGGCTGATGCCCTCCCTCTCCAGGTAGCGCCGGTAGACACCGGGCGAGGTTGAACCGACGTTTGAGATCAGCGCCGTACGCACGCCCAATTCTCTTACGGCGCTCAGTACGCTCTGAGCGGTCGGGTAGATGGTTGGTGAATGGACGAGGAACGGCTTGTCGATCGCCCGGGAGAAGGCTTCGAACTGTTCGTTATTGATCGATGCGCGGGCGTTGGGATCGGCGGCGTCCAGGATCTGTTGCATGCGCTCTTCGAATGTCCGGTCAAAGCCGCGGTCATGGTCAGCGCTGGTCTCTCTGCCGACCGTCCTGATGGCATCGCCGAGCGTGTCTGGTTCCACCGTGATTCCCGTTTCGCTCAGGGCCTTCACACCTTCCCTTACGCGCAGTTCGTGGCGGCCTGTGCTTGCTTCGAACATCAGGGTTAGCCAGAGGTCGAATGTGACTGCGCGTGGTGGCTGTTGGGGTGGCACTGGGGCTCCCTGCATTGTGTGCTTGACGATATCGGGTGGGTGTGAAGGCGAGCGTTCTCCCTCTCCCGCTAGAAGACGAGGTCGCGTGGTTGCACTGCGGACCCTTCGAAAGCCTCAGGGTGGGCAGCGACCTACTTTTTCGCCCCTGCGTCCGGGCCTGCTACTCCGGTTGAGGTGAGTTCTTCAATCTCTTCCGGGGTGTAGCCGGCGAACTCAAGGATCTCGTCGGTGTGCTGGCCCAGGGTCGGCGCCGCCGATTCAATGCTGCCCGGGGTGCCGTGCATCTTTACGGCGATACCGATGTTGTGGACGGGTCCGGCAACCGGGTGTTCGGTCACAACGTCCATGTCTCGTGCGAGAACCTGTTCGTTTGCCCACACCTCGTCCATCTCGAATATCGGACCGGCGGGAGTGCCGGCCTCGTCCAGGATCGGCAGCCACTCGGCAGTCGTCTTCGTCTGGAACGTGGCGTCCAACTGCTCACGAAGCGCAGCGACGTTCTCAAGCCGTGACGCGTTGCTGTCAAAGCGGGAATCTTCAAGCAGGTCCGAGCGCCCGATGGCGTTCGCAAGTCGCACCCAGTTGTTCTGATTGGCTGCGCCGACATTCATGTGCCCGTCTTTTGTGGCGAACGACTGGTACGGCGCGATAAGCCGGTGCGTAGAGCCAATGCGCGGCGGCACCTCGCCGGTCGCGAAGTAGAAGGCGGTCTCCCACACGGTGTATGCCAGGCCCGCCTCAAGCAGCGAGGACTCGACGTGCTGGCCCTTCCCTGTCCGAAGACGGTAGATATACGCGGCCTCGATCGCGTGGAGCGCGAACATGCCGGCGTTCAGGTCAGCGATCGGCACGCCGACCTTGAGCGGCGCTCCGCCAACCTCGCCGTTGATCGCCATCTGCCCGCTCATGCCCTGCGCGATCAGATCGAACCCGGGCCGGGACGCGTACGGGCCGGATAGGCCGAAGCCCGATATCGAGCAATAAACGATCGCCGGGTTTACCGCCGATATGTCTGAGTAGCCAAGCCCGAGCCTGTCCATCGCGCCCGGACGACCGTTCTCGATCAGGATGTCTGACTTCTCTGCGAGCCGTTTGAAGGTCTCTTTTCCCTTGTCAGCGCGGAGGTCCAGGACGATGCTGCGCTTGTTGCGGTTGAGCTGTAGGAACGCCGCAGATTCGCCGTTTATGAAGGGAGGACCGATGCGCCGTGTGTCGTCCCCGCCGCCGGGTTTTTCCACCTTGATGACGTTCGCACCCATGTCTGACATGTGCATCGTGCAGAAAGGTCCGGCCAGGATCTGAGTCGCGTCAAGCACTGTGACCCCGTCCAGGGCGCGTGGGTTAGGCATCTTTTCTCCTGATCTCGGGGGCGTGTGATGGCGCAGCAATGTTATCTGTTCAGGACGGTTCCCGGTGAGTCATCTCATGAGAATTTCTGGCAGGCATAATGCGGTTTCGTGACATGGCCCGATCCCCGAGTCATTTCCAGGTCATTTTTGGCAGCAACGCATCCAGATAAGAAAGGCCCGGCCCCCGATGGCAAGCGCACCGTTCAATCTCTTTGACCTCAAGGGCAAAGTAGCTCTGGTCACCGGCGGGAACGGCGGGATAGGCAAAGGCATCGCAATCGGACTGGCCCGGGCGGGCGCCAACGTCGCAGTTGCGGCGCGCAACCAGGACAAGAGCGCCGGGGCGGTCGCAGAGATTGAGGCTCTGGGGGTCAAGGCCATGAGCATCAGTTGCGACGTGACGGACGGCGACGATGTGAACGCTGCGGTCGCGGCCTGTGTTGATCAGTTCGGCGGGCTGGACATCGTGGTCAACAACTCGGGCGTAAACGTCCGCAAACTGCCGCATGAACTCGATCTTGAAGAGTGGCAGACCGTTATAGATGTGAACCTGACCGGCGTGTTCCTGATGTCTAAAGCGGCCTACCCGGAGATGGTGAAACGCGGCGGCGGAAAGGTGATCAACATCGGCTCTATGATGTCGATCTTCGCCCACGAGACGCTCGCCCCGTACGCGGCCAGCAAGGGCGGGGTCGTGCAGTTCACGAAGGCATGCGCATCGGCGTGGGCGAAAGACAACATCCAGGTAAATTCCATCCTGCCGGGCTGGATCGCAACCGACATGACGGAAACACTCCGGGTAAACGTGCCCGAGAGGTACGAGACGATAAGGGCTCGCACTCCGGCGCAGCGATGGGGTCGGCCGGATGAACTTGCCGGGACTGCTGTTTTCCTGGCCACATCGGCATCAGATTTCGTAACGGGAACGGCGATTCCGGTCGACGGCGGTTACTCGATCCAGTCGTGACCGGAAAATAATCTCGGAGCATCGGCGATTACCGATCCTTCACCGATTCGGTACGAACCACTCCTGCATCCGCACACGGGAATCGTGGAAGCTGTCGCTGGTCGGGTGCTGGGCCTTCTCCCGATGTCATTAACTGGCCCTCGCGGCAGGTGCAAATGGTCGATGATCAGACAATAGAGTCCGCCAACAAAACTGCGGGCGGACTGGAACGCACACTTGAGCGACGTGCGGCGTGGTTTGGCGTCAGGCCGTCGCTGATCGCTGAATGGGCCTGGGTCGCAGGGCGTGCGATGCTCGTCATCGCAGCCGGGATCGGCGTCGTGGCGTTCTTGCGCGGAACACCGCCGTTCGCATTCATGCTGTGGGCCGTCGCAGTTGTCCTGATCTAGAACGTCCTGATCGCCGGATTGTTGTTGAAAAACAGCGTGCAAGCCGCCTTCTTCCTTAGCCTCACGCTGGATACCGCCGCACTCCTGCTTACATGGGCGGTTGTAACTGCGGGCCTGGCTGATGAGCCGGAACCCACAGACATTTACCTGATCATGTTCCCGGTAGTCGTGGTAGCTGTGATCCGCCTGGGCTGGCCGCTCGGAGTAATCCAGGGGACCGTGTTCATCGTGTGGATGGCGGCGACGGCGCTCTGGTTCAGGCCGTCCGACTACTACGCCGTCGAGCAGATGCCACTCCGGGTGCTTTTCCTGACGACGATGATGGGGCTCACGCTGTGGTTGATGGCGCGGCTCAACAAGTCACGAGACGAGTCCGAAAATCTGGCCCGGGAGCGAGCGGTTCTGGCCGAGATGAGCCGTGTTATAGGCTCAACACTTGAGCTTGGCCAGGTGTATGGAACGTTCGATCTGCTCGTACAAGAGCTGGTGCCGTATCGACGTATTTCGATGAACCGTTTTGACCCTGCTACGGGTCGCCTGGAACATATCTATTCGCACGGCCAGCCTGTACTCGGACGTTCCGGCGGCGCCAACCAGGGGTTAGATACTGATCTGTCCGATATGATTTCTCAGCGCCGCGGCATGTTGTACGGCGGCGAGAGCACGGGACAACACACGTCCATGGCTGTGCCACTGATCTCCGGAGAGCGCGTGGTCGGCACGATCAGCGCAGAGGCCCATGCAGCCGCCACTTACTCAACAGTGGATCTTGACCGGCTTGAACGCGTGGCCCACCAGATAGCTCCGGCTATCGAAAGTTCCCGGCTGGCAAAAGATCTTGTGTCCAGCGAGACACGATTGCGGAGTGTCCTCGACTCCAGCCGAGACGCCGTGATCACAATCGACACTGCGGGCAATATCACCGGCGTAAATGCCCGGGCGATATCGATGTTCGGTTACCCGGCCGGGCGGCCCGAAAATATGGCCCTCAGAGAACTCGTGCCGACATGGTCCGAGATCGAATCTGTTTTATCGGATGCGGACGCGTTGACCGGACCGGATGTCGACATCGACGCTCGCCGTGCCAACGGGAACACCTTCCCGACGGAGGTGGTAACGGCCACGCTGTCCGGGCAAGAGGGTTCCGTGATCACGCCGCGAGATATCACAGAGCGGAAGACCGAAGAGGATGCCCGAATGCGGGTGCTGCAGACCGTCGCACACGAACTCCGCACACCGCTCAGCGCCGTGCTGGGGGCGAAGGACCTGCTCACTTCCACCTCACCGTCAGACCTTAAACAGTTTCACCTTCAAGCGCCTCATGGGTGTCATGGGCAGAGGCGTTGACCGGCTGGACACGCTGGGCGAGGAGCTCACCGACCTCGTTGACCTGATCGACATGCAACTCGGGACGATCCAGTTGGAACAGGAGTTGGTCCGAGTATCCAACGTCGTGGACACGGCGATGGCGGCCGTTGAGCCGGTGCTGGCGCGACAGGATCAGGTGGTCAACCTTCGGCTCGATAACCCGGGCACCGAGCTCTGGGCCGACCACGGACGGCTGGTCCAGGTAATCCTCAGCCGGCTCATGAACGCCCATCTCGTGTCACCCAGGGGCGCGGTGATCGTTGCATCCGGGCGCGTGTTTAACCGGGCGTATGAGATATGCGTTCGTGACGAGAGTTCGGATATCGCTCCTGAAGACGAGCCTTATGTATTTGATCCGTACCCCCGGGCGAATCAGGAAAGTCTCAAGCCCAACGAGGTGCGCGGTTTCCGCCTTGCTATCGCCCGCGGGTTCATCGAGGCACACGGCGGTGAGATCGGTTTTGACACATCCCCGGAAGGCTCCGAGTTCTATTTCCGTATCCCGATCGATCGGCCGATGGCCTCATATCAGCGCACCTTTTTGCCGGAACAGCGGGTGTCCGAACCTACAGACCATTCCGGAACCGGATAGCGGAAGCGTGTAGCAAGCAGGGGGCCTGACCCTCGGTTTATACGAGGTAACTCAGGCCAGGAAAGAATTGACGCTTTCCCGACCCCTACCCGGAATCGTGTAAATACACGGTTTCCGAAAGCCCAGACCACCCCCGGACCTCCTGAACAACACTTCGGGTAGACTCAAGTCTTCTTCGCCCTGCCCGCAAATTTTTGAGGCACGACGGCAAACCCCAGTAGTTCAGAGCAGTTCAGACCGGAGGGGTCGCACAGTGACGTCGTCTCAAGGACCGGGTACGACAGATGCCGGACGGGCCCGAAACAACTCGGTCCCCGGCGTGTACGCAAGGCTCGGTGTGAAGCCCATCATCAACGCCGGAAGTTGGCTCACCGCGCTTGGCGGCAGCCTCATGGCGCCGGAGGTTCTTCGGGCGATGGAAGAGGCGTCAACGGCGTTCGTCGATCTGCGCGCGCTTCAGACAGCGGCAGGCGAGGTGCTTGCACGAGCGTGCGGCGCCGAGGCCGGGTTCGTTACCGGCGGCGCGGCTGCATCAAATGTGCTTATGGCTGCCGCTTGTATGACAGGAGACGATCCCTCAAAGATCGACCGGTTACCGGACGCGAATGGGATGAAGAACGAGGTGGTCCTCTTCGATGGCCACGGGAATCACTACGACAGTAACTACGAGATCGCCGGAGCGACGATAGTCCGATGGGGGTCCTCTGGTCCCGAGGATTCAGAGGAGTCGGCAACAGGCAGCATCCAGGACCAACTTGGAGAGGCGTTCAGCGATCAGACCTGTGCCATGGCCTGGATTGCGGCGCCGTTTATGCGCGATCCGATGCCGTTCAAGGAAGCCGCAGCGATCGCCCGCGAGCATGGCATCCCGATCATCGTGGACGCAGCAGCCGAGGTTCCTCCGGCCGATAATTTGACCCGCTTTATTAGCGAAGGCGCCGATATGGTCGGGTACAGCGGAGGTAAGGGGATCGGCGGGCCTCAGGGATCAGGCATGCTTGTCGGGCGGGAAGACCTTGTTGCTGCCGCCTACGAAAATCACCTGAACTCGCGAGGGACGCGCGCCGGAGTTGGCCGTTCCGCAAAGGCGTCCAAAGAAGACATCGTCGGCCTCGTAACGGCGCTACAAATTTTCACGGACAGCGATCACGAAGCGGTCAGGGCTGGCTGGCGTGCCGGGGCGGAACACATAGTCAAGCACCTGAAGGGCATCGAAGGACTGGGGATCGTACTTGAAGACGGCGATCCCAATCGCCAGGGGCCTCAGGCGGTGATCTATTTTGAGAGTGACTGGGATGGTCCCGACTCGGGCGAGGTGCGTGCGGCGTTGCTTGCCGGCGATCCAGCGATCCATGTCGGCGCTGGTGTGTACGGTGACGAGATTAATATCGTCATGGTCAACGTCCAGCAGGGTGAAGAGCGCATAATCGCCGACCGGCTGGAAGAGATACTGGTCGAAAAAGCTAAACGGCAACCAATTATTTAATATCGAGGGAGCGCCTGATGAAAGTAGTCCTCGCAAGTGATCACCTTGGCGTCGAGTTCGTGGAGCGATTGCGTGACACGTTCCCAGACACCGAGTTCGCGCTGGCGTTCTCTGAAGAAGAGATGATTCGGGAGGTGGCGGATGCAGAGGTGTTTCTCGGCTGGCCGACCAGGAAGGTTTTCAGTGCCGGAGTCGGCTTGAAATGGGTGCACTGCATCGGCACGGGAATCGACAACGTTGAAGCGCTCGGAGATATCGAGGCGTCAGGCATTCCGATCACAAACGCCCGCGGTCCTCACACGGAGCCGATGGCGGATCACACGATGCTGTTTCTCCTGTCTCTGGCGCACAACGCGAAGAAGATGTTGGACGACCAGGCAAAGGGCAAATGGGACACGAATGGCTACGACCATGTCGAGGTGTCCGGAAGTGTCATGGGCATCTACGGCTTCGGGATGATCGGCCGTGCGATCGCCCGCCGGGCGCTTGGATTTGGCATGAAGGTGATCGCCGTCGATCCCGGGCCGGACGACGATGTCCCGGGAGTGGATATCTGGGGACTTGACCGCCTGGATGATCTATTCCGTGCCGCAGACTGGCTGGTGGTGGCTTGCCCGCTCCTGCCCGAGACAAGCATGACCGTCGACGCGCGGCGGATCGGGTTGCTGAAGTCCACTTCTTCATTGATCGTCATCTCACGCGGCGGGATCGTCAACGAGGGTGATCTGGCGGAAGCGCTGATCGCCGGAAATCTCTCCGGGGTCGCACTGGACGCGACCGAGCCGGAGCCGCTCGCCGCAGACAGTCCGTTCTGGAACCACCCAAAGGCGCTGATCTCGTCGCACTCGTCGGCGCTCACGCCGGAGATGTACGAGGGACGCCGGCAGATCGTTGTAGACAACCTCCGTCACTACCTGAACGGCGAGGAGCTGATGCACCGGGCTGACGCCGGTAAGGGTTATTAACCCCAGGAGTTTGAAGGTTCTGAGAGCTGGAAAGGCCCTCCCCTGCAACGGGGAGGGCCTTTTATCGTGACTTTTCATGCCTCGATCCGCGAGCTCCTATTTCGCGCCGCCTGCGATCTCGACCAGTCGACGGGCCTGGAATCGCAGTACCTGCACGATGGTCGCGAGGCCGAGCGCAATCCCCGTGAACAGGAACGCCATGCCGACGAATTTGAGCGGGGTTAGCCACGCCTTTATGGCCTCTATTGTGCTCAGGTCGTTCAGCAGTTCAGACCCCGCCGCCGCCGTATTCAGCTCGGCAGCGATCGAGTGGCCCCAGTAATCGTTTGCCTGTGTGGCGAGCCACCTGTTTCCGACGCTCATGGGCTTTTTGAGCACCTGCGGGCTTGCTCCTAGCGCTCGTTGGACGTTGCCCCCTGCGACGCGCAGGCTGCCGATGATTGTGGCGAGCAGGAAGGTGATGCCGCCGAGCATCATGCCGAGTCCCAGAAATTTGAAGCCAGGGAGCCAGGCCTTCGTGGATTCGATGGACGCCCTGTCGCCCGCGATGTCGCTTCCTTCGACCACCGCCTCTCGGTCCGCTTTCGAGTTGTCGAAGTAGTCAGAAACCGTGGGGGTTAGCGAAAAGAGCCCGATCAGGAATGCGATCCCGACGATCATCACCCCCATAGCTGTGAACGGGATCCGCATCTTTTGCGCCATGCTCTGCATGGGCGTCATATCCACCGCGTCGGGTTCGCCGCTGGCGCTGATTGGACCCCGCGTCATAATGCTTTGAGTGGCCATGGTTACGCTTCCTCTGCCGTAGCTTTTGCGCGCTTGCCAAGGATCTGATGGAGTACTAGCTCCATCGCCTGACCGCGCGTTTGAAGTGTTTTGATGATGATCGCGAGCACCACGGAGATGCCGGCGAAGAATGTGGCGAAGCCTAGGAACTTCAGTGGTTCCAGCCAGGCAGGGACGGCCATGATGGTGCCAAGATCTGAGAGCAAACCGGCTTCACCGGCGTCCCTCACCGCCTTTGTATTGCTGTAGTAGTCATCCGCAAGGACGCCCAGCGTTATTCCAACTACGAGGACGATCATCAACGCCATCGCTATCAGCAGGTATGCCCATTTGAGCGACGGATGTTGACCCGCCATGGACCTGTCGATTCCGTCAAGAGTTGTCATAGTTCCCTCCTGCAACCGTGCTTATCCGTGCTCACAAGTGAGTGAGCTAAGAACTGTTGCAATGGGCCGACATCCCCCTGGCGGTCATGCTGTTCAGTTATAGGCTTGGATGCGGTCAGCGAAGAATTGGGTTCGGCGCGGATTGCTGGATGGGGATGAGCGCGAGACGCGAGAGGCCGACGTAAACTTGAAGAAGGGCCGCCAGCGCTCGATGGATCGCGGCCTAAACCGACTTCTCAGGAGAGGGAATGCTTAAGGGAGCACTGATCGGGTTCGGGATCATGATCGGTTCTATCGCGATCCCGGGGTTTCACTGGGTAACGATATGGTTCGGGCCGTTTGTCGCCGGTTATTTTGGCGGCGGGATTGCGAAGGCTGATGAGAACAAGATCGTCAAGTTTGGCCTGCTGGTCGCCGGCATGATGCTGCTACCTGTCGCCATCGCCCTGGGCGCCCTGTACATATTCGATGTCGGCGGATTTATCCGCTTCTTCCTGATCGTTATGGCCATCGTAATCGTGCCGTACACGTGGTTTGGCGTGACCCTCGGCGCGCTATTTAGCTACCTCTCACGTAAGAAAGCGGCCGAAAAAGCGGCCGCCGAGGAAGCTGAAGCCGCGTCTTCGTAAACGCGCCTGTCCCGTTTGAGGCGTTACGTAAATTCCGGGACTCGGGCGTCCAGTTGCGTTTCCAATACGTGATCCCGGAATGATCTGACTATCCTCGGGAGCGGGCGGCCCTGCTCATGGACCATATACAGGCTCCGCATAAAGCGCGCTTCCGCTATGCGCATTCCAACGACCCGGGAGGCGTCATGCCGCTCCAGCGCCCGCCTGGTGACGAACCCCACGCCTAACCCGGCGTCGACCGCGGATACGATGGCCTGGGTGCTCCCAAGTACCATCGAGGCGTCGTAGACGGGGATCTCAAGGCCCAGTTCGTGTAACTGGTCCTGCACGGTCAACCAAGTCCCGGAGCCGCCTTCTCGCTCAATGATCCGTACCCGGGCGAGGTCTTTTAGCAACACCTCGTTTTGCTTTGCGAAGGGATGGCGTCCGGGAACGGCGAGGACTGTTTCATCCGTCGCGACCGGAATGCACACAAGCCTCCTGTGGTCCGCCGGTCTGCCGACAAATCCGATGTCCCATCGTCTTTCGAGCATCTCGTCGATAACGACGGTCGTGTCGGTGACGAAAATTTCTGTCGTGACCGCTGGATGGCTCTGCGAGAACGTCGTCGCAAGTTCCGGCACTAGATATTCGCCCGGGGTCGTGCTCGCGATAATCCTTAAGCGGCCTTCAAGCGGCAATGTCGGGTCCTGGATCGCGCCGAGTAACTCCGCATATCCATCAAGCGTTTCACGCGCAAATGCCAGGAATCGCTCTCCCTCCGGTGAGCTGCGGACGCCGGTGGGCAACCGCTCCAGTAAGGCCACGCCAAGTTCCAGCTCAAGACGCTGCATCTGCCGTGTGACCCCGGGCTGTGTAACGCCCGTTCTGCGTGCCGCAGAGGTGAGGCTACCGGTCTCTATGACTGCGACAAAGGTGGTGAGTTGCGCAATGTTCATACCCGCATGATAAACAGTTATGCCCCTAACGAGAACTCGACATCGTATTCACGATTCAGGCCGTGTTACTCATGGCATTTGAAAATGGCGGGCGAAAATCAGTTCCGGCACCGCTTCCTTCGATACGTTTCGAACTGTATCCCAACATATTGTTGCGCTTAATAATTATGGCTTCGTTGCTCATCATGTTTACGGAATTCACGCCGCTCAATGGTTGTTTCCTTTGGGAATTCAAGCGGTTGATTTTTGATCTGTTCTCGATTCCCGTAATCCTACGTAACTCCCTCGTATGGGTCCGATCGGTCAGCTGGTAAAAAAATAGGATACGTAATGCGATGATAATTCGGTAGTAGGTGGTAGTACCTACTTTACATCGGGTAATTTTACGGCAAAATGAATAGATAGATATTGACTATAATTAAGTAACTGCGATAATCTTCCTACTGTCGTCACGAATTGTTGACGATGACATTTGTCTTAATTGACGGAGCTAAGAATGCGAATCGAAGAAGCCGATCTGAATACGCTGAAGACGGCTCAACGCCGCGGACGAGTTCGCTCGC
>Ga0114996_10008675_pt1 | contig 11254 bp, 10 predicted proteins | sample ArcticOcean_MG_C_4_FD_87039 | JGI IMG/M metagenome (GOLD analysis project Ga0114996, IMG submission 87039) | Marine microbial communities from western Arctic Ocean - ArcticOcean_MG_CB4_134 | ecosystem: Environmental > Aquatic > Marine > Oceanic | place: Arctic Ocean: Canada Basin | collected... | reverse complement strand
TTCCCGTTGTGTCTGTCCGGGACAGACTGGTGGGCCTTCCCGTTGTGTCTGTCCGGGACAGACTGGTGGGCCTTCCCGTTGTGTCTGTCCGGGACAGACTGGTGGGCGATGCTGGACTTGAACCAGCGGCCTCTCGGATGTGAACCGAACGCTCTAGCCAGCTGAGCTAATCGCCCTCAGACCTTGCACCAACACTCCAACCCTGCACCGACGGGGGTTGGTAGCAGCGGCAGGACTCGAACCTGCGACTCGGGGCTTATGAGTCCCCTGCTCTGCCAACTGAGCTACGCTGCCGCGTCCCCGTACCGCAGAGACCTAGGCATGCTAACAACGTGGAATTGATCGTTCAATTTCGGGTGTTGCGTCCGCGCGGACGTGCTCCAGAGCGATCCGGCGCTCCTTCCATTCCGTATCCTGTGTGTGACGCCCCGGTTGGCTTGAGAATGGTGGCGGCCTGAACCTGGGGACGTGGGTGGGGATGAGTGGCGACAATGAGTACAGCGATGGCAGTTCGTCCTCTGGGTGCAATCTTTCGTTTCTTTCGGGACATTGAGTTCAATCTGTTCCAGAGGCCTCGGAGCCGGGGGCAGTTGCTCAGTCGTCTGGGGATTCTGGCCGCCGTGGCCCTGGCCGCTCTCACTCCATTCTTGATCTCGTCCACCAGCCAGGACGCGAGAGAGGTCGCGGGTGCCGAGTTCCTCGCGGCGTTGACCGAGCTCGATGCGACCAAGGGCGAGCTTGACCTGCTGAGAGCAGTTCCCGAGCGCGATAGCGCGGCGATCGAAAGCCTGGAAGCACGCATCGTTGAACTCGAGGACGAGACGTTCCTTGGCTACATCAAGCGCGACGGAGACTCGGCATCTGCGGGCGCCCTGGTTCCCGATTTCCGCCTCCTCGACACAAAGGGCAACCCGTTTCAACTCAGCACCCAGGGCAAACCCGCCATCGTCAACTTCTGGGCTTCTTGGTGCGCCTTCTGTATCGAAGAGATGCCCGACCTCCAACTCCTGCATGAGGCCATCGGCGACCGCGTGACGGTCATTGGCATCAATCGCGGCGAGTCACGGGGGACGGCAGTCCGTTTCGGCCTCGAGACGGGCGCACAGTACACACTCTTGCTGGACCTCAGGGATGAGTTGGGCTCGAGCACCGGCCCCTATCGGGTCATCGGCATGCCGACGACGCTCTACGTCGATGCGGACGGACGGGTCAATACCGTCCGGATTGGCTTCCAGACGCTGGAAGACATGCAAGAACTTGCCGGGCGGTTGCTCAACGAAGACCTCGATCTTACCGACGAGGTAATCGACACATCCCTCATCGGGCGAATCACGGAGACGCTCAACTCACAGGTCGCGGCGCACGCGGTCGCGGCGGAGCTGTTCGCTCGCTTCGAGGCCGATTCGACGATCATTGAGGACATCGCTTGGCAGCGGAACGTCACGGCGCAGGCGCGGATCTGGACGATCAACGCGGAGCGCTTTGCGGATCTAACGCCGCCATCCCGCGCGCAAGCCCTCTACGACGAGATCGTGGACTCCTTCGAGCTGATCTTGGTAGCGGGAACGCTGCTGGAAACCGGCGTCGCCTTGATGGACGTCGACCAGATCGCGCGAGGTACGAACCTCTTTGCGCAAAGCCTCCCCGCGTTCACTGACGCGGTGGAGGACCTCAAGGGCCTGCTCTCCACGCTCTAGGACCACGCCGCGACAGGCGGGACTGGGATTCGGTTCCGGAACCTTGAGGCGGGCCGCTGGGAACCCGCACTCTGGGCGTGACGTCTCTTGACCGTGGCAGGCACAGCTTCCTAGCCTCAACAGGCGTTGATCTGGGAGTGCCCGAGAAGGCGTGATCTGGATCGTGGGCGGTTAGCTCAGTTGGCTAGAGCGTCCGGTTTACACCCGGGAGGTCGCTGGTTCGAGCCCAGCATCGCCCACCACCGCAGCTCGCCCGCGAAGGTCTGTTCCGTCGATGGCACCATCGATTGACCTCTCCAAGGCCCGTTCGTAGCGTTGCTGCGTGGCGAGTTCGCCACGGCCGCCGACCGTCAGTCGGGCGCCGTTAGTCCGGAACGAGGCCTTGATGAGCAACTCAGTACGCGAATGGCTGGATACCACGTACCAGCAGGCGACCCAGAAGAACGGCGAGCGGCGGGATCAGTTTCGTCGCTCCAGCGGCGACGCGCTCCAGCCGGTCTATGCGCCCCAGCACGACGAAGCCTACGTTCGCAAGAACGGCTTCCCCGGCGAGTATCCCTACACGCGGGGCATTCAACCCACCATGTATCGCGGTCGTTTCTGGACGATGCGTCAGTACGCGGGCCAAGAGGACGCTGAATCCAGCAACCGCCGCTATCGCTTCCTGCTCGACCAAGGCCAGACGGGCCTCTCCGTCGCCTTCGATCTCCCCACGCAGATCGGCTACGACTCCGATGCCGATGTCGCCGAGGGCGAGGTCGGCAAGGTGGGCGTCGCCATCGACTCGATCGGAGACATGCGTACGCTGTTCCACCAGATTCCGCTGGACCACGTCACCACGTCGATGACGATCAACGCCACCGCCACGACCCTCTTGTCGATGTATGCCGCTGTCGCCGAGGAGCAGGGGGTTGGCAAGGCCAAGATCGGCGGCACGATCCAGAACGACATCCTCAAGGAATACATCGCGCGTGGGACCTACATCTATCCCCCGGCGCCCTCGCTGCGGTTGATCACGGACTCTTTCGGCTACTGCGCCGAGGAGGTGCCGCGCTGGAACACAATCTCCATCAGCGGCTATCACATGCGGGAGGCCGGAAGCACGGCGGCGCAAGAGGTGGGCTTCACGCTGGCGAATGCCATCGCCTATGTCGACGCCGCCCTGGCGGCGGGACTGGATTTCGATACCTTCGGTGGTCGGCTCTCGTTCTTCTTCGCCTGCCACTCCAACTTCCTGGAGGAGATCGCGAAGTTCCGCGCCGCGCGGCGGCTTTGGGCGCGCATCGCCAAAGACCGCTTCCAGGCGACGAACCCCCGGGCGATGATGCTCCGCTTTCACACTCAAACCGGCGGCGTGACGCTCACGGCCCAGCAACCGGACAACAACGTCGTCCGCACAACGGTGCAGGCGCTCGCAGCGGTTCTTGGCGGCACGCAGTCGTTGCACACGAACTCGCTCGACGAGGCGCTCGGTCTCCCCACCGAGCACGCCGTGGAGATCGCGTTACGGACGCAGCAGATTCTGGCCTTCGAAAACGGCGTCGGGGATGTGATCGATCCGCTGGCGGGGTCGTTCTACCTGGAAGAACTGACGGACCAGATCGAAACCGAGGCCGCGCAGTACATCGAGAGAATCGATGCCTTGGGCGGCGCCGTGAAAGCGATCGAGCAGGGCTACCAGCAACGCGAAATCATGGAGACGGCGCTGGGCTTTCAGCGCCAGCTTGAGACCGAAGCGGCCGCGGCGTCAGACGGCACGCCCCCCGGGGAGATCGGGCAAGTCAAGGTGGGGGTCAACCGTTTCGTCAGCGAGGACTCCCAACAGCCCGAGATCCTTCGCGTCGACCCCGCCGTGCGCAGCCGCCAGATCGAGAAGCTCGAGAAACTGCGCGCCAGCCGCGACGGCAAGGCCGTGGCCGACTCCTTGGAGCGCATTCAGCAGGTCGCGGCAGGCGACGAGAATCTGCTGCCTCCCATCCATGCCGCTGTCACGACCGAGGCCACGCTCGGCGAGGTCTCGGATGCCCTTCGCTCTGTTTGGGGTGAGCATCGCGAGAACGTCGTCGTCTAGCGGTCCGCAAAGCGGCATCGAGCAGAGACGACTCTTGCTCGGCGACGTATCCTTGTGCAAGGAGCAGATGCCGTGAGCCCTCGTTTCGCGCAGCCCAATCCGGACTCCACGCCCAGTTACACCGTGGCACAGCAAATGCGCTATTGGTTTACCGAAGAGCGCCGTCTCCTCATTGCGTCCGTCACTGGGCTCACGGAGGACGCGGCGCGTGAACCGATCGAACCTGAAGGATGGTCGGTGCACGACATCCTGGCGCACCGCATGTTTTGGGAAGGCCGCGAGGCCGAGGCATTGGCTCAGCATCTTCTTGGCAAACGCGTCGAGCTTCTCGATTTCCCGTTGAAGCGCGTGGACGGCACCAACGCCGCGGCGGTCGACACGCTACATGGGCACGGGACCGATCGCGTCCTGCGCGAGCTGAAGACGACCCGGGCAGCGGTGAAGGAGCTCGCCGACAAGATTCCGGACGCCGAGTTCGATGATGATGAGAACGCCGCCCGAACGGTTCTCGGTGTCGCCATTGAACACGACCGTGAGCATCGGCAAGCGATCGAGCAGTGGCGTCTGGAACGTGCGGCCGAGGCCTTGCGCGAATCATCCCAACCTTCATCCTCGGAGAAGCCGAGCTGAGGAACGCGGCATCCAGGCGCCTGTTCCTCTCGCCTGATTGAGCTCGTGCTTCTTACCGGCTTAGAGCGCCGTCAACGTATCGACGGCGCGGAGTGGAGGCTCTCTTGGCACTGACTCGGATTCACCATGTCGCCGCGATCGTGGCCGACGCAGACGAAGCGCTGAAGTTTTGGCGCGATGCCTTAGGACTCGTCGTCTCGCGGGACGAAGTCATTCAGGATCAGGGCGTGCGCGGCATCCTCATGCCCATGGGCAACTGCGAGATCGAGTTAATCCAACCCATTCGTGACGACACCGGTGTCGCCAAGTACCTCGCCGATCGAGGCGAAGGGCTGCACCACATCTGCTTCGAATCCACGGACGTGGCCTCAGATCTGCTCGACGCCAAGGCCAGGGGCATGGAGATGATCGACGAAACGCCACGCCCAGGCCTTGCCGGGATGATTGGATTCGTGCATCCCAGGTCCAACCACGGGGTCCTGATTGAGTTCGCCCAGCCCCCAGCGGGAGAAGCCGCGGGTTCCGCGCCCGCTAGCGACTTCGCGCCCCAGCGCTTGCATCACGCCGTATGCGCGGTCAGGGATCGAGTCGAGGCGGGCGACACGCTGATCAGAAACTTTGGACTCGCTGATGGCGGCCAGAACCGCTTTGAAGAGGTGGGGCTGGAGAACTGGTTCTTGGATCTCGGAGACACGCAGCTTGAACTCGTCACTCCGCTCACCGACAACGAGCGCGATCCGCTGGTGCGCCGCCTCCAACAGGGCGAGGGCATGTTCATGCTGGCGCTGTCGGTTCGAAGCGTGTCCGCTGCCGTGGACCGGCTCCGCGCCGCCGGCGTGAAATGCACGGACCCCATCGCGGAGGCTCCCGCCACCTATCTCAGTCCCAAGCACACGCATGGCGTCCGCATCGCCCTCGATCAAGCGGTGTAGTTCGAAGCGGCTGTTTCGATACCGGTCCAGCGACAGCCAGGTATCTGGCGTCGAATGCCACCGACCCTTACCGTAACGACGCGGACGAGATCCGACAGTTCGGAAGCCAATGAACAGGCCAAATGAACAGGAACGTCAGATATGGCTGAACGAAAGATTCGGGTCGTGATCGCCAAACCGGGCCTCGACGGTCACGACCGTGGCGCCAAGGTCGTTGCCAGAGCGCTGCGTGACGCGGGGATGGAAGTGATCTACACGGGGATCCGTCAGACGCCGGAGATGATTGCCGAAGCCGTCCTGCAAGAGGACGCCGACGTCGTTGGCTTGAGCATTCTCTCGGGAGCGCACCTGGAACTCTTCCCGCGCATCTTGGCCGCCTGTTCGGAACGCGACATCTCACCGGAAGAGACCCTCTTCTTCTGCGGCGGAATCATTCCCGACGAAGACATCGTGGCGCTGCAGAAAATTGGCTTCAAGGGCGTCTTCGGTCCCGGATCCAACACCCAAGACATCATTAGCTTCGTCCACGAGAACGTGAAGCAGCCCGCCTAGCTCATGCCCAGTTCAGACGCCTCCAGCGCCACTCTCGAAGAGCGGTTACTCCGTGGTGACCGACGTGCTCTCTCTCGCCTTCTGACGGAGGTGGAGGCCAGCAGTCGGCGCGGTCTCGAAGCGATGAAAGTCCTCTATCCACATACGGGTCGAGCACAGACCATTGGCATCACCGGATCCCCCGGGTCTGGCAAGAGCACCGTCACCAACGAACTCGCCAAAGAGTACCGCCGTCGCGACAAGAGCGTCGGCATCGTCGCGATCGACCCGTCCAGCCCGTTCACCGAGGGCGCAATCTTGGGCGACCGGGTCCGTATGCAGGAGCTCACCGGCGACACCGGGATCTTCCTGCGCAGTCTGGCGAGTCGTGGGTCGCTCGGGGGGCTCTCCGAGGGCACCATGGACGTCATCCTGGCCATGGACGCCTTCGGTAAGGATGTCATCCTGATCGAAACCGTGGGCGCTGGACAGGACGAGGTCGAGATCGCCGGGACCGCGAAGACGACGATCCTCGTCAATACCCCCGGTATGGGGGACGACATCCAGGCCATGAAGGCTGGCATCATGGAGATCGCCGACGTTCTCGCCGTGAATAAGGCCGACCAGCCCGGCGCAGACATCCTCGTCAGTCAGCTTTCTACCCTCCTCTCGCTCGCGCCCAAGCTGGACTGGGAGCCACCCATCCTCAAGGTCATCGCGACGGAGGGTGCCGGTATCGCGGAGTTGGCTGATGCCTGCGACCAACACTTTGCCCACCTCCATACGTCGGGATTGATAGAAGAGTCCGAGCGCGACCGCTCGCGGCGCCAGATTCTGAATCTCGCGCGCCGTCAGCTTCTGGCGCGCCTTATGGAGCATTCGGGGGGCGAAGATCGGCTGACGCAACTCGTGAACGCGGTCGCCGATCGCGAGCTCGATCCGCACAGTGCGGTCGCCGAGTGGCTCCGGGACACCTCAACCAGCTCGACGTAAGCCAACGCGACGTACGTTTTGATGGAGCTTGTTACGCTGCGCCCCCATGGCGGAACGCGTACAACGATTACTCATCACCTACGGCTGCGACGATGCCGTCAAATATATCTCGCATCTAGACCTCATGCGGCTCTGGGAGCGAGTCTTGCGCCGGGCCCAGGTGCCCGTCCTCTACTCGGAGGGCTTCTCGCCGCGCCCCCGGATCGCGATGGCTGCGCCGCTCCCGGTCGGGGTGTCATCACAGGCTGAGAAACTGGACATGTTGTTGGGGCAGCGCGTCAAACTTGATGAAGTGCGGGCGGTATTGGAACCTCAACTCCCGAACGGACTCAGCATTAGCACCATCGAGGAGCTGCCGCTCAAGGTGCCATCTCTGCAGTCACTGACCCGGGCAGCGGTGTATGAGGTCCGCGTCGAAGACGGCCGATCGCGCGACGCTTGGCAGCAGGCGATCTCAGACCTTCTCGCGCTGGAGTCGCTCCCCTGGGAGCATCAACGTGGCGATGACCTGAAGCGCTACGATCTCCGGCCCTTGATTCACTCGATCGATCTGATCGAATGCGGTGACGGCAAGGCGCATCTCAAGATGCGTCTCCGCAACGACAGTGGGGGCTCTGGCCGTCCCGAACAGGTCACCCGCGCGCTGGCCGTCAACGAGGAGCCCTTGCGGATGCACCGTCTGGAGTTGGAACTGGACATCCCCTCCCTTGCTCGCGATGCCATCCGTCGCGCGGGCTACGAAGCCCGATAGCAACAGGCCCGATACCGGCTGCGGAGCACGCTCGGGAACACAACCGTCTGGAAGACCAATGTCTCGCGTCATCATCGTTCGACATGCGCAAAGTGAAGCCAATCGCGATGGTGGCGCACTGGGGCGACTTGACTCCCCGCTCACAGAGCTGGGACGGCAACAGGCGCAGGCGGTGGGCGACGCTTTGCAAGGCCAACATGTCGCGAAGGTCGTCGCCAGCCCGCTGAGCCGTGCCGCTTCGACGGCGGCGGCCATCGCAGTCCACCACGGGCTTGAGTTGGATCTCGATGACCGCTTACTGGAGATGGATGTTGGCTTGCTGGATGGGATGCCCTTCGCCGAGGCGCGCGAGAAGCACGGCGACTTTCTCAAACAGTGGATGGGCACCGACGCGGAAGCGTTGCCAATGCCAGGCGGCGAGTCCATGGTCGACGTGGCAGACCGCGCCTGGCCCGCGCTTGAACCCCTGCTCACCGCCGAAGCCGAGCCGGGCGAGGAACCGGATGGCATCACGGTGGTCGTCTCGCATAACTTCGTGATCAAGGCGCTCATCTGCTGTGCCATCGAGCTTGAGCTTCGCTTCTGGCGCCGTTTCGAGGTGGACCTTGCGTCCCGCTCAACTCTTGCGCGCAGACGTGGCCAGGTGGCCCTCTACGCGCTCAACGACACCTCACATCTGGGAGACGGGCTTCGACCCTGATCCGTGGCTGTGGTACGGTTGCCGCGGTGGCAGGGCTGGGGCGCATATGCCCGAGACCCACGGCCTCGCTGACCCAACGCCCACGACGGACTCAGAGCTGCCGGACAGTCGACCGCGACGCGTGGCGTCCGACGAAGAGCCGAGCCAGAGTCCGACCACCGCCGTGGCGATCTCCCCGGCGAGCCAGCATCTGACCCCCTTAATTGTCTTTTTCGTTGCGCTTGCCATCGTCGGGTATTTCGTCTTCACTGCCGTGGATGGCGTGATCAACAACAACAGCATTGGCCTCCGTGCGGCCGCCATCCAAACCGAGATCAGCGATCTCGCTTGGGAAGCAGAGCAGCTCAGCGCGTTGGTCGCATTCCTGGATTCCGATGAGTACATCGAGCGCACAGCACGGGAAGATTTGGGATTCGTTCGCGTCGGTGAAGAGGCCTTCGCAATCGAAGCGCCCATCCAGATTGGGCTGCCGATTACGCGGTCACCGTGGTGGGCGAATCTTCTCCCTGTCCTGCCTCAACCCGACGCCGAATAACCCCGCGCTGGCTCTGGCGGCGCCATGAAACCCCGCGCTGGTCCTGGCAGTGCCATGAAACCCCGCGACGCCCGCGCTCTGGTCCACCGTATCGAGCGCGCCATGAGCGATGCCTTGAGCAAACTCGAGCCCGCTCCTTCGCGGCCGACCAAGCTTCTCGTCGCGGTATCTGGTGGTGCCGATTCTTCGGCGACCCTCTTCGCTCTCGCCGAACGCGCTGAGAGGCACGGTTGGCAGATCCACGCCGCCCATGTCGATCACGGCATCGCGGACAGCGAAACCCGAGCGTCTTTCCGCGCCGCCGTCCGCGACCTCACAGGACGCCTCAAAATCCCGTTCACCGAGTGCGCCGTCGATGTCCCGAGCGTGGCAGCCACCCAACGACTCAGTGTCGAGACCGCCGCGCGGCAGGAGCGCTACGCCGCCTTGACGAAGGTCGCGGCGCAGCTGGAGGTAGCCGCGATCGTGACGGGGCACACCGCTGACGACCAGGCCGAGAGTGTCCTCCTCCACCTGCTCCGCGGCAGCGGCCTGGATGGGCTGGCTGGCATGTCCTCTCTCGGTGCCGTGCCGATCGCCGTGCCGATCGGGGCGCCGCGAGAGGACACGGTTCGACCCTCTCTGATCAGACCGCTCCTCGCCGTGCGCCGCGCTCAGACCCGTGCTCTGTGTGCGCATCACAGCCTCGCGTTTGCGGATGACCCTGCGAACCAGGACAGTGCCTTCACGCGGAACCGGATCCGGGCACAAGTGCTGCCCGCCCTGGAAACGCTCAACCCGAACGCCGTGGGCGCTCTCGTACAGCTCGCCGCCAACGTCCGTCCGGATCGAAAGTTGCTGGAAGAGCTCACCCTCCAGGCGTTCGCCAAGGTTTCCCTCCCGTCTCATCAGCGCGAGGTCCTACTGAGTCGGGCCGCCCTGGCTGCTCTCCCTGAGGCGCTGCGTATCCGTGTCCTGCGCATGGCAGTCCTGCAATTTGCGGACAGTCCATCGCATGACCGGTCTCAGGCGCTCCTGCGTCTCGCCCGGAGCGGTGGCCACACGATCGAGTGTGGCGGCGGCGTCCAGGCGGAGGCGCGGGGAGATCGGCTTCGTATCTGGGGAGTGGCGCCCCTGCCAGATGGCGGGGCTGCGTATCGCGGACCGCACTTCCCCGGGCGCGGAGATTGACACACTGGAAAATCGAGTGCTACGTTCTCCTTCGCGCGTAGGCAATCCTGCTTCTTGTGAGTAGGCTCGATCAGTCAAATGGTCGGGCTCTTTCTTTCTCAAGAAGAGTCCAGGAGTGCCCGCGGCACCTTAACAACTGGAGAGCGAAAGTCCAGCGAGCTTGGGCGGACAACCGGCCCAGCGTTGCGAAGACGCGCGTCTGAATCAGCCTTCGGGCCGATCCAGTGCGTGTCCACCGATGTTGGGACCTTTGTTTGAACCGAATGGCTCAGAGCCTAAATTTGTCAATATATGGCGAGTTTGATCCTGGCTCAGGATAAACGCTGGCGGCGTGCCTTACGCATGCAAGTCGAACGAAGCTTCGCCCTTCGGGGTGAATGACTGAGTGGCAAACGGCTGAGTAACACGTAGGTGACCTACCCCGAGGTGGGGGATAGCCCGGTGAAAGTCGGGATAATACCGCATAATGCCATCGGATCAGACCGATGGAGAAAACTCCGGTGCCTTGGGAGGGGCCTGCGTCCGATTAGCTAGTTGGTGAGGTAATGGCTCACCAAGGCTGCGATCGGTAGCTGGTCTGAGAGGATGATCAGCCAGACTGGGACTGAGATACGGCCCAGACTCCTACGGGAGGCAGCAGCGAGGAATCTTGCGCAATGGGCGAAAGCCTGACGCAGCAACGCCGCGTGAGTGACGAAGGCCCTCGGGTCGTAAAACTCTTTTATCGGGGAAGAAGATCTGACGGTACCCGGTGAATAAGCCACGGCTAACTACGTGCCAGCAGCCGCGGTAATACGTAGGTGGCAAGCGTTATCCGGAATTACTGGGCGTAAAGCGTACGTAGGCGGTTTGGTAAGTCTGTCGTGAAATCTCCCGGCTTAACCGGGAGCGGTCGATGGAAACTGCCAGACTTGAGGAGCGTAGAAGTGAGCGGAATTCCCGGTGTAGCGGTGATATGCGTAGATATCGGGAGGAACACCAGTGGCGAAAGCGGCTCACTAGGCGCCACCTGACGCTGAGGTACGAAAGCGTGGGGAGCGAACCGGATTAGATACCCGGGTAGTCCACGCCGTAAACGATGGATGCTAGACGTGGGGGGTAATCGACCCCTTCCGTGTCGCAGCTAACGCATTAAGCATCCCGCCTGGGGACTACGGCCGCAAGGCTAAAACTCAAAGGAATTGACGGGGGCCCGCACAAGCAGCGGAGCGTGTGGTTTAATTCGATGCAACGCGAAGAACCTT
>Ga0114996_10008674_pt1 | contig 11254 bp, 10 predicted proteins | sample ArcticOcean_MG_C_4_FD_87039 | JGI IMG/M metagenome (GOLD analysis project Ga0114996, IMG submission 87039) | Marine microbial communities from western Arctic Ocean - ArcticOcean_MG_CB4_134 | ecosystem: Environmental > Aquatic > Marine > Oceanic | place: Arctic Ocean: Canada Basin | collected... | reverse complement strand
GCATATTCTGCCGCGATAGCACCAGCGCCACCGGTTGGTGCTGCATTTGGAGCACAACCCGCCAGGCCTCGACCACTTCATTGGCATCGGCCGGACGCAGGGTGATCAAACCGGGGATGACTCTCAGCGAAGCCAACTGTTCGACCGGCTGGTGCGTGGGGCCGTCCTCTCCGACGCCGATCGAGTCATGAGTGAAGACGTAGATGACCGGCAATTCCATCAGCGCGCTCAGCCGAATCGCCGGCCGCGAATAGTCGCTGAAGATCAAAAAGCCTGATCCATAAGGACGAACTTTACAGTGCGACATGCCGTTCAAGATCGACGCCATGGCGTGTTCGCGCACGCCGAAGTGGAAATTGCGTCCGCCGTAGCTGATGGGTGTAAAATCGCCGGCGCTGTCGAAGGTGAGGCGGGTTTTCGTGGATGGCGCTAGGTCGGCGGAACCGCCCAGCAGCCACGGCAAGTTCTGGGCCGCGGCATTGAGCGCCTCGCCGGAGGCGTCCCGGCCGGAAACCCCCTTCGGATCGGGCGCGTACTGAGGCAGGGTCTTGTCCCAGCCGATGGGAAGTTGCCTGTGTTGCATCTTGTAGAGCTGATCCGCCAGATCCGGATATTCATTCTTGTATTCCTGGAACTTCAGCATCCAGGTTTCCCTTAATCCCTGACCCCGCCGCCCGATCCCCTGAGCGAAGTGTTCGTGTACCCCATCGGGCACCAGGAAGTGACTCTCCTCGGGCCAGCCATAGGTTCGCTTGGTCAAACGGATCTCTTCCACCCCCAGAGGGGCGCCATGAGCGGCGCTGGTGTCCTGCTTATTCGGGGAGCCATAGGCGATGTGGCTATCGACGATAATGATCGTGGGCCGGTCGTGCGTGTTCTTGAACGTGCGGAAAGCGCGGTCGAGCATTTCAAGATCGTTGGCGTCGCCGACACGCGTCACGTTCCAGCCACAGGCCACGAAGCGCGTGGCGATGTCGTCGCTAAAGGCCCAGTCGGTATGCCCTTCAATTGAAATTTTGTTGTTGTCGTAGATCCAGCACAGGTTCGACAGCTTGAGATGGCCGGCCAGCGAGGCGGCTTCGTGGGTGACACCCTCCATCATGCAGCCGTCGCCGCACAGCGCATAGGTGTCGTAGTTGAACATCTCGAACCGGGCGCGGTTAAAATGCGCGCCCATCCACTTGGCGGCAATCGCCATTCCAACGCTGGTGGCAACACCCTGCCCCAGCGGACCGGTCGTGGTCTCGACTCCCGATGTCCAGCGGTACTCGGGATGACCCGGACATTTGCTGCCAAGCTGCCGGAAACGCTTGATGTCTTCGAGCGAGACCGACAGTTCACCGAGAGTCTCGTATTTCGGGTTCACCGACCGCACGCCGGCCAAATGAAGCATCGAGTAGAGCAGCATCGAGGCATGGCCGATCGAGAGCACGAATCGGTCGCGGTTGGGCCAGATCGGATCGTGCGGGTCAAAACGCAGATGGTTCTGCCACAGCTCGTAGACGACCGGCGCCAAAGCCATCGGCGTTCCCGGATGTCCGGAATTCGCCTGCTGGACCGCGTCCATCGACAACGTCCGAATGGTGTTAATTGAAATCTGTTCGATTGAATCGTTATTCACAACTTCCCCACATGAGCACGAACCGCCTACAAGGGCGCTTATCGGCTGGAGTGAGCCTATTCCTTAGCCCTGTCAGAGTCCGATACAGAGCCCCGAACGCAAGTGAGTGGGTCAAATCCGCCAGACGGCTCGATTTCAAGAGCGCAACCGGCCAGCCCGGCAGCGCCGCTCGCGTTAGGGATTTGACCGAACGGTCAGCGGCGGAAGGGACCAAGCCTCGAGCTGGCCAATTTGGTCGTCACGGAATTGACGGTCACAAACAATCAGAATGCGGGCCGCGGGCGCGGCCTGGCGATGATTGTTCACCAGCAAACTCAGGCCCGCTCGGTCGAGGGCTTATCACCTGGTCCAGGCAGTGAGAGCTTGCCGCCGCCGGCGCTCTCAGCTTCGATCAGTGTTTCGAGATCAGGATAGGCGTAGATCACCGGGGCATTATTCTGCATCAGGCCGCCCGTATCGGCTGTCGGTCCATAGTTGCTGTGCAGTTCGCGGCCCAGCATTCGCAGCATCGCCATCTGTTGTCCCCGGTGGTGGGAGGTGTGAGCGATACGCCGCACCATCACCCAAGCGCGCGATCGGGGAACTTCGAAAAAGCTCGCTGTTCCCTCCCACCAGCCGTCGTCTTTTGAGCGCAGAACTTCGAGGCGGCGGCCTGAGTCTTCGGCGTATCGCTTGATGAACTCGATGCGGGTCTCTTGCTCGGGAAGCGGCGGCGCCGCGACGTCAACGTCCAGAATCTTTCGGAACCATAGGTCCTCGCTCACGCATTGGTGTACCATCTGCTCGTGAACGCTGCGCCCGCGGCGGTCGGCTGGGTTCGGCCGCACGGGCAAGTCCTCGTCAGCGAACATACTCCATACGCTGAGCACCTTCAGGCGCTCGGTTTCGAATGTGTCGATCAAGAATTGGTATCTCATTTGAATGCCGACGCTTCCAGGTTGGACGGGACTTTCAATCAGGGAGATCGCGTGCCCAAGAACGGTTGAGGGCTCTAGCCCCTCGGACTACCAGTAAGAGCCGATCCAGCTTGCCGCGTGAGGCTGATCGACCGGCGGATGCTTTAGGATCGCCTCCTCGTTGATGTCCGAGCCCAGACCCGGCCCGGACGGTATCTTCAAGTAGCCCCCTTCGCAGACAATAGGCTCGGTGAGGATCTCGTTGTAGTGCTCGATGTAGGGGTAGAAAAACTCCTGGATGAGGAAGTTGGGAATCGACGCATCCAGGTGGAGACTCGCGAGCGTTGCGATCGGGCCGTTGGAGTTGTGGGGTTGCACGGAAATATAGTAGGTCTCCGCCATGGCCGCGATCTTCTTTAGCTCGAGAATACCGCCGGCGTGGCAGACATCGGGCTGAATAATGCGCGCCGCATGCTTCTCGAAAAGAGCGCGGAAGTCCCAGCGCGTATAGAGCCGTTCGCCGGTCGCGATCGGCAAGTTAATCGAGCGCTGAACTTCCGCCATGGCGTCGATATTGTCGGGCGGAATTGGCTCCTCGTAGAAGAATGGATCGAAGGGCTCGAGCTTTTGAGCCATGCGGATGGCGCTCCACATGTTGAAACGTCCGTGGCACTCGATCAGCAGGTCGATGTCGGGTCCGACGGCCTCGCGCACGGTCTTGACGCACTCGATGGCGTACTTTTCCTCATCTTTCGAAATCACCTGGCCGCCAAAACGGAAGGGGTCCCACTTGATGGCCGTGAAGCCTTTGGATACCATTTCTTGGGCGTTGCGGGCGACGAGTTCCGGGGTGTCTTCCGGACGATGATCAATGACGGATTTCGAAAAAGCCCAGGCGTTGGCGTAGGCGCGGACCTTGTCACGCAGCTTTCCGCCCAGAAACTCGTAGACCGGAACCCCGAGTTCTTTGCCCTTGATATCCCACAGTGCTTGTTCGACGCCGCTGAGGGCGCAGAGCGTGATGAGCTGGCCGAACCAGAAGGTCTGCTTGTAAAGCGAGTTCCAGATGTGCTCGATTTGGAACGGGTCTTTGCCGACCAGAAAATCCTTCATCGACTCGAGTGCCTGCACCGTCTCGAGGCGATGCTTCTCCATGCTGCACTCGCCCACCCCCGTCAAGCCGGTATTGGTGTAGAGCTTAACGAAGACCCAATTGGCGTGTCCTCCTCGGGTTTGCAGGACTTTGAGGTCAGTGATTTTCACAGAGATTTCCTCGGTTTCCGGAACTGGTTTGTCGAACGTCGGCTAAATTGATGGTGGACTACGATTATCGGCCGAACGAAGTTGGTTTTCAACTGGAGAGCGGCGGAGGGCGCCGGGAAGCCCAGGATACCTACAGAGCCGCACCCGCAAGGGTGCGGCCGAGACGGCAAGCCCTCTCGGCTACCCCGCAAAACCCGCCTGTTTGGAACCGCGGCCGCGGATGGCCGTTTGGAACCTCGACCGCAGGCTTGCGCCCGCGGCTCTGTTGTCATAAACACGACGTCAGGAATACAACAAAACTGGTGGGAACGCCCGCCAGTAGATATAATTTAACTATGCGGGCGTTGCAAGCATTGCTTCTGCTTTTCGCGCTGGGAATGGCTTTCGGCCAGTTAAAGCAGCGAGAAGCTCCTCCCGAGCAGTTCCCCGACGGCCTGATCGACGAAGACGAGGATCTTTTTCTCGAGAAGCAGTACGCATTCAACCCCATCCAAGCGAAAAAGGAAGTCAAGGTTGGCAAGTTTTACGCCAAGAAGGGCAACCACCGTGCCGCGGCCGGACGCTACCTGGAGGCTACGCGCTGGAACCCGAACTTTTCTGACGCCTATTGGAGATTGGCGCAGTCGCGGGATAAGCTCAAACAGGCCAGTCTCGCGTTGGAGGCGTATCGGAAATTCGTGAGGCTGGAATCGGCGGGGAAAAGAGTCGGCGAGGCCGTCGCGCGTATCGCCGTGCTCGAACCCGAAGTCAAAGCTGCCGTTTCGCCAGGCCCTGTTTCGCCGGACCCTGTTTCGCCAGACACTGTTTCGCCAGACACTGTTTCGCCAGACAACGCCCCGTAGAGACTTCCCGTCGACCTTGGCCGGACTGGGGTGTGATAAGTTCAGATAAGAATCCGCTGGAGAAAGTCGACCCCGGCGAGCAACCAATCAATGGCCGAAAAGCAAATGTCTTCCAAGCAGATTCCGCCTCCGCAACTGTGGGCCGCGCCGGTTGTCCTGGCGTGGCTGCTTCCCGGTGCCGGCCACTTCTATCTGAAGCGCTGGAATCGTGGCGGCTTGTTGCTGTTCGCCATCGTCGGCATGTTTGTATTCGGCCTGCTCATGCGCGGACGGATGTTCGAGCCGGAAACCGGCGATCTGTTCACAACCGTGGTCAACTGGGGTGGATACTTCGGCGACCTCGCGACGGGTTCGCTCTACTTCCTCTCCACTTGGCTGGGATACGAGCAGGAGCGCTTGGCTACCGCAGTCGCCGACTATGGAACCAAGTTCCTGGTATGCGCCGGTTTGTTGAATATTTTGGCGATCATCGACGCTTTCGAGATCGCCGTTGGTGAGAAGTCCTAATGTTTCTCTCTGTATCCCACCTTTTCGCGGCGCTGCTGTTCGCCCTGTTTACCTCGATTGTCTTGGGTGTCGTTGGCCGCAACTCCGACCAAGAGCGTATCCGCTACGGAGTCAAGGTCTTTGGCTATTTCGTGGTCACGATCTTTGGGCTGGGCTGGCTGATGTTTTTGGGCCACGGCTGATCAAAATCCCCTCCAATAATTCAGAACGGCGGAGGCTGATCGAGACCATGCTTTATAATTGAAAGTACTTGACGTATGTCGCCTCTGATGGTATAATCTGGGTACGTGCCTGAACCTGCTCCAATCCGCTCCAGCCAGAGCGGCCCCATTCGGATCGACAGCCATGCCGTCGAGAGCATCCGGTTTATTCGGGAAACCATGGAAAGATCGGCTGTCTTTACCTCGCTCTCTGGCTGGGGCGCGGTAGCGATGGGAGTCACGGCTTTGGTCGCCGCGCCGATTGCCTCTCGGCAGCCCAACGTCGAGACCTGGCTTGGCGTCTGGCTGACGGCAGCGCTGGTGGCCGCCGGGGCCGGGAGCTTCACCATTGCCCGTAAGAATGCGCAATCGGCCGAGCACAACCAGGCGGCCGGCTTGGAACTTTGTGCAGAGCTTGTTTCCGTCGCTGCTTGCCGGGGCCGTGCTGACCCTGGTTCTTTACCGGGCCGGTCACAATGGGGCGATCGCGGGCACTTGGATGCTGCTCTATGGAAGCGGCATTGTGACGGCTGGGACGGTCTCGGTACGGCTGATTCCCGTCATGGGCTTGTGCTTCATGGGAGGCGGCGTTGTGAGCCTGTTTGCTCCAGCGGGCTGGGCCGACGTGCTAATGGCTGCGGCTTTTGGCGGACTGCATATCGTATTCGGGCTCGTCATTTTGAGAAGGTACGGTTGAGAAGGTACGGCTGAGAAGATTCAGCGAACGACATGTTAGATCGAATGACAAATTGCCATGGCTAAATCTCTCGCAAAAGTGCGCCGAAAGGCGAATGCCACCGGGCCCAGCCCCTCGCCCGAGCCTTCACGAGCCGGTGAAGCGCTTGCCACCCGTACGGCTCAACTCGACCGCCTCATCCATGATCGCACGCGGCTAGGAATCATCAGCGCCCTGGCCGTGAACGATTCACTCAGCTTCAGCGAACTCAAGAAACTGCTGCAAGCGACGGACGGCAATCTCAGCATTCATGCCAGAAAACTGGAAACCGCCGGCTATGTCTCGTGCTCGAAAGGCTTCGAGGGGCGCGTTCCGAAGACCACATACCGCTTGACCGCCTCGGGCCGCCGGGCGTTTGAGAGATACCTGAATCATATGGAGTCGCTGATTAAGGCGGCTCGCGAAAAGTAAAAATTTACCTAGGAACTTTGTGATGTCAAGAACTCTGCGTAAATCTGGTCTCCATGTAGCCATCATCATGGACGGTAACGGGCGCTGGGCGACGCGCCGGGGCAGGCCGCGCTCGCTGGGACACCGAGCCGGCGCCGATGCCGTACGACGGACCGTCGAAGCCGCCCCGCGGCTTGGTGTCTCTACGCTGACCCTCTACGCCTTCTCGGCGGACAATTGGAAGAGGCCGCGGCGCGAGGTGACCGAGCTGCTGCGCCTTTTCGAGCGATACCTGCGAACGGAGATGGCGCGTTGCGCCGAGGAGGGCATTCGCGTCAATATCATCGGGCGGCGGGACCGGCTGCCGCACGGTCTGGTCGATGCCATTGAAAGGACCGAGACCGAGACCAGCTCCTCCGATCGGCTGCAATTGAGAATTGCCGTCGACTACTCGGCACGCGACGCCATCGTCGAAGCAGCATGGCAGGTTGGGCCCGGAACACAACCGTCCAGAGAAGAGTTTTCAAGAGCGCTGGCGCGGGCTGCTCACTCCCTCAACACCTGGCCCGACGTGGACCTGCTGATTCGAACGGGCGGAGAGAAGCGGCTCAGCGATTTTCTGCTCTGGGAGAACGCCTATGCCGAAATCATTTTCAGCAACGTCCTGTGGCCCGATTTCGCGGTGGCTGAACTCACCGATGCCGTCGATGAATTTCGCAGGCGAGAGAGGAGGTTCGGCGCCCTGGGGCCGGGCCAGACGCGGGTCCAAACACAATTGCCATCCCGCGCGGCCACTGCCTCAAACGGAGCGTCCCCCAAAGCCAGCCTGGGGTCGCCATGAGGGACTTGGCACGGCACGCGGTTCGCTAAACTAGGGGGACTCACACAGGAGATCATCCTTGAAAACGCATTTCCGCAATTCCTCAACTTGCTGGTTGACCCTTCTCGCATTGTTATTCGCCGCAAGCCCCGCCTCGCACGCGGAAGACTGGCCCGAGTGGCGCGGCAAAGGGCGCGGGGGAGTCTGGACGGAAGCCGGCATTCTCGACAAGTTTCCCGACGGGGGTCTGACGCCCGTTTGGAGCAAGCCGATCCGGGGCGGCTATACCGGGCCGTCCGTTGCTGATGGAATGGTCTACGTCACCGACTATCAGAGAACGGAAGGGCGAAAAGGCGTCGAGCGGGCGCTTTGTCTGCGCGAGGATAACGGCGAGACGGTTTGGACGCACGAGTGGGACGTCGAGTACGGCGGACTGGACTATCCCTACGGGCCGCGCGCTACCCCGACCGTCGACGGCGACCGCGTTTACACGCTGGGAGCTTTGGGCATGCTGCATTGCCTGAATGCAAAAACCGGGGCGGTCATCTGGAAGAAGGACTATGTCACCGATTACGGCACCGAGATTCCGACTTGGGGCATGTCGGGAGCACCGCTCGTTGACGGCAAGCAGTTGATTTGCCTTGTGGGTGGCGCGAATAACGCCAAAGTCGTCTCGTTCGACAAGATGACTGGCAAAGAACTCTGGCGGGCTCTTTCCGACGAAGTTGAGCCGGGCTACAACCAGCCGGTGATATTCGAGGCAGGTGGCGCGCGCCAGCTCATCATCTGGCATCCCGAAGCCGTGACATCGCTGGATCCGGAAACCGGCAAGCCGTCTTGGCATCAGCCTTTCAAGGTTCAGGCCGGCATGACGCTCGCCACGCCGGTGCTCAGCGCCGGGCGGCTCCTCGTTAGTTCTTTCTACAATGGCTCGCGGCTCTACCGTCTTGATCCCCAAAAGCCGGGCGCGGAATTGGTATGGAAAGGAAACAGCGACAGTGAAATCACGACGGACGGGCTCCATTCAGTCATCTCGACGCCGGTAATCGATGGCGACTACATCTACGGAATTGGCAGCTACGGTCACTTTCGATGTCTTGACGCGCGGACAGGGAAGCGCGTCTGGGAAACCCTCGACGTGACGCTCGAAAAGGCTCGCTGGGCGAGCGGTTTCATCGTTCGCCACCAGGACCGCTACTTCATCAACAACGACCGTGGCGACCTGATCATCGCCAAGCTTTCGCCGGATGGTTACGAGGAGATCAGCCGGACCCCGATCATCAAACCTACTACGCCAGTCGGGCGTCGGCGCGCAAAAGGGGCCGTACACTGGTCGCACCCGGCCTACGCGAACCGGCATTTGATCACGAGAAACGACGAGCAAATTGTCCGGTATAGCCTGGAGGCGAAATAGGCCGTTGGCCCCAACACCGTTAAATCCAGCTATGTCCAGTGAGCGTGTTCGGGCCCGGGACGCGGCGTAGGAGCAACCCGGCCCGTTCGTCTCCGCGGGAATCGATGCGCGGCGGAGGGGCCGCGAATATCCCAGTACACTGGCTCTCTTCCACGGGTTTCGGGTGAAGGAATCGCGCGGAACGGGCTAGGTTGAAGTATTTATGACCCCTTAGTGCCATCACCTTATTCCGCTCAGGTGCCAAAGTTTCTAAACTAACAGTAAGACCTTCCGACGCTTGCCGCCTAATTGCCGCCAAATTGCCGCCTAAATGGTTACGCTTCCCGAGGTTGCGATTTTCGATATTGCCCTCGGATTAGCCTCGGCCGTTCTGCTCGTCCTGGCTCTTTTGTATATCACCCGGTCGAGATCCAGCCCTAGCCTGACGTTCGCTCCAGCCCGGCGGACCGGCGAGCCCGCGCCGCTTTTCCAGCCAATATTGATCCATGAGACAGCAGGCGGATTAAGCTTCATAGGGTCTTTGTTTCTTCACATGCTGGTGATTGCGCTGGTCCCCTGGCTCGACGTTGCCTTTCCCGACCTGCTCGTGCCGCGAATCCCTTCGAACGAGCTGGTGCTGCTGCAATATCGTATCCCCGAAATCCCGCTGGTCACCCCGGCCGACCTGGAGAGGCTGACCGAAGAGGACAAAGAAGAACCCGAAGAGAAACCCGCACCGAAGGCCGCCCCGGCACCGGCGAAAATCACCGCGGAGCCCGCCGCCGCGGCCGAGGAGAAGCCAGGGGCCGAACCCGCGCCGAAGCCCGCGCTGAAGCTGGCTCCAAAAGAACAGAAAGAAGTTTTTCAACCGGTCTTCAAGGTTGTCTTGCCCGAGATTGCGCCGAGTGACCCCGCCCTGCGCGACATCATCCTGCAGCCGGACTTGGCATTGGAATTCCCGCGTGATTACGCGCCGCAGCTTCCGCCGGTGCTCGCCTGGACCCCCAATCCGAGGAAACTCGAAAACGCACAGTTAGTCGATCCAGGGCACAAAGTCCCTGACACCGTCGACCGCTGGGAGCTGCCCGATACCGAACCTCAGTTAGTTGCACCAAACTCAGAGGCTTCGCTCGCGGACTTGCAAATCAATGCCAGCCCGGTCGTCGTCGTCGACCCCGCGTTGCCCGTGCCGACAGCCGCGGCAACGCCGATTCGTGGTGTCGCGCCACCGTTGGAGCCGCTTCCGCAATTGCCGGTCCTTTCCGAGGGCGATAGCTCGACCGCGCTCGTCGCTCTCAACCAAAAACCGAACCCGCTGAGTCCGACGTTCTTGCTTGAAATGGGTCTGCGGCTTGGAACAATCGACAATTCCGTGGAGGTGCCGCCCGGACCCGCCGACATAGCCGCGAAAGGGACATCCGCCTCCCCCGCCGTCGAAGGCGAGCTGGCGTCGGCGTCGGATTCCATCATCGAAGGAGGCGAAGCGGATGGGATTGACGCTGAAGGCGTCGACGACGGGTCGAAACTCACCGAGACGGCGGCGGCCGAGCTGAACGCCGTGGGGGCCGACGACGCCGCGGGTGAGCCTTCGGCGATAGCCACGTCCGCGGAAGCGGCCGGGGACCCGGGAGCGGAGGGCCGCGCGGTCGAAGTTGCCGAGAACGCAAGCGGCGAGGGCTTAGGCACGGCGGAAGGCGACGCTCCTGGTGATACCGAGCCGGCGGGTACTAGCGACGCGGGACCAGAGGGATCAGGAACTGAAGTTGCTTCCGACGGTGATCCTTCGGGCACGGATTCCGCCGAAGAATCGGGCACCGGCGCGAAGGGCTCTCCCAAGGGCCTGAAGCCTCTGCCCCGGAAGCAGTACGGCATTATCCTCGTCCCCAACGGCCAGACGAACTTTCGCGAGATGAGCGGCGTACTGAAGGGGAGTCCAATCTACACAGTGCATTTCGAAGTACCCGAAGCGCCCCGCAGATGGACCCTGCAATTTTGTATCCCCAACACAACAAGGAAACGGCTCGACGTGTCGAGCGGGGTTGTCCGGATCACGCCGAGCAAGAAAGTGGCGCCGCCATTTCCCCGCGAGAAGAAAGCGTTGCATCTCGAAGCCGTCAGCGACCCCAACTCGCAGCGCCCCTCCAACGTGATGGTTTACGCCACGGTCGATGAGGAGGGCGCACTCGGCAACCTCAAAGTCGTTCGAGGATCCGACCCGCGAACCGACAACACGATTCTGGCGCACCTGCGAACTTGGGAATTTCTGCCCGCGTTTCGGGGCGATGAACCAATTTTGGTCGAAGCGTTGTTCGGAATTCCGCTGCCGTAGCGGCTGGCAGTGTCGCATCACCCCAATTGGGCGGAAAGTTCGGGAAGCAGCAACAGAGCCGCAGGCGGAAGCCCACGGTCTGGAGTTTCTACATTTCTCAGGCCCCCGGGGCGGCTCAGGTCTGGCTGACGGCCTGTCAGGAGGTCGTTTTTCGCCGCCTTTTCATGATCTTCCCAAGTTGTTGAAACAAAAGCGATTGCCGGTTCCGGGCATAAAGTTTCGTTACGAAATGTCCGGAAATGTCATGATATGCCAGG
>Ga0114996_10008670_pt1 | contig 11256 bp, 11 predicted proteins | sample ArcticOcean_MG_C_4_FD_87039 | JGI IMG/M metagenome (GOLD analysis project Ga0114996, IMG submission 87039) | Marine microbial communities from western Arctic Ocean - ArcticOcean_MG_CB4_134 | ecosystem: Environmental > Aquatic > Marine > Oceanic | place: Arctic Ocean: Canada Basin | collected... | reverse complement strand
TTCTTAGTTAGAGGATGGGTTTTGATCAATCGTAGAAGACTATAAATTCTTTTAAAAAGCTTTGTAAATTTCATGAATTCAATTTTTTATTTAAATGGAGTACTAATTTGTTAATAAATCCTGAAAAACTAAAATATTTTTCCCAAAGTAAACGGTTTTTTAATTGCAATTGTTTAAAATTAACTTTATCTAAACTATTATGAAAATCTGATATCTTAATACCTATATCAGTCAATTCATTTTCCTCCACCCAAACAACATGTTCCTTCCAATTAATTTCATCTTCAAATGGCAGAATACAATCTGTGTTTATAAAAACAGGAATACGACCCAATGCCAATGTTTCATAGAATCGTGCTGAGAAATTTCCTGTTCCGCGAACACAGAGGGTATAATCTGAATGGTAAATATTCTGATAAAATTCTTTTCTCATTATCTGAAAAGTATCCTTTTTCTTTGACTCTCCACCTTGATATCGATCCCTGAGAATGAAATTTGTGTTAAGATTACTTTTTCTATCGAGAATGTTCAATATCTTTTTTCGCAAATAAGTAGGGGGGATTAATGGCCCTGAATAAAATTTTATCAGATTCAGGTGATAACACAGATTCTGCAAGGCAAGTTTAGTCATTTTTATAAATGAGCCAAACAAGTTAGAATCTGATTGACCGCAAAAACCAACAGATGGCACCACATTGAAATCTCGAGTGTTTATAGTATCTATTTCTAGATATGAATGTGGATCTTGAATAATGACTGGAAGTGGAATTGTTATAACATTTTGCCTGGATTGATACGGACTGGTATATAATCCAATGACATTATCAAATTGAGGCAATGAAAAATAGTAGTCCCCAGTAACCCAGATAAGTATTTTCTTTCCATTTTTACGAGCTTCTTCTATTAATTTATCAGCAACAGAAATAGTATCTGTTTTTATATAATAATTCCAGCAGAAAGGTAAAAGGAAAAAATCTGATTCATATTTGTTATGGATGATTTCAAGATCAATATGTGTTAAATGATATTTCTCTAGATTAGTTTTTGGGAAAAAAGGCTTAAGTATATCTACAAGAAATGGACGGTAATTTGAATCATAATCGAAATCTCCTATATAAAGATTAATCATATTTATAAAAATCACTCCAATTTTGTATTTGTTCATTTAAATAAAAATGATCTTTAACTCTGACAATAGCATTTTCCCTGATTTTATTATACTGGAGCATTTCCATATTTTTTATTTTAATAATTTGTTCTGTAATTGCTTCCGATGACCGTTTTGGCACCACCCACCCTGTTTTCCCATCCAGCACATTTTCGGATAATCCCTCTGCATTTGTTACAATGCATAGCAAACCCATTGCCTGGGCTTCTAATACAGCATTACAGAATCCTTCCTGAATACTGGGCTGAATATAAATTTCTGCCCATTTCATCTCTTGTTTAACTTTCTGATGAGAAAGTTGACCTCTTAGTTTCACATCTTCTGTTAATCCCAGTTTGTGTATGGCATATATAATTGCTTCTCTGTGATTTCCTTCACCTACAATATGATATTCAAAATTAATTTGTTTATTTTTTAATAAACTGAGGGCTTTCAATGCATATTCATATCCCTTTTTCCAAGTCAGCCTCCCAACAGTTAATATTCTAAGTGGATTATGTAAATTCTTAATTGAATTTGATTTAAAGAACTCTGTATTAATGGCAGGTGTTATCTTCGTACAAAGAGTTTTGGTATCTAAACCTATTTTTACTGCTTTTTGGTATAAATCATCTGAAATAGTATGGACCTTATCTATCTTCTTCCAGAGAAGATTATAACATCCTGGATGCTCATGGGGATATAACCCAATGTCAAATCCCCTGAGACTAACTGCAGACTTGATTCCCATGGCTTTCGCAATATTTTCTCTATATATTCCCATGGTAGCAAATTCAAAATGAATCCAATCTAAAGGCCTACGTATGATGTGAGAATTTATTATTAGATTTTTTACTGCTTTTGTCCCACTGCCATGAGATAATTTTTCTAGATTAAAAAAACGTATGCATGTTAACGGATGTAAGATAAATGTGGTGATCAAAGTAAATAACAAATGAAATTTATTATTGACATCAACTTGGTAATAAATGGGGATTGATTCATGTATTTTATTGGAATTCACATTTCCTCCCACATATAATGAGACCTTATAACCATGTTCAAGTAAACCATTTATTTTATTTTTTATAAATGTTTCTGAATGCCCCGATACAGCAGGTAATACTAGACCAATATTTAATTTTTGTAGCACAAAAAAACTAAATCATGGTGAGGTGTTAACCCTATTGGTAGATTATAAACATCATTATATTTAAATAAATCATTGCTTTCAATAGTAGTAAATATATCATCTAATACACTTATAAAATTTAAACCGTAGTGCCTGTAATGACCATTACTATCAGGGTGATCATTTTCAATAGTTTGTTTGCCTAACCAGTTCCCAGGTACAGTTATAATTACAATGCCCGATGGTTTTAGTATTCGATGTAATTCTCTAAGTGCTTTACTGTCATCTGATATATGTTCAAGTACGTGATTACATAATATCAGATCAAATGAATCAGAGATATAATCAATATTTTCAATATCTAATTGAAAATCTACATCTGTTAATTCCAAATCAGCAGTAATATATTCAAAAGAATGAAAAAGATTATAAAAAACAGGTTCAGGAGCAAAATGAAGAATACGTGGTGATTCCATTTTTTTCAATATATTCTTATAAATTTCATACAGACCTCGATGTCTCTTGCGACTGTTGCAATTGGGACAAATAGAATTATATAATATTCTCTGGTTATTAGAAGTATGTAATAAATAGGGGGATTCAGATTTACATAGATTACAATAAAACTGATTCTTTCTTTTATATTGAGATAGATAATTCAAGAGTTCAGAACTGAAAAAGTTTATTGCTGCCTTAATCTGGTAATTGATTATTTTTTTTATTGTATTTTTTATTATTTTATTAAATCTTAAGGGAACAACTTTCTGGAAAGCAGCAGGGTTGTTTTTTGTTGTTTTACCCATTAATGTTATATCTCTCAAACAATACTGTTGTAAAGGGATTTAAACTGATCAACTTGATGAGAGAGTAAATGATTATGAATAATTGTTTCCCTGGCATTATAAACAATCTTGCTTTTATTATTATTATCCGAATTAATAAAATTCAGTATTGCTGATGCCATAGAATTTGGATCCCGTGATGGAACAAGATAACCATTATCACCATTTCTTATGACTTCCCCCATACCTCCACAATCTGTAGAAATTACTGGAACACCTAATGCCATGGCTTCCAGAACTGCATTGGAAATACCCTCTTCCAAGCTGGGAAGAAGAAAAAGATCAGATTCTAACAGCGCTTCTATCACTTCATCATGGGGTAATCCATTGATAAAAGTTACAGACTCTTTTAAACCTAGATCATGAATTTGATAATGTATATTTTCATTATCTTTCCCGCTAGCTATTATGGTATAATGAAAGGGGACTCCTTTATTATTTAAAATGGAAATTGCATCAAGGGCAAAGGTATAACCTTTTATCCAATGACAGCGCCCCACAGAAATTATTCTTAATAATTTTTGAGAGTCATTCATTTTTTTTATAGACTTATTATTGATTAATTCACGTTTAACGGCGGGATAAATGATAGTTATTTTACGTAAATCTGCACCATATATCTCTGTTTCCCTAGTAATAGAATCAGAAACTGCATGAAATCCTGACACTTTTGGGAAATATTTTTTATAGCCATTGGCAAGATGTTCATTTGCAAGGGGGGAGTAATTAATATGGGAACCCCGAAGACTTAATATAATTGGGCAATCAAGTTGTTCAATGAATTCAGGATAATCAGCCAATGTCTTCGCCCATTGGATATGAAATATATCCAGATTATCTAAAAATGGGGAGAACACCCTACAGGACCTGTTAAGAAATTGTATCCAGTTCGTTGAATTCTGACTAATCATCTTAGCAATAGCTAAATATAAGTTTGGTCTTCTAATAATTAATCTGGCATGGATATAGAGTGAATACAGTATAATTCCCAGTTTTGTAATGGGGACTTTTCTTTGGATAACAGCGGAACTTGAGAATTTATAATTTCTTTCTGAGGCTTTCCCATAAACCATAACTGTATTATTTTTATCTGCTAGTCCATTTACCAGGTTAGTAATAAATACTGGTGGCGGAATAGTCCCTGTATAAATACCAATTTTCATTAAGAATTATAGTTGTCTGAAAAAACAGCTAAAGTTAAAAGCATACTAATAGTGGGGGCATATTTCACCGGATTTTCCTGAAACTTATCCAAGTAGTTATTGATTATAGTCTGAGGAATGAGTTGATTAAATTTATTTCGTTCCAATAGATTTTTCTTTAGTTGTATAAAATTTTGTTTTCCTAGAAACTGCAGTTCCCAATTTCTGGTAATAATATTTGGAGAATTTGAAAAATATTGCTGTAAAATTCTCTTAGATTTTCTAACTGCCCTAATAAGATAATAATGTGGATGGTTAAAACTCTGATAATTATATAAATTCAGTGGATAATACTTCTGCCAGGGAATTCGGGCAGCTTCAGGACAATGGTTTTTTATATATTCAATCTGGATTTTACGCCCTTTCAGATATCTTTCAGGAACGGTACAAATAAACTTGCACATTTCATCGCTATAATAAGGAAGTACAATTCCCCCTGCTCTGCTGAAAATAGATAAATTAATGCTGGTCCACCTGGGCGCCCAGTATAGTGACTTAAAGGCACGCATCCGAGCACTGGGATGGTCAATATCTATATTTCTGTAAAGCTGATCCAACCTATCAGTTATATATGATTCAAAGGAGCCTTCAAGATCCCAATATTTCCATAAATCACCAGCGAGTTCCATACCACCTGGTTTGATTATTTTTTTCTTTAACTTACTTACTTGTTCATTATACGAAATATTTTCTGAATCTACCTGTTTATCAAAAAGCACATCTCCCCAGTGCCCCAAGAGAATCATATCTCCCAAACCTTTCCAGTTGTTAATGACATCAACCTGTCTTGTATGAGTAAAATCTGTAAAACAATTATTTAACTTATGGAAGTCTTTAAGCTTATTCCATAAATATCCTCTCTGAATTTTCTGTGAAAACAATGGTATATTAAAATGCTCTGATAACTTTCGACCTGTATCTGATTCAGGAAATCCACCATCAAATTCATAGGAAGCTAGGGTAAGATTCGTGTGCTTTCTTATGGGAACAAAGAGACTCCTGCTATCCAATCCGCCGGAAATAGGCAGTATAATCGATTTATCAGCAGTTTTAGATTTAATATAGCCTTCAAATATATTAGTAAAATCATCCATGATATTATTAAATGACCTATCAATTGGAGAATAATGCCAATTCCATTGTCTTTCTTTTTTTATCACTTCATCCTGATCATTGATATGGTATTCAGTAGCCGGTTTACAAACTTTTATGTCTTTCAGATAAGTATCATCATCTAGCATAAATCCCAGTGCAGAAAATACAGCTATGGCTGGATAGTCTAGCTCCAAGTCATGTACATTTTCCCATTGAACCATTTTCCGATTCTCAGTATTATAGAAAATCTGCTCTACGGGTATGATGGGGATTGAGAGTTTTATCATTTTAAAGACTTATTAACTAGCCTGTAAAGTTTACTATAAAGAATCATTATCCATTTCCATTCAGGATAAACTTTACGTAACCTATATAAATACCAACTTTCTTCATTAAGATTATTCTTTAATCTTATATTCCCTTCTTTTATTTCATGTGTTGAATCTTGAATGCCAAAATTCCAGGCATTACCAAATAATCTCTTATTCTCTTGCGCCTCTACACTGTTTCGTACTGATTTTTCTCCAGAAAATCCTTTTGTATGATAACCATGGTTTTGGTGAATAGCCATGACATCATTTGTTGCATCTATTATAGGAATGCGGTTCCTTCTGGCTTTCCAAATTAACCAGTTATCATACATGAAACGACCAATAGCAAAATCAGGGATGGAATCCCAGATTCCCGCTGTGAAAACAAAATAATCTATACCCCACTTATCATGTTTCTGTGCATTTACCGAAGCATATTTCCTATACTCACTTTTCTGATCCTCATTAGAAAAATCAATAGATTGATCATAGTCCAAATCAAAACGATGACCTATCATTAGATATTTATTCAATTTTTTACTACAAATATTTACTGTATCTACAAAATTTTCTGGAAGAATAATATCACAATTTATAAAACAGTATATTGGTCCTTCTCCCAATTTCTCACTCTGCATAAATAAGTCTGAAATTAGTGGTGTGCCAAAACTATTGAGTTTGGGATTATTAATAATTTTTATATCATTGTTTTGCATAAATTCCAATGAATCATCTGAATCAAATAATATAATTTCTTTATCTCCCATTATATTTATCCAACTAGAAATAGCATTTTCTTGTATAGTTTTAAATTCTCCCTTAAAAGGGCGTGGAGTTGAAAATATAGTGAGCATAAAAATATTTTATACTTTTTTCCTTAAATTTTTATACCAATAAAAGAGTCTATTTATGATTGAATTCATTTTATATCTATCAACTCTAAATATTTTAGGCAAATCTTGGATTGACTTTTCTCTAATTTTTAAATACCCATGCCAAATAAACTTTCCATACCCGCGCAAAAATATCTTTCCATCATATCCCTGAAATATATAGGTAATAGAACTGTAATCATCTCTTATTTGTTCAATTGAATTATCAACTATGTTAAAATCGTTAAAGTATTTTCTATCAATGAAGAATGCATTATTCTGTGTCATTGCAATTAGTTCATATCCTTTTCTTTGCGCTAATTTGTTTAATGAAAGTATTGAGCATCCATGATTTACATTCATATTTTCTTCCTGGACAAAATCAACTTGATTCGGTATTGATGGGTTAAATTCACAACAGACTTAATTTAGGTTGGTAATTATTTATTTTTCCCCATATATGATAGTCATTACCATCGATATCAATTGATAGAAAATCAAAATCAACTGGAACATTAAGATCGTATTTATTTAAAAGTAAATCCAAATTACTCTCATTAAATCCCACCTGCTCATTAATACAATGAACATTCTGATTATTTTTATAGTTAGATGTTAATTCCTCAAATCTTTTTTTATTACATTCGATTAGTATAGTAACATAATTTTCATTAAATATAATATTGCGTGTATTGCTGCAAGTTATTCCATCATGTGCTCCAATATCAATACATACAGAATTTGTTTCAGAGAGCATACTAAGTATTTTATTTATAATATCATCCTCACCAAATTGAGAATAAATATTAGCACTATGATCATGTAACCAGTTATTTTTCATATTTATTCTTTATAAATATTATTTCAATTACATATAGTAACCAATTTTATAAAAATATCCTTCTATTATTATAATAAATTAGTATAAAGAAGTAGGCACTATTACTACATAAATTTAGAATCATTTCTTTTGATTTTTTAACAAGAAAACTTATATATGTTTAAATATTTTAAAAAATTTACTACAAAAGGTATTCTATTTAAAATAAAAGAATATTATTTAATTTTATTGAATAAAATTGGATTATATAGCTGGCAATCAGCCAAGATGGAATGGAAAAAGTTGCCATTTGATGATTATGGATACCTAGATGCAACTGATATAATTAAATTTAAAGAGAAAGAAATGGCTGACTTTGTCATTAAGTTTGAAGAACAAAGATATAATATTAATAAGTGGCGAAACTACAAAAATCAATGGAGAGACAATCTTGGTTTAGATACAACATCGAATAAGCTAATTCTTGATTATGGATGTGGTTTTGGCATTGAATCTTTACAATTTGCAAAAAATAACAATTCAGTTATTCTAGCTGATATAAATCTTAACAATATAATTGCAGCAACTAAAATACTTAATGCATATAATTTTCACCCTATTGAGAACATATTGATTCGTAGAGAATACCCGTACTATGAAACATCAAAAAAAATTGATATTTTCTATTCTAATGGTGTTCTACATCATACTCCTCATATAAAAGAAATATTAACCCGTACTATTAAAATACTTAATCAGGATGGTGAAATTAGGCTTCTACTTTATTCTGACAAAATGTGGTCAGCTTTAACAGAAACTTTGCCGCCTTCACCAGATTTTGATATAAGAAAACATAATAAATACTGGGATTTTGTACGAGGTGCTGATCTAGTAGGTCAATATGCAGATTTCTATTCGGAAGAAAAATTAAAATATAGAATAGGCTGTAACTTTATTATTGAAAGCTTTGAATATATCTGTGGCCCAAGAAACACAAAACATGGTAAAAGTTTAGAAGGATGTTATTGTACTGTTAAAATTAAAGCTGCTTAATTAATCCATTTAATTTATTAAATAAATATACTCCTATACGTTTCGTACCCTTTGGTGTATTATGCACAGCATCATAGTAATCATCCCATATATTAAATTCTTCCTGCAAATCGGTAGACAAATCTATTGCAAGTGCCCCACATTCTTTTGCAGCTTCTATTGTTTTTTCATTTATTAACTTCAGCATGTAATAAAAATCAACTCCATTATATTGAACTCCATTATACATGTATTTAATCCCTCTATCAATGCTTGTATGAATTCCTACAGATTGAGTTTCACCAGTGATATATGTTCCCTGTTTATAATATCTTCTTGTAGTTTGTGTCATAAAAATAGGTTGTGAACCATATTCTCTAGCCTGTTCACATAATTTTAATACTCTTATTTTATAAGTATTGAGTTTATTTCCTAATAAAGTATCATAGTTAGTAATTAACGGCTCATCAGTCCAGTCATTCATGGTAAACTTATAATCTAGATCATGAGCTAATCCATAAGCACTAGCTAAATACAGACCTCTAAATGTTCGATATAGATTATAAATTATACTTTTTCTTTTTATCTTTTGTTTTATATCATGTATAATATTTTTACCTAATCGTCGATTGATACTTAAGTCATCATAGGAATTCCCATCATCTCTGAAATAATCATTAATACCAATATAATAGAGAATATATTGGGGTTTTAAATTGGGTATTAATGGAAACCATTCATAAAAGTTATTAATATGGCCAAAAGTTGATTGGCCATCTACTCCAGCATTTACAACTTGGACATTTTGTCCATTTTGCCTAAATTGATCGGCTAAAATATCCTGCCATGTTTCTCCCTCATTTATATAAAGTTGAGCAGTCGTACTACCACCAATAGTAAGAATATTGATTGTGTTGGGCGATCTATAATGGCCACGAAAACCATATTTATCCCTTTTATTAATTATATAATCTTTTTCATATGGATAAATATTTTTTAGATCAATTTTATAAACCTGATTAGATGGAATCCATAATTCTCTGATACTCTCTCTAGAAAACCAACTACCAAATATTGCGTCAATTATTAAACAACAAACTAAGACTCCAAATAAATTAAAAGATAAGAGTTTAAGAACAAACTTCATATCTTTATAATAAAATGATAAAACAATAAGTAAAATAAATAGAAAATCAAATAACAGGATTATTACAAAATTAGCTGGGCCCAAATATCCATCTTGATCAAAATATACTATCCATGAAAATGGATTTATAATGAACAAAAATATTATTAACATTGCAATTATAATCTGTTCAAATTTAGTCATGAAATATGAACCCTCAATTAATATAGTTTGACATTATTACCAAACTAGAGTTTAATATTAAATCATATACTCTAAATGGATAAAAATTGGTCTCTGTAATAATAATTATATATATAAATTTTATTAATCAATATAAAAAACTCTTTTATTATCCTAATCTTTAAACTAATTAAAAAATAGCACAAATAAATGGCGCAATGGCAGAACCTTCTGTAATAACAATTAATGCACCAAATAAAACCAAGAAAAGAACAATAGGCATTAACCACCATTTTTTACAAGATAAGCTGCACTATTGTGGTAAAATGCCGATATCACGAGAATATACATTTCCCCACTAGTTTAGAATAATTTAATATTGGGGTATAAAATTTATTTTATACCTTTCTATTAATCATTGGCATGCATACAAAATTCATCATTTGGCTGATAATAATAAACTGAAGAAACTATACCTAATTTGGTTTGCATAATTAAATTATTATTATTCTGATCTTTACACTAATATTATTGTTTCCCATGGTAAGATTAATATTTCTTTGGATAGATATCATGAATAATATCAAACAAATAACTTGCAAATTTATAAGGCAATAAACTAAATAGTCTATAAAATAATTTATAATCTTTTAATAAACTATTTTCTGTTAATGTTCTATATGAACTATGATAATCTTGTTGGGAACTGAAAATCAATTTCATTAACATTCTAAATGTTATTCTTTCGCTTAATTTAAAAGCTTGATTGAAGGGTTCTTTATCTCTCCTTTCATAAAAATATGGTAATGCAAATTTTTCATAAAATTGAAAATACCGCTCCAAACTACTAATATTTTGATTTGCTATTGATATTGATGATTGTGAATGACGATGATAAGTACATACTAATTTATCAACAACTAGGACATTGTTCTTGAGCCCTACTAATACATTAAATGCAATATCCTCGCCATAGGGAATGCCAGAAAACCTTATTTTATTACTTTGTAAAATTTCACTCCTAACTAAATAAGAACAAGTTACCGGGTTGAGCATCAAGTGCTCTAGCCATAAAATTCCAGATAATGGAGGATGATTTATACTCTGTTTCAATGGACCCAATTCTAAATTTAATTTTCTTCCATCTGAGAATTGTTTTATTGCTTTTCCAACTACCATACCTGCCTCTGGATATTTATTAAACCCCTCCATAAGAACATTGTGTTTCTCCGGCAGAAGTTCATCATCAACATCTAAAAATGAAATGTATTCACCACTCGCATATTTAATACCCACATTCCGAGCGGCCCCTGGTCCTAATTTACTGCAATTCAGTAATTTAATTCCTTTTTTCTTATAACAGTAGGATTCAATTTTAACCTTGGTATCATCACTTGACCCATTATCAATGAAAATTATTTCAAGGTTAGAATAAGTTTGCTTTTCGAGGGTTGAAAAGCATCTTTCAAGAAATTTGCTCCCATTTAAAACCGG
>Ga0114996_10008667_pt1 | contig 11258 bp, 12 predicted proteins | sample ArcticOcean_MG_C_4_FD_87039 | JGI IMG/M metagenome (GOLD analysis project Ga0114996, IMG submission 87039) | Marine microbial communities from western Arctic Ocean - ArcticOcean_MG_CB4_134 | ecosystem: Environmental > Aquatic > Marine > Oceanic | place: Arctic Ocean: Canada Basin | collected... | reverse complement strand
CGCTGAGGTCTTGTGCCGTCACCTCGAAGCCTCGCTTGGCCAGTAGGACGGCATGCCGCCCCGTGCCGCAGCACAGGTCGAGAACACTACTGCCAGGCACTAAGCCAAGGGTGTCCTCAACGAAGGCCACCTCTCGCTGGGCACGCTCCTCCGTCAGGAGATGGCCGTAGGCGTCCAGATAGTCGTCGCCGAAGAAAGAGACGTACCAAGGAGATGATGCTTCGCTGGTTATGATGGCCTCCTTGGGATACTGGCGGGTAGTGAGCGTTCATGATACAGCGGCTGGAGTCCTCAGTGACCTGCTCGCCCCAAGCGGGTGGAGAGGGATCGAGAGGCCCTGCGTGCTACAATGCCGAAGGCCATTTTCTTGGAGGTTGCGTCGCCATATGATCTCTCTTTCTGGCAAAGGCGCTCTGCTTGTTGGAACCAAGCGGGTAGGGCAAATCGTTGCCCGCAGACTGGCCAGGGAAGGCGTAAATCTCGCCATTGCCTACCGCTCATCCAAGGCGGAAGCCGAAGAGTTGCAACGTGACCTCGGTTCCAGCGTCAATGTAAGCCTGGTGCAGGGCGATGTTGGGCTAGAAGAAGATGTGGTCCGCATGGTGGCAACGGCCAAAGAGGAGCTTGGCGACCTATCGTTCTTGGTCAATCTCGCATCGAACTTCCCGCGAGATCCCTTTGACACGCTCGACGGCAAAGCCTGGGACGACGCCATGTCCTTCGCCAAGGGTAATTATTTGCTGGCAGTGAACGCGGCCAGACTCATGAAGAAGAACGCTCCGCCAACCCGTGGGCACATCATCATGTTCAGCGACTGGGCGGCCCAAGAGACCCCATACAGGGACTATGTGCCATACCTAACGGCCAAGGCGTCCGTGGACTTCATGACACGCGCTTTTGCTGCGGAGTTGGCAGGCGACGGCATCCTGGTCAATGCCATAGCCCCCGGGCCTACCATGCGCCCCCCTGATATCAGCAAGGACGTTTGGCAACATGGTGTCGTGGAACAGGCTCCGCTTCAGAGGGAGTCGTCGGCTGAGGAGATGGCAGAGATCATAGCGACTCTCCTCAAGAGTGAAACCATCACCGGTGAGACCATCCGCGTAGACTCAGGCCGCCATCTGGCAGGCCCTGGTGTGGAGGGGTAAACATGCCGCATATGGTGACGAGGTCAATCGACTTTTGCTACGGCCATCGTCTGCTGAATCACAATGGGCAGTGCCGCTACCTTCACGGTCACAACGGACGCTTGGAGGTCGACATAGAGGCCGAGGCCCTTGATGACATGGGCATGGTGGTGGACTTCGGAAGAGTGAGGGACCTCGTCAAAGGCTGGATTGATTCCAACCTTGACCACCGGATGATCCTTTGTCGGCAGGATCCCGTTGTGCCCGTTCTCCAAGGCCTCAACGAGCCGCTGTACCTTGTGGACGAGAACCCAACGGCTGAGAACCTTGCCCGGCTCATCTACGATCAAGCGCGACATCTTGGGCTTGATGTTGCCGAGATCCGCCTTTGGGAAACGCCTTCAAGCTACGCCACCTACCGAGAGGCCTAGATGGACCGGGTTGCAGTCCTCGCAAGTGGGGGACTGGACAGCGCCGTGCTTCTAGCGGACCTCGCCCGCAACAATGAAGTCTTTCCCATCAACGTCCGTGTGGGGCTGGCCTGGGAAGAGGAGGAGGCTAAAGCCTTGGTAGCCTTCCTGCGGGCTCTCAACTCCAACAACGTTAGGCCAGTCACTACGCTTGGCATGCCCATTGAACCCTTCTATGGCGACCATTGGGGAGTTACCGGTCTGGAAGTGCCTGAAGCAGGCACGGAGGATAGCGCTGTTTTCCTGCCGGGACGGAACATCATTCTGATTGGGTTGGCCGCTGTTTGGTGCTCAACCCATGAGGTGTCGCGGATCGCCATAGGGTCGCTTGGCGACAATCCCTTTCCTGATGCCTCACCTGATTTTTTCCAGACTTTTGGATCAGTCCTTAGCCAGGGACTGGCCCATCAGGTTGCCGTCGAGGCACCATATCGAGGGTTCCACAAGCATGAGATCATCAGAGACTATAGCCACTTGCCATTGGAACTCAGTGTGACCTGCATGGTCCCAAGTGCAGGGGTTCATTGCGGGGCCTGCAATAAGTGCGACGAGCGGCAAAGAGCCTTCATCGAGGCTGGGGTTTCGGACAAGACGCCTTACGCCAGTTAGGCGTGGGCCCCTAGGTTGCAAGCGAAGGCCATTCCTCAAGAAGCTTCCCGCCGTTGGGGACGCTGAACCGTCCTCCCACTAATGCCACTAGGTGCCAGAGCATCGCCGGGTTGCTTGCCACGATCGGCACCTTCATGTCCGCTTCCAGCTTCCCAATGATAGGAAGAGGGTCGAAGATGGCGCCCTGGAAGTAAACAGCTTGCACGTCTCCCGCGCTTGCCATGCCTTCTGCTGTGAGCCGGTAGATGTCGTCCGAACCTAGTTTCTCAGCGTCCCTGTAATAAGCGGCTGGCTGGGGGCCCGAGGCTGCCTGGATGCCATAGCCAGCAAGAAAGTCGCGGCATTGGGCGTTGAGGGTCTCATCGAACGGAGTCATGAGCAGAATTCTGCTGGCCCCGAGTGCTTTCAGGGCAGCGGCGGAGGCTTCCAAGGCCGTTGTTATCGGGATGGAAACCTGGGCCCGGACCTTTTGAGCCATCCCCGGGTTGTAGACCTGCACAGGAGCACCTAGGATGGCGGCGCTCTGCCAATCTGGGTTGTCCCTTATGACCTGAATGGCCCGTTCTGCCGCCACGTCCTCTTTGCCTTGCAGGGAAGTAAGCGCCCCTTCAACCAAATCAAGCGCTCTGAGTCCTAGGGAAACGCCATCTGGCACGAACCGCTCAAACCGGTCAAAGTGCGGGGCATCCAATGATATTGGACTGAGGAACCCCACGTTTACTTTTCCAGTGGCCACGTCGTCCTCCCTCCTGCTGGGAAAGGCTACTTCTTCAGAGCAGGCCATTCCCTTAGGAGCCTGCCCCCATTCGGTACGCTGAAGCTGTGGCCCAAGAGGGAGAGGGCGTGCCATAGCATGGCTGGGTTGCTGGCCACGACGGGCAACCCTAACTCCGACTCCAACCGATCTATGATTTCCAGGGCGTCGAGAACGGCGCCCTGGAAGTAGATAGCATCCACGGCGCCAGCGTTGACCAGGCCTTCTTTCGTGATGCTATAGACCTCGTCCGGCCCCAGCTTGGCGGCGTCGCGGTAGTAGGGTGCTGGCTGAGGCCCGGAGATGGCCTCGACGTCCCGCTCGGCCAGGAACGCCCTGATCTGCACGTTCATGGATTCATCGAAGGGCGTCATAAGGAGTACCCGGCTTGCCCCAAGCGCACTTAGAGCGGCAACGGCCGACTCCATGGCAGTGGTAACAGGAATGGCAACCTGCCCCCGCACGTTAGGGGCTAAGTTGGGCATATATACCTGCACCGGAGCAGCCAAAATGGCCGCGGTCTGCCACCCAGGGTTGTCACTAATGGAGCGGACCGACAGGTCGGTTGCCAGGCCTTCCTTCCCCTCCATGGAGTTCAGGGGCCCTTCGATCAGGTCCAACCCCCCGACCTCGAGGGTGACCTCTTCTGGAACGAACCGGCTGAAGCGATCGAAGTGATCTCCCGTAGCTCCCATCGGGCTCAGGAAACCAACCGTTATTTTGTCGCTGGCCATATTTTTCTCCTTTGAAGGCGAATGAGTGACGCTCATGTGCGTCCGGGGATAATACTACGTTCTCAAAAGAAGCCCAACCTGACCGAACTATTTGATGGAATGAGCGCATCTTCGAGTCGAAGGGGGTCCGGGGTCCGCTACCGGCAAGGCCGTGACTGGCGGCACTCTATCACTGTGGTAGAATACCCGTGCTGTTCCGCGCTAACTACGATTGTCTCTCGGAACGGCTTGAATCGGGCAAGGGAAGGTCAGTCTTCTCTTCCAGGGCTGGAAGAAGGATGGGACTCTTCCATCGAATAGGACATTCGTTTGGAGCCCTTGGTCGCTTTTATGGAGAACAAAGGCTCGTGACGGTAGCCGTATTAATCATTGAGGACGAAGCCGAGGTCAGGTCCTTGGTGCAGGCCACTTTGGAACGGGCCGGCTACCGAGTGATTGCGGCCGAAGATGGCCCATCCGGTTTTCGCTCTTTTTATGAAGCGCGGCCGGATCTTGTTCTCATGGACGTCCGCCTTCCGGTTATGGACGGATGGGCGCTCCTGGATCGTATGAGAGAGGTCTCGGAAATACCCATCATCATGCTGACGGCGCTCACTACAGAGAACGATACCGTCCGAGGATTGAAGGGTGGCGCTGACGATTATATCTCTAAGCCATTCCGCACCGCAGAATTGCTGGCGAGGTGCGAGGCTGTCCTCCGGCGCTCCAGCGGGCCAGCGAACAGAGAGCTTGTGTTTGAGGACGCCATTCTTAAAATGGACTTCCAGGGGTTGGAGGTGCGGCTAGAGGGTCGCCCGCTGGCCCTGTCTCCTCAAGAGTTTAGGTTGCTGGCCACCCTCGTGCGCAATGCAGACCGTGTAATGTCTGTTGCCAAGCTTACGGAGACTGTCTGGGGCAGCGAATCTGGCAATCGAGAGAACCTGCGGATGTACATTAGCTATCTCCGCAAGAAGCTCAAGGATGGGAGCGGAAGGTTCAACATTATAGAGACGATTCGTGGTTTCGGCTACCGATATCGTGGCTCCGGGGGCTAGTGGTTCTTCGTTGTTGCCCCATGCCAGTTGCCCCTGCCTCTGCCTTGTCCTTCCCGCCCTACTCCTCCTCAGGCGCAGCCTGACCTTCCTTCGACGATTTCCCGAAGTTCCTCATCTGCTCCGCCATAGTGCGTAGGCGTTGATCCACAAGGTAGTTGACCGTTCCATTGGCGTAGGAACCGTCTGGCTGTCGTTCCCCGCCGGGCGAGCCTGTCAGAATTTCAATGCCGTGGTCTATGGTGTCGACCGGATGAATGTGGAATTTCCCCTCGGCAATGGCCTCCACGACATCCTCGCGTAGCATGAGGTTCTGGACGTTGCTTCGGGGGATGAGCACTCCTTGGTCTCCCGTAAGCCCCTTTGCGGCGCAAACATCGAAATACCCTTCTATCTTTTGATTGGCCCCACCTATGGCCTGAACATGGCCTTGCTGGTCTACCGACCCAGTGACGGCGAACCGTTGCTGGATGGGCAAACCGGAGAGCGCAGACAATAGAGCATACAGCTCTGTGCTGGAGGCGCTGTCGCCGTCTATGCCTTCATAACTCTGCTCGAATACCAGGCGGGCCGATAGGGCGAGCGGCTTGTCGTAGGCGTACCGCTGACTCAAGAAACCACCGAGGATGAGCACTCCCTTCGTGTGGATTGCGCCACCCATTCTGGCCTCTCGCTCAATATCTAGCAGTCCTGCTTGGCCCAGCCCTACTGTTGCTGTAACCCTTGCCGGTCTGCCGAAGCTGTGGTCCCCCAAGGACATGACTGACAATCCGTTGATCTGGCCCACTGCTTCGCCTGAGGTTTCCACACGGAAGATGTCTTTCCGGATGACTTCTTGGATGCGTTCCTCAATCAGGTTAGAACGATAAGCCCGGTGCCGGACAGCCTTGGTTACGTGGTCCGCTGATGTGTACTCTTCGCCATCAACCGTCGCCCATTGGTTGGCTTCCCGGAGGATATTTGCCAACTCCGAAAAACGGGTCGACAATTTTGTCTGGTCATCTGCCAACCTAGAGCCCTCCTCAACGATCTTGGCAACGGCATCGGCGTTCAGGGGGTATAGGCCCTCTTCTCTGGACAGACCACATATGAAGCCGACATAGTGCCGTAGATTGTCTTCGTCGCGTTCCATCGAAGTGTCGAATTCGGCTTTGACCTTGAACAATTCTCGAAAGTCCTCGTCTTGGGCAAGCAAGAGGTAGTAGAGGTTGGGGCTGCCGACAAGGACTACTTTCATATTGAGAGGAACCGGCTCTGGCTGAAGGCTTTTGGCCAGGATCATCCCAGTTCGCTCAATCGGGTCTTCCATAGCAATCTGCCCGCTCCGCAGCGACCTCTTCAGCGCGTCATAGGACATGGGGTTGCGGAGAAGCTCCTCCACGGCGATGACCAGGAAGCCGCCGTTGGCTTGGTGCAGCGCGCCGCATTTTATGAGGGTGAAGTCCGTCTGAAGGGTGCCGAACATGGCCTCCTTCTCAATGCGACCAAACAAGTTGGGGTAGTACGGATTCAATTCGTACACAACGGGTGCGCCGCCATTCTCGCTGTGGTCAACAAAGAGGTTCACCTGGTATTTCCGCATGGCCGCTTCCCGGGCGAGGGCCTGACCGGCGTCCTGAGGGGAGTCACCCTGGGGCTGGGAGGGGAGGAACACTCCCGAATCGGCCGTCATTTCCTCCTGAACTTGATGGAGGTAATGCAGAACGTTGGGGGAGTCTTCGAAGAGGGCGTAGGCGTCATCTATCGCTTCCGATACCACAAACTGAGCAACTTGACGGTTCAAAGCCTGTAGCTCGTTCTGGGCTTTTCGCTGCAAAGAGCGAATGCCCTTCATCGAATCGCGGAAACGAACTGAAAGGGCTTCCTGTCGCTGCCGTATTTGGTCGCGTTCCTCCTGTGGCATCGCCGCCAATACCTGATCTTCAACAGGTTTGCCGTCTATAACGGGCTGGATGTACAGGCCCGCTGGTGTTGGCTGGATTGCAAAGCCCTCACTCAGAGCCTCCTGATTCATGGCCAGAGCAAGGTCCTCCCTTTGCCGCTGAATGTCCTGCAGGCTCGCGTCGCGCTGAGCGGCATACTCGTCGCTCTCGAAGGCGCGGGGCATCTCCTGGCGCACCTCTTGAAGAAGGGCTCTCATGGTTTGTTGGAGCTTACGGCCCATTCCTGCAGGCAATTCGACGACCCGGGGGCGGAAGGCATCGGAGAAGTTGTGCACATAGCACACATCTGGGGGAGTCGGAAGAGAGCTCGCTTGAGCGGTGAGGAACCCTGTGACTGCCGTGGTCTTGCCCACGCCCACTGGACCCGAGACGTAGATGTTGTAGCCAGGGTGGTTGACGGCCAGACCGAATTCCAATGCCTCAATGGCCCTAGGCTGACCAACGACCATCTCAAGCGGAGATAAGTCGCGGGTGGTCTCGAAACCTAGGACGTGGGGGTCTTGGATTCTTCGAGCTTGATCTGCAGTAAGTTCTTCAGGCATAAGTGCTCCGTAAAGTAGGGAGGTTCTCGTCCGTGGTTGCAAGAGTGCGAAACGTAAGGATACTAAGGCCATCCTAGCAGACCGAATGGCAAGGATGCGCAGCCGAAATATCCACCTTGACCGCCCAATGGGCCGGTGCTACATTCAGCATTAGGATGCGGTATCGCACTCCAACGGTGGGGGTTGGTTCCTATGCTGACTGAAAGACGAGAGGCCATCCTCAAGCTCCTGATCCAGGAGTATATTGCTACTGCTAGCCCCGTAGGTTCCGGCAAACTTGCCCGGGGATCAGGGATGAGGGTGAGTGCCGCCACTGTACGAAACGAGATGGCGGATTTAGAAACCGACGGGTATATTACCCGGCCACATACCTCTGCTGGTGGCATACCGGCCGACAAAGGTTACCGGCACTACGTAGAAACTCTTGAAGGGCTCGCTGAGCCTTCTGCCCAAGTCCGCGAAGCCGTTCGGCAGAAGATGACCGAGGCCAAGGACGTCGAACTCTGGGCAAAGCTGGCTGCGACGGTCCTTTCTCAACTTGTTAGGAATATGGCTGTCGTGACCTATCCCCGCGCCGGGGAAGTGCGTGTCCGCAACATCCAGTTGGTGTCTGTGCACGACGACTTGGCGCTCGTAGTCCTGGTGCTCCAGGAGACGCAGGTGCACCAGCAAATGCTATCACTCACCGATCCCGCCACCGCCGATGACTTGGTTGAAGTGGGCAATCGACTGAATGCCCATTTGGGCGGCAAGGACCGCCTGGAGATAGCAGCCATGCAGGCTGAGTTGTCACCATTGGAAGGCAAGGTTGCTGAAGTGGTTATCGGAGTGCTTGAGGCTGAAGAGCAGGAACGAATGGGGGAGCAGTTTGTCGATGGCCTGAGTCACATTTTGAGCAAACCGGAGTTGGCAGAGGGCGAACGCGCCGTCGGGTTGGTGGAGGCCCTGGAGGGTAGGCGCTTGCTCAAGTCCCTGATCGCCTCACTAACCGACGGACCCGTTACCGTCGTGATCGGTGGGGAGAACGAGGACGAAGCGCTACGGCCCTTCAGCGTCGTCATATCCCCCTACGGCGTGCCGGGAGAGTTCCGTGGCGCAGTCGCCGCTATAGGCCCAACTCGAATGGAGTACGCAGGCACCATGGGTACGGCCCAGTACATGTCGTCACTGTTGACGGACCTTTTCGCTGAGGTGTTCCGGCGCTAAGAACGCAGACGAGCCCTAAGAAGGATGAGTTAAGAAAGAGAGGGTGGCCTACGGGCCGCCCTCTCTTTTGCTTGTCGGTGGGCTCTGCGGCGCTTTAGACCTTCTCTCCTCGGCTTTCCCACCTGCCCCGCAACGTCACCCAGACCGAGAGGAATAACAATTTGATGTCCATCCATAAACTCATACGTTTCGAATATTGGATGTCGTAGGACAGCTTCTCTTCGGCGTCATCTCGATTGGCGTACACCTGGGCCATGCCTGTGAGGCCGGGCCTCTGTATCAACCGCTTGTCGAAGTCTGGTACGTGTTCCCGGAAGAACTCGTGCTCGCTCTCTGCCAAGGCGCGAGGTCCCACAAAGCTCATTTCTCCCCTGAGGATGTTGATGACCTGAGGGAGTTCGTCCAGTGCTGTTTTTCTGAGGATGCGGCCCGCTCTGGTTAGGCGGGGATCATTTTCGGCCGTGGCCCAGCCCATTTGCTCGGCGTTCCGCACCATGGTGCGGAACTTGATGGCCCCAAAGACCTGGCCGTTTCTGCCCATCCGCCGCTGTCGATAGAACAGGGGGAAGCCGTCATCGAGGAGGAGTACCAAAGGGATGACGGTCCAAAGGAGCAACCACAAAGGAAGGAGAAGCAGGTGGGCCAAAAGAAGGACGGTGAGGTCCAAAGGCCGTTTGTAGAGGGGCTCCTTCATCGATGGGGTCGTCTTAGTCCGTTCGGGGTTGCTGGATTTTCTAGGGTCTGCTGACAGTGTAGCTAGGGGATGCGAGGCGGGTCAACGACTCGCCCTCACTTGACAGCCGTCTGAGGCCGTTCCTACCATTGGTGCCCTATTGTCAACCTGCGTTCCAAGGAGGCGCCGTGTACGGCGAATTCGTAAAGTACGAGAAAGACGGAGAGGTGGGATTGGTGACGCTGAATCGCCCCGACCGCCTCAACGCTCTGGGTCAGGACGTAAGGCGCGAGCTTAATGAGGTGCTTGACGAGATTGAGGTGGATGCTACCAGAGTCGTCATATTCGCTGGCGAAGGGCGGGCCTTCTGTGCTGGTGCCGACATCAACGACCTTTCGGCTGGCGAGGACCTGCGCAGCCCTGTCCCAGACCCTTCAGAGACGCCTGAGGTTATCAAGCGCATTGGCGATTTAAACAAGGTTGTCATTGCTGCCGTGCATGGTGCTGCCGTTGGCGGTGGCTGTGAGGTGGCGCTAGCTTGCGATATGCGTATCGCTTCTGAAAATGCGAGGTTCGGGTTGCCAGAGATCAAGCTGGGCATTATGCCGGGGGCTGGCGGGACACAGCGAATGCCAAGACTGGTAGGGGAGGGGCGCGCCAAGTGGCTCATGATGACCGGCGAGTTCATCGACGCGCAGACTTCGCTTCAATGGGGCCTGGTCAACCAGGTGGTGCCAAACGAGGAGTTGATGGCTGAGGCCCGCAAGCTTGCTCAGACGCTTGTGGCGCAGCCCCCTCTTGCACTTGCCTTCATAAAGAGTGCCGTGGACCGAGGGCTCGAGAGTAGCCTGCCAGCAGGAATCGAATACGAAGCGCGGTGCTCCTATATTCTCCAACAGACAGAGGACAAGGCTGAGGGGACGAAGGCCTTCCTGGAGAAGCGGAAGCCGGTTTTCACTGGCCGCTAGGACTGAAAGCCCGTACCCACCCAGTGAAACGATTCCCCCAAAGGCTGGTTCACCCGTTCCACCGCCATGCTCTCTACATTGGCTAGTGTCGTGACATTCTTCTGGAGCCAGCGCCCCAGTGCGGGAGCAGCCAGCAAGGCTACCGTAGACGCTGACACTGCCGATGAGAGGTGCTGAAGCCTGTTGCGCCGACCCAAGGCCAGGGCTGAAGCCACAGCTGTAAGGACTCCCCCCACCAAGATGTTGGTGCCGCAGAAGTATGAAACCGCAAGGTCGCTTTCGCCAGCCTTCAAGCGCTCAAGCGCTTCTGCAGAGGCGGTCTCTACATCTTCGGTGGCCACTTTGCCGTAAAGGAAGAACCCTTTGGGCGTGGAGTATCCGGCCAGCGGCGGTGCAATCTTCTCCGCCTTCAAGAGCAGGGCAATAGTGGCGTGCTCCAACGCGTGGTTCATGCGGACTTTGTTAAGCAGTTCCCTGATCACGAGTCCTCCAAAGGTATTCTTGTTATGAAGGGATCACCTCTCAGTATACGCTCTCTAAGTTACTTTCCCCCTAGGATCCTTCGGCTTGTCGACCATTCGTGAAATATGTAACAATTGACCCACAATTGAAAACTTCGGAGGGGGCACCAGGTGAAAAAGAAGGGTTTTGTCCTAGCGTTGGTAGCAATGTTCGTCCTGCTGATTGCAGCCTGTGGCGGTGGCGAGGATTCGCCCACGCCTTTCGCCACGCTAGCAGATCCCACTACATCAGTGCCCACGTCCACGACTCCCGCAACTCAGGCGACCACTCCAGCGCCCACATCAACAACACCTTCTTCCAACAACGGCGGAGACCCCGCTCGAGGGGAGGCACTCTATAACAGCAAGGGTTGTGTCGGCTGCCACACCGTCGATGGAAGTACCAGGGTGGGCCCGTCTTGGAAAGGGATCTATGGCACCCAAGAGGAGCTTGCCGACGGATCCACCATCACTGTCGACGACGATTACATCCGCAGGTCGATCTCAGAGCCAGCAGCCCAGGTCGTGAAGGGCTTCACTGCCATTCCAATGACAGCATTCCAGTTCTCAGATCAGGAGAACGACGACATCATTGCTTTCATCAAGTCACTGAAGTAGACCAGCTAAGTCAATAGATAATTGGGGCAGTGCCGATCCGGCACTGCCCCAATTTTATTTAGCCTAGTGTTCGACCTCAGGTG
>Ga0114996_10008665_pt1 | contig 11260 bp, 6 predicted proteins | sample ArcticOcean_MG_C_4_FD_87039 | JGI IMG/M metagenome (GOLD analysis project Ga0114996, IMG submission 87039) | Marine microbial communities from western Arctic Ocean - ArcticOcean_MG_CB4_134 | ecosystem: Environmental > Aquatic > Marine > Oceanic | place: Arctic Ocean: Canada Basin | collected... | reverse complement strand
TAGTCTCCGCCGATCCAATTTTTTGAAGGATTAGACGAATGTTGGCTGTGATTTCACTGGCTTCAATTTCGACCTGAACTAGCTCGGCTTCTATTCCGCTTTGTTCCTCACTGCTAGCTGCTAGGGTTTTTTCAAGGGCTGCTATAGTTTGTTTGAGACGGCCGAGTTCAACTTTCGAGCCGTCATCGGCGATAGCAGCTGGGTTGAGAATTAGGCTGACAAATACACAGATAACAAGTCTACGCAGGCAAGGCAATAGGGTTATCGCGCTTAATCGCTGCATAGCATTCACTATAAAAGTAAAGAGCGGCCAGTCATTTCTACTGGCTGTTCCATATCCATCATAGCCAACATGGTGGGAGCAATATCGGCGAGAGAGCCGCCCCCATCAAGCTTCACTCCAGGCCTGCCAACATAAACGAGTGGCACGGGCAAAGTAGTGTGCTGGGTATGAGGTTGATTTGCTACGTCATCAAACATCATTTCCACATTACCGTGATCGGCTGTTATTAGGGCTTGGCCCCCTACCAGGGCCAAACTAGCTAAAACTCTTTTTAAGCAGCCGTCCACTGCTTCAACGGCGAGCATAGCTGCTTGGTAATCTCCTGTGTGCCCGACCATGTCACAGTTAGCATAGTTGCAGATAATAGTGTCGAACTGGTGAGACTCGATAGCCTCTATTAATTTATCGGTGACCTCTAGCGCGCTCATTTCTGGCTGTTGATCGTAGGTAGCAATGTCCAGTGAAGGCAGCAGTTTGCGCTCTTCACCTTGATACATGGCCTCTCGGCCACCGCTCATAAAAAACGTAACGTGGGCATATTTTTCGGTTTCGGCAATGCGTAGTTGATACTTACCCTGGTCCGATAGAAACTCACCAAGAGAATTAACGATTGGGATTGTTGGAAAGGCAAGGGGGCAGTTCAACGTGCTTTCATATTCGGTAGTTGTAACAAAGGTGCTGGGCAAGCGAACAACCTTGCGATCGAAGCCAGTAAATTCGTGGTCAACTATCGCGTGAGTAAGCTGTCGAACACGGTCTGGGCGGAAGTTCATGAAAATCACCGCATCTCCATCTTCTAATACTGCGGGGACGTCGTCTGACTTACCTATACTGGTAGCACTCACAAACTCATCATCTTCACCGCGGGTATAAGCATCTTCAAGTGCAGTGAGGGGATCAATGGCAGAGTGATTGGCTACACCCTCGGTAATTAGCTGGTACGCTTGATTGATTCGCTCCCAGCGGTTGTCCCGATCCATGGCATAAAAACGACCGATCATTGAAGCAATTTTTGCTACCCCTAAGCTTTCGCATAACCGATGTGTTTTTTCTAGCGACGGCTGGGCGCTACGCGGAGGACAGTCGCGGCCGTCTAAGAACGCATGTACATATATTTTCTTAGCCCCGCGTTGTGCCGCTAGTTCAATCATAGCGTTAATATGATCTTCATGACTATGGACTCCGCCAGCGGAAAGTAAGCCAAGAATGTGCACTGCTCGGTTAGTCTTAACAGCCTTATCTATTGCGTCGCAGTAAATCGAATTAGTGTAAAAATCACCATCACTAATAGCTTTATTAATACGGCTGAAATTCTGATAGATGACCCGGCCTGCACCGATAGTCATGTGCCCAACTTCGGAATTGCCCATCTGTCCTTCGGGTAATCCAACATCCTCCCCTGAAGTGGCGATAAAGGTACTTGGATTATCCACCCAAAGATTCTCCCAAATGGGTGCTTTTGCATTGGCTACAGCGTTGAAATGCGTGTTGTCGCTGTGACCGCAACCATCCAAGATCATCAGTACCACAGGTTTTCTTTTCACGAGTTCAGGATTCCTTTTTTTGGGGGATTACCAGTCATTACAAAAACTAATTGCAGTATATCAAAGTTTTGATTTTTACAGTTCTAGTCGCTCCCATCGTTCGTAGCACTTACTTAGTTGAGATTGCCACTCAGCGAGTTGATTTTCAGTTTTTTGTATTTCCAGTCTCGTCGAGTGATAAAATTCGCTTTCACTCATCGTTGCTGAAATACTCTGAATCTGGGTCTCCAGTAACTCAATTTTTTTGGGCAGCTCATCCAATTCGCGCTGGTCTTTATAGGAGAGTTTTTTAACCTCTAGAAGTGATTTAGGCTTGATTTTTACGCCAGTTGTGGATGTTGATTGTTCTATAGTTTTTCGTTGTCTTAACCAATCATCATAACCCCCAACATACTGATTGATGGTCCCATCGCCTTCAAAAACCAACGTGCTAGTGACGACATTATTAAGAAAGGCACGATCGTGGCTGACCAAGATGACCGTCCCTTTGTAATCGATCAACAGCTCTTCGAGTAAATCTAAAGTATCAATATCCAAATCGTTAGTTGGCTCATCAAGCACGAGTATGTTTGAAGGAATCGTGAATAATTTAGCTAACAGCAAACGATTACGCTCTCCTCCCGATAGCGCTTTAACCGGTTGGCGGCATCGATCTGGCGCGAACAAAAAATCTTGTAAATAGCTAATTACATGACGACTTTTGCCGCCGACCTCGAGCATGTCGCGACCACCGGACACATTATCTTGAACTGTTTTCTCCTCATCTAATGCAGAACGATATTGATCAAAGTAGGCTACGTTTAGATTAGTCCCGATTTTAATGGAGCCCTGTTGAGGGGTTAGCTCACCTAACAATAATTTAATAAGAGTCGTTTTTCCAACGCCATTACGACCGATAAAACCCACTTTATCGCCTCGCTGAATAAGCGTTGAGAAATTACTAACTACCGTATCCTGATCAAAGGAAAATGTAATATTGGTAGCCTCAGCGACTATCTTGCCAGATTTTTCTGCGTGCTGAATATCCATTTTAGCCGTGCCTAGACGTTTGCGTCGCTCGGCATACTCGTTGCGCATAGCTTCGAGAGATCGCACCCGCCCTTCATTGCGCGTACGACGAGCTTTAATGCCTTGGCGAATCCAGATTTCTTCTTGTGATAGGCGTTTATCAAACAGAGCATTTTGCCGATCTTCAATTTCTAAATTTTCTTCTTTTCTGACCAGATATGTACTGTAGTTACAGTTAAACTCAGCTAATTTCCCTCGGTCAATTTCGATGAATCGATTAGCCAGGTTATCCATAAAACGGCGGTCATGGCTAATAAAGAGCAATGAGCCCTCCCATTTAAGTAGAAATTGTTCTACCCACTGAATAGCCTCTATGTCTAAGTGGTTGGTGGGCTCATCGAGCAGCAGTAGGTCAGGATTGCAGACCAGCGCTCTGGCCAGCAGAACTCTGCGTTTATAGCCGCCTGATAAGCTGGCAATATCGACTTCTGGATCAAGATCCATTTTTGTAATGATGGATTCAACGCGTTGGTTGATATCCCATCCATCAATACGCTCGATTTCAGCCTGGCACTGCTCTAATTGATTAAATATCTTGGGGCTAGAGTCATGACTTAATTGCTGAGTAAGATGATGGAATTGTTGAATTAGCTTGCCTTCGGCGCCCAAGCCGTCAGCAATAACATCGAACACATTGCCTTGGGTATCATGCGGAACAGATTGCTCTAATTGAGCTACTTTTACGCCACTGGCGCGCTTAATGAGGCCCTCATCTGCAATAATTTGACCAGTTATGATCTTCAGTAAAGTAGATTTTCCGGCACCATTTCTACCAATTAGACAAACGCGCTCGCCGGGTTCAATAACGAGGTTTATATGGTCAATAAGGGGTGGTTGGCCATAACTTAAAAAAACATCTTGCAGAGTAATTAGGGGCATAAAATTTAGTCGTCGCCTAGAATTGAGGGTTGCTTTGCACTGTCGGGGCCAAATGGCTTAGTTATTAAGATTAATTTGGGCAGTAATGTCATTGATCCAAGCAAGGCAGCCAACATGGCCAGGCTGGTCAGAAGTCCAAAATAAACCGAAGGAATGAAATTTGATAAGGTCAAGATTGAGAACCCAACAATAATGGTAGTCGCAGTATAAAAAAGGGCTTGGCCTATACTGGCATGCGCACGATGCATTGAGGCTATATAGTCTTTATCGACGCTAAATTCGCGGGTGAAACGAGTGAGGTAGTGAATCGCGTGATCTACGCCAATGCCGACAGTGATCGCCGCGATAGTGATCGTCATCATGTCCAGAGGAATAGACATAATTCCCATGCTGCCCAGAACAATTCCTGCGGCTAAGAAATTAGGCAAGATAGCGATTATAGATATTTTTATGGATTGAAAAAGCACTAAGAACATAATCATTATGCCGACGAAAACTGCGCCTAAAGTGAGTATTTGGGATTTATATAAACTCTGAAGCATATTGTTATACAGCACTAACAGACCGGTAAATCGAATATTTTCAGCCGCTATACCGACTTCATTTTCGGCATAGTCGCGAATTTTCTTAAGTAACTCAGCACGGCGCAATTGACCACCAGTCTCCTTAACGCGAAGCTGAATGCGAGCTTCATCAATGTCCTCGAGAAGATAGGGTCCCACCATCTGCTGATAAATATCCTCTCCTAGACTTTGCCGCATAAAGGCAATTTCAAAATCGTTTAATGGATGTCCAAGAAGATCTGTCGCGACTTCGTTGATCTGCGCCAGCGAGCTTACCTTGCCAACTTCGGGTTGAGATTCAATAAAACGCTGTAGTTTACTTAAATCGGCTAACCCAGTAGATGAGAACCAATAGCTATCGGTTAGAGCGTCTTCTTCACTACCAAACTCACCTTCATCAAAATTATAATCATCTTCATCACCGAAGCCATAATCATCTTCGGCAGCTTCAGCGTCACTAGTCGCTAGTGTCATAGATACTGGAGCTTGAATTATGATATCTAGAGGCGTTGTGCCGCCAAGCGCCGTATCTATTATTTCCATTCCTTGATAGATTTCAGTGTCTGCGCGGAAATAATCGATAAAGCGGTTTTCAACCTCTAGCTTGGTGATTCCATAACCCGAAAGAATAGCCAGAGCCAATGCGATGAGCAGAACTGCTGACCCATAGTGCTCGGTAAACCATGAAAATTTCGTCGTTATTACACCAGAGTTGTCAGCGGCTGCAGAGCTGTTGCCTTTGCCAAGTAATATCATGCCGGCGGGTATCACCACAAAGGAAACTAATAACGCAAGGCTGATACCCATCGTCATCATCCAGCCGAAATCGATAACAGGCCTAATATTGCTGACGACCAAAGATGTAAAAGCAACAATTGTAGTGAGTACGGTATACACGCAGGGTTTGGCCATAGAAATAACAGTGCCGCTAACCAATTCATGCTGCGTCGCATCTGGTTTAGCGGCTTGTAGTTCACGATAGCGGACGATGAGATGAATAGTCAGCGCTAATGTTATGATCAGTAGCAAGGAAACAAAATTAGACGATATAACCGTCAATCGCCAGTCAATCCAACTTAAAAATCCAAGTATAATAGTCAGACAAAGACCACAGGTCAGCAACGGTAGAGCAACCCAGCGAACTTGTCGAAAGATAAGAGACAAGGTAGCAATGATAAACAGCAAAATACCGGCGCCAAAAACTTGTAGATCGCTTTTAATAAAATCGATCATGTCAGCGGTAATCATATCTGGACCGCCCAGAAAAATAGTGGCTTGACCGCGGTAGCCATTAATTAGGCCACGCACCGCATCGACTCTCTCATGATCTTCTGAAGCTTTGGCAGTGCGATGGTTAAGGAATTCTAGGCTGACTGCATCTAGCCGGCTCTTTTGCTCTGCGGTAAGACCGACAGTATCGCGCACTAGGCGTAAATCATCACGTTCTGTAACTAACTTCAAATAGGTCTCATCTAGCTTTAAGGTCGCTAGGATACCGGTGGTTTGTCCATCGGCACTGAGAATAACATCCTTATAAATTGGACTATTTAGGAATTCTTGCTTTGCCAGCTGTTTATCAACGCCCGCGGTAAGTAGTGTATTCAGCTCGTCAGTTAGCTCTGAAATCTCAATCTTGGGGCTATAGAGTAGCGGCACGTCGAGCATAGACAGAACATTCTCGACGCCTTTAATAGTAAGCAGCTCGGCACGCAGAGCTTTTAGAACCTGAAGGTTGTCTTCATCAAATAGATCGCCTTGTTTAGGCGAAAAGGTGACGATCAGATAATTATCGCTACCATAACGCTGAACGACCTCACGAAAGAAGTTTAAGTCATCGTCATGTTCCAGTGTTAAAGAGTCAGCTGACGCATCTAGTTTGAAGTTGGGTAAGCCCATTGCCATGGCAATGGTCAGTAACAGGATCGTCAGTATCGCCGCCAATGGATGTTGCAAAATTGTCTTGTCATACATTTTAAATAGGGAAGATTGCATGGTGACAGCGAGCCTTAAAATAGTAATCGATAAAGATGCGCCATTATGCGGTTTTGCAGGCTAAATTTATAGGCTGGAGACGTAACATTGGGCAGTCTGGTCAATATTTTTTGAGATTGAAATTATCATCTGCTTTAATGAGTCTTTACGTAAGCTAAATAGTGCCTTTTATTTAAATAAAATAGATAATTTCGTATCTGGCACAGTAAAGTAGGCTGTCTCGTTAATCTAAGGCAACGCTGATAGTTCAAAAACAATAAGAAAAAGGGGGTTAGTCATGAAAAGATCAAACAGTATTGTTGCTATATTGGCATCCTTAGTCATCGGTAGTCTGATATTACTTGGGGGTAGCCAAGGAAGCCTTCAGATGGATAACCTGCCTTTGTTTGCGCTATGTGGCGCCATAGGGTTTATTCTTCATTGGTTGATGTTCGTTCCCGCATACGCATTCCAAACCGAGCACTATTTTGATTTAACTGGGTCAATATCTTACATCACCACCGTAGTCGCAGCGGTAATATTGAGCTCGTCCCTAGACCTTAGGGATCTTATTATTTGCGCCATGATTGTCATTTGGGCGGTTCGGCTAGGATCTTTTTTATTTTGGCGAATAAAAAAAGACGGCCAAGACACTCGCTTTATTGTTATGAAAACACAGTTCATATGGTTCCTGATGACTTGGACTCTGGGTGGGCTTTGGGTCTTGGTGACGATGGCGGCAGGACTTGCGGCGATAACGTCTAATATCACAGAGCCCCTTGGGGTGTTGTCCTACATTGGAATCTCTTTGTGGCTATTTGGATTTGCAGTGGAAGTTGCTGCAGACGCGCAAAAACGACGCTTTAAGGCGTTGCCTGAAAATAAAGGGCGTTTCATCAAGTCTGGACTATGGGCGTGGTCACAGCATCCTAATTACTTTGGAGAAATAACACTGTGGTTTGGTTTAGCGCTGGTAGCACTGCCGGTGCTATCTGGTTGGCAACTATGTACATTGATTTCACCGATATTTGTATATCTATTATTAACTAGAGTTAGTGGTATACCGCTATTAGACCGGCTAGCTCTGAAGAAATGGGGAGCTGATCCAGACTATATTGCCTATATAGAATCAACACCATCACTAATCCTTGCTCGACCGAAGGTCTAGTCCCTGAAAGGGTTTTGATGGATAATGGCTTCTTCAAAACAATAACTGGATTGAGATATTTGGGGAAGCCATGAGGGGTGTTATTTTAGACTTTGACAGCATAGGGCCGACAGACCTCGATCTGACTGCACTGTATAAATTGCCCGTTGAGTGGGAAATTTATCCCGATTGCTTGGCCTCACAGGTAGCCGAACGCATTGCCAACGCGGATATTGTGCTGACTAATAAGACGGCAATTCGCGCATCAGAAATAGATCAATCTAAGTCTCTAAAACTCATCTCAGTGTTTGCCACAGGAACGGATATTGTCGATTTAGTCGCAGCGAGCGAGAAAAACATAGTAGTGAGTAATGCGGTTGGCTACGGTACAGCCTCGGTTGTTCAACACGTTTGGTCGCTGATTTTGGCGTTAACTACAAACCTCAAAGAGCATAGCAAGGCATCAATCGATGGCCGGTGGCGTAACAGTCGATTTTTCTGTTTGCTGGATTCTCCAGTACAAGAACTTGAGGGTAAAGTGCTCGGTATTATAGGGGCTGGTGAGCTAGGTTTAGGTGTGGCAAAAATCGCTGAAGCCTTCGGAATGAAAGTGTTCTTTGCGGGCTTACCCGGTCGATCTCATTCAAACCAAGACAGTCGAATGCCGTTTGAGGTGCTACTAAAAGAAGCCGATATCCTCAGTTTGCATTGCCCTTTAACCGCAGAAACGACCAAATTAATTGGAGCAGAGGAACTGCAAGCAATGAAAAAATCAGCTTTTCTGATTAATACCGCGCGCGGCGGCCTTATTGATGAGCAAGCCTTAAGGAATGCGCTGACTGAGGGGATCATTGCTGGCGCTGCTCTTGACGTCCTTAGCGTTGAGCCGCCCTCTGAAGGGAATGTGCTCATCGATAATTATATCCCCAACTTGATCGTTACACCCCATGTAGCCTGGATTGCTCGTGAGTCGCGCCAGAGGCTGGTGGGCCAAGTCGTTGAGAATGTGCAAGGATTTCTTGCAGGTGAACCAAGAAATCAGGTCAATTAATACAGGATACAACCCTCTTGTATGTTTAAACCTTAAAGCCACTAGGTAATTTTTTAGGCACTAATACATTTTTCAGACGCACATAGCTGGGAATGCCATTTTTAAAGGGCGGGTAATCTTCTCCGGCGATTAAGGGTTCTAAATAATCACGAGCTTGCTGGGTGATACCGTAACCATCCTTAGTGATAAATGAGCGAGGCATCTTCTTTTCCATATTAGCCACTTTTTCTAGTGGGGCCTCACCCAATGACCAGCTGTATTTCTTACCTGGCCCTCTCTCGATGGAAACCATCACAGAATGCTTACCCTGTACCGCCATTTCAACGGCTGCTCGACCCACAGCATAGGCCTGGTCTACGTCGGTCTTTGAGGCGATGTGACGTGCTGACCGTTGTAAATAGTCAGCCATAGCCCAGTGATATTTATAGCCCGTAGACTGTTTAATCATGCTGGCTAGGGTTGGCGCTACGCCGCCAAGCTGCTGATGCCCAAAAGCATCTTTATTTATCGATCCAGAAATATGGGCACCATCACTATATTGTGCTCCTTCGGAAGCGACAATAACGCAGAAGCCTTTTTCATGAACAGTTTGCTCAACCTTTTTAATAAATAGCTCTCGAGAAAAAGGAATTTCAGGGAAGAGAATAATGTGCGGAGGATCGCCCGCGTGTTCTGCCGCAAGGCCTCCAGAAGCGGCAATCCATCCGGCATGACGGCCCATTACTTCAAGAATAAATACTTTCGTCGAGGAGCCGCACATTGACTCAATATCTAGGCTGGCTTCTTTGGTTGAGGTGGCAATATATTTCGCCACTGAACCAAACCCAGGGCTACAGTCCGTTAGTGGCAGATCGTTATCAATAGTTTTGGGGATGTGGATCGCTTGGATAGGGTAGCCTAGTTTTGCCGAAATTTGAGACACTTTGAGGCAGGTGTCTGCTGAGTCCCCACCGCCATTATAAAAAAAGTACCCTATATTGTGGGCCTTAAATACCTCAATAAGCCGATCATATTCTGCCGGACTATCTTTGTAATCTTTCATCTTGTAGCGGCAAGAGCCAAACGCGCCACCAGGCGTATGTTTAAGCGCGGCGATATCAGATAAAGATTCTTTGCTGGTATCGATAAGTTCTTCTTGCAGGGCGCCGACAATGCCATTTAAGCCTGCGTATAGTTTGCCGATTATTGCCTTATTTTCACGTGCAGCCTCTATAACGCCTGAGGCTGATGCATTGATGACGGCCGTTACGCCTCCAGATTGTGCATAAAAAGCATTTTTCTTATCCATGGGTAAGGCTCTCACAAAGTTCCTGTTTGTTAGACTTTTATTTTAGTCCCTTGCAGGCTAAGGTGAAAGCGGAAACTAACTTGTTTTAGGTTATAGTGCCCATTAGTCCTCAAGTTGATGTTTAGGTAGGCCATCTTATGCATATTCATATTCTCGGTATCTGCGGTACATTTATGGGTAGCCTTGCCCTACTTGCCAAGCAAGCCGGCCATCAAGTTTCGGGGTCAGACGCTAATGTCTATCCACCGATGAGTACACAGCTTGAGGAAAGCGGTATACGATTAATCGAGGGATTTGATCCTCAGCAGTTATGCCCCGCGCCAGATTTAGTTGTCGTTGGGAACGCTATGTCTCGAGGGAATCCTTGTGTGGAATATATGCTCGACAATAGGCTAGCCTATATCTCTGGGCCTCAGTGGTTGGGGGAAAATATTCTAAGAGATAAACATGTCTTTGCGGTATCGGGAACCCATGGGAAAACTACTACCAGTAGCATGCTAGCTAAAATTCTTGATTTCGCAGGGCTTCAGCCTGGGTTTTTAATTGGCGGCATCCCCCAAGACTTTGGCATTTCAGCGCGTCTTAGCGACAGTGATTATTTTGTGGTTGAGGCTGATGAGTACGACAGTGCTTTTTTCGATAAACGCTCTAAATTTGTCCATTATTTTACTAACACGCTCATTATTAATAATCTTGAATTCGACCATGCTGATATTTTTGACGACTTGGCGGCCATCCAACGGCAATTTCATCATCTCGTGCGAACCGTTCCCAGCACAGGGGCCGTCATTTCTCCATCCTTTGATGCCAATGTTACTGCAGTTCTTGATCAGGGGTGCTGGAGTAGTCAGGAGAGTTTCGGCGATCACGACGGTGAGTGGAAATATACCCTGAGCTCTGGCGATGGATCACAGTTTGATGTCATTCAGTCAGATCAAGCTGGACACGAAGTTTCCCGTGGGATGGTAAAGTGGGTACATAGTGGATTACACAATGTGATGAATGGATTATCTGCAGTTATTGCTGCACACCAAGTTGGGGTTAAGGTTGAACAGGCCTGTGCCGCTTTAAGTGAGTTTGTCGGTGTAAAAAGGCGAATGGAGGTCATTTATCAAGGGCCAGGAATAACGGTCTATGATGACTTTGCCCATCATCCGACCGCAATAAAGACGACATTAGAGGGTTTGCGAGCAAAGGTAGGCAACGAAACCATCATAGCGATCATTGAGCCGCGCTCTGCAACCATGCGCATGGGCGCCCACCAAGTTGCTTTGAGTGCTTCGGTCGGTAGTGCCGATCAAGTTTATTGGTATCAGAATGCTGCCGTCGATTGGGATGTTGGAGCCTTAGCTAAAGCAAGTTTGGTATCTTCTCAATCGACAGACAGCATCGAAGTTTTACTTGAGCTAGCGTTGAAGCCCGTAGCACCCAACAGACATATTGTGGTGATGAGTAATGGCGGTTTT
>Ga0114996_10008664_pt1 | contig 11260 bp, 14 predicted proteins | sample ArcticOcean_MG_C_4_FD_87039 | JGI IMG/M metagenome (GOLD analysis project Ga0114996, IMG submission 87039) | Marine microbial communities from western Arctic Ocean - ArcticOcean_MG_CB4_134 | ecosystem: Environmental > Aquatic > Marine > Oceanic | place: Arctic Ocean: Canada Basin | collected... | reverse complement strand
GTTTACCATTGACTCTAGGATGGAACGTACATCCCACTTGCTCATGTTCATGGTGCTTTCCTTGGGGAAAATTTCCCCGGTTAATTGTTTCACGAGTGAGTGTGCCCGTCCTTGTACGAGTGGGAAGACCAACCGCCGGGGTTGGCGTGGTTGTCACGCAGGTGGTTGGTCGCGGCCTGTTCAGTAGGGAACGGGCCGTACTTATCGAAGTCCTGTGACTGGCCATACGGCCAAAGCTGGATGGCGTAATGCCATTGCCCCGGCTTCACTTCTTGGATGTAACATTCTGCGCCTGTACTCATCGTGGTGCTTTCCTTGGGGGAAAATCTCCCCCGGTTATGAGATCACTTCTTCCTAGACATACCTGCCTTGGGTCCTAGGACGGATGTGTCGGTGCGCTGATCCATGCACTTGTCATGGTTTATGGCTTGCACGAGGCGTCCGCGAACTTCAATCCAGCCACGGCGTACATCCCTGCCGCACCCCTTACACACACACTCCTTGGGTATCCTGCGTATGCCGCTGGCTGAGGGGGAAACTTTCCCCATGATAGGGCTGGCCCTGCTTGCCCCTTCGCTGAACGCAGCAACAGAGCGCGACGGCTCGGTGGCACGATGGTCGTAATCGACAAGGGCTGTGTTGCCTTGCGAGTACTGACTCGTTGTGACCGGGGTCCGGTGCTGGTCCTTCTCCACCCGCTTCCACGGCTTGACTAGCGGTATTGGCAAGAGGTGTTCGATCTTGCGTAGCCACTTGTTGTAAGCCTCCTCATACGACTGGCATCTAACGGCCATGAAGTAGACTGCTGGGCTTACAGCCTTGGCGCAGATGGGAACAGTCGCGGCCACTGCCGCGTTGATCCCGTGTGGCATCCCTTAGTGTCCTCCTCTGGGGTCGTTCTGTTATATGGGGAAAATTTCCCCATGCTTGTGGCGGACGCACTACTCCTGCTAGGCCCCGCGCCTTCTATATCCTACAAAGAAATATAACCAGTTTCAAGATGTTTGTAAATCCCTATCTAACCCAAGGTTGGGCTGACCTGATGGGGGAAAGTTTCCCCCTGTTGACGGGGTGAGGGGCTAATGGTAGAGTAGGATTATGACTAATCCCAATGGTGTTAGCCCGAAACAATCGGCATTCGCTGCCTTCGTGGCTGAAGGCGATAGCTACACGGATGCGTACCGCAAGGCGTATGATGCGTCGAACATGAAGGATCAGGTGGTATGGAATGCCTCGTCCCGACTGGCGAAGAATAAGAAGGTGGTACAGCATATCACTGCGCTGAAGAAGAGAGATGCAACTGCAATCAAGGCGCATGAGAAACTCAGCAAAGACTGGATCGTTCAACGATTACAGGACGAAGCACAGTGTGAGAAGAACCCTGCCGCTACCCGCGTGCGTGCGCTTGAGTTGCTTGGCAAGACAAGCGGATTGTTTGATGAGTCAACACACATCACGTTTGAGAATCGCACGCCTGAGGATGTGGAGAAAGAGCTACTAGAAAAGCTGGCGGTGCTGTTCCCGGCGGAGGCGTGATAGCAGGGTGAGTGTAGGGCAGTCAGAACTTAGTTAAAAACCAAAAGGGGAAATTTTCCCCCACATGATTTGACCTAACCTCTCGCGTGACACCCGTACCTCGTTCATGGTCCCTGACACCCGTACCTCGGTGCTTGGGGTCAGATTTAGAGGGGGTTGGCAGGCTCATGGGGAAATTTTCCCCCAAAGGGTCGTGACACCCGTACCTCGGCGCGGGCGCATCCGGGGTGGGGTGGCGGGGTGGCGGGGTGGGCTGGGCGGTTCGCAGTTAAAAACAAGTCGCGAGCACATTAACATCACCTTCCTTACTAGCTCGCGTCCTCGCTGTTAACGCCGCGAGCGACACTAGCTCGCGTCCTTTGTAGTACTCGACTTCGCTGTTGACTGGAACAAAAAAAGGGGACAGCCAAGCCGAAGCCTGACTGCCCCCTGGTAGTGAGGGTTACTTCTTGCTACTTGACGGAATCAGGTACGATAATGCCGTCCACGACTAGCGCCGAAGCATACCAGCTATGGCTGGCTGGGTAGTGTGGACCCTCAAGGTATATTCGCCCCTCGGTGGTCGCGGGAAACATCCCTCCCGGTTGGAAGGTGGACACTTCTTTGCCTGCGGCCACGGCTTGCTTGAGCGCGGCTTTCGTGGGGAAGTTCTCGACTGTGTACATTGATTAGCCCTCTAGGTTGAGGACGATCTGGTCGATATCCACGAACGGTTCGCGATCCTTGCTGTGGTGCAGATCCAACTCGTGGACACTCTTGTCGAGTGCCCGATGCTTCCATGCGTAGTACTCGTAGTAGGCTTCCTCGTAGCTGTCGAGGGTTCGGAAGTAGTCCCGGTAGTCGTTCATAAACCGGAGGAATGCGTCGTCGTTCATGCTACGATACCCCTTGGGGACAGCCAAGCCGAAGCTCGACTGTCCCCGGTAGTGAGGGAGATTAGCGGTCCGTGACCTTGGGACGCGCTTCGCGGATGGAGAACTCCGGATCCTTAGCCTCACCTAAGAGCTTCCGGATAATCGCATTGTCAGCGGCTTGGAGCCCCTGACGTAGCTCTATGTCCTCCTGAGCGGCTGAGAAAAGCTCGCCGCTAGGTACGAGGCGTATAATGACCTCGACATCCTCGGTCTTTCCCTTGGGGCCGAAGGTGGTGGTGGTGAACTCTTCCTCCTTGCCATCCACCAGACGAATCAGCACTACATGGGTCGATGCATAGTCCTCGCCCATCAGCCGACGCCGCCCATCCTCCGCGATGCCTACGGAGACCTTCATGGTGCTCTGCGCTGCTCGCGTACGCAACGGATTGGACAGTATGTTACAGAGTTCCGTCCAGTTGAGTCCGTCGGCTCCCTTGATCTTAGCCTTAGCGTAGGAATCACGGGCCAGTGCTGGATCCAGCTTGATGCACTCGACGGTATTTTCAAGGACGCTCCTTCTCATCCGGATGCCCTTCGTCGAGTTCTTCTTGGCGTCATTCAGACTCAGTGACGGAGCCCTACCGACGCCTTCGGCTGCCGCCGCCGTCTGCTCTGCGTGGAGGGCTATGACCCTGTGTTCGGCACCATCCTTGGCCGCCTCAAAGTCGAACTCAATGTCCTCACGCAGTCTCTCCACATCCTTGAGGACGGTGGGAGGGGCGTTGGTCCAGGCGATGCCCAGATCCACGAAGTACTCCGCGCTCTTGCGGTCGGCTTCATTCTTCTCGCCGGTTCGCATGGTGGCTTCGGCTACGCCTGTGACGTAGGCCTGCACCGCCTTCATTCGGGCCGCGACGTACTCGGCAACTGTTGCTCGTCCTGACATCGTACGTTCTCCTGCTGTGTGGGTTGGTTCCCACGGTGGTGGATGGTATACGGAATGCATTGGCCATCCATTTCACAGATAATCGCCTCCCTTGTCGGGAGGGTCTTCCCAGAAAGGTGATTGCTCGTGGTTCGGGGGTTAGGCTGTCTCTCAAGGACGATGCGGGGTGTCTGGTGTCCCTTGATCTTTTTACCCGGGCATCGTGCTTCACGGCCTTCCATGCTCGCCAGTCGCTTCACCTCGGTTGTCAATCAGCTACCCATTGCCCTGGATCAGGTTCTGGGAGCGCAAGGTATGACCTCGAATCTGTATGACCGTAGGGAAAGATTCTAGGTTATGCCTTGCGCTCACAGGTTCTTATCCAAATGGGTAAGTTGCTGAGTGACAGCCGGGGTGAAGTGAGTGGGGACGGACGCTGATGCGCGATGACTGGGTAAGAAATCAATTAAAGGGACGCCAGATACCCCGCATTGGCCTTGAGAGATCGACCAGCCTAACTGCACGAGTGATCGGCTTTATGGGAAGGCGCGAGAAGGAGCGCTTGTCTCATTCGTTCCGCGACAAGAGGGTAGTGGGGGGGGAGGGGGCTGTGGTGGTTCGCAGTTCCTTGAAAGTATTAAACAGTGTTATGCTCAAATGATGGTCAATTTCTGAACTCTACCACTTCTCACCACATCTTCTGTTCGGTAGCCTAATATCTAGGTTAAGTACCTAACTAGATTGTTATTTTAGGTTACTAGACTAGATTATCTAGACTAGATTACTTAGTCTATATTATCTATATAGGTAATACAGATAGAATACTTCTAGATGTTTGGGGGGACGGCGGTGCCAAAAAGGGTGGGTTTGGCCAAGATGGGTGCGCTGGCATTGCTACTGGGCGCATCTACCCTAGTGGCCCTACGCTACGCTGCTAAATATGGTTGGTTGGCAGGCACGAGGCATTGGGCGACGTATAAACCTAGAGATGCCCCCTATAGATGGTACATCTGAGGAGAAGGGGCGGCGGCGGGTGTCCGGTAATGACAATGACCGTAGCCATGATTGGCCAAGCGGTGAAGGATCTTTACCGTAGACAACTCACAGGAATCAAAGATCACATTAGTGCAATCTGTTGGTTGGGATCGAAAGACAGTACCAAATGGTTTGACATAGCAAAAGTTGACCAAGCTGCTGCGCTCCACAGATTGCAATGGCCTGAGTACGCTGAAGACATATTATCAAACGATGAGGTTATCTTATCTGATGACCAGCGCAGGATGCTCGTCAAAACGCTTGAATATCTTCAAGACAAGAGCGGAAAAGCATAAATGGCCGTAGATGTAGCTACGATCACGAAGGAATTGGACTCTCTCTCGCCACACAACCAGAAAGAGATCCTAGTTCTTCTAAACGAACTGTCTGATGCCAGGGACAGGATCGACGCCCAGAGCGAGTTCCTTCCGTTCGTTAGGAAAATGTGGCCCGCGTTCATTGAGGGCAATCACCACAAAATCATGGCAGACGCCTTCAATCGTATCGCGGAGGGCAGTTTGAAGCGGCTGATAGTGAATATGCCTCCCCGCCATACGAAATCGGAATTCGCGTCCAACTTCTTCCCAGCCTGGTACCTTGGTAGGTATCCCGATAGAAAAGTTATCCAGACGGCCCATACCGCAGAGTTGGCAGTTGGGTTTGGGCGTAAGGTTCGTAACCTCGTGGGATCCCATGGTTATCAAAAAATCTTTCCCAACGTTTCTCTAAGTGTGGATTCCAAGGCTGCGGGTCGTTGGTCAACAAACAAGAACGGAGAATATTTTGCTATTGGCGTAGGCGGTGCTGTCACGGGTAAGGGTGCCGATATTCTTATCGTGGATGATCCGCATTCTGAGCAGGAAGCTGCCATGAACGATCCATCTGTCTACGACAAAACGTATGAATGGTATACGTCCGGTCCCCGGCAGAGACTACAGCCTGGAGGTGCGATCTGTTTAGTGATGACACGGTGGTCAAAAAGGGATCTGACTGGCAGTATTGTTAAAGCATCCATAGAGCGAGGTGGTGCAGACGAGTGGGAAGTTATTGAATTACCCGCAATTCTGCCCAGCGGGAAATCGCTTTGGCCTGGGTTCTGGCCAATAGATCAGCTTGAATCGCTGAAAGCGGAACTACCCGTATCCAAGTGGAGCGCCCAGTACCAGCAGGATCCGACTTCTGAGGAAGGCGCGATCATTAAACGTGAATGGTGGAATGAGTGGACGGAGAAGGATCCACCGAAGTGTGATTTCGTGATCCAATCATGGGACACTGCGTTTCTTGCGAAGGAAACTGCCGACTACAGCGCGTGTACGACCTGGGGCGTCTTTAAGAATAGCAAGGATGAGGCAAACATTATTCTGCTAGATGCGATACAGGAGCGTCTGGAGTTTCCTGATCTGAAGGCTCGCGCCTATGAAGTCTGGAAGGAGTACAAGCCAGATGCGTTTATCGTGGAGGCGAAGGCTGCCGGTAGCCCGTTAATATTTGAACTCAGGAGAATGGGGATTCCCGTTGCGGAATACACCCCTAGCCGTGGCAAGGACAAGACTGCTAGGACAAATGCAGTTTCTGATATATTTTCTTCCGGGCTCGTGTGGGCACCAAAGAAAAGATGGGCCGAGGCGGTGATAGAAGAATTCGCTGCGTTTCCCAATGGGGATTACGACGATCTCGTAGACTCATCCACACAAGCACTGTTGCGGTTTCGTCAGGGTGGCTTTATTTCGATTAAAAGTGATGAGCCCATGGAAGAATTTTTCCCAGCCCGTAAAGCAGACTATTATTGATGCCCATCATGGGAGTTAGAGAATGCCGATAGATAAACCAATGGACCCTCTTTTTAATCAAGATGATTTTGAGATGGGACCGAGAGGGTTCTCGGTGGCTGAAGAGGATATGCCTTCGGATGAGCCCACGCTCACGGAGACGGAAGATGGCGGGATGCTCGTTGATTTCGATCCCGAGGGTCTTTCTATGGGTGGGGGTGGTGAGTCGTTCGAGTCGAATCTTGCAGAACATATCGAAGACGGGGAACTAAACTCCATTGCGTCGGATCTCATTTCTAAATTTAATTCCGACAAGAGCAGCAGGGGCGACTGGGAACAGAAATATGAAGAGGGGTTGGATTATCTGGGACTAGGAATGGAAGATCGCACGACACCGTGGGCTGGGGCGTGTGGCGTCTTTCACCCCATGCTGTCGGAAGCGGTAGTTCGATTTCAGAGCCAGACCATCCAGGAAGTCATGCCCGCGCAGGGTCCCGTCAAGACCAAGATCTGGGGCAAGCTTAGTCCTGAAAGGGACAAGCAGGCGAAGAGGGTTCAGCAGTACCTTAACTATCAGCTTTTGGAGGTGATGACAGAATATCGCTCCGAAACCGAGAAGCTACTGTTCAGCCTTCCGCTCGCGGGTTCAGCGTTCCGTAAGATTTACTTTGATCCGTCGCTTGGCAGGCCGACCTCCATGTTTGTGCCCGCTGAGGATTTTGTAGTTGCTTTCAATGAGGCGGACCTAGCACAGGCGGAGCGTTATACCCATGTGATGAATCGCAGCACAAATCAGATAAAAAAGCTTCAGGTTAGTAAATTTTATCGTGACGTTGAACTCACTTCATCTAACATTGAAAGCAACGCCATCACAGATAAGTACATAGAAATTGGGGGCGTGAAGCCGTCGTGGGATAAGAACGAGAGGCATCAGCTTCTGGAGATGCACGTTGATCTAGACGTACCAGGCTTTGAAAGCCCCGATGGGATTGCGCTTCCTTATGTAATTACAATCGACAAGGGCAACAGTACGATTCTGTCGATCTACAGGAATTGGTCCGAAGACGATATTCACAAAACCAAGAAGCAGCATTTCGTACATTATGGATATGTGCCTGGGATTGGATTTTATAATCTTGGCTTGATCCATATGATCGGAGGACTTGCGAAATCAGCGACCAGTTTGCTACGCCAGCTTGTTGATGCGGGAACTTTGTCCAATTTGCCCGGAGGGCTAAAGACCCGTGGGCTAAGAATCAAAGGCGATGACACGCCGATCATGCCGGGGGAATTTAGGGATGTTGATGTTCCCGGTGGCGTAATCAGGGATAACATCACCTTTCTTCCATATAAAGAACCTTCTGGGGTTCTTTTTCAGTTGTTCCAAAATATTGTGGATGAAGGGCGACGATTCGCTTCGATGGCTGATATCAAAGTAGGAGACATGAATTCGGAGGCTCCAGTAGGAACGACTCTCGCAATCATGGAGCGGGCGATGAAGGTGCAGTCCGCGATCCAGGCGCGTATCCATGCGAGCCTCAAGCAGGAATATAAAATTCTGGCCACGATTATTCGCGATTATACAGATCCTGCATATCCATATGAGACGGATGAGGGAGAGGATATCAAGGCAGAAGATTTTGATGATCGTATTGATGTCGTCCCTGTATCGGATCCCAATGCGTCCAGCATGGCACAGCGAATCATGCAGTATCAAGCTGCACTGCAATTGGCAGCCCAATCTCCCGATCTATATGATATGGCACTTCTGCATAGGCAGATGATGGAGCTTATCGGTATTCCCAATGCCGACAAGGTTGTTCCGGAGAAGGAAGACATACTTCCGACAGATCCCGTTAGCGAGAATCAGGATATGCTAATCCTTCGTCCCGTTAAGGCATTTGAATATCAGGACCATGACGCGCATATGCGTGTTCATATGGCAATCAAGAATGATCCGGACGTTGCACAGGTAGTACAAAATAGTCCGAATGGCCAAGCGATCAGTGGTGCCATGGATGCTCATATCCGCGAACACCTGGCATTCGTCTTCCGTAGACAGATTGAAGAGGAACTTGGTGTTCCGCTGCCGCCGACGAGTGAGAGGTTGCCGGTAAATGTGGAGAAAAGATTGAGTGTTCTGGTTGCCGACGCTGCCGATCAGATGCTGGGCAAGAAAAAGCAGAAGGCCGAGGCAGAGGAACAGGCGCAGCAGCAGCAGGACCCAATTATTCAACAGCGCGAACGCGAACTCGCTATACAGGAACAGGACGCCCAGAGAAGGCAACAGACCGACGCCGCCAAGCAGCAGCTTGAGGGACAAAAACTTGCGGCCAGCCAGCAGCAGGATGCGGCAGAACTTGAGTTGGCAGGGCAAAAACTCGCTGCGAGCCAACAACAGGATGCGGCGAAACTTGAGTTGGAGCGCGAGAAACTGGAGAGTAGGGAGCGTATAGAGGCTGCTGGGTTGACGTTAGAAGAGCAGGCGCTGATTGCGAAGACTAAATCTGGTCAGCAAAAGATAGATATGGAAACGCAGTTAGAGGGATTCAAGCTTGGTCGTGAGTTGGGTAAGGATGTAGACGAAGGTTCAAGAAGGGACGAGAAAGAGAATGGCTGAAAACGTTTTGACATTGCTCAAAAATAAAATTAGAATTCAAATGAATGAGCTTGCCGACCATTTGGCGATGGGTTCCGCTAAGGATATGGAAGAGTATCGCAAAATATGTGGCACCATTGAGGGCCTAGCATGGGCGGAGCGTGAAATTATAGATTTAGACGAAAAAATGAGGAACTTGTAACCTGCAATACGCCACCATGGCGCAATAATTCAACGAGAGGTCTAAATGACTATGCTCGCAAAAGAAGTTACGAAGGAAGATAATGAGTTGATATCTTCCGAGGATGACAAAAATAGATATGCATCACAGTTGCCGGAGCCCAAGGGCTATAAATTACTGATCGCACTCCCAGAAATTGATGAAATGACCGATGGGGGCATCATAAGATCAGAAGGTTCTCGACATGAAGAGTCCATTGCGACCGTTGTGGGCTGGGTGATGAGCATGGGGCCGGATGCTTACGCAAATTATTCCCGATTTCCCGGTGGGCCGTACTGCCAGGTGGGGGATTGGGTTGTTTTTCGAGCATTTAGCGGCACCAGACTCAAAATTCATGGCAAGGAGTTTCGTTTAATCAATGACGATACCGTCGAAGCGGTTGTAGAAGATCCCAGGGGGGTTGAAAGAGCATAATGGCTGATGAAATCCGTAGGATGAGCGAAGAAGACAAGTTCTTAGGCGTTAGAACGACTGTTGATACTTCCAAGCCAGAAGAATTGAGCGTTGAGGTTGTGGATGACCGCCCAGAAGAGGACCAAAGGGCTCCCGCAGCCGAAACATTGGACGACGGGGACACCGCGACAGACGAAGAACTGTCACAATTGGGAAATCGTGCCCAAAAACGCATCAAAAAGCTAAAATGGGAGTACCACGAGGAGCGCAGGGCCAAAGAGTCCTCCAACAAGCTTGCAAATGAGGCTATTAGCTATACGCAGGGGCTACAAACCGAAAATCAGCGCCTTGTACAGCTTGTTCAGGATTCTCAGTCGGCATTAACGGATCAGGCGAAACATCGCGCTAGTGCCGCGCTTGCTATGGCTGAAGAAGCCTTTAAACAGGCGCATGACTCCGGTGATTCGAGTGAAATTGCGAAAACGCAAAAAGACTTGACCAATGCACAGCTTGCTCAAGCCTATGCACCGTCTGTTTCACAGAAAATCATTGATAACTGGAAACGCAACGTGCTTGCCCAGGATCAAGAGTGGGCAAGCCAGGCTTCTCAGCAATATGTACCTGAACCACAGCCAGAGCCCGATCCTAAGGCCGTATCTTGGCAGGAATCGAACGATTGGTTTGGTCAGGACAGGGAGATGACAAGCTTTGCATACGGAGTACATGAGAGATTGGTAGGAGAGGAGGGTATTGACCCAGATTCTGATGAGTACTATAGATTGATAGATAATCGTATGAAAGAAGTTTTTCCTACGCACTTCGGTACTAGTTCGACGTATTCAGATAATTCCGTCGTAGTTGATGCCGCACCTCGACGTAAGGCCAGTCCCGTGGTTGCACCAGCATCTAGAAACAGTGGTGCGCCACCACAAAGAATCACGCTGACACAGACTCAGGTTAAACTCGCGGAACGCCTGGGTATCACGCCACAACAATATGCGGCACAGCTAATTAAGGAGATGTCCTAATGGACAGTGAACGCGCCCCCAGGAAGCCCAGGAAGATAGAGACTCGTGAAAGTGAGGCTCGTGATATTTCATGGGAACCTGCATCGGTTCTTCCAGATCCCGATCCCCAGGACGGTTGGGTGTTCAGATGGATACGAACATCTATGGTAGGTAGCGCAGACAACACGAATGTTTCCAGAAAATTTCGTGAAGGCTGGGAGCCTGTTAAAGCCGAAGACCATCCAGAACTCCAGATTATGAGCGATCATAAATCGGAGTGGAAGGAGAGGGGAGCAATCGAACTCGGTGGGCTATTGCTCTGCAAGCAATCTGAGGAAAGCGTGGGCAAGAGGCGTGAATATTACGAAAGACACGCTGCCTCACAGATGCAAGCCGTCGATAATAGTTATATGCGGGAAAGCGATCCTCGGATGCCCGTTCTCCCGCCTGATCGTCAAACTCGTGTAACCTTTGGTGGTGGCAAACGCTGAGGTTACCTAACTAGTAATGTCTGAAGTGAATTAGGAAAAAATAATATGGCTACTACGGCGTCCCCATACGGGGCTAGACCTGTAGGCACTCTTAGTGCTTCCGGGTCGTTCACCAGCAAGACGAGACACTTGCCGATTATCACTACTTACGGCACACAGATCTCTAATGGTGATTTTTGTAAAGTGGCAGCGGATGGTACCATCGCGAAGGATGCTGGTACTACTGCGCTGACCACAGTTGGAATCTTTTTGGGTTGCTCCTATACGGACCCGACGACCGGCCAGAAGACGTTTTCAAATTATTGGCCCGCATCGAATGCGGCCACTGATGCGATGGCGTATGTGCTGGACGATCCTTTTGTCGTTTTCCAGATGCAAGCCGACGAGGCGTTGAACACCACGGATCGTGG
>Ga0114996_10008661_pt1 | contig 11263 bp, 9 predicted proteins | sample ArcticOcean_MG_C_4_FD_87039 | JGI IMG/M metagenome (GOLD analysis project Ga0114996, IMG submission 87039) | Marine microbial communities from western Arctic Ocean - ArcticOcean_MG_CB4_134 | ecosystem: Environmental > Aquatic > Marine > Oceanic | place: Arctic Ocean: Canada Basin | collected... | reverse complement strand
GGCTCCTCGAACGTCGCCTCCGACTCCATGACGTGGCCGTCGGCATCCCATGCCTTAAGCAAAATTTCCCTCCGTGGCTAGCTAGGCGGTAGTTTACCTCTGGCAGGTCAACGAGTGTCAAGCTGGGCTACGCTTGCAGGCGGGCACGCGTGGGAGTTCCAAATGGCTGACGGATCAAAGGATGCGGTGGCGGTTCGATGTTCATGGCGATTCGACTATGGTCTCCAGCGTTGACAATGGTGGCTATGGGTGCCCAAAATGCGGCATCGCCTCTTGATGATCAATGAGGGGCAGTGAGGCGGCCCGCCAGTACAAGGAGACAGCCATGGCTACCATCGACGCTGATACCCACTTCGTAGAGTCGCTACGGACTTGGGAGTATATGGAGGGAGATGACAAGAAGCTCCGGCCAGTCATTCTCGATCCGTTCAAGGATCCCAAAAAGCAAGCTTGGTACATCGACGGACAGGTGCGTGGCAACAAGGTTCCGGCGCTGGAGTTGAAAGAACAGCAAGCTTTTGACGATACCGTTGATCGCACGACCCTGACATCAGAAGAGGCAAAGCAGGGGGCGGACCTTGGGACCAGACTCCGGCAGATGGACGAGTACGGGGTCGATTTTCAGGTGGTTTACCCAACCATCTTCCTTATGCAGGTGGCTGAGCGTCCCGCTACTGAGGTGGCAATTTGCTGGGCCTACAACCGCTGGGCCGCAGACATATGTGATCGCAGCGAGGGACGACTGAAATACGCGGCCACGCTCTCTATGCTGAGCATACCTGACGCCCTGGACCAGATGCGTTTCTCAAAGCAGCACGGCTCTCCGGCGATCTTCTTTCGGCCTATTGAGGTGAACCGGCTGCCGACGGACCCATATTTCTACCCCATTTACGAAGAGGCCGCCCGGCTCAACATGTCGATCGGCATGCATATTGGCAATGCTACGGGCTGGATGGCGAACATGCTCCAGCAGAGCAACATCGTTCGCAATTTCTGGTCTATCAAGGCCTGTATGGCAGGCGCCGTCCACGCACTTCTGAACAGCGATATCCATGAACGCTTCCCCACCTTGAGATTCGGCTTCTTGGAAGCAACGGCTGGCTGGCTGCCCTACGTGCTGAGGGAGTGGTACAGCCGTCTTGAGGATGAAGGCAAGCCTAGACCAGAGAACCCGCTGGTTGAGCGGAATATGTGGGTGGCCCTGCAGTCCAATGACGACATGGCTTACCTGCTCAAGGAAGTGGGGGAGGACTGCTTTGTCATGGGCACTGATTACGGCCACAACGACACCCAGGCCGAGCTGGACGCCTTTCTCAGACTGCGAGACGGGGATGCCATAACCGAGGAACAGTACCGCAAGATTACAGTCGATAACCCCAAGGTGCTCTACGCCCTCTAGGAGACTAGGTATGACCACAACGTCGAGCGCTACGCTTGCTATTGATGCGGATGCCCATCTCGTAGAGACCGCCGAGACCTGGGAGCATTACGACCTGTCGTCAATGCGGCAATCCAAGGCTGAACAAGCATTGTTCCCCGGTGACCTGGGAGGGCAGCTCGACAATACCGTGATCCCAGCCGTTGCCGACCCCTACGGCGACCCGTCGGGCGAACGCTGGTTCATTGCTGGGATGGTGCGGGGTAAGAGGATGCCCTCAAGCCTGCCTGGTATCCCTAACGTGAATGACATTGAGACTCGCCTGTCTTGGATGAGCCAGCAGGGCATCTCTGTGCAGGTGGTCTACCCCACCATCTTTATGGAACAGGTATCCAACCGGCCCCATATAGAGGTGCCCATTGTCTGGGCTTACATTTCATGGGCTGCTCAGATTTGCAAGGCCAGCGAAGGACGTCTGCGGTGGATTTGCCCTGTTTCCGTCTTGAGCATCCCCGATGCGTTGGAGCAGATACGTTTCGGGAAGGAAAACGGCGCGTGTGGGGTATTGCTCGCACCCATTCACGGCGATATGTTGCTGGAAGAGGCTCACTTCTTTCCCATTTACGAGGAGGCGGCACGGTTGGGGATGCCCATCTGCATTCATGCCGGCAATGCCAACCCGGCCATGACGGAGCTTTTGGGTCAAGACAACCCAGGAGCTTCTTTTTGGCAGTACAAGATCAGCATCACCGCGGCCTTCCAGACGTTCCTGACGTCCGGCATCCCGCATCAGTTTCCCGGTCTGAGGACTGGGTTCTTCGGCGCGGGCGCCCAGGGCCTTATCTACCCCCTAGGCGAATGGTCTCGACGCTTGCGGGCGGACAGCCCGGAAAAGGACTCCAACCCGATGGAAGGCAGGAATCTGTGGGTGACGCTGGCGGGGCATGACGACATCGGTTATATGGTCAAGCGCTTGGGTTCGGACCACCTTCTTTTAGGTACGGAGTTCGGCCACACCAACGGTGAGTCGGCTCTGCGAGCCTTGAGAAAGGCCCTGGCCGATGGTGAGATCACTCAAGAAACTTACGAGAAGATCGTCTGGCACAACCCCAGGGCTTTCTACGGGTTTGAGGACTGATGGATCTAGCGTGAGGTTCAACGTGTTGGATAGGCCGCTGCTCAGTGCCAGTCATGGGCTTGGGGCATTTCGAAAGGCACAGGGATGGGCTCGATCTGTGACACCACGACGTTCGTAGTGCCATCCCATCGAGAGATGGTGCCTTGGGCTTGCAGCACATGGCCGTGGAGCGCTGACTTCTGTTCAGCAAAGACCTGCGGCCACACGACGAGTTGTATGTCACCGTACTCGTCCTCAATGGTAATGAAGGTTGTGCCGCTCTCCCCGCGAGGGTGCTGCCTGGCGATGGGCCAACCAGCCACCGTGATGACTTCTCCGTCCTTCGCCTGTTCAACTCCTGTTGTCGTGAGAACGCTTGAGGGAAGGGCTGGTCGTAGGAACTCCATGATGTGTCCTCGCGGGTACATGCCCATCACGCGGTACTCGGCCAGCATCCTCTCGTAGTCAGTGAAGTCTTCCAACTGAGGCACGTCCTGGTCCATGGACATTGGCAGCACCATCTGGTGTGTGTTGGGGCGTTGATAGAGACCGGCCTCCCACAGGGCCACCTTTCGGTTCGGCGCCACCGAGTCGAATGCGCCAGCCAGCACCAGCGATTCCACTGTTTGATGTTTCACCCCGGTCCGTTGCACCAAGTCACCAACGCTCACATATGGGCCGCTGCGCTCCCGCTCCTCAATGATGGTTTTGGCCAGGGCTTCACCAACGTCTTTGACGTAGCGTAGTCCCACAAGGACAGCTGCCTTCACTGGTAGGCAGGTGAAGGCGCTTCGGTTAACACAGGGGTTTCGGAAGGCTACCCCGTGCCGCCGGGCGTCTTCCTTCAGGGCCTCCAGAGGATAGAAGCCCATAGGCTGGTTGTTCATCAGGGCCACGAAGAACTCCAAGGGGTAATGGCACTTGAGGTAAGCCGCCTGGTAGGCGCTGATGGCGAAGGCGTAGGAGTGGGACTCCGGGAACATGTAGTGGCCGTTGACCTTGCCGTAGATCTTTCTGGCCACATCCTCCGGCACCCCTTTTTTCATAGCTCCATCCCGAAATCGCTCCCAGTACATCTCGATGAGGTGTTCATTGTGGGCCTTGGCGAATGCCCGCCTGATCTCATCTGCCTCAGCGGAGGTCATGCCGGCCACGTCCATGATGAGTTGCACCACCTGCTCTTGCCACACGATGATGCCGTAGCCTCGCTCCAAGGCGCGGTTCTCCAGGTAATGGTCGTATTCCCAGGGGACACCGTGGCGATAGCGCTCCACAAACTGGGATACCGCGCTGCCCTGCATGCCCACCCCGGGCCGGATGAGGGCCACCTGGTAGGCCAGGTCAACGAAGTTCCGGGACTTGAGGCGCTGGCCCATCTTGAGTTGTGCTGGGCTCTGCAGTAGGAAGACGCCTGTGGCCCTGCCTGCATTGATTAGGTCGTAGACCTCAGGGTCTTCCGGATCAACCTGGCTGAGGTCGAGTCTTTGGCCGGTCCGCGCTTCAATGAGGTTTACGGCTTCTTCGATCTGATCCAACACCGGCAGGGAAAGGATGTCGATTTTGGCAAAACCGGCGTCGGCGATGCTGTCTTTGTCCCAGTCAAGGATGTACCTGCCTGTAATGGCCCCCTCACGGATAGGCACCATCTCTGGGATGGGCGATGAGCTGAGGATCATGCCTCCAACGTGCTGCCCCAGCCGCTTGGGCGCTTCGATAAGCTGAGGAGCTAGTTCCAGCAGGTCTCGCCACCCGGGCATGTTCACCTTGCTGCGATGCTCGGGAGACTGCAGCAACTCAGCCTTGAACTGCTTCGGATCGTGGGCGTGGATGACCTTGGAGACGGCCTTGAGGTCTTCCTGGGGCAGGCCCATGACCTTCCCCAAGTCGGCGATGACGCCCGACAGGCGATACTTGGTAATGGCACCCGTTAGCACCGCATGCTCAGGCCCGAACTGCTTGTGAATCCGGTCGATCAACTGATCGCGCAAGGCCCTTGGGAAGTCGAGGTCTATGTCTGGAAGGGTCTTTGCGTCCTCAGGCAGGAACCGTTCCAGACTCAGGTTGTAGAGCAGTGGGTCGACATGAGAGATTCCCAGCAAGTATCCGATAACCAGGGCCACAGAAGACCCCCGCCCCCGGCCTGGAGGGCGCAGTTCGATAGGCATCTCTGGGTCGGCAAGGCCCTGTTCTACCATGATCGCCTGGGCCATCCGCACTATCTCGCTGTAGAGAAGAAGGAAGCCTGCGAGGTCGTGCTTGCGGATGAGCCTGAACTCCTCGTTCAGGCGCTCTTGGATCTTCTCATTGATGCTCCCGTACCTTCGTGGCACGGCTTCCAGGCATAGCCGCTCAAGGTAGGTTTCTGGGGTGTATCCCTCCGGGACCGGTGGCGCTGGTAGTTTGTAGCCTAGGTCGGTGCTCAGATTGAACGGGCAGGCCTCTGCAATACGGAGAGTGTTAGCTATTGCCGCGGGACATCCATCGAAAAGCTGTCCCATTTCTTCCGCCGATTTGAGGTAGAACTCCGGGCTCAGCTTGAGTAGGGGAAGGGCTTCGTCCAAGGTGGAGTTATTCCGCGCCGCGGTGAGAACGTTTTGAAGCTTGTGGCGCTCCGGAGCGTGGTAGTGGGCGTTGTTGGTGGCAACGACCGGGACTCCTACGGACTTGGCAAGCTCCAAGAGTCGTTGATTCCGCTGAGTATCGCCGTGCTGCTTGTGCTGTTGAAGCTCTACGTAGACGGCATCGCTACCGAACCACTCCACGTATTGCCGGAGGACGTCAGTAGCCTGCTGATATTTTCCTTGAGAAACCAGCCGGGGTACCTGTCCGTGGCTGCAGCCGGTGAGCAAGAACAACCCCTCTGTGTGCTCGGCAAAGAATGTGGGGTTCAGTGTGGGTTCTCGGCGGTCTGCCATATTGGCGTAGGTGAAAAGCTGGGAAAGGTTGGCATAGCCCTTCCTGTCCCGGACCAACAGTGTCAGGTGTGAACCGTCTTTCAGGGTGATCTCCCCGCCGGTGATGGGCCGGAGCTTCCATCCATTGGCCATTCGGGCGAACTCTAGTGCGCCGCACAGGTTCGTGTCGGTGAGGGCAAGGGCGGGGTAGCCCAGCTTGAGCGCCTGGTCAATTAGCTCGTGGGGATGAGAGGCTCCTACTCCGAAGGAGTAGAAACTGTGGGTATGAAGCTCTACATAAGAAGTAGTCATAAGGAACTTGTGGTTCTCTCCTGACGCAGGGGAGGGTTGGCTGTATTTGGCCTACGTCGTAGTCCCCACCCACCCGCCCTCGAACGTTTTATATTTTGTGGGGACACCCCACGCCCCGGCGAGGGCTCGCCCCCTGCACCCTAGATGAATGGCTTGCCTCTGCTCTTACCGCTTACGCTGGGTAATGGTTTCTTGTCCTCCCTCCCTCTAACTCCCTCGAGGGAGTTAGAGGGAGGGGGAAACGCCACTACGATTCAAGCGTTTGTAAGAGTCGACCTCGTTCCTCCCCATGCGGGAGAGGGAACCCGGATCAGGCCCGTTCAGTAGTTCTGCCGGTACCACTTGCCCGCGAGTGGGTCGTGGAAGACGGTCATAGTGGTGTTGTCGGCGAGGCAAAGGCGGTAGTAGTTGCGCTTGGCTGGCTGAGGCGCCCACCACCAGATGTCCACGGTCCACGAATCCTCAATAGCTGCGATCTGTTCCCTGTGTTTTGCTGAAGGTGTGACGGCAACGGCGGAGCCTCTTTCCAGGCGGGCAGGGACCGGAGCCGGAAGGTTTAAAGGCTTCATGCGCTGTGCCGCTGAGGGATCAATGGGCACCTGAACCACACGCATCTCTGGCAGCGGGTGGCCTGGGGCGATGTCCACAACGCGATAGAGGGCCGGGCTCCCATTCAGATGCGGCTGAAGACGCCGGTCTACGTCGACAAGCCGTTCAGCCCTGGAGTCCCGCGTGTTTCTAAGTATGCCGCCCTGAGCACTGGGCTCGCCGGTGAAATCAGACAGAGCCAAGGACACTTCTTCGATGGCTCTTTGAGGTGGATCTATGGTGAGTCTGGCTTGGATGGCCGAGAGTGCTAGCTCTGGAGATCCCAGACCCTCCTTGAAGGCGTAGGTGCGGCTCCACGCGGGAGCGTCATTGACGCCGCACTCCACTGCAGCTTTACCGACGAACCGGCCTCGCATCTCGGGCCTTGCAAAGGCCCGTTTCAGTAGCATCTCCAGTCCCAGCGTCAGCATGTCCAAAGAGACTGAGGCATAGGGAAACTCAATACGTTCTGTAATGCGTTCTTCTTGGTGGATCGGTGTTAGGGGACGGCTATCGATGCCTTGGGCCAGTTCCCGGATCAGCCTCCCCTCCGGCCCGAACTGGGCTTGCATAGGGCCTAGATGGAATGGGGCTAGATCGCCGATCCGATGCAGACCGAGCTGATGCAGGCGATCCTGCGCTTCCGAAGACACCGGCATTTGATCGATAAAAAAGGGACGGACGAATTGTTTGGTGTCTTCTGGGGCCTTGAAAGAGCCCCCTGGGTCCGCCTGTTGAGCAGCGAGATAGGCAATGAACTTGTTCTCGCCGATGCCCAGCCGGGCGTCAAAGCCGTGGGGTATGACCCCGTGGATCATGGTGGCCAGCAGGGCGTCATTGCCGTACAGGAGGTCCAATCCATCCAAGCCAACGTAGGCGCAGCCTAGGGTGGCTTCCTCCACAGTCGGGCTTCGCTGGAGCATGGACTCCAGGATGCCGTCGAACACCTCGCGGTAGTGGGTCTCATCTGCCTCTAGGAGGGTCGTCCCGGCCGCGCAGGTTAAGGCCTCATGAAGTGGCATTCCCCGAGTGACCAATTTCTCCAGGTGCTCGGAGTGGTCCACAGCGATGCGTTTTGATCCTGAAGCGGCTGCCATCAGAACCGGTTGATCCTTTAATTCTGGGTGCCGTTGCAGTTCCACCTGGACTCGGAAGTGAGGCAAGAGCAAACAAGCGAGAGACAAGGTTCACCTCGAAGAGGCCGCCTGCTCTCAGGACTTCGTTTCAGCGGTGAGAACAGGGAAGCCAATAAAGAAAATAGAACATATGTTTCTCACATGAAACCTTTACAGTCAAGGGGTTGCTGACCGGGGTGCTTCCCTAAGCAGGGAGAAGCGGAGGTTACTCTTAGGAGGGGGCCATAGTGGAAGGGTTCCAAAACGCCCTAGCTTCCTAAAGAGCGAGAGGGGACAACGTGCTGGGGAAGATGGCGAGGGCAAGGGCGATTCGTCGAGTCGCCCCTACAGTGGGTAGGTAACGAGGGGGTCGCAGCCTGATGCGAGGTTCTACAGCGACTACCCGCGCCTTCCGCGAGCAGTCTCATACCTCTTAATGAACTTGTCCACGGGCGTCAGTGCGATGGTTTGGCCGATGAGGTCCAGGGGAATGTCGTCCAGTTTTTTGAAGCGGACACATGACCTGCCCATGTCCAGCTTCATTCCGGTGGCCTTGTATTGCTCGGTGAACCACTGCTCTGTGGCTGGATCGCCGTAGACGTTCATCAGATATATGGCCATGTAGTTCTTCTGTGAGGCCAGAGCGGCGTACCCCAGGGCCTGCTTGTTATAGGTCACGGGATATCGTTCCAGCGGAATCACGTAACTGATCATGCCGAACTGCATGGTCTCTTTGTATCCCTCGGGGAGGTTGTTTAGGATGACCTGGCGCACGATGTTGAGGGCCTTTCGCCGGTCTGGCGATAGTTCGGCCAGATACTCTTCAACGGTTTGGGCGCTACTTTGGGCCATACTAGGAGTCCTCCGAGGCAAGGTGACTAATCCATCTCATAAGATTCCCACGTATCCAACCTAGCAGTACCTTTGACGGCTGTCCACCGCAACGTGGCAGAAGGCTCTTGTTAATCCGTAAGTCCTGAATTACTATTCCGCGACTCGATGGTCATGACATACATTTAGGAGAACATTATGCCTGAGATTACCAGCTACCCACAGGGGGCCTCTTCGTGGACGGAACTTTCGACCACTGATGAAGCGGGCGCTCTCAAATTCTACAGCGCTCTATTGGGATGGGAAGACGACCCCCAGCCTATGGGGCCTGACATGGGTTTCTACCACATGCAGCGGCTCAATGGCCTGGGGGTTGCCGCTCTTTACGAACAGGGCTCGGAGGAGAAGGCCCAGGGCATTCCATCTCACTGGCGGACCTACTTCACGGTCACGAATACCGACGCGGCAGTGGAGCGGGCCAAGGCTGCCGGTGGCTCCGTAGTCTTTGGGCCTATGGATGTCTTCGATGCAGGCCGCATGTGCATGCTAAGGGATCCCCAGGGCGCTATGTTTGCCGTGTGGCAGCCTAACCAGCACATCGGATCCCGCGTCAAGTCCGAGACCGGGGCTGTGATGTGGAACGAGTTGATGACTACGGACGCCAATGCGGCGGCCCAGTTCTACACCGCTGTGTTCGAAACCGAGGCCGGCTCAATGGCCGGACCCGGAGGTATGGAGTATACCTTGCTTAAGGCCGAAGGCAACGACGTTGCCGGAATGATGAATCTCCCCCCTGAGATGAGTGCGGTCCCGCCGCACTGGGGGACCTACTTTGGAGTAGACGACGTCGACGCATCGGCGAAGCAGGCGGAATCCCTTGGCGCCAAGGTGATGGCAGCCCCCTTTGATGTCCCCAAGATAGGCCGGATGGCTGTTCTTGTAGACCCTCAGGGTGCCGCCGTCATGATCTTCAAGCCTGCACAATAGGGCATCGAGTCTAAACTAAAGACCAAGGGGAGCCGCTGGCTCCCCTTGGTCTTTCTCTATACAATGCGGCGCATCAGAACCTCGGGGGACTTTCATAAGGAGGGAATCCATGTCTGATGCAAACAAAGCAATAGTCCAGAAGTGGTTTGACGCATCGAACAACCATGATTTCGCGGCATACAATGAGATTTGCACGCCCGATTATGTTCACCACGACCCCAATCTGCCTGTTCAGGACGCCGACCTGGAGACCTTCAAGCAGATCATCGGAGGAGGTTTCGTAGGTGCTTTTCCCGACCTCAGTTTGAAAGTGGATGACATGATCGCTGAAGGGGATCGAGTGGCGGTGCGTTGGCATTTCCTGGGCACTCACAACGGCGAGCTTCCTGGAGACCCGCCACTGCCGCCCACCGGTAAGAGCATTTCGGTGAACAGCACGTCTATGCACCGGGTGGCGGACGGCAGGGTCGCTGAGACGTGGGTTATTTTCGACGTCTTGGGAATGATGCAGCAGCTTGGCGTGATTCCGTCGTAACAGCCGAACGAGACGGCGTTGTTGGCTTGAATAGCCTAAGGATCCAGCTTTGAGGGGGTCGAACAATGTCAGAAGAAAGCAAGGCTGTGCTGAAGAGGTTCTTCGATGACATTCTCAATGGTGGGAAGCTGGAAGTGCTGGACGAGATAGTCTCGCCCGACTTTTTCAATCATTCCACAGCTATGGGGGTGACTCCCGACCGTGAGGGTTGGAGAACCAGTCTTGGCATGCTCCTAGCCGGCTATTCGGATTTGCACTATGAGGTGAGTGATCTGATGGGAGAAGGCGAGATGGCCGCATTGCGCTTTGATACCACGGGTATTCACGTAGGTAATCTCTTTGGAGTTGAGCCCACAGGTAAGAAGGTGGATTGGTCTGGTATGTTCATCTGCCGAGTGGTGGACGGAAAGATGGTGGAACGCTGGGAATTGCGTACGGACCTGAAAACCATGCAGCAGCTTGGAGTGATCCCCTCGTAGGGGAGCTTTAGAGGAGGAACAACATGTCTGAAGAAAGTAAGGCCACGCTCCTGCGGCTCTTCGAGGACCTCCTCAATGGCAACAACCTTGCCGTTCTCGACGAAATTGTTTCACCGGATTTTGTGAACCACTCTCCGAGTATGGGCGTGACCCCTGATCGTGAGGGTTGGAGGACAAGTCTCGGCAGGATTCTTGCGGCCCTTTCCGACATGCACTATGAGGTGTATGACTTGATAGGCGAGGGAGAGATGGCGGCGCTGCGTTTCACTTCCCAGGCTACCCACGTGGGCGAGCTTTACGGCATTGCGCCCAGCGGGAGGACGGTCTATTGGGCTGGCATGTTCATCTGCCGCGTGGTGGATGGAAAGATGATGGAGCGCTGGGAGATGCGCACCGATATGACCATGCTGCAGCAGTTGCGCGGCGGTTCTTCCTAGACTGATTTGGCCTTCGCGTCCATTGCAGAGAAACGATTCTCGTTGTCAAAAGCACTGTAGGGGCGACTCGCCGAGTCGCCCCTACACTTGTCACCGAGCACGTCGGCTCTTTCTTTTCATGGAGCGTAGTAGACTCTGGTTGGCTTTAACCCTTATTCAACAATGAGTGAACTGTTATGACCAACAATATCCTTGTTCTTCAGTCCGGGGGATGCACACCTGTCCTGAACCGCAGCCTCTTCGGCGTTGCCCAAGAAGCGTCTCTGCATGCGAGTCTTGGGGATGTCCTCGGGGCCGTCCATGGCCTCGAAGGGGTCCTAGCCGATGACTTGGTGGACCTAGGCCGCGTGTCCGCCGCCGCATGGAAGCGAGTCGCCGGTGCACCAGCGGCAGCTTTGGGTTCGACCCGGCGGAAGCTGAAGAGTGAAGACGTGACGCCTGTTTTGGAGATGCTGGCCAGGCATGACATTCGTTTCCTCTTCATCATCGGCGGCAATGATTCGGCGGAGACAGGCCATGCCATTGGCCGCGAAGCCCAAGCGGCTGGGTACGCGTTGTCGGTGGTCAACGTTCCCAAGACTATCGACAAT